>Ga0207427_100211_pt1 | contig 53121 bp, 56 predicted proteins | sample AraplaCL_Cvi_mMS_FD_184268 | JGI IMG/M metagenome (GOLD analysis project Ga0207427, IMG submission 184268) | Arabidopsis root microbial communities from the University of North Carolina, USA - plate scrape CL_Cvi_mMS (SPAdes) (version 2) | ecosystem: Host-associated > Plants > Roots > Endosphere ... | reverse complement strand
CTGCTGGCGAAACGCGCGCGCAGTGACACGCGAGCTTGCGCTGTGAAGCGTCGCGAGCGGACGCGCCAGCTCATCGAGCTGGGTGGCCTGATCGCGAAAGCGGGCCTGATCGAATTGACGGACGATGATCGCGCGGTGATCTTCGGTCTGCTCGTCGCAGCGGCTGCGACGTTGCGCAGCGAGGCACGTGATGACGCCATCGTTGTGTGGCGACGACGCGGAAAACGTGCGTTCGAGTCAGAGACTGTCGAGAATTGACCCGATCATCGTGCAAGACGCTCGAACGCCCACGCCATCCAATCGACGAAGCCGCGCTTGCCTGGCCGGCGTTCCGGCGGAAACCACCGAGCCAATCGCCGATCGCCTTCCCTTGCCCGCGCCGCCGCCAATGCGGCGCGCCACGGAAGCAGCTCGCGGCGAATAGAGCCCAGCAATGTTCGTCGGCCGTCCATGTGACGCATAATCTTGAGCAAGGCGTCGACGAAGCGCACCTGCACTTCCGGTTCGCTGATACCGCACCGCCACGCGATTTCGGGATATGGAAGATCGTCGCGGCGAGCCAGCATGAAGACGGTGCGCGTCAACAGCGGAAGCGTTTCGAGCGCCTCGGCAAACCGGCGCTGGTCGTGTTCGGTCGGCTCGGTATCGCCATCAGTCATGACGATCGTTCCACCCGCGCGGACGGGGATGCCCGGTAACGCGATGCACGTGATCGAGCAGTGCGCGCGTCAGCGCCCGCAATTGAGCGGGAGTGAACGGCACGTCGTCGGTCCGCTCGCCCTGCGCGGGATACCGCCAGCGACTATAAGGTGAGAGAATCGCGGCAAGCAGGTCGAACTCGGGCCGTTCAAATCCGAAGCCGGTCGCGTTGGCAAACGCGAGCGACCGCGAAATGTAGAGGCCGATGTTCTGAGCACACCATCGGTCGGTGAAGCCGACATCAAACAGGTGCGAACTCAACCCTAACTGTAGAACGATGCCGATCTGATAAAGCCGGTCATGCCCGTCCTGCACGATGCCCCGTTCAACACCGAGGAAGAAGCTTTCGGCATTGTGGTAGCGAAACCGGCTGGCGCTCCGCCCTTCTCGGCTTCGTCTAAGATTGGCTGGCGGCTCGATCCTCGGGAGTGGCGAAGCGTCTGTGGCGGCACGTTGCGAAGGCGCAGTTTGCGCTGCGGACCATCCCACGACTGGCGCAGCCGCAATCGCCTTCAAAATTGCGCGACGTGAGGCTGAACCGGCTTCGACCATGCACAGTTTCCGCTACCGGGGCCACGAATCAAATTGCCTGTCGAACGAAAGCAACCGCTTTGCAGCCGATTAACCGATATCGCTTATGTGGCCTCAGTGGTCGAAAAGTCAATAACCGATATCGGTTATTCGTGTTTCGATTGCACGTACTTGTCTGTGGGATACGGGTCGATCATGGGACGACCTCCTCTTGGCGTGAAATCGACCGTCGTTCGCCTGCCGCAGGGTTTAGGCGAGCGAATCGATGCGCTGGTCGGCAAGCAGAAGCGGGCGTCGTTCATTCGCGAAGCCGTTGAGAAGGAAGTTGCGCGGCTTGAGAAAAGTCGGGCCGGCTAGAGATCACGGTCGAACTGAGACGTAACGAGACTCAATCGACAATCTGTTGCGGCTCCTGAGTGATTATTTTCGCGCGCCGAGATTCACTCTACGGCCGCCTATGGCCGCTGACGGCCCTCTACGGCACTCAAACGACCTACTACCAACGCGTTGGCACCGTTTCCGGCACTCTTGCGCCCAAGATTTGGGCGTCTCAAATCTATCGACGGGGAGTGATTTGAACTCAAGCGATGCAGGATAAGACCATGCCGACCGATACCCCCGACCGCATACTTCGCCTCGATGCCGTTCTTGATCGGACTGGCCTCAGCCGCTCGACGCTCTATCGCAAGGTGCAGACCGGCACGTTTCCCGCACAGGTTCGTATTGCGACGCGCTGCACCGGCTGGCGCGAATCTGCGATCAACGCCTGGATGCGAAACCCTATGTTTTACTCGGTTGCCGACGACGCGCCTGCGGGCCCGCAACGGGGCTGATCATTCAGGCGGCGCCGTCAGCTGAGGCGTTTGGTAGGCCTCAAGCTGCCACGGCCCCATGTAATTCTCAATGATGCCGTCGGTTGGTTCGGGCATTCCAGCGATAGAAGCGATCTGACCCAGGCAACGGCTCAGATGTCCGCGCAAGATTTCGAGGCCATCGAAATAGGACTGCCGCACATCGATCGGCCGGCGAAACTCGCCGAAGCGCGGATGACGTGGCGCATTCTCACTGCGTCGCAGCAACTCTTCAAAAGTCATGAACTGGCGAATCCCGATCGCCATCGCATCCAAGAGCAGAAAAAGTGGCCCGTCTTGGAGATCGGCGAGCTTCACTTCCTCGTCGACGATGATCTGCCGGATTTCCCTAAGCGATGTGAGAGCCTTATCAATGCAATCATCGCAACACTCCCAAGCCGATAATACGCGGCGGTCGCGCAGGCGGAGGACAACTTCGCGTGCCACGCGGCGCTCGCGATCCTTCGGACTGACTGCAATGCTGATGAAGGGCAGGTTCAGGGTGACATCCCCAACACGGTCGGCGACTTGCCGACGGGCGCGCGCGAGTAGGTTGGTCAGGTCGAACTTGAAGGGAATCTCACCGCTGCGCATCTTCAACCCTCGTCCGGCAGTGTAATGGATGCGGCGAGTGCCGCTCCGATCGGTCCCGATCGGCGTTCGAGAAAATAGCGGACACGATCGTCGTTGCTGTCGTCGAACTGTTGTCCGACCTGACAGGTCAGCAAGAGATCGGCCGCCCACGTTTCGAGCGGCCAATCCCGACCGACACACGCGGACTGCAACAAGCTGAAGGTCGGTGATTGACCATCGTGGAGTTGCGCAAGGGCGCCATGTACGGCGTCGGCGTCGACCACCCGGTTTCCGACCGTCATTTCGCCGACACGCATTCGCTGACGGAGGGGATAGGTGACCGTAAAGGGAAGCTCGGGCGGCATATAGAGAAGGTAGAAGACGGTCTTGCCGAAGTCTCTGTTGAGCGTGTCGATCAGACCAACTTGCCGATGCCCTGCTTGGATCGCCGCGAAGCCGCAGGTTTCGTCGAAGCTGTAGGTTCGATGAAGTGCGGCGGCTGCTTGCTGTCCGTCGCGACGGATGAAAGCATTCATGCCATGCAAAAAGCCGATTTCATCGTCATCTTCGACATCTTGATTGGTTGGAAAAAGCCGCTTGGACTGGAGTAGGCCGAGTTTCTTCGCGACCAATGTGTCGCGTCGATAAACGAACACGAGGATCGCAATATCCGCTGTCTCCCATCGACGACGTTGTGGGAAATCCCAGTCCCAATGGGCCCCGCCCAAGCGGCGCAAACCGCCGATGTTGTGACTGTCCATCCGAACAATCGCACCCGATGGCATAAGCGTCGGCGCGCTATCAGGGATCAGCGCTTCGATCAGCCCGTCGTCGAGCGAAGTCTCACGGATATTGGGAAGATTGACGAGACGCTCACAAACGCGCCGATTTGCTTCCGCGAAAACGCTGCGGAACCACGCAACCACATCGGCGGGTATCGCTGGCCAAGGACTCAATCGTATTCCCCTATAGTTGGTCAAGCTAGTTGCGCTGCGCGATCCGACCAAGGGCTATTTCCTAGGGCGACAGGAGATCTAATCGTGGCGGCTTTTGGCACCTGCAAATGGGTGCGTTGGGGCGAGATCCGGCGATTAGGAAATCACCGGCCTCGTCGGGTTTTTGCGGCGCGCGCGAGGCGGCTTACCTCCTTGCCCCACGCAGCGAGCGCCAACTTCTTCTCGTCAAAATAATGATGGCGCTGATAAACACCGACAATTCCGGAACGCGCGCCGGAAAGGTGATTGAGCACGGCCTCCGTGACTTCGAGCCGTATGCCCAATCGCTGTAGGCCCGTCGCCATCGTGCGCCTGAGGTCGTGGAGCGTCCAATGTGGGACTGGCTCGCCGATCCGCTTCTCCAAATCGTCGCGGATGCGAGCCATCGCCTTGCTGAACCCGCTCGGTCCCGCCTCCCAATTGCCCCGCGCCGGAATGAGCTTGTCACCTCGGTCGTGGTCGAGCAGCGATTTCACCAGCGCCAATACCGGCGGAGACATCGGAACAAGATGCGCTACGCTATTCTTCGCGCGCGCGCCGGGGATCGTCCACAGCGCCTTCTCCAAATCGAACTCCGCGCGTTCCGCCTCGAACACCTCGTTCCGACGCTGGCCGGTCAAAAGCAACAGCTTGATCGCCGGGCCAAACGGCGCGCCCTCGCTTTCCAGCACGTGCCACAGCGCGCCAATTTCCTTCTCGGACAGCACACGCTCGCGCGATTTGGGCGTGGGCGGGCGTCCAGCGTCCCGGCACGGATTGCCGGGCAGACGGTCCAGTCGCGGCAGCGCCCAGGTGTAAAAGGCCGAGAAGTAGGACAGGACGTTGCGCGCCATGACAGGCGTGCGCTCCGCGATCTTGTCGATAAACCGCGTGATTTCGCTGCGCGTGATGCCGTCGGCCGCGCGGTCGCCGAACTCGGGCAGGATGTGCCGGTGGAAAACGCGCTCTATCTCGCCGATCTTCCGCAGCTCGGCCTTGGCCTTCCTGTAACCCGGCCAAAGGGCGTTGACCGTGTAGCCGTCTGTCCGCCGTTTCTGCGGCTTGGGCAAACTCGCAACCGGATCGGCCTTGAACTCGACATCGGACAGGATTTGCCGCGACTTCTTGCGGGCTTCGGCCAGCGGCAGCCGTTCCGAATAGCGCCCGAGCGTGATGTTGCGGTATTTGCCCGCCACGCGCTTGCGCAGCACGAAACTTTTCGCACCGGACACACCGATGCGGATGCGTAAGCCGGGTACGAGTGTATCGCAATATTCCACCTGCCCGGCCTTGGGCGGCCTGAGCGCCTGTATTTTCGCCTCGGTCAAGAGCAGGCTGCTTTTGGCCCCGGAGGGATGAGTGGATGCTGCCTCGGCAATATCAGCGACCATCTGATTTCCTCTCATTGCTAGGTAACTCTGGTGCTACCTAAGGTAGCATTTAACCGAAATACCGTGGGTTTGAGTGGAACAGCATGACACGTAAGCTATTGAAATCAAGACGCAGTGGAACGTCTTAGAACCTATTTGGTTCGCCTCTTAATCAGCGGGTCCTAGGTTCGAGCCCTAGTGCGTCCACCATCCTTTTCAATGACTTACATCTAGTCCGGCCACCAGCCGGAGCCGCGGGCGGCTCATATTGTGACCACTTTTGTGACCTTCCGGCAGATCGAAAATTGGCGGTTTTGCGCCATCCTCGACTGTGACCGGAATTGTCAGCTGGTCCGCAAACGGCGCCAGATGCTTGACCGACATATGCGCATAACGACGCACCATCGATTCAGATTTCCAGCCACCCAGCTCCTGAAGCACCCAGGTAGGCACGTCATTCTGCCGGAGCCAGCTCGCCCAGGTGTGCCGCAGATCGTGCCAGCGGAAATCCTCGATCCCGCATGCCTTCAATGCCGCCCGCCAAGCCCGGTTATTCGCGTTACGCAGCCTGTCGCCGCGAAAGCAGAACACCCACTTGCGGTTCTTGCCACGCTGTCGCGCCAGCACGCCCAGGGCCGCCTCGTTCAGGGGCACGCCAAGCGCATCCCCGTTCTTGGTGTCGCCATGCTCGATTGTCACCACGCGACGGGCCAAGTCGACCCTATCCCAGGTAAGACCGAGAATGTTGCCCTGACGCAGGCCGGTGGCCAGCGCGAAAGTGACCACCTCGCGCTGGTGAGCCGGTAGACGTTCGAGAAGGTCTTTGGCCTGATCGTGAGTTAGATACCTGACCCGCACCTTGCCGCCCTTCGCGTAGGTCTTGAACGCCGGGATATGCTCCAGCCACTCCCAGTCTCGCATCGCCTTCCGGAAGATGGCGCGGATCAGCGCCACGTAGATATCCTTGGTGCGATCACTGCGACGGGCGAGTTGGCGGGAGACGATCCTGTCGATCATGTCCCTGCTCACCTGGTCCAATCTCTTGCCGCGTAGATGCGGGGTGAACCAACGGATCCGTTGCACATCGCCCCGGTAGGACTTCTTGTGCGCCATTTCCTTCAGCCACCGTAAAGCCGCTTCGTCCCAGGTCCGCTTCGGCTTCCGCTTCAGTCTGGCAAGGTCCCACAGCTCGGCCTTCAGCTTGTCGTGATATTCTTCGGCCTTCGTCCGGTCGGTCGTTCCAGTAGAGCGTCTAAGGAGCGTTCCGTCTGGCGCTGTGAGCTTGACGTAATAGATTCCTGCACGTTTCCAGAGTGCCATATTGCCTCCTTTGGAAAGGCACTCGGCTGCATTCGTGCGGTCCTAAAATACGCCTGCCGGGTCGCGGCCACAAGGTCAGCCTCGATGAAGCGCCAGTCTCGCCCGATCTTCGAACCCGGGATGCGGCCGGAATTGGCCCATGCCCGAACGGTGTTGGGATGTACCTTCAAGAAGGACGCCGCCTCCGCCGTGCAAAGGAGTTTCTGTCCTGCCTGATCATTTTCGATGGCATTGATCATTTGCGCCAATGGCGCTGCGCCGGAGCCGCTGCGCCCCGGTGACCTCGGTCCAGTCGCGCGTGGATTGATGACATTGGCACGAGCGTGATTGCGCCGGCTTTAACCACCTCGACTGCGCCATCCTTGATCAGCACATAAAGCTTCCGACCGATGCCGGTCATCTGAGACGCGTCCGAAATCCTGGCGCTGAGCGGCGGTAGGCCGCGACCCGAGCCCGGTTTGCCGCTGCGCGTGCGGGGCTCCTTCATTTGTCGATACCCATTTCTGGGTATTGACGGTGAGATAGGCGGGACGCGGCGTCGCTGCGCGCAAGCATGCGGCCGACGACCTTCATGAATTCGTCGTAGCGAAGCCGGCCCAGGCGGTTGGTCTCGGTGTCGAAGGCCGGCTGATGCGCTGTGAGGGTCAGCTGATGTCGAACGAACAGACCGACGGCTTCGGTGAGAAAATCGAGCTTTTGTTCGATGCGGTCCGCGATCCGGCTTTGGCGGTCGAGCCTGGCGCCGAACCGCTGGTCCAGTTCATGACCGGCGCGACGATCGAGCCAGGCGGTCAGCGCATCAGTCAGGATCGCGGTCTTGGACGAGCCCGGCTGTGCCGCCATCGCGTCAAGCTTGGCCGACAGCTCGTCGGGCAAGTAGAACTGGTGGCGGGTCTTGCTGGTCTGCATGGCAGACAAGATCCGCTGTTTCGTCTACCGGAAACAGGACCTCGCTGGGGCATTGAGCTACGCATTCGGTGCATCTCAGATCCCGCCGATTTCCGGACCCGCGCGCTGGCGTCCGAATGTCCAACTGATCGTGCCCGCGCGTTCGATGCCGGACACGTTGCGGCCGATCTGCTTCTCCAGCACCGGGCGCCACGGCACCAGAGTAAACTCGCGCGATTTCTCGATCACGGCGAACTTGGCAGAGCCGACCTGGACAGCCTTGCGGTAGATGCCCTCGATCGCACCGCCGCGGTGCTCGGTATATTCAAGCCCCAGCTCCCTTGAGAGCTGGCCGGCGACCTGGCGCAGCTCGCGCTGACGCAGCTCGCCGATCATACCGGCGCGGAAGTGGATCGCGTCGCCCTCGCGCCAGGCGAGGCCCTGCTCAATCAACCACTGCCGCCGCAGCCCCATCGCTTGGCGGACCTGCGCGCCAAAGCCGCGTTCCAGCTGCTCAGGTTCTTCCGCAGCCTGCTGCTCATCGAGCCAGGTCACGCCGTTGTGGCGCGGCAGCCGGTCGATCGGCAGCGCTGACAATGTCTCGATTTCGACCGGCCGCGCAGCGGCTGCACGGCGTTCAAACTCCAAGGCTCGATCGGGATGATCGCCAGCGATCTTCCAGCTGCCATCGGGCAGCCGTTCGGCCACTCCGCCACCGCGCCGCATGGCCTCGAGACGCCGCACGTGCGCTTCCGCAAAGCGTATGCTCGCGGTGGTGTCGTATCGAAGGTGATTATCGATGCCGTAGATGCCGCCATTGGCGGCAGCGACCTCGGCGATCGTGCGATCGACATCGCGCACAGCCGGCACCACGGGAATGACCCGCACGATCTCGGGGCTGTCGAGCATCTCCGAGAGCGATCGATTCCCAAGCTCGACATAGTGGCTGAGGCCGTCAGTCGCGGCGACGATCATGTAATGCCGGTCTGCATGTTCATCGGCGAGCCCGCGCGCGGCCACGCGGCCGACCAGCGGCTTGCCTTCGGTTGGATCGTAGATCGCATAATCCTGCGGCGGGATGTCGGGAGCACTCCGCTTCAGTTGATCATGCATCTCGGCGATGATGTCGCCGCGCCGGCCCATGGTGCGAAGCGTCTGTTCCAGATCGTCGGCGAGCCGGTACCGTCCGCGCCCTTCTTCCGTCGCCAGCCCCATGCGCGCAAGCGTCCCGAGGCGCGCCGCGCGCAAGCTCTGTTCGATGCTGTCGCGGTGCCAGGACGAGACCAGCCCGTCGGGCCCGCGGGCGAGCAACAATCGCCGATCGATGCCCGTGAATCGCTCCTGCGCGATCTCGCGCTGGCGTGCTTCGAGGATCTCGCGATCGGTGCGGGGGCCGAGGTCGAGATTGACCAGCTCGGCGGCACGCCCCGCGAGACCATGGCTGACATATTCGCGGGCAATGATCAGGTCCTTGCCCCGATCGTCGACACCGCGGACCAGCACATGGCTGTGGGGATGGCCGGTGTTGAAATGATCGACCGCCACCCAATCGAGCTTGGTGCCGAGGTCGTGTTCGGCCTGGCTCATCCAGCGCCGCACCAGCGGCTTCAGATCTTCATATTGAGCGCCGTCCTCGGGCGCGACGATGAAGCGGAATTGATAGCGATCGCCCGATCCGCGTGCGAGGAATTCCCTCCCGCCCGCGACGTCGCTTGTCGGCCCGTAGAGCGTGCCGCGCTCGCCCTCGCGCGTCGTGCCATCCCGCTGAAGGTAGCGTATGTGCACGGCGGCGGCTTTCGCACCCTTGCCGGCAAGCTTCACGTACCGCGCCTTCACCACCACCCGGCGCGATCGGAATCCCGCGAAGCGATCCGAGGTGCTGAGCAGTCGCCCGACGCCGGCACCGCGGCCAATCCGGCTGCCATCGAAACGGCGAGTGCGGGCGGCAGATTTGCGGACAGATTTGCCCGCCAGATTGACCGCCTTGCGGACCTGATGCGCGAACGGCCGGTCTGCGCTGATCCGGCCTAACCAAAGCTCGAAATCATCCTCCGCCATGGCGTCATCTCAGGTTGGAAACGTCAGATGAGGGTGTGCCTGAGCAGCCCTTCAAGGGCCTCCATGCGCCCAGTCTTAGAAGCCGCAGAAATGCGCCAAATATGCGCCGATCGCGGCGTGGGTGGAGGCATGACCCGGCCTATGCCTCCACAAAAAACGACGTGCAGACGCCAATTTCGCAGCCTCATGGAGGCAGCGCTTTTAACTTGCCTTCTTAATTGGGCTCTTCCTGATCGCCTTTTCTACCATCGTCGTTCTCCTATCATGGTCTGCTGAGTCGGCCCAGCGCGGCAGGGTTCGAGGACTGGTACGCGGTGCATTCTTCCGTGCTCATCGACGGCCTGGTCGGACTGCCCACAGGCAGCGTGGGTGCCGTCGCGGCACATGTCGCGATCGGGTTCACGGGGCAGCATCACAGGCATTACGGCGTGGTCCAGCCGGGCTGGCCACAGGCAAGATATCGTGCTTCCCGTCTTCCTCGTCTGTACCATTCCTCATCCGCTGACGCGGACCTCCTCAGTCGTTTGTGCCGCCGCTTCGACGGCAGGGAACCCGGCTAAAACTACGATCGGGCATAGCTTAGCCGCCTCGCTTTCGCCGCGTTCCAGGCCATGGTTTCGGCCGGGTCGGCAGCGGCATCACCGATATAAAATGTGCCGTCCCGCCACATCGCATGCATCACCACCGCGAGCTTTCGGGCGACGGCGATCCGCGCCTTGGCGTGGCATTTGGTCTTGGCGAGCTTGAGCCCCCAGGCTTTGATCGTATCGCTGCCTTTGAAGCGGGTGAGCATCGAGGATGCTGCCTCATACAGGGTGCGGCGGACATCAGGATCGCCCGCTTTGCTGATCCGGCCCTTGACGTCGATCGAGGTGCCGGACTGCCAGCACTAGCAACCGAACTCACGATCGCTTGGCTCGGCAAAGGGCCGCCAAAGCCGTGCTCGAGCCGCGCCGGCCGAGCCAGAAGGTGCAGCGCCGCGCGGACGTCGCAAAGCCGCTCCGAAGGCGTAATTCCCCTTCAAAGGCGCGCCGTTCGACCGCAGGTCGGACGGCGCGAGCTACCCTCAGGTGGCCTTCTGGAGTTCGGCGATGCGCTCGTTGCAGAGCGTCATGACGATGCGCCCCAGCTCCTCGACGCGCTCGCCAAGCCACGCCAATTCCTCGGCGCTGATCTTGTAGTGGGACGAGTATCGGGCCTTCACGTAAGCTTCTTTGAGCTTCTCGAACATGCCCCGCTCGCGCCGGTTTTCACGCGGCCATGCGTCGATCAAACGTCTGTCAATCAGCTCGGCCTGGCTGCGCAAGAACGCCAGATTGTGGACATGCGGCGTGTAGAATGTGCAGACCAGTAAGACGCAGTGGTAAAGCCGTTCAGCGGCTTGGTGCAGATTGAATGCCGCCTCTCGTAGCCCTTCCTCACCGATGAGAAAGTCGGAGGCTTTCTTGAATTTGGCCGCGCTCGGAAACCACTCTTCGTAGTACGCTTTGGCCATCTTGAGCGCCTGGGCGGGAGTCTTGGGCTTGGGCTCATGCAGCTCAGTCTCGTCCGCCTGATAGAGCGCGACCCCCTCCCGCTTCACGTCCATGAAGAAGTAGCGGCCGTGCGCCAGACCGTCGTTCACCTCCTGCAGCGTGTGCAGGATGTAGTTGACCGGCACGTGGATCGTCTTGGTGATCGAGAACTCGCGGATCAGCCGGTCATCCAGTTTCGACCAGTAAGCCGCGCGATCCGTCAGGCGTTTGTCACTGACGATGATCAGCAGATCAAAGTCGGACTGATAGCCCTTCGCGGTGTGCGGCTCGTCGACCCAGCCACCGCGCGCATAGCTCCCATAGAGGATGATCTTCTCGATCCGGCCGCGTTTCTTCCACTCGGATGTCGAGATCGCGAGCGCGTCCTCGAACTCCTCGAAGATGATTTGCACCACGCGCTCAAGGTCGCGCTGCTTGGCTGCCGGCAGATGGTCGAGATCGGTGCGCATAAGCTTGGTCCGATGTGGGACAGGGGCGGACCGGATGGCAAGGCCAATCCGGTCCGGTTGGGCAACAGTGCCCTTCATGGCCCCTCCTCTCGCTCCATTGCAGCAAGCTCCCGGTCGAGAGGGACGATCGCATCCGCGATATGGCGCTCGACTTCTGCCACGTTGAGGCCGATCCGCTTGGCGATATCGGGATAGCTCAAGCTCTCCAGCCGGTGCGCGAGGAACACCTCGCGCGAGACGATATCCATGGTCGCTATCGCAGGCGGGACGACGTGATCGCGAAATGGCTGGCGTCGACTGGCGCAACCCGTCGGGGTGGACCCAAGGGTTACGTCCGCGCAGCAAAAGGTCTAGGTAGTAGCGGAGCCGCCGAGTTGACCCAGACTGGCATTTCGATCGACCGGCATGATGGAGCGAGCGCGAGCGCTGGAACCTACGCATGCTGAACGACGATATGGAACTGGGATCCGGCATCGCCCGACTTTTGCAGCAGGCGAATGACCCGATCATCCTGACCGCGGTGCCAGAACCGCATCTGATCGAATTGCTGAAAGTGTCTCGTGCGCTCATATGGACTCTGGAAACGCTGCTTAGGGGCATGGGCACCGGAGACGAAGCGATGCATCCAGTCGTTCGTTGGCGGCAACTCCGAGGATTAACGCAGTCTAAGTTGGCGGCGGCGGTGGGTATATCGCCAGCAGCAATGAATCGAATCGAGCACCGACCGGGGCTTGCGTGCAGGCCCGCAACACGCGAGCGAATAGCCGCAACGCTCGGCGTACCGCTGGAGTACTTACACCCGCTCTCACCAAATGCGGAGGTCGGAACCCGCGAAGCGGCAGACCCAGAATAGAGGAAGAGCCAAGTCGGCCCGAGCCGGAGAATCCAGGGATTGCCGTTCCAGTGCAAAGCGGCCGCGCACAGGCTCGAGTGCCAAGCGCGCAGCGTTAATTCGATAGAGATAGAGATCGAGCCGATCGCGCTAGGTGCCATTACTTGAAGTGACTCTGCCCGCGGCTGAGGGCCACTGCGATTCGCTGCCGCCATCCGCGGCAAGGCGGCCCACCTCCACCATCGCCACCTGTCGTGGAAACGTCACGACGCCTTCACCGTGAGGGTGCAACGGCTGATCGTAGATACACCAACCTATATATGGACTAACGGCATTGACCATGAGACGCTTCCCTTCCTTAAGGGTTATGGTAATTTTGCACCAACGGCATGAATAGCCGAAGAAGTTTTTAGGGGAGTGACTTCATCGGCGATAACTTCGCTGAAAGACTGGATGGGCTAAGGTTGCTTAGCCAAAGGTGATTTTGGCGGGGGTAGCATGTCGTATCATTCTAATTTCCAAGACCAGGCGCGTGCGTGTCTTCGACGCAATGAAATATGGTCGCTCGTTCGAACGAGCAGGTCTATTCGTCTACAAAGTGTGATGATTGGCGGCGAACCCCGCGACGTCACCATCAGGCTTGTCGAGACCCGGAAGAAGTTCGACGCTGCCCGCGAACTGGTGAATGATCGCTATGCTTGGCGAGGCTATGGGGACAACCATGAGATCCCCGCCGATCCGCACCATGTGACCTTCACCGCTGAAATTGGCGAGGAGGTCGTGGGAACGATCACCCTCGCGGTCGACTCCTCAGCCGGCCTCGCCATCGATAAAGCATTTTTTGCGGAGGTCGCGGCCTTTCGGTGCATACCGGGCGCAAAGGTCTGTGAGCTGACGAAGTTCGCCTTTTGCCCCAATATCCAGTCCAAAGAATTGATGGCCGCGCTCTTCCATATCGTATTCGTTTATGGCTCGCGGGCTCGTGGCGGGACCGATCTCTTCATCGAGGTCAATCCCAGGCACGTGCGTTTCTATGAGTCCATGCTTAGCTTCAGGCGGGTAGGCTGCCTGAAGCAAAATGAAAGCGTTGCAGCACCGGCGCAACTCATGTGGCTCGAAGTCTCTGAAATCCGGGATCAAATCCTGAAATGGGGAGGCGGTCAACCGAAAGGCGGCCGCTCGCTCTATCCATTCTTTTTTTCGCCGACTGTCGAAGACGGAATTTATCGGCGATTGGCCGCGGCTCAGCCTGAGTTGATCGAGTTGCATTCTGACGAGGAGGAACTGGCGATTCTTGCCAAAGCGAAGTGCGTGGCCACCGCAGCAGCACAATCCCCGCTGGCGGCAGCAACGTCGCTGGATCGATCGCCATCGAACACGCCACATCTAAGTGTGCTGGCGTCTTAACCTGACATAGCCGTGAGTGAGCGCCGAATATGTGGCGGCCGTGCGAAGACATGCCGCAGATAGTGGCGCTTGCAACTTCGAAATCAGCCGCGGTGCTCCGGCGTGGGTCACTCGCCCATCCAACAGTTCCGGTGATTTTAGTGCTCGCCGGCGAGGTAGGGGAATGGCTCCGTGGGCTACGTGCGAAAAAGCGACCGGATTGCCCTTCACGGCAGCCGTCAGAGCGGCCCGAGCACGAGCGGCAGTTCTGTCCCGTTTCGCGGCTGCAAAGCAGCGAGCTTTATCTTCACTATTGCGCTTGCGGTCACCGAATTGGGCTAGCTGTTTGCATCGGTAATACGATAACACTTTGAAAAGTAACGCTTTGTTCGGGGCGTGTTTCACACATGTCATTGACAGTTCGTTGCGGCGCAAAAAAAATCAATTGCACGTTAATATGCCGGTAAGGTATCTAGCGAATCGACGATTACTCATGCCGGTTCGGCATATTGTGTAGGATGCCACGTATTCGTGGGGGTATCGGTCGGGGAGTGTAGTAATGACCATGTTCAGGGTAGGTATTGCTGCTGTTGCGGCACTCACGATGGGCTCTGCGGTCGGTGCAACCGTCATCCATGTTGGCGGTGCCACGACGGGCGCGCCCGCTGACGCCAGCTATATCTTTGATCTGACGAATGGTTCGACCCCTTTTTCGCCCCTGATTACCGCTCGGTTTGGTGCCGACTATGGTAAGCATGCGGGTACTCAGGCGGTCGATGATAAATTCGTGTTCACGATCCCGCAGAACGGCCTGGGAAGCGGCAACTTCTCGACCAGCTTCACGGTCAATACCAACAAGTTCACGCTCACCGACATTCTATTCAACGGAACCTCCTATTTCAGCCAAGTGACAACCGGCTCACATGGTTGGTCTTTGTCGATCGACAACCCTCTTACGATCACCGCCTTCGCCCAGAACACCCTGGAAATCGTTGGTAAGGTCAAGGGCATCAACGGCTACAGCGGAAATCTGACGTTCGCTGCTACCGTTGTTCCGGAGGCCTCCACCTGGGCTATGATGCTCGGCGGCTTTGGGCTGGTCGGCGGCGCAATGCGGCGCAAGCGGATGGCCGTGACTTTCGCCTAAATCCCCACTCTTTAGGCGAAGGCGCCGCCGCATCTTCCGATTGCGGCGGCGTTTTCGTGCTCTATCCGACCGTACATGCCGTCTATGTGCCGAACTGGACCTTGAGCGGCGTCGGCTTCGCTAGGCTAATCCGTGGTCAGTCTAATCGCCATTCCAGTGGCACTCCATCACCCATTGCCTTTATCGAGCGCGCCTACCTCGACGGTCATGAAGCAGCCGGCGTCGTTCCGGTTAGGCGCAAGCTCGTCGAGCTCGACATTTGAAAACGTCCCACCAGTTGGGGGATGGCTGTTTCCGGCGTGCGCTGGATTGCGGCAGGTCTGGACCGACAGGGCGATCTCTCGGATTGGACCATTCTTGAGGATCAAGATCGCGCTGTCGGCTTCCGCCCCAATGCGGGGCGATGCCGAGAACGCAGCGAGACGCCAATTGCCCCGAACCCCGCGCACATAAGAGCCCAGGTCATCGGTTCCGGCACCCCCGCGGTGAGGCCGAATTGTTTGTTGATGTCGTTGTACCCTGCTGCCTGGATCGCCGCGGTAGGATGGATTCCATCGAATGAGAAGATTCCAGTGCAACCCGTTGCCTGCGCGCCCGCCGCGATGCAACTGGTGTCCAACCTCTGCGGGGGGAGGCCGAAAGACGCAGGATCGGTCAGCACGCGTACGTTGAAGTTGCTCAAGCTATAGACCATCAAATCGGTTCCAGCATCTAAGTTCAGCTTGGTAAGCGCCATACTCAGGTCGTTATTGGCCTCGGTGGTCAGCGGGTCACCGGCCAATGGGAAGTCGGTAATGAAGATGTTGCGAACGCCCAGATCGTTCAGAGCCTGAATTCCCGCCACATATTGATCAGCTGCCGCGCGCAAATAACTGCTGACATCCGGATAGGGGCCGAGGCCGTTGACCGGTAGTGCGCCTTCCGCCCCAAAAACATCGTTCGCGCCGAAATTGAGAATGTATAATCCGTTGGGGTCGACCGCACGACCCGAGGTCTCGAACGCGTTGATCTGGGCTTGAAGGTCAGGAATGTGGTCCCCTGTATCGACGATGCGTGCGCCACCATAAGCAAAGTTGTTGCCGCCTGCTAAAGATGGCGTTGTGGGCACACCGAACAGGCGCATGGAAATAAGATCAGGGTAGTCGTAGCCATTGGTAAATCGGCCATTGACATAGCCAAGACTTGGATCTGGCAAAAAATAATCGGGAACAGGATCCGGTGTCGTTGTAGTTTTATAGATGTAGAAATTTCCCGCATCTACCAAGCTGTCGCCAAACACGGTTATCGATGTGTAATGCGCTGTGTCGCGCTCAGCGATGGCTGGAGAAGCAAATACCGTTCCGAGAATCGCGAGCGCAACTGGCCACATTCTAATCATACGACAACCTCTCAGTTAGCATTACTCGACTGACCGACTAGGAAATTGAGCGGGGAACGCCGGCCACAGAGAGCCGTTCCTCGCTTCTGTAAATTCTCAGGCTTGATCACCTGCGATTTGGCCACGGCTCCGCAGTTTGCTGCCAGCGCGATCAAGACGCACAGGGTGGAGGGCAGCCACCTTGGAATGTATTCACCTCGGACCTTCCGCTCCACTAATCTGCTGACTTCGCACGTTATCTGAAGCCTATTATCTCGGCCACGGCCGCAGCTCGCTTTTTGATCCGATCTGGCTAAGACGATTGTTAGATCGAAAGCGGACCTCCTGATGAACACGTGGACGAACGGCAACTCTCGGTAGGATGCACATGTATGCGCCTAGGCCGGCACCTCGTTCACGCTTTCGAAACGCTGGGGAAATATACGAACTCGGACGATCGGCGGCGTAAGGCCTGTTCCCCACCGTCGGTCGTCACCTTCGCCACCATGCGATGATACCTACCAGCAGCTAGACGCCACTTCCTCGACGGGCGTTGCCTATGGCTTGGCTGGCGAACGAGGCGCTATTGCGATCGGCGAGCACGTCGCCAGTAGATACGGTCACAAGGTGCCGTTGCCGAAAGCTGCCAGCCCCCCTTAACCCAATACCAGTGTTCGCAGCGAGACCGACCGCAGCCGCTTCCGCCCCCTTGCGGACAGTTAGGGGGCCAATCATGCTGCCCAAATACCGACGCTGAAGCGAACTCCCCGCCTTACACCAATGCTGATTATCACGGCTTCTTTCTACCGCATTATTTGGGCTGATTGACGATGCAGAGGCGTCGCAGTCGATCCCGAGGGGGGACCATGCGCATGCGGGCCTCACCTGCGTCCCGCCCCATTCGGCTAGCCGTAACGCAAAGCCAACGTGAATAGCGGCTGTGGCTGCAACTCCAGCCTTTTGGGGGAGGGCGTCCGGGGCGGCTTCCCTAACACTTAGCAAAATGCGTGAATCGGCCTAATCCTAAACTCGCATTGAGTTTAAGAATACAGGACGGAACTAAGTATGACTGAGCGAACGGAGGGAAAGCTAGACCGGCTGCAGCAGTTGCCCGAGCAGGCGCTGGTCGATGCAGCGTGGCTGGACCGGCATGGTTACTCCACCTCGGTACGTAGGCAATATGTCAGAGCGGGGTGGCTGAATCAGCCAGCGCCACGTGTTTATCGTCGAGGCCGAGGACAGCTCGATTGGAAGAACGTGCTGATCTCGCTCCAAGCCGTACTCGGGTCTGGGCTGACCGTGGGTGGCAAGACCGCGCTCGAACAGCAGGGCTATGCACATTTTCCGCGGAAATCACCGTCGGTCGTCGAGCTTTACGGTCCGGCGCAACCGCCGGGCTGGCTCGGCGGCTTGCCGCTCGACGTCACCTTCCGCTGGCACAACAGCCGCCGTCTGTTTCCGGACGATCCCGGCCTCGCTCCGAGCGAGGGCACGGAGCCGGCCTTCGCGCCCAATCCGCTGATACCGGGCGGCTACATGGGCCCTGGCGGCGGGCTGAGCTGGCCGCTCCGGCTGTCCGGCCCGGAGCGGGCGGTGCTCGAACTGCTCGATGAACTGCCCGACCATGAGAGCTTTCACGAGGTCGACATGCTGATGGAAGGCCTCGCCAATCTCAACCCACGCCGCGTGCAAGAGCTGCTCGAATCCTGTCGCAGCGTGAAGGTGAAACGGCTCTTCCTCTTCTTCGCCGATCGTCATGCGCACGGCTGGCTCAAACATATCGAGCGCGGCAAAATCGACCTCGGTTCGGGCAAACGCCTGCTCGTCAGGAATGGCCGCCTTGATCCCGTCTATAGCATCACCGTGCCCCGGGACCTCCATGGCGCTGATTGACGCCTACGCTTTTTGTCGCGAACCGTGGCAACCGGACGATCGACAATTGCCTTATTCGCGCCTGCATGTGTCGCAACCTTAAGCCAATCGCGCAGGCGCTAAAGCCCTATTCTATCGAGTCCCTATAATAACGAGGTAGGTGCGCTCCACCTTAAAGGGCTCACGCCAAGAGGCAGCTAATTGGCGCTGATGGAAGGTGGTGACGCATGCTCGACCTGATCGTTGCTGTTGGGGCCGTCGCCGTCATACTGGGTGCGCTGTTACTGGGCTTGAGCGGCAATACGCGACGACGCGCACGCAATTTCTGCCTCACTTTCGGCTGGCTGATGGTAATTTTCGGGCTGGGCGCCGAGGGAGCGGCGGTGTTTCAGTCGGAACGAAGTACGCCGACAACCGACGCGCCCACGCCATAAGGTCAGCAAATCCCAATCTCAACGCCCGCAAGATCGGCTCGCAGCAAAAGAGTACCGACCCCGCCAGTAGAAACGATCTCTGGTGAAGGCGGAGGCGCGATAGGCTCCAGTCACTCCATGAGAGCAGGGAAATTGAGCCGAGAAGCGCGCCTATTATTTGCGGTGGGGCCGATGTATCCGCAGGGTTAGCATATTGCATCCTTGCGAAACGGAATGGGCGGATCAATGGTCAGCGATCAACTGGACCGACATCCCGCAATCCAGGCAGAAACAAACGCGGAGTTTGAGATCCGGGTGCTTGGACGCTTCCGGATCATCGGTTGCTCGGCCGGCAAGGATATACACTTTCGCTCCCGCAAGGCATTGGCCTTGCTCGCTTCTCTCGCAATCGCTCCCGAGAGAACCCTGACGCGCGAACGCGCAATGGAGCTTTTATGGGGAAGTCGCGGCGAAGAGCAGGCGCGTGGAAGCCTGCGCCAGATCCTTTACGAGATCCGGGCCTCCTCTTTGGGAACGAGCGCAGCGCTCGATATCGGCCGCCTTTATCTGGCATTCAGAGGCAATAGCGTCCGAACCGACATTCAGCAGATCGCAAGTCTGGCTCAAGCTGGCCAGATTGAGGTCCTGGCGTCTCGCATGTCTGATTGCCCAGATCGATTGTTCGAAGGCCTCGATGGGATCGATCCGGTTTTCGACGATTGGCTGCGCGTCGAGCGTGAACAACAATTATTCACGCTTAGTCACGCGGTCATTGGCTTATGCACCTCGGAGAAGCAGCGAAATCCAACTGCCTGTCGTACAATCGTCTCGGCGCTCCAGCGACTCAACCCCTGCGACGAAACAATCGCCGGGCTCGGACTGGAGCTTGACCATGCAACTGGCGACCTGGCTGCTCTGCACCAGCGCTATCGTTGGCTGGAAGCGTCACTCCAGCGCGACCTCGATGTCTCGCCTTCCGAAGGCATACGCGATCTCTTCCGTGAACTTGCAAGGGTTGCACCGGTTCATTCTGCCAGGCCCGGCGACGCGATAGCGTCGGCATCATCGCATGGCGTCAAAGCCTCCCCGATGGAGCCCCCGGTCATCGCTATTGCCGAGTTCGACCTTCTCTCGAATTCGGAAAGCGAACGCGCCCTCGCAACCATCCTGGCCAACGAAATCGAATTCGCCTTGGAGGGACTGACCGATGTGCGCCTCCTTTCTGTCGGGGACGCGTCGCAGGCGACATTGCGTGCGTTATCTGGAAATTCGATCTCCGCTTATGTGCTCAGAAGCTCCTTGTTGGCGGAAGGTGATGAGCTTCATCTCGGTTGGAAGCTGTCCCGTGTCCGTGACGGGCTTCTGCTCTGGACGCATCGCGCGACGGCCCCGCGTAATCTGCTTCGCGCCACCATTGATGGCATCGTGGCGCGCGTTGCCGGCGCCGTGCTGCCGACACTCGAGCGGGACTTCGATAACCATCCGATCGATGCCGGCGAGGATTCCGGCTATGGCATCTACCTTCAGGGCCGCGCGCGAATGTTGTCGGCCAGCACGATCGAAGAAATGCGCGCGGCCGCAAGCCTGTTCGAGCGGGCGATCGAAATCGCGGCGCGCCTGGTCAATGCCCAGCTCAGCCTCGCGCGGCTCTACAATACCGACTACGAGCAGAGCCTGGCGGGCCACGACCGCAGCGCGTTACGCCGCGCCGCATTCGAACTTTGCTCGCGTGCGGTGAACGTCAACCCCCGCAGCGCCCACGCCCGCGCGCGGCTGGGCTGGTGCTATATGCGTCGCGGCGACCTATCGCTCGCGCGCAACCAGTTCCAGGAGGCACTGGCGCTCAGCCCCTATCATGCCGACTGCCTGGATGAGATTGGAGTCGCCTTCTGTCACATGGGCGAGTTGGACCGGGCGATGACGCTTCTCAGCCGGGCGTTCGAATTGAATCCCTTCCCTCCCGACGACTATTTTTGCGACATGGCGGTGTTGCATATGCTGCGCGGAGACCATGGACGCGCGGAGGAGAATTTTGAGATCGCGCATAACGGCTCGCTGCACTACGGTGCCTTCCGCCTCGCCAATCGGAGCTTGTTGGGTCTCGACGGCGAACCGGCAATCAACAGCTTGCGAGAGCGATTTTTGCGCACCTGGATTGGCGCCAGACCGCCAGAGGATGACGATCTGATCGAAGCAATTTTTGAATATATCCCGCTGCAGCGGGCGGAACATCGAGAAGTCGTTACAAATGGCTTGGTTCTGAGCGGGCTCAGGCCAAAGCGCTTTCGAGCATCCTGTCCAAAAACACCGTGCGGGGCACCGTAAGGTTGGGCGCAGTGATATTCTTGTCGAGCAGAATCCGCGCCAGCAAGGTGCGCGTGTCGCGCTCCTTTTGACTGAACGCGACGGCGGCGATTTTGGCCGAGACCTGGCTTGCGCGTTCGGCGGTGGTCCGTCGCGCGAATTCAGCGACGATCGCCTTCCAACTGCGGTCGCGGAAATTGGTGTGCCAAGCTATCGCACGAAGCATCGAGCGATCGTCCAACTCCAAGTCCGCTAAGCTTAGCGATGCTTCGACATCCACCAGAGCCACTGTAAGCGGGCGGTAGCCAAGCCCGGCCGGCGCATGCGAGACCATAACTGCGGCATCGCTCTCCAGAACTCCATCCCGGTATGTTTCGTAGATCGCGCCCACGCCAGCCATTCCATAACGATCGAGCTCGGCCGCCCGAAGCGCGCCTAGACTCGCACCGCCGTAAACCGGGATACCACGATCCAATATTGTCAGGATTTCCTTATGCCAGACAGTCGGAGCCGTTTCGAAGATGCCATCAACCAACCCGATCGCTACGGGATCATGGCGTAACGCACGAACCAGGTCGCCGCACGCAGCGGGTGGCATCAGCCGGACGGCCGGGTCTATCTCAACATCTGGCGGCAGGCTGGGCCCGGCAAAGACCAGAATCGGCTTCACGCGGGCGATTCCGCATGTCCCAGAAATCCAGGCACGAGGAGTTTGACCACAGCGACCGGCAAGTTGGGACCGGTCAGATCGACACAGTCGATCCGCCGCGCACCCGCACCCACTGCAGCCTCAAACAGCCGCTCGCGGTCGCGGACCAGGCAGCCGGACGAGCGCGAACGCAAAGAGGCCCAGGGCATCGATGGGCGCGCCGGGCCGATACTCTCTGTGAGGAAGCGCAGACGTAACAGCTCGGGCACGGCATAGTCGCGAACGGTCAGATCATCGCGCGCGCCTGCGATCAGGGTGGCGCGGATCTGCACGGCCTCGGTTACCGCCCGAGCCAGGGCGATGGCAGGCTCGAGATGGGCTCCCACGCCCATAGTCGGCGGTAATACGAGGCTTGAGTCGGACGATAGCTCGTAGACAGCGCAGGCGATTGCGGCGACACCATGGTCGTCCCCGAACGACCACAGACGAGCCCCCAGACCAGCGGCGCGTATTGATCGCAGCAGTCGCAGCCCAACCGGGTTGGTGATTGTGTCGGGATCGATCGCTGTCCGTTGGCGGACTGAAGCAGGTCGCGCGAGCCAGTGCGCATGGGCATCGCGCTCCAGCACTTCGCACAGGGCCGCGACAATGGCCTCTGTCCGGTCGTTACCCGAAGCGAGGCCGTTGCTGCTGCTGTTCGAGATACGATTCGTATAGTCCATTGAAATCTGGGCATGGGGCACTTGCGCCGCCCGGCCCGACAGAAGCTCCGTGCCGGCACACCACGCGGCAGCATCCGTAAGCCCTTCCCCCTCGCGGTTTGACGCCACGAAATATCCATCTGGCGCGACTATTTCCGCGCAATGGAGCTCAATCGCTTCCATCAGAGCGGAGACCCGCGCGGCATTGCGCGTTACGCCCTTCCCCTGCGAGACTGAGATAGATTTTGCCATCGGCCTAATGGCCTGAAAAACGGGAATGCCGATCCGGTCCAGTCCGGTTACGTCGGCCAGCCGTGTCACACCGAAGCTCTTGGCAATGGGAACGATAGCGGCGAGCGTTTTCCGAGGTGCCACGCGCCGGTATGTACCGAGCCGGTACATACCCGGGGCCTGGCCCCCCTGACATTGTTCGACCTGGGCGAGCATCGCGTTTGGATGTTATGGGTCGACGTTCGCGCCGCTGACGTTGGCGCCTATCATCATCGCACCGGTCTTCGGATCGTGTCCGCCCGCGAATGGAACCGCCGCGAATGCGTATTCGCCGCCTTTTTCAAACAGCTTCTGCAATCCTTCGAGCGTGACGCGGATTTCGGGCGAGGATTCCACATTGTCCTGGGCCGGGAAGAACGCGGTTTGCTGAACGAAAGAATAGCCGAGAAGGGCATGGTCCCGCGCTGGATCGGTGACGCGAATAACGAAAAGCGTCGGCAATGGTGGCTCGGTCTTGGCGGTTTCAACCATCGATTTTCCTCCTCCTGATGCCGATCATGATGCGGCATTCATTGTATAAGGAAAACCATCCAGAGCCGCCGCGGAGCGCTTATAACAAAGAAATAACGCCCCCACGCATGATCACATGTTACGCTGCGCTTCGAACCAGACAATACGCGCCGGCGAACCCGCCGGACCAAATCGGTTCGAGGCCACCCCAAAGCAAACGCGTAGATCACGGTTTGCTCCTTAGCGGATAACGACCCTTCGCTGACGTCCAAGCTCTCAGCATGCACAGCAATACAAGAAGATCCCACGGCATCATCGAACATGTGCTCCGCTCGTGAATTATTGCCCGCGGCCAACTTGGGTCTGATCGACAAAACGGCTGACGCCGCGGCACTGCCTGATCGTCTATTTCGGAATGAGGCCGCCGGCATGCGATCCGACGGCCTCTCCCCCTGTCGATCAAGTCCCATCCGGCGGCGCAACCACCGCGCGCCTACCGCGTCGGACTTGACGGACGAACCACCCTTTCACAGTGGCAACCGATGGAGTCAGCGGCGGGCCGTTGCGTCCCGGAAGTGCTACACCCCGGAGGGGGCATGGCAATCCCGGTCGTCGCGACGGCGGAAAGTCCGAGCAGTGCTCCCCAAATGCGCTGTTTCACCCGAACCTCCTGAGGCCGATCCCCGCATCGTTTGCGGTGGCCTCCCCCCTTTCGGCCGTTGGCGTCAGTCACGCGTCAATCCGCGACGTCCTGCGCGTTATAAGATCGTTAAAAAAGACACGGCTTCATGCTCACCGATGAGGACTTCTGCGGAGGTATCCCGGCCGATTTTGGCGACGTTAAATGCCTCGCTGCGGACATATCCGGGCAAATTGTAATGATCGTGGTGGCGCCGGCCGGTGCCAGGGATGTCGCTGGCGGCCAAATCTTGACCATCTCATCGACACGCTTGACGCGGGCGCAGGGTCGATCCCGATATGGGGCGATGATCGGTACACCGGCCGGCCGGGATGAAGGCGGCGTATCGGGAAGATATGGGCAGTGGCTCCCGCGACGAATGCGCGACCGCTTCAGCGTACCGCTTCGAAGTCAAAAACGCGCCTCACCAGCTGATGGGGGGGGGCCGATGAGGCGCTAAGCCAACCACGCCTTTATCCGGGTGAGGTCGCGCGGCGAGCCTTAGCGCCAAGTAATGCCTGATCGCGCCGCTGGCTAGCGGAAACACTCTCGCCTCGCCAAAACGAACCAATACAATATTGACGCCGTTTGCGGTGCTGCCGCTCGCTGGACAACTGATTTGCCCCAAGCAAAACGACTGAACGCCCCCCGGATCGAGTCGCTCGGCACAACATCACGGGTGTACAGATCGCTCGCATCCTCGCCTGTACCAAGGATGACCAAGCCGCCGCGAAGGGAACAGTCAGGTGCAGCAGGACTAAGATCCCTGCCTGGTTTTGAACGATGGTAGTCCGATGCGCTGGCAGCCACTTCATTCTGGCACGCTTGCGGGCCAATGGCGCACCTACGGCATCGAACTTGCGATTTGTAGTGCGAAGGCAGGCCCGTGTCTGCAGCCGGAGCCGCAAGATGGCAAGACCGAGCCAATACGACGATTGTCGCTTTTATATTAACTTTATGTTAACCCCGAGTCGCTCCGCGGGAAAATACAATAATTTTCTCAGGACTCCTTTTATATCCTAAGGGGGTTAAGGGTATGATGAAGCTTTCATTTTTTTCCGTTCTAGCCATCTCTGGCAGTTTTTCCTCCGTCGCTTGCGCCCAGAACGTGATACCGTCCCATTGGACGACTATTTCCAGACCCGGCGGCGAAGGTATTCTGCGCGCAGGTTCCGGTTGGGATGCTGGATCGACGCCGTCGAACGCAATGACGCTCGTCGATGGCGTCTTCGCGCCTGAAGGGCAGCAATGGAACAACGGGTCGTACTGGTGGGACGAAACCCAGACTGTCTCACCTTTCCAAACAATCCTTACGCTGGACGCTTCCTATAAGATCGACCGGGTCGTCCTTCAGGCGGACGACAATGACGATTACAAGATCGAATATTGGGATGGCGCTGCGTGGCAGGCCGCGTTTTGGGCTGGCGTGACGGGCGGGTATGGCCTGACGACGCGGGATAGCGGGATTATCTCTTCCTTCACAACCGACCAGTTCCGCTTCACCGCGCTCAATGGCGATGAATATTACGCGATGTCGGAATTCCAGGCTTTTGCTGCCCCAGGTGTTCCAGAACCCGCTTCGTGGGTGATGATGCTTGGGGGCTTCGGCCTGGCCGGCGCCGCGATGCGCGGCCGCAAGCGGGCGACGGTCAGCTTCGGCTGACCTCGACACCGCACGATCTCTGCGCGCGCCCGCGCGGCGCGCGCCCTCTTTCTGGGAGAGGTTGAATGAAGAAGCTTTTTCTCGCGGCATTGATCGCGATCGCGCCGGCTGCTGCCGCCCAGGCGGGCGACATGGTCACCTATAGCTGGACCACCACCAGCCAGGGCTTCGGCAGCCATGTGGACCAGCCGACCTTGGCCACGTTCCAGGTTCCGCTTGCCTCGGTGCTCGCGGGCAAGATCCTCTATTCGGACATCACCAACATCCAGCTCGCTTATCCGGGCCTGAGCCTGACCAGCTTCACCCCGACATCGATCGGGCTGGATTCGGCCGCCTTCGTCGATCCGGTCACCGGTGCGCCCGTCTACCATGATGTGAATCAGGGGCTCGGGGTAGTCGGCTATCAGGGCGCGCTTTTCGGTGACTCCTTCCTGTCGATCACCTTCGACTCGGTCGCCTACACGCCGGGCGGCCAGCCACTCACCAGCGTGGCCGATCAATATAATGCGCTCAACAATGGCGCGCCTTATGCCGGCTATCCGACGGCGGGCTATTGGACCGCGACCTTCCCGATCGTGACTCCGCCAAGCGTCCCCGAACCGGCCGCGTGGGCGATGATGGTCGGCGGCTTCGGCCTGATTGGCGGGGCGATGCGGCGGCGCAAAACCACGATATCTTTCGCCTGATCCGATCTCCACAAGGGGCGTGCGGCGCCGTCGCATCCGGACGGGTGCGACGGCCTTACGCCTATGCGGAGAGGTCGATTTATCTCTGTATCGTGTGTTTGCAGACGACACGGCAACTACCGGATAATCCTCGATGCCTATGGCCCCGGCAGACGCAAGGAAGAAAAGCAAATTCCGCGCGTCTACCAATTTAAACCACTGAGGCGCGTCCTCTACCGCACTTGCCGCCTCAGTATAGCGTACCGATAGCTCGTCGGCGTTCCTGAGTGACCTTATCATTGGAAAGCAGGTTACGGCGCTCCGGTAGCCTAGTGGGCCATTGCAGCAAATAATCTCCGTCGAAGCCCGCAAGCGCTTCGAGACGAAGTCTGTTCCTAATATAAAGGTGCTTTTCGCGCAGGTCGACCAACCCCGAAGAGCGTAAGTTTTGCAATGCGATGTTCAAATGCACGCTGCTCATTGCAAGCGCGGCTGCCAAATCCGTCTGGGTTAGCGGCATCTCGGCACAGCCGCCGATCACCATTCCAGCAGCATTGATGCGCGCGTGCATTTCGCACAGGAGGTGCGCCAGCCGCTGATCGGCTTTGCGCGCGCCGATATTGACAAGCCATTCGCTTTGGATCGATCGCCGTATCGCCAACAGCCAGTCGATCGCGTCGGACAAGGCGTCGCTTTGCTGAAGGTCCGCCATGGCTTGCGGCGGCACGATCTGAAACCTGCCGCGCGATAATATGGCTGTGGCCGCGATCCTTGCCGTAAATTCGTCGAAGAGAAATAGTTCGCCGGGCAGGACAAATTCGGTGATGACGCGACGCCCGTTTGAGCTGTCCTTCGTACGGGCGCCCCAACAATCCAGCATGAGGACCGCGCTGCCGGGACTCACATCCGTCGGAAGATAATCTCCACGATCAGCTGAGATTATCTCGCCGGGGAGGTCGCGCACCTTCGCAATCTCCTCGGCGTTCAACCGAATCCATCTGCCAAGCCTGTTTATCAAGCCTTCGGACATGATCGCCCCCCACGAGAAGAAAGCCACGCTACTGGGACGCACCCGAAACGATCAGCAACGGATCCGACTAATACCGTACCGCCACAAACGGGAAAAGTCCCCAATAGTTTCGATATTTTGAGGCAGGGGCAGGCGCAGCCTAGTTACTTAACCAATTCTACTGTGACAGCAGACCCGCAACGTCGGAGTAGCTAGATAATATTGGTAGGGGCGATGCCAGTCACAACCAGTCCAATGACAATTACGACTACCATTAGTCCAATAGAGAACAACGGCCCGAGTTCTCGCGACCTGCGGCCCAGGCTTGCGAGCAAAATTCCGATAATGGCAGCAAGCGAGAGCCCCACAACGTCCGGAAGCTCGATATTGGTTCTCCCAAATGAAATCACCACATCCTCCAACATATATCGATCAAAGCTCGAAGCATGATCTATCGGTCCTATATGACGATCCGCGTCGTGAGTTATTTAATTTTCTCCTCGCTTGGTCTCAGGGTCCTTCCACCAAGGACAGCCCGACACATATTCATTGTCTTGAATGTCCATCTCTTTTTGGCCGTAAATCGTCAATTATGCCGTCTGCAATTATAGAAACGAAGAACCCGGCGCAACGCTCTCCGACCGATTAAAAGGGCTGTTCAAACCCGGCCCGGCTTAAGCAATCTTAATGCGTATAGCCAATCGGGAGGATATCCTAGTCGTCCGGTCGACAGGCACGACCGTATTCCGGCATGGGCCATGGGCAGGCGGTGGGAACTGAGTATGCGACCGTTTCGCTTAAGCTTATCATGGCTGATGATATTCCTTGTGCCCTTGGGAGGCACTCCTGCTTCCGCGGATCCGCCGGCCGCGGGAATGACCGAAGGCCCCGGGCACGGCACTGGGGCCCTGGCGGATTGTACCGAAGTCGCTGCGGCCTCGCCTATTCGACCAGTCCGCCGGAGGCTCACTTATTCACACAAGCAGGGGAAACGCCCGGTTCGCACGCTTGGCCGGCGCTCCGTTCATGTGAACAGAAATCGCCACGCTCGCAAGCGATCCCATAGGCCCGTGCGGCGTCATTTCGACCAACCGCATTCGCTAATCTCGGCCAATATTCGACGTACCTTGATGTGCGCGGGCCGCACGCATTTCGTGAATCGCATTCTCGGGCTTCCGGATCTCGTTTCAGAAAATTCCGACGAGATCGCCGACGTTCCGGCGGAGATCCTCGTGGAAGCAAAACGCGAGCAGTCTCCGTCCTTTGACATGCTTTCATTCCCTCCGGTCGCGCCGCCGCCGCCATTGCCACTGGACGGCCGCACGGGCGGCCCATTTCCTCCAATTTACCCGATCGGCCCCGCGCCGATCGTCCTGGTTGCGCCCCTTCCTCCTCCCGGCCCTCCTGGCCCCCCCCAGCCGGTGCGCGCGGTTCCGGAACCCTCAAGCTGGCTCTTGTATTTCTGCGGTTTCCTCCTGTTGGGGCGGAGGTTGCGAAATCGGAGCCCGAAAGCGCTGTCTTTCCGATGAAGAGCGTTGGCCCGGCCGGACGGGGCCAGATGCTCAAAAAGTTGAGAGCCGCGGATGGAACGAGCAGTTTCGACCCCAGTGGAAGAGGCACTTCCAAACATTAAGCCGGACGAGCCAAATATTAAGTCTTGCCGGCTAATCCCTTCAGGACCGCAGCAGCGAACCGACGTCCCTTGGGAAATTGGGCGATGACAGAATGGCCATTGATCGAGCGGATCGCGCATCTGATTGAGCCGCACGAATTTCGACGTTGGCAGCAAATCTATGATCACACGATCCGGGGTGGCGCGACCAATGAGGCGGCGCTGGCTGCTGCCAATAGCTGGCACGGCGCCGGCATTGAAAGAGCGCGCAACAAAGCACGCGAAATTCTAGCCATGATAGAAGAAGCGACGCCCGCGATGGAGCAAGCGGGACGGGAAGCTTTGAACACGAGTAGTTCACCGCGTGCGATTTGGAGCGTAATGCTTGAAGTAGCTCTTAAGGAAGTCATTCCACCGAAAGCCGGGAAAGACCTCGAAGCTTCTCCGGAATAGGGTGCGCCCCATCACCTTGGGGGGAATGATGGGGCGCGAGCATACCGGGCCAATCGTGGGATGGGGTGCCGGTACCTCTTTGCCATGCATACCGGAAACCATGGTTAACCATATTAGGGAATCTAAATAGGCAGGCGAAATTCTTGGGCTGTGCAAGAAGGTACAATTCCTGAGCCGCGCTTTGATCAAATGAAGAAAGGCTATGTCGGTTCGCATCCTATCCGCCGCCAGCGCGATCGCGCCTGGTCAGGACCGACTTCCGCGACTTAGGCGATCTGCCCGCTTCCGCTTTGTCTGAATCCACAATATCGGGCAGATGCATAGACGACGATTTACCACCGCTTTCACCGCCGGAACTGGAGAGCGCGGTGCCGGTCTTCGAGGCCTCGAGTCTAGGTGGACCGTTTTATCAACTCTATAATAGTTTCCGTTCCGAAATAGCCTAGATATTTATCCAGCAGCTCGTCGGGAGCCTCGCCAAACAGCATCGGCAGTTGCGATCTGTAGTGATAGACGAGCTCCCGTTTCCGGGCCAGTATCTCGGAATCGATGATGGTCGTCATAATGTTGCGACGAAACGCCTTCAGGTCGCCGCCCCAGCCACGCCCGGCACGCACCAAGAGCGCCACATAAACCGCCAAGAAGAGCTTTTTCCCCCGCGGAAAGGGGACGTTCTCTCGCAAAAGATATTGGAAGAGATGGATGCCATGCCTGCCCGGCTGATCGGCTGAATCATGTGCGCCGGCCCGCAGTTCCAGCTCATGGTAGTAAGCCTTTTTGAGGAACCGCAACCACCAGTAGGGCGCATCTTCATAAAAGAGGACCTTGGCGGAGGCGTCGTTCCGCAATAGCTCAAGGGCGACGTCCCGACATAATAAGTGATCGAGGTGCCCCCCGATTCCGGCAGGGAAATAGAATTGCGCCTCCGTGTAGGTTCGCTTGTACGAGGCAATCCTTTCGTACAAATCGTGCATAACCTGACGGTCCCGCGCGCTTCTCGATATGGTAAAAGGGAAGCTACCGCGGAGGAGGGCCTCCGGCAGGCCCAGAGCCTGCCACGGAACATTCACAGAGTTCCAGGCCGCCTCGTCTTCCTCCTCGCGGTCGGCATGGATGGCATCAACAAAATGGGTCTGAGCTCTCGTTGACGCCTGCTTCGACGCATTCTTCGAAGTGAAGATTGTGAGAACCAAGGTGTCGCTGCGACGGTCGGGGTTGGTCAATATTCGCCCCCCACAGGATAGCGCGACGTCGTCGGCATGAGGTGACACGTAAATGTGTCTCACCTTGTTCTCTCCCCTTTACATCGGCGGCTGCCGCCTTTTACCCGCCACATGTCCTAAGGCCCATAGGCAGCCGCGGCGCTGGCGGCCGGAGCCAAAATCTTTGCGACTTTGGGCACCGCTCAAAGATTTACGGGCACCTCGATGATCAACTCGTTTTAACTGCTTGATGCTATGCCGGCGTAGGGGAGTCTGGCGTTGGCGGACTCAGGGGAGGATGTACGAACAATGCGCTTTCTCTTCACATCCATCCCGGGCCTCGGCCACTTCAATCCGCTTGTGCCCCTGGCGCGCGCGCTGACCGATTCGGGGCACGATGTCGCATTCGTAACCTCGCCGTCCTTTACTGACGCCGTCACCGGGGCTGGTTTCGAGTTCATAGCGGGCGGGATCGACTGGGACGAACGACGCCTGCTGGACACTGTGCCGGAGCTTCGTAACCGCATGAAGCTGGTCCGGGGCGAATGGATAATGAAAAATCTGTTCCTCGATCGCTCGCCGCGCCGCATGATTCCGGATCTACTGCGGATCATTCCGGGGTGGCGTCCAGATGTCGTGATCACCGGTTCGTTCGAGTATGGCGGGTTGCTCGCAGCCGAGAAAGCCGGCCTTCCCTATGCGACCGCCAATTACACGGTTCCTTGGAACCGCTGGATACTCAAGCACGCGGTCGGAAGTCCAATTGCCAGAATAAGAGAGGAGTTCGGCCTCCCCCCGGACCCGGAGCTAAAAGCTTTTGGCCGCTACCTGGACCTTTGCTTCGCCCCTCCATCATGGCGGTTTGAGCGCGCGCTGCTCGACCGAGCCTTGACGCATCTCGTCAGGACCAAGGTGCTCAGCTTCGATACGCCGTTGCGCCAGAGGCTGTGGGGCCTGCGCGCATTAATGCTACAGAAATTGTTCGCACGCTCGCTCCGCGCACATCCGGAAGATGCACTGCTAGGTGCAACCACACATTATATCGGAGACACCGGCCGGACAGAGGCGCAGGAGGCGAGCTTAAGCTGGATGGAGCAATTGCCCCGACAGCCCACCATATTCGTCAGTCTCGGCACTGTTTTAAGCGCCGAATATCCTGACATTTTTGACAAAATATTGGCCGGACTGCGCGACAAGCCGGTTAATCTCGTCATGACCATGGGCGGCAAGGGCGATCCTGCCCGCTTTGGCCCGCAGCCCGAAAACATCCGCATTATGGATTTCATCAGTCAGGACGATATTCGCCGGTTGCTCCCGCATATAGATCTCTGCGTAAATCATGGCGGATATAGCTCCGTAGTCGAGGCATTGTCCCACGGCATTCCGCTTGTCTTGCTGCCACTCATGTCGGACGCGCCGATGAACACGCGCATGTGCATGATCGACGGCGTGTCAGCGGGCCTTCCGCGCCAGGTCTGGGGCGTGAGCCCCAAGGGCTTGCCCGTCATAAGGGCAGAAAGACTCTCCTCGGACACCCTATCCGAGGTGATAATGCAGGCGCTCAGCGAGCCCGCCTACAAGGCGGCAGCGATGCGAATACAACAGCAGATGGCGCAGCGTCCGGGCCTGGACGCTGCCGTTAAACTGCTGGAGAACCTTGGCTCATCCTTCGAGCCGCTCCGTCCTGCCGATGCGAACTGACCGGCGCGAGATCGAGGTAGCTCCCAATTTCCCTCCACTGACAGCGACCGCCAAGCGATTCGCTACCTAGCCGAACCTGACAGTCTCGACCCTCGCTCGAGCACCGCAGGGAGCGAACAAGCCACTACGTCGACAGCTTCATCTTATGGAGGCAACGGCTAGTCGCGAACAAACCACTGGCCATATAGACTAACGCCGTTAACCATGAGAAGTTCCCCTTCCTTTATGATTTTCCATCAAATGTTACGGCAGCGGCATGATTAGCGTTTGAGGATGACGCAAGGGGGCGATTTCATCGCGATAACTTTGTTGAAAGGCTCGCTGAGCTAAAGTTGCTTAGCCGAAGGTGCTTTTGGCCGGGGGTTGCATGTCGTACCAGTGGAATTTCAAGGACCAACTGCATGCGCATTTTGCGCGCAAGAGGACCGACTCATCGCTCGGAACAAGCAAGTCTATTCGCCTTCGGCGCATGACAATCGGTGGGGAACCGCGCAACGTACTCATCAGGCTCGTCGAGACCCGCAAGAAGATCGACGCTGCATGCGAATTGGTGAACGATCGCTATGCCTGGCGAGGCTATGGCGATAGCCATCACATCCCCGCCGATGCCCACCACATGACATTCACGGCTGAGGTCGACGAAGAGATTGTCGGAACGATCACCCTCGCGATCGACTCCTCTTCCGGTCTCGCGATCGACAAAGCCTTTGCTGCGGAGGTCGACGCATTCCGGTGCATGCCGGACACCAGGGTCTGCGAACTGACCAAATTTGCGTTCAGCCCAAAAGTTCAGTCGAAGGAATTGATGGCGGCGCTGTTTCATATCGTATTCGTTTATGGCTCGCGGGCTCATGGCGGCACCGACCTCTTCATCGAAGTCAATCCCAGGCACGTGCGGTTTTACGAGTCGATGCTCGGCTTTCAGAAGCTCGGCGGCCTGAAACAGAATGAAAGCGTTGCCGCGCCGGCGCAGCTCATGTGGCTGAAGGTCTCTGAAATCCGAGATCAGATCCTGCAATGTGGGGGCACCCATCGGAGCAGCGCGCGCTCGCTCTATCCTTTCTTTTTTTCACCGACCGAAGAAGACGGGATCTACCGGCGCCTGATCGCCGCGGAAACTGAATTGATCGAGTTGCCTGATAACGAGGAAGAATTGACCGGCCTGGCCACCAGCAGGTCCCCGGTTGCCGTATCGGCGCAATTGTCGCTGGCGGCTGCGGCTTTGATCAACAAGGTCCAGCGACGGACGCCAAATCCAAGGTCAAGCCCCAGACCCAATTACCAGAAGGTGATGGCTGCGGCGAGGAAAACGCAGACCATATAGTTGGTAGCAGGATTATCGTAGCGGGTGGGGATGTGTCGCCAATCCTTGACGCTGCATCCGAACCGGTCCGAGACAGGTGCCGCGTTTCCACGGAATGGGTGCTCCCAAGCACTGTCGGCCCCAGCTGGGAAACAAAAAGGCAGCCGTGAGACCAGCGCGACTCGGCGTTTGAACAGCGACAGGGCGCAAGCGATTCCGGGACCAGGCACTCCACAAATCGCTCGCCAATCGAAGTTGGCTGCGACATCCGGGCGGACCATGTGATGCATGTTATCCGGCCGCGACTCCCGACTCACAAATCTCGATTATCGTTAATGATTCGCGGCACGATATTTTTGGGGGTCGCCTAGCCCAGGTTAACTATCAAAATATGTTCTTGAGCTGCGGGCGCCCGCCTGCCGAAGTACTTACAAAGACTTTATGTTTTTGGGATAACCCCTTTTTCTGCGGCCAACGAGGTTCGTTACGGCTCAAAAAGAGGTTGCGGTTAACCGGTCGGAAAGATATTCACTAGCTCGGACTAGCAGGCGATTCGTTTGGGGGTCCCCCCGGTGATTTGGGGTATCCAATGGGGAGAATTGTGATGAGTGTTTTTAAGGCGATTTTGCCTGCCGGGATTACGGTTGCTGCCGCGCTCGCGATGGCTTCGTCGGCAGGTGCAACGGTAATCCATGTCGGCGGGGCCACGACCGGCGCGCCGGCTGATGCGACCTATGCATTTGATTTGACGAATGGTTCGACGCCGTTCTCGTCGGTTATCACAGCGCGATATAGCGCCGATTTTGGCGCTCATACCGGCACGCAGGCGGTCGATGATTCGTTCGTTTTCACGATTCCGCAGAACGGTGTTGGGAGCGGCAACTTCTCGACGAGCTTCACGGTCACGTCGAATGAGTTCAAGCTGACCGATATCCTGTTCAATGGTACGTCCTATTTCAGCCAAGTGACGGTGGGAACGCACGGTTGGTCTTTGTCGATCGACAATCCCTTGCCGATCACGGCGAATATGCAGAACACCCTCGAGATCATCGGGAGCGTGAAGGGCATCAACGGCTACAGCGGAAACCTGACGTTCGCGGCTGTCCCGGAAGCCTCGACGTGGGCGATGGCGGTTCTGGGCTTCGGCGTCATCGGTGCCGGGCTCCGCAATCGCAAGTCTGCGAAGGTCGCGTTCGCCTGACGATCAGAAACTGAGAATGAAGGCCGCCGGTGAGAACCGGCGGCCTTTTTTTTGCCGAGAACGAGAAGTCGCATCGGATCGCAGCATTCTGCCTGGTGAGCACCGCCACGCTGACCTAGGTTCGCGCGGGCAGCCAACTATGCCACATCGGGAATATCGCGCTGGTGATTTGCATGCTTGCGTCAGGCCGGGTGCCTGCTGATGGAACGTGGCGAAGTGCCCATTACCTTCACTGCGCGCCATCAGCTTCATCCCAAGCGTCAGCTTGGGAAGTGCAGATGCGAAGAAAATCGGCATAGATTGAACGTCAACGGGATCTGGAGACGTTGGGCATGAGCCCGTTCTTCGTGAACCCCTCCGCCCCATTTTCGAACCGGTGATCGCTCTGAAGAGGCCGTCACGCAGGCGTGAAAGCGGCATCTCAGTGCAATGGCAACATGCCCGGTTGGAATCAGGTGCTGGTGGACTTCGGCCATCACCCAGACAGTCAGCCAGCACCCCCGCAAAAGGAGGCTGAAGCTGATGCACTCGGCCGGTACAAGCGCGGGCAAAGCGCCAACATCCGTGCCGCGGCGATGCTGCTGGGCCCCTCGATTCGCATCGCCCTGCCCTGCGGCAAGCGCAGCGATATCGCGCAGATCTGTCAGCTGTTCGACGGCTTCAATGCGGGCTTTGCCATCGCCGAAACCATGACGGGCAACGCGCCAACGCCGCGCCCGTCGTATTTCCTGGGATCCGCGCCGTTATACGACGATCCTTTGATCCGATCTTCTACCGAAAGCGCCCGCCCCAACCACATGGCCCGCGTCTTCCTCGCGCCATCTTCAACCTCGAGTATCATTGAGGCGGAGCCCGACTTTGTGAATACACGCCACCGAGCGGGTCGGGCAGCTATTGGGGTTCGCCGCCCGACCCAATCCCGTACCTATCGGACGAAATCGCCGGAACGGAGTTAATTATCTGTAACCTTATGCGAGATCCTAATCGTGGATCAGGGCTTGCGAAGTGCCAACAAATTGCCGGGCTGGGAAGCGGTGCTGAGGGAGAGGCGTGCCCGGCGAAACGCCGAAGATATTAACCGATGCGAAATTCGAGACTCGGATCTGAAACGAAGAAGTCGGATGGCTTGACGTCAAGCGCCGCGGCCAACCTGGCTAGAATCGCAACAGAAGGATTGCGTTGTCCGCGTTCTATTGCGCCAAGATAAGTCCAATCGACCTGCGCGCGGGAAGCAAGTTCCTCGCGACTGTATGCCGCCTGCGTTCGCAGGCGACGGACATTGGATCCGACCACCACATTCAAATGGTGGACAGGAACGGCGTTCGTGGCTCTTCCCCGGCTCACTCTACATTGTTTACGCAAAAAAGATGTCGAATGCACCTCCAATTTGAAGAATTCAGGCGGGCAGGCCCCGTGGCGCTTTACCGCTAACGCCTCCGGTGGAACGTGGCGGGGAAATTCGATGTCCGCCGACATATTGCTTCATGCTTGGCCTTGGCGCGGGCGTCCAAAGATATAAATTCAAGTCTAATCATTAATCTTATTTGGAAACCACAGATGGTAAGCATAAATTTACTTTGTGGGCGAGGTGAATTGCTGTAAACAGCCCGGGTAAGATGGTAGCGTGCGTTGGGGGATATTATGCGCATCATTTGCTGCTTAGCCGTTGCTGCCAGCATGGTTGCCGGGGCCTGTGCTGGGCATGCTCAGTCCATTGCCTACCGCCTGTCTGGGGCGAGGATGACTGCGCATGGCTTGGCGGGGGATCCAGGATTGCGCCCTAATGAGCAGATGGTGACGACGTTCGACGGCAATGACCGCTTGACCCTCGACGCTGCACATTCTTCCAACTATGGCCTTTATACGGGCCGCCATGTCGGCAAGGCTCTCGCACCTCTCGGTGACGACAGTCAATTTGCCGCGGTCGGAGCCCATGGCAGCATGGCATTCGATCTGCGCCAGTTCAGCGACGCGACCTCCCATCTGGCGAGTGTCAGCGTTCATGTCGGCTCGCTCGATTCCTACAACTTCGTCGAGATTCTCGGCCTCACGAGTAGCGGCGATGTCGACTATAGCCACCCGCTGCTCACGCTCGACGGAACCCAAATGGTAGCTGCGGGTGGACGCGATGGCAGGCTCACGTTCGGTTTCGATGATAGCGTAGATGTCGGAGGGATCGTTTTTGGCTCGAAGGGGATTGCGTTTGAGTTCGATTCGATTGCGATCTCGACCGACCGAATTGGCCAAGCCAGACTCTCCGCTCCAGTACCGGAACCTGCATCCTGGGCGCTGATGGTGGGCGGATTTGGCCTCGCAGGCGGCGCGCTGCGCACGCGCCGCAATGGCAGGTTGTGTGGGACGGCCAGCTAGACCCAGGGTTGCCATCAGTTTCCCAATCAGCGGGGAGCCAACCAATAAGAGACCCGCTCCCCTAAAATTGCCAAGTCGTTCCAAATAATTAGTTCGCCCCTTCTGCCATAGGTAAACGTTTCTAGCCGAAACGCTTCGCGCTTACTTTTCAAAATGGATCGGAACGCCTAGACTAGGCCGCCTATGGCCTTTGACGGATTCTTAGTGCCGATCCTGATCGCGCTTGGAGTTGCGATCATATTGATCGCACCGTTCGTCTCGATAGCGATCTTACGACACGAAAGTCAGGCCGCACTTGATAACTATGGCAAATTTCGTGGTTCCGGGCCTGCCAAAAGCTTTGTCTGCCCCTCCTGCCTCACGCGCTCTTATGCACCGTCGCATATTGCAGGACGCTGGTGCGCAAAGTGCGAAAAAAGCTTTCCAGAGGCGCCCGACGCGCAGGTCCGCATCAAGACATGGAGCCCCTGATTGATCGACAGCCGCGATCCGAATCCGCGTTGGACGCCCATCGCTCGGCGATGAAGGAAAATGCCCCTATTCAGTGGCCTTCAGATCCTCGGTGAACCACGAAGGAAGCACCGATTCCTTGCCAGGCGCGGCGGCTCGTACAATCGCCGGAAACTCTTTTTGGCATCGCACGCACCAGCGCCGTGCAATGTGCGAGGGCGCGTAGCTACGGCTTAGGCACGTTGGACAAACGAAGCTTTTGGCAGGCCCGGAACCGCGATATTTGCCGTAATGGTCGAGCGCAACGCGCTCATGATGCCGCATTGCCAGCAATAGGATCCCGGGTATGCCGAGCGCGCTCGCTGTAGCAATGACCACCACCAGAACGATCCAGGGATTATCCAACGAACGTGCCCAAAACTTGAGTATCTACGGTCTCTATACCATCCCTCGGGGCCTGATCCGATTGCCAGGCCGCTCCGAAGGCCGGACTGTTCAGACAGTCACCGCTCCTATGGGCGCGGACGCCGAGAGGCCACCCGAAATGCGGGATGCGCCATGTCATCGAGAAAAGTTGTGGCTCTTTTTGCATGCCCCTCCCCAAAGAGTCGAAGCGACGATAGCAGTTGCGGGCAAGCGCGCTAAGGGGGTTCCCGCGTCCGCCGTCCCGAGCTCTGGCGCCAAAAGCTTCGAGATAAGGTTTGACATCCGGCGGCAACGTTTGAGCGTGCCCGCTCGCTTTATCGATTCTGCTTCACGACCGAGCGGGACAACATTTATCGGCTGGCGCCGGCCGAACCCGAACAGATCGGATTGCCTGCCGATCCAGAATTGGGCGCCCTCCCCAATCACCCACGCCAAAATCGGCCATGCCCGCCTGCCTATCGCTCGCACTGACCGATTTGATGAACCGGGCGCAGTGCAAGTCGGAGGATTTGCGGAGTGGCATCCTAAGCCTCCTGGACATCGTTCCGGAACTAACTGCCATTCGCAGGAGGGCGCCTTCCAGCTATCGCTTACGCCCAGATCGTATCCTGTTGGCGATATGAAGAACAACGACTTGGGCTGACGCTCCGCATCGGCTGGAGGAACGCCACACCATGGGCGTCGCCACCGGTGAGCCTTTGCCCCGCCCGATCTTCTTCTTTCCAAAGATGAGGTGCCAAGCGGCACATGTTAGAACCCCGCCGCAGTGGAGAGCGACGGGGTTCTCAAGGGCCTTGTCGGTTGAATATATTTCAACCGAACTATCAACACCTCGACGCCGCGGCGGTTCCGCCGCTGCCTCCGTCTCCTCGCTCAGGCGACTGCTTTCAACCGATCGCCGGCTATCGCGCGAACAATATAGCCTTGTCCCCAAACTGTCTCGATCGGGTCCTCTCCAGCCGAAGCCAATTTGCGTCGCAATTGGCTGATGAAGACGGACAGAAGCCTAAGGCTGCGCTCGTCCGCACTGCCGTGAATGTTGCCCGCCAAATTTTCTTTTGAGACGAGCCGGCCCTTGCAGCGAAGCAATTGCTCCAGGATTGCGAATTCCGTGGGCGTGACGTGGATTGGGATATCACATATTCGGAGCATACTGCGCTTAACATCCAGCGTCAGCGAGCCGGCGCTGAGAATCTCGGTTTCACCCCGATCGGCGCGTCTCACCACGGCCTCGATGCGAGCGATAACCTCGGGCAAATGGAAAGGCTTGGTCACATAGTCGTCAGCGCCGGCGGAGAGTGCGTTGAGCTTGGCATCCAGGTCCACGACTCCGGATACGATAATAACTGGCACATCCTGCCGCCGGCGCAGATCCCGCAACATTGACAAGCCCGATTGATCCGGCAGGCTTAGATCAAGAATCACAACAGAATAGGACTGTCCATCGGCCAACTCTTGCGCCTCAAGTGCCGATCCCGCGACATCGACCCGGTACCCTTCTCCGACAAGAGCTGCGCGCAGCACAGCGGCTGCGGTCGAGTCATCATCAACAAGCAATATTCTCACGGCTCTTCCTTGGGATAGCCCGCAGGACCGTCCGCCTCTAATTGCTATTTGCTGACAATTCCCTAACTTGTTGCGTATCCGGTACGAAATAGCCCGCTGCGGATAATCGGCCACGGAACTCGCCGGACCTTGCTGGTCAGCCCATCATACTCGCAGCCACGAGCGTCGCAGCGCCTGCGAGGGAAAGAATTGCACCGACAACCAGCAGGAAGGCGCGCTTTAGACCGCCGGCCGCTGAAATCATCAATATGCCCAGCAGGAAGCAACCGGTCGCAACTAAAGTCACCCAGTCGTTGGTACCCAAGTTTGCTAGTGCATTGGCTAAATCGTCCATGGCCCGCCCCCTTAGAATAGGTTCATGGAATAATCGAAGTATTGCAATGTTCAACATGTATTCGCACGGCCGCCCTTGCCCGCGGTTTTGATCGTCCCATCCCCATCAAAAAGAAGCACTTTACCAAAGCTCTGTAGCGTTCTCCCTTCAATGCAGCCCCTGCCATGCGCGCAGGCGAGCGCCTCAAGCCCCTATCGACGGGCCATTCCGCGAAGTAGATACGATGAAGCCCACACCGAATGCCCGAGCAAAGATACTTATCTCTTGAGCAGATTAACCATCCCAGCTCCGAACCTTTTCTCACGCGTGAGTCGCCAAGTTGCCAAATCGGTCACACTTAAGAAAATTGAATCTTCCCCGCGCCATCAGCCTGTAAGGTTTCATTCAGAATCGGGATGTCCGATTCGTAAATTTGGGGGTTTCAATGCGGCATCTAATTCTTGGTGCGATTGCACTTTCCGCGCTCAGCGCACCGGCCCTTGCGGGCAATGAGCTCATCAACGGCAGCTTTGAAGATGGTTTCAACGGTTGGACGCTGGGCGGTACGAGCGATGACGGCTTTCCGCCGGTTGTGATCAGCTACAACAACACGAACAGCTATCCGACTGGCGCGTTCGGCGAACCGATTCCGGTCGACGATGCGGTTTCGCAATCTCCGGATGCAGTTGGCACGCATGGTGTCTATTTTGTCGCAGACGAAGCACATCCGCAGACTTTGTCGCAACTGGTCAGCATCGCCAACGGCGTGAAATATGAGTTCGGCTTTGACGTCTATGTGCCGTTCAACGGTTCGCGCAATGCAAACGACGCAACCTTTTCCGCTGTCGTCGGCGGGGACAATTTCGCCACGTTCGCGGCGAGCGATCTCACCGCGGGCACCTGGCTCCATTACCAGGCCACTGGCTTTGGGATCGGCAACGGCTTGGTGTCGTTCGATTTCAACTTCAACAGCTTCGGCATTCCTGCCAAGGACTTCGTGATCGACAAGGTTTATTTCGGGACGCCGAGTGTGCCGGAACCGGCCTCCTGGGCATTGATGCTGGGCGGCTTCGGCATGGTCGGCGGCGCGATGCGCAGCCGGCGTCGGACGGCGGTCCGCCTCGCCTGATTATTCGAGGTTGAGATGGCGCCCCGCCGAACCGCGCGGTTCGGCGGGGCTTTTTATGCAGAATTCGGTCTCGTCGGAGGGCGTTGCGTCGGTATGCGCGGTCGGTCATAAGCTTCGACCGGCCGCAGCCTCCAAGCGGCTTCGCGCCGCCGGGACACTCCCGGCGGCGCAGCTTATTCATACTTTTTCGGCCTCTTGAATATCGAATTACGGATTGTAGCGCTCCCGCTCCCTTATATTGCGAGCATGAGCACAGCACGTTTGCGGGCGAGCGCTATGCGATCTTTGCCGGGACCTGCTGGTTCGGACGGGACCACTGCACGGGTCCGCAGCGGGTTAGGCCGGGAATGGAGCAGGATTACACTCGCGGCAATCGCTAAATGACTGCGAGTCATCTGCTGCCGCGCTCCGATATAGCCGCAGGAGCCTCCGCAGGAAGAATGTCGCGCGTGAACGCGACAATTCTGACGCGGGGCCCAGACGACAAGCCAGGCACCGGTGATATGGTGGCGACTATGTGCCCCCGCGCCAAAAGGCGCCGATATGCTGCATATTCGGCAGGGAAACGAGAGCGTTCAGCCGCATAGCGATCATATTGCGTCAGTATCGCATAATCGGTTCGACATGTCGCAGCGGTACCCGGCGCGAGTGTGCCGTAGTCTACGTTGCTACGCCCTGCCCGGGCCGCGTCGATCCGCGCGTAAGCGACCTTTCCGTGCAACCATGCATTGGCATCGACACAGCCGAGTTCACCGAGAGGAAAATAGAATTTCCAGGGACCGGGGAGCAGATCGAAAGCGAAATGTTCGATCATGACGCTGCTTCCTGGCTTGAAATGGGATCGTGCCCAAGCTGCGGCACGGCGGCGTGTGTCATTGATGCGTGCTCTCGATCGCTCGACAGCGGCGACAGACGGTTGGACCGCGATCAAGACGATCAAGCTGGTCGCGATAGCATTCACATGTCGTCGAAACTGACCCGACCGCATCGTATCGATCAGCCAAGCCATAGCCCGTCCACCGGTCAGCGAAAGCAAGACGATTATCGGCAGTATCCAGCGCTCCCAAACGAGATTCTGGAAAATTAGGACGACGAAAAAGCCTATTAACGGCGGACAGATAATTGCTAATGCCTGCCGATCTTTGCCAAGCAGCACCAGGCCAGCAAGGGAAAGCACCAATCCAGCAATTCCAAAGGCATGGAACACCGGTCCGGTAATATACCATTGTGCGTTCCACAACGGCCCGCCTCCGGTTGCGCCCAAATGACGGACCTGCCCCTCCGCAGCGACGTTCCGTACAACCGTCGTAAAATCAAGCAAGAGATAAGGCGAGATCAGTATTAGACATATAAGGATTAAACCCGTGTAGACCGCGAGGTACCGCCAGATGGATAGCATTCCTTCGCGACGGAGTCGGGCATTATAAATTACCGCGCCCGCCACGCCGAGCATCGAAAGCGCGAAAGGCCACTTGCTGGCAATGGCGCACGCCGTCCACAATGCAGCGAAGAATCGATCGCGCCCGGCCGCGTGGTTCAAAAGACGATGCGCCGCCGACAACGCCAACATCATAAAGAAGCAGCCGACTATGTCGGAGCGAATGACCTGTGACCAAAAGATGAAGATCGGGCTCACCGCGAGCAGCGCCGCCGCCGCCAGGCCTCCTTCCCTACCCCACAGGCAAGCGGCTAAACGTCCGGCCCGCCAAACTGTGGCCATTGAAAATATGGCCATCACCACCCGGCCCGGCAGAATCACCCAGGCCGGATCCGCATAAATGGCATCCACGAACGCCTTCGGATTCTCGAACCAGCCAAACAAATGACCAAACAAGTATACGGCGACGTCCGTGATCGAGAGTGCATACATGGTGGTTATAGCGGGATGACCAAACCAGCCCGGATCGAGGGTCAATCCGCGCAGCATCTTCATCGTCCCGAGCTGGAACATCAGCTCGTCAGAATCGTCGATAGCGGGCAATCCAAACCCAATACCGTAAAGACGCAAGATCGCTGCTAACAGCAGAATGAGTCCGAGGCTCCATCCCAAGCGGGACGGCATATTAGCCGAGTTGCCCTTTGGGACTTTCATGCCAGCACGTCCTGGCTCCGACGGCCCTTTCCCTAGTCCGCCGACTCGCATACCTTAGGCCCCCTGGATATCTGCCGGCCGGCAACTTCGAACTTGGCTCGGCTACCGAATGAGAAGCAAACGCGGGCTGCGCGCGCCAGTTCGAATAACCCCCACGACGCCACAAGAACGGCTACCCGACCAACCCGATCAATGATCAATGGTTGGCGAGAGGTCCTCGATGCGTTCCGTTTGCGCTAAGCGTGGCGGCAGCGGACGTCGAACCAACGGGAGTAGCGGATGGTCGTGCCGAAATCGGCTGCGCCCCGCCCATCTCTGATACCGAATATCTTCCCAAACCTCCCGAATTGTCACGCAGGCCAGCGCTATCGCAACGGTTTCGATGATAAGGGGACGCACAAATGGACTTAACGTAAGCCAAAATGTCATAATCGTTGTTGCATGATAAATGTAGGTATCTCTTACGACCTGCGTAATTGGATCGATAAAAATATCCAAGGGAACCGCCATTACATAACAGGCTATAATTGCCCATTTCCGGCCGATCCCCTTCCATGGCTCAAGCATTACTAAAAGCGAGAAATAAACAGGCGTGTAGCCGCCAGACTCTGACGTAATTAGCGCCAACATCAGCCCAAGATTGATAACCCGATAATTCGCCACCGCTTCAGGTCGAATCCCTGTCACTATTATTGCCAGAACGATAAAAAGCTGCGTGAAATGCTGTAAAAGAGGAATGCCAGTCGCCAGAACGTCCACCCATCGCGATCCGACAAGAAGGGTGACCGGAAATACGTCGGTCGTGACCAACGAATATAATGCATTATAGGTAGTCGAAAACCAAAGATCGAGCGGGTTCACGGTCGCCATCGACGACCAGTTCATAATATTATTTACCACCTCTCCAGGAGTTCCGCGACCCAAGATCGCAAAGCTCAGAGCGTACACGAAAATCGTCGAAAGAACGACACCCTCCACAGCAATCCATTTCCGCTTCACAACAAGCGGAACGAAGGCCGCGATCAAATATACTTTGAAGTTTATCGCTATACCCGCAAATATATAGCGAAATCTCGCCGATTTCAGCAGGGGTCCGGCGGCAAGGAGGAAGCATGCGAAGGACACGAGCACAAGATTGCCTCGCTCGAGTCCGTCAAGCAAAGGCCAACCCAGCCCAAGGCAAATGGTTCGTAGAATCGCACGTAGTCTGTTGCGTCTTTCGTACTTTCTAAATAGAAGATAGATCAGAATTACGTCAAGTATATAGAGCGCGAAGATGGACCCGATACCAAGCCAGTCACATTCTCTTGGCGCAAGGCCTGGGCTCGACTCTACAATGCGCGCTTTTGGATAGCAGTGGTCTATTCCAAAAAGACGGAGAAACACGAATGATATAGGAGGATATAGAGATCCCCACACATCATAGGTTCCATGATCTCGCGCCCAGTAGGCAGTGTTGAACCAATCGGCAAACGTATCGTTGGGCTCAAAGAAAAACGGCTGCGGCAGATAGCCGTCTACAATTAGGCGCCAGAGCGTATAGATTACGGCACCCACTATGACGACGCAAAATACGGATTCTATTAATAACCCACCAGAAGGCGCATTATCCGAGCCCTTACTCATCCGATGCCTTCCACCGAAATACGATCTTAAGTGCAAAATAATTAATGATTGAAGCAACAACAGTCGCGATCATTCCGCATAGATACGGAGAACTCAACATGTGATGCGTCAATAATAGGATTGTGGCAGATATCGCATAATTGAAAATATAAGCGAGCGCATAACTCGCTAAGCTAGATTTATTTCCTGCAAAGACATACCGGCTGTATGTGATATAGTTAAATGCCGCCCCGACGATATGTGAAATTATCTGAGCAACATAGATATTAACACCGAGTTTAATCAGCGCAGCAAATACGGTATAGCCAAATACAGTATTAACAACTCCAACCTGATAATATCGCCATAACTTCCTCCACTCCTCCACGGAAGTCCACTTGAACATAGATCAATAGTCCGCCGGGAAATTGGCTCGCTCGCGCTCAAGTACGAGCGGCTGATTGCGCGTGCGCTCGGAGATCAGACCTGTTTGTACCCCCAATAAGCCCAGGAACAGAAAAATGAGGCCAAATTGCCCTTCTAGCAGCGCCGCAAACAGCCAGAGCTGCACCGACCGCCCCGTAAAGAGGGCGAACACTGCCCCCAGGAGGCAGATCAGGGTGAGTAGTGATACGATGAACGCAATGTAGAGCGGTGCGCGTAAAAGGTTCTTTGACGAGCCCGCCAGACCATTCAGTGCAAAGTCGAGAAGCGTGAAGAAGTTGTTGTTCGATTTTCCGCGGGGCCGTGAAGGGCGCGCGAATGGAATCGTTTCAATCGAATAGCCGGTTTCGACCAATAGTCCGCGAAAGAAGGGTTGGGGTTCCCTCAGCTGACGGATCGATTCCACCACGCGGCGGTCATATATACCGAAGCCCGTAGCATTGGGAATGATCCGATAGTCGCCAAATCTTTGCTGCAAGGAATAGGAAAGATTGCGCATGAATGAAAGAATCACGCCTGATTTCTCGCGCTCGCGTATACCGAGCACGATATCGGCTCCGTTACGCCACCGGCGGACGAACTCCGGCAGCAACGCGGGCGAGTCCTGAAAATCCGCGCACATTGAGATTATGGCGCGGCCCGCAGACTGATAGATGCCGTAAGTGGGGGAGCGCATCTGACCATAATTTCGCGTGTTTACGATCAACCGGATCCGGGAATCGCGCGCGCACATTGTTTTGACGATTTCGACGGTGCGGTCGTTTGAGTCGTTATCGATGAAGATGACATCGAATGACTCGCTTATCGGTTCGAGTTGTTCAACGACGGCGGCGGCTATCGCCTCTACATTCTCTTCCTCATTCCGACACGCGATCACGACGGAAATTTCTGGCCGGGGACGGTTATCGCGCGCCACCGTCAAATTCCCTCGTTACCCAAACGTCCACCGATCGGTGGACGGAGGCGATAAAACTCGATCGAAAGCCATAGCAGAAAGGTGATGATCGCCCCTGCGAGCGCGGGGAACCAAATTTGGCGCTTCGTGTCCACATAAGCAGGCTCAAGCACGCGAACACTGGCGGTTGACGTCAGGTCCTCGACCGCTGTACCTTGAAGATAGCGCAAATAGCTATCATACAAGCTACGAGCAAATGCCAAGTTTCTCTCAAGTTTAAAATATTGGCTGGACGAATTCACTGCGCGTCCAACCGTCAAATCTGCACTGGGATCCGTCGTTCGGACTTGTGCCAAATCCGCCTGCAATGATTGCAATTGCGCGGACAATTGCCTCATCACCGGATTGGTATCGGTATAAAACTGGCGGGCCGATGCAATTTCCACCTGCTTCGCTTTAATCGCTGCCTCTAACTCGGGAATTCGCTCGCTGACCGCGGCGACGGTCGTCAACGGGGCCGGCGCTCGGTTGCGAAAGCGGAAGTCGTCAAATGCCGACTGTGCTTCCGCCAGCTGGCGCGTCGCATCTCCGGAAAGTTGGAGTAGGACCTTCCGCTTGTATGCGGTCTGGCTTCGTGCGATTTCGGCGAGCCGGTCCCGCGTGGCATCGGTATACGCTGCAACCAGGTCCCGGGCGAGCACGCCATCGCGATCTTCCAGTTCGATAAGGACTATACCGCCGCGCAGCGACCGGATCACCATTTTGTCTTGAAGCCATCGATGGACCTTCAAGACATTTGGCTCATTCATCCTACGCTGCAGGTCGAGATTCTTGATAACCTCGCCCCGCACTTGAGGACTGTTCGCGACACGTAGAGCGATTTCCACCGCGGCCTGATTGCCGAACACGCTGTTGAAGGCCCCCAGCTGGCCGAGCGTGCCGCTGAGACCGAAACTTTCTGGGTCGGTGGGCGTCAGCGTGCCCATCGCGTGAAATCTCTCCGGGAAGAACGACAATATCAGGAACAAACTCGTTGCAACCCCGAAAACCAAACCTCGGAGTTTGAAGGATTGCATTATTCTGAGTTCGGCGAGCCGTCCTATAATCGATACACTCCGGTTCATTTCGTTACCGCCACTACAGTTGCAGCGCTGATGCCCAACGCGAATATCGTCTGCGTTATGTCCTTGAACCTAGCCCAGAAGGGGTTGGCCTGGGTTCTGACGGGCACAAATATAATATCGCCCGGGATGACCTGTTTATCGAGCGCGCCACGCTTGTACGACACCACCTCGCCGTTGGCGCGCACGAGGAAAATGCTGTGACGGTCGGCAGCTCGGAGCGTCCCACCTGACATTTCGATATAGTCGCGTACCTTCTGCGCCGGATTCCCGTTTCCGACCAGGAAGGATGCTGGCCGATAAACCGCCCCAAATACACCGACGGTGGTGGGCATCGGGGGTACATAAATTGCGTCGTTATTCTCCATTAGAATCGAGCCGGAAATGCTCCTCGCCGCCGGAGACAGCGGCAGAACAACGCGGCCATCCGGTTCGGCCTGGCGTAGGCGTTCCAACACCGCGCGTGCGCTGGCGACCTGGCTATTGCGCTCCGCCTCGCTAATCGAACTGTTTGCATTGAGAGGCGCTGCCGCCAACGAAAGTTCCAGCTGGCGGATGGCATCGCGGTAGCTCTCCTGCTGCTCTATTTTGACCGACTGGCGCGTGAATTTCGTCCCGAAAGGGTAAGCGCTGTTGGTGAGACCGCCAGCCTGATTGAGGATCGCGCCCATGGGTGTGTTCGGGGGTACATAATATATGCCGGGGTGGTTGACCTCTCCCTCCACCCGAACGAGCACAGACTGCCGATCGGTCGGCATGGTCAAGGTGCCAGTGGACAGGATCTGGACAACGTCACCACCCTTTACCGGGGTTCCTGACGCCAGCGCGGAAGGCAAGAGCTTTGGGCCTGCTATCTCCTGCTCGCCTGTGCGATAGAGGATGACGCGCGAGCGATCGGCCAACGTATTGGGACCGCCGGCATCAGCGACGAGGTCAGCGACGCTCTCGCCCGGCTTGGCCTCGTAAATCGCTTCTTCCTGCACGCTCCCTATCACGGCAACCTGGTCGCCCGCGGGTGGGATAAAAAGGACATCCTCGTTTTGCAGCTGGATATCATCGACACTGTGCCCCCCACGCATCAGTTGGTACAGGTCGAAGTCGGCGATTTGCTTGCCGCCGCGATAAAGCTTGATGGCCCGCCAGCTCCCGCCCGCCGACGGCCCCCCCGCCTGAAAGACGGCGTTCGCCATGGTAGACAGACCGTTTATCGTAAAGGCGCCGGGATTATTAGCCAAGCCGGTTACGTAGACGCGTATTCCGCGCAGCTGCTTTATCGTGACCGAGACCGTGAAGCCACGGAACTTCGTGCCGATCGCTCCCGCGATTACATCGCGCAAGTCGGAATGGCGGACACCAGCGACGCGGACTGCTCCGACGCCGGCAAGGAAAATCTTGCCATTAGTATCTACTTCGCGTTCGACACTGCCGTCGATCGAGCCGGTCAACGAGATCACGATCGTGTCGCCGGGTTGAACCACATAGTCCGGCGGGACGGTCGCGGTGGCAGGAGCAGCAAAATCGCGCGCAGAAGGAAGGATCAGCTGACTTCCATAGCGAGGCAGTTTCCGGCCGAGCAAGCGTTCCATATAGTTCTCGAACTCGCCGGGCTTGGGCGGTTGCCGAACCAATGTGCCTTCTGGAGCCCGCTCGTTATTCGCGGCGAGCAATTGCTGAAGTGTCAGCATATCATTGCTCGTGTTCGAGACAGCGTAGGGCTGTAAGATATGCTGCTCGAGATACGGGTTGTCGTTTCGCCCCTGCCGATCGGAAGTATCTCCGTTCGAGTTTTGCGCCTGCGAGGCCGATGTATTCGAGTTGGTTGACTGCGGGGCGACGAAGGGCGAACCGCCGAACAGGCCACCTTCTGTCTGAGCCTGGGCTGCCGATGCTATGCTCCAACACAAGCCGATGATGGCAAACCTGCTGACCTGAGCGGGAAATTTGCGCGTTGCGACCGCGGCGATGGCCAAAGCGGTGCGCCCCCCAAATCGCGGTGCAAGGGTTGTGTTCGGCCGCTGTCGATTCGCGCCGGATTGGTTGGGTCTAAACATCTGTGTTGGGTCCGCTATTTTTGGGGTAAGGGTATTTTGGCTTCGCGCGCAAGCCAAGCGGCGGTCTCCGCGACCTGATCGGCAAGTGACAAATGTTCCACCCCGCACTGACCGAGTAGCCTTTGCCATTCGGCATCGTCGCCGACATACCGGTTCGGTTTGGGGTCTTCGATGGGCGCGCGCAGTACATCGCTGCCGAGAACCCCAGCGACCACTTCGGCGACGTCAGCCAGTTCCATGGCTGCGCCCCCCGTCTCGAATTGGAGGACCGTCTTTCCTTCGGTGGCGAGCAGCGCGATCAAAATGACGGACATCAACTCGCGCACCGCGACATAGCCGCGTAGGACGGGCCGACGCGCCTCCACCTTAATCGATCGGCCTAGCAGAGCATCGAGGAGGAAGCTGGCCAATGCATAGGTTTGATGCTTGTTTATCCAGGGACCCGATACATTGTAGATGCGGCCGATGGCCGCGCGTCGCCTGCCGGGGGACGCATTTCCCCAGGCCGAGAACAAAAACTCATCCTCGCGCTTCAGTCGACCATAAAGGCGCAGGTCTGAGGGTGCCGTCGGGTCATGGACGAAAGCCGCCGCACCCGACGAAGCGACGAATAGCCTATCCACCCCGATGATATCGAGCGCCTCGTGCACCGCCAGCGAAACCGCGCGATTGCCGGCTTCGTAGCGCGCCGCGTCCATCCCAGCGATCTTGTCCTTGGTCTGGAACGCAAGATGAAGCAACAAAGTCGGCGATCGCCTCAAGCTTGATAGATCGGCCAACGGCCGCTGCCGAACCGTGTGACCATCGCCCAAGTCGATCAGCGCCTCCGTTGAGCCAAAACAAACGACGCGCCTTGCGAAGATCTCCGCTCCCAAGGCCTCATGAAACAAACTGATTGCCGTTCGCCCGATCCACCCGCGCGCGCCGACGATGGCGACACGCCGATCGTCGCGGCTTAGCAATCGCTTGGCGGGAGACGCAAAACGTGCGCGTCGCCGATCAATTTCGGGATCAAAGATGAGCGAAGGATCAGCCATTGTCGGCAAGCCGGTCGAGGTAGTCCACTTCAGGACTCATCCGGTCGATTGGATTGGATTCCATCGAGCCGCTCGCGGTTATGCGGCTGCTGATCTTTGGAAAATAGGTCTGCTCGGGATCGATGGGAACGATGAACGCGTGCGGACCGGGCTGCGCCATCCGGGCCAGGAACTCATTGTCCACGGTAAAGTCGAGCGGCAGCCGCATCACGGGAACGTCCCAGGCGGCGAACAGCTTTTCCCATTTGGGCAGGCCGAGTCCCGAGCTGGCGTCGCAACCGAGATATTTGCCATTGAAATAACTGCGTTGCGTCATGCGGATAGAGGCATGCCCCTGGTCGTGAAAAATGAACATCTTGAGATTGAGATTGTTGATTGCGGCAGTACCCACCTCCTGCATGTTCTGGGCGAAACCACCATCGCCCTCGATCAGGATGGTTCGCCGCGGCGCGCCACCAATCGCCGCGCCGATCGCGCCCGAAAGGCCATAGCCCATGGAGGCCAGCGACTTGTTGGTTAGCATCCGCTGGCCGAGCTTCTGCTTGTAGAGCTGCATCGTCAGGGTGAAGGCGCTGCCGCTCGAGCATGGGATGATGAGATCGGCGGGCGTGGTGACTGACTCCAGCCGGACCAGGAATTCATACGGCGAGAGATATCCTTCGCCGGTACGATTCACGGGTTCGATCCTAGGGACGCTCCGGATGATCCTCCGGGCTTCTTCGAGCCAGCTATCCTTTATCGGCAGGTCATGGACAAGGAGCCGAGTCAGAAAATCATTGGCGTCCGCACAAAGACCGACGTCGATACGCGGGTGTCCTTTGGCCAATTCCAGCGGATCAATCTCGACCTGGACGACCTTTGCCGCGCGGCCGAACTCCGGCCAGTTGAAGCCGGTCTGCTGTAGGCCGAGCCGCGTGCCGACGGCAATTATGAGGTCCGACCTCTGGATTACGATATTTGACGCGCGCTGTCCCCACGTATTGGGTCGGCCAAGATAGTTCGGTGCATCGCCATCGAAGCGGTCGGCGCCGTTATAGGTCGTCATTACTGGAATGCGCAGGGCTTCGATTCTGCCGCGAAGTTGGTTGGCGGTATCATATTCGACCCCTCCGCCTACCAGCAATATAGGCCGATCAGCCTCCCGATATGCCTCGGCGATGTGCCTTACATCCGTGTCGCTCGCGACGGGGAGCTTATAAGGCGACATCGGCGGCAAAGGCTCTTCATCCACCGTCGCCGCCTGGACGTCCAACGGCATCTCGAGGAACACCGGGCCTTTGCGCGGCGTCCAGCTTTGCTCGATCAAGGCAAGGAACGACTTCGCGTCGATTGGGGCATCGAAACGATAGGCAGCCTTGGTCGTGGAGCTGACAAGCTCGACGCCATTCACCTCCTGTATTCCACGCGAACGCACCGTCCCCCTGGACAGATCGCTGGTCTTCACCTGCCCGCCGATGATGAGAAGTTCGCGGCTCTCCAACCAGGCTCCGCTGATCGCCGTGACGATGTTGGTCAGGCCTGGGCCGGTCGTTACCAGCGCCAGCGCCTTCCGCGGCGCGGCAATCTCATTGAAATATTCAGCACCGACGCCTGCTGCCACTTCGTGCACGACCGGGACGCCCGTGAGATACCTGTCCAAACTCTCGGTCAGATGCATTATATTGCCGCCGCCGACGAAGAAATAATGGGTGTATCCTGCGGCCTGCAACCAAGCGCCGATCTGATCGCTATATTTCATGCCTCGCCCCCTTTGGCGATCTTCAACAGGGACGATATGACCGTGATGACTTGGTTGGCGGACAGGCTGCCCGGCGTTTCCGCGTCATATCCCCATCCGGCATGCAGAGGGAGATGAACTCTGCCCTCGAAAGGCTCGAGATGACTATTCATGTCATCGACATAAACGATCAGCCATTTGCCGTTGTCCAGCCAATGCTGGTTTCTGGCGATTGCCAGCTTGCTTCCCGATCGACGTATATCCTCCTGGCCGAATACCGGAACGACATCAGCGCCGTGAAAAGCGAGAGTCTGATGGATGGACTCGACGTTGCGCGTCGAAAGGACAGCAAAATACTCTGGGTGCTGCAGCAAAAATGGCCTTAACAGCAGAAAAAAGTCATAGGGCGGCATGATCTTTGGCCAGTCCGGATCTTGCATGATGGATTTTCTCGCATCGAAGAATATTCGCGCGAAGTCCCAATCCATATCTTCGGGTGATAGCTCACGAATTACGTGAGCGGGGATCGAGTGTTCGATACTGTATAGGCGATTATAGTGCCAGGCGTCAGTAACAACACTCCGAAATTTAATAAATTCTTGATAACTTACATCCTGCCGATATTCGGGCCGACCTTGGGTTGCGGCATTGGCTACAGAATAGGCCTCAAAAGCGCTGTTGAATAGCACCCCATCAAAATCGAGAACAAACTTAATATCCACGAAAGAGTGCTCCGGAGCTTCCAGACTCCCACATATATTGTCTCGACCATCGTGCTTCACGGAGCCAGCTGAACGCTTTCGCCGTCGAACATCCTTTATCCCGATCCTTCATTATGCGGCACCCAAGGGCGAGATCCATTGCCGCAATGATTGGCAGCGACTCATCGAAACAATTGAACCGGGCCCAGCGATCTTCGTGCCCCGACCAAGCCTCGCCGATGGTGGCGACTAGGCTCTCTATCGCAGTGCAAGGGGCACCTTTATGCAAGCCCATCGGCTATAATCCTATTGGTCACTATTGCTTTCGCGCCGCTTCCGCGTCAGCGCCCCTCGCCCGAGATGAATTTCGCGATCGTCTCGACCGAATAGGCGAGGTGGCTCTCCGTCAACCCAGGATAGAGGCCGATCCAGAAGCAGTTATTGGTGACGACCTCAGCATTGGTGAGATCGCCGACAACGCGGTAATTGCGATCCTTCATATAGGGCTGGCGTAGCAAATTGCCCCCGAACAAGAGCCGGGTGCCGATCTTGTGGCCATCAAGAAACTGAACGAGGTCGTCCCGGTCCAACTGCGCGCTGTCTCGGATCGTGATAGGATAGCCGAACCAGGAGGGTTCGCTGTTCGGGGTAGGCTCAGGCAGGATCAAAGCATCCTCGAACGGCGCCAACAACTCGGTCAACAAGTCGAAGTTGCGCTGGCGCGCGGCGAGAAAGTCGTCGAGATGACCAAGCTGCGCTAGACCGACCGCCGCCTGCATGTCGGTAATCTTAAGATTATAACCCGCGTGGCTATAGGTGTATTTGTGATCATAGCCTCTTGGAAGCGACCCAAGTTTGCGAGCGAAGCGCTTGCCGCAGGTATTGTCCTGTCCGGGAGCGCACCAACAATCGCGCCCCCAGTCGCGCATCGACTCGATCACGCGCTTAAGCCGAGGTTTATCCGTAAATACGGCACCGCCCTCACCCATCGTGATATGGTGCGCAGGATAAAAACTTAAGGTGCCGATGTCTCCAAAGGTGCCAACTCCTTTGGAGACATCGGCAC
>Ga0207427_100197_pt1 | contig 57629 bp, 54 predicted proteins | sample AraplaCL_Cvi_mMS_FD_184268 | JGI IMG/M metagenome (GOLD analysis project Ga0207427, IMG submission 184268) | Arabidopsis root microbial communities from the University of North Carolina, USA - plate scrape CL_Cvi_mMS (SPAdes) (version 2) | ecosystem: Host-associated > Plants > Roots > Endosphere ... | reverse complement strand
CGCGCTGCTGCGGATGTCGCGTTTCTCCGGCGCGCTGGTGTGCGCCGCCGCGCTGACGGCCGGCAGCGCCCGCGTGCTGGCGCAGTCGCTCAAGGCGCCCGCGCCGCCGCAGTCCACGCCCAGCGGCGAGACCGCCGGCGACCTGCGCGCCTGGCTCGTGCGCATCCACGACGCCGCCGTGCGCAGCAACTACGTGGGCACCATCGTCAACAGCACCGGCACCAGCGTCGTCAGCTCGCGCGTGGGCCACTACTTCGACGGCCGCAACACGCTCGAGCGCGTCGACGCCCTCGATGGCGAGCCGCGCTCGATGCTGCGCATCAACGACGAGGAGCGCACGCTGTGGCCGCGCTACCGCGTGGCCGTGATCGAGCCGGCCGACCCGCGGGCCGCCTTCCCGGCGCTGGTCAGCGGCAACGAGAAGCACATCCCCGACCTGTACGAGCTGCACGTGCAACCCGCGCAGCGCATCGCCGGCCACGACGCCGATCGCCTGCTGCTCAAGGCGCGCGACGACAGCCGCTTCGACCACGTGATCTGGGCCGACCACGCCACCGGGCTGCTGCTGCGCGTGGACGTGCAGCTGGCCGGCCGCACGCTGGAGTCGTCCGGCTTCTCGGACGTCAACATCGGCGTCAAGCCCGATTCGGCGGCGATCTACAACGAGCTGCACCGCGCCGACGGCTTCCGCATCGTGCGGCCCGCCATCGAGCACACGAAGCTCGATGCCGAGGGCTGGACGATGCAGCCCGCCATGCTGCCCCCCGGCTTCATGGCGCTGGACTGCGTGCGCCGCGCGCTCGACGTGCCCGGCGACGCCGCCGGCCAGGCCAAGGTGCTGCAGGCGATCTGGTCGGACGGCATCACGCACGTGTCGCTGTTCATCGAGCCGTTCCAGCCGCAGCGCCATCGCAGCGAGGGCCTGACGGTCATCGGCGCCACCCACACGCTGACCCGGCACGTCAACGACATGTGGCTGACGGCCGTCGGCGACGTGCCGCCCGCGGCCCTCGACCAGTTCGTGCGCGCCCTGGAACACAAGTCCTGAGACGGGCCTGCGCAAGCCCGGCGCGGTCACAATAGCGCACACCCCGTTCCGGAGCCCCGATGTCCAAGCCCACCGCCCTCAACGCCCTGTCCGCCGCGCTGGCGCTTGCCGCCGCGGCCACCGCGGCGGTGCCGCAGGTCTCGCGGGCCGAGGCCACGCCCACGCCGGTGCCCGTCCAGGCGCCCGAGACGGCCAGCCGCGGCCTGCCCGACTTCACCGGCCTGGTGGAGACGGTGGGTCCGGCCGTGGTCAACATCCGCACCAACGTCAAGGCCAAGCCGCTCGGCCCGGATGCCACCCTGCAGCAGCAGATCCAGCAGCTGATCGAGGACTTCATCCGCCGCCGGGGCAATCGCGGCGGTCGCAGCGCGCCCGGCGGCAACGACGCCCCCGATGACGACGACCAGGCCGAACAGGGCTACGTCGGCTCGGGCTTCCTGCTGTCGGCCGACGGCTACGTGATGACCAACGCGCACGTGGTCGACGGCGCCGACGAGGTCACCGTCACACTGGCCGACAAGCGCGAGTTCAAGGCCAAGGTCATCGGCAGCGACCAGCGCACCGACGTCGCGCTGCTCAAGATCGAGGCCGCGGGCCTGCCCTTCGTCAAGATCGGCAGCGCCGACAAGCTCAAGGTCGGCGAGTGGGTGATCGCCATCGGCTCGCCGTTCGGCTTGGAAAGCACTGTCACGGCCGGCATCGTCAGCGCCAAGAAGCGCGAGACCGGCGACTACCTGCAGCCGCTGCAGACCGACGTGGCCATCAACCCCGGCAACTCGGGCGGCCCGCTGATCAACATGCGCGGCGAGGTGGTCGGCGTCAACTCGCAGATCCTGAGCCCGTCGGGCACCAGCGCGGGCATCTCGTTCTCCATCCCCATCGACGAGGCGATCCGCGTGTCGGATCAGTTCCGCGCGAGCGGCCACGTCGTGCGCGGCCGGATCGGCGTGCAGATCGGTGCCGTGACCAAGCCCGTGGCCGAGGCGCTGGGCCTGGGCAAGCCGGTCGGCGCGATGGTGCAGGGCCTGACCCCGGGCATGCCGGCGGAGAAGGCCGGCATCGAGGCGGGCGACATCATCACGAAGGTGCAGGGCGCGTCGATCGAGCGCTACTCCGACCTGCCGCGCCTGGTGGGCATGGTCAAGCCCGGCGACAAGGTGGCGCTGCAGGTCTTCCACGGCGGCAAGTTCAAGGACGTCACCGTCGCCGTGATCGACTTCGGGCCCGAGGTGCCGCCCACGCTGGACAAGCCCGACACCGACGACCTCGCGTCGGCCAAGGCGACGCTGGACATGCACGTCGTCGACCTCACGCCCGCCGAACGCGCGCGCCTGCACGTCAAGAACGGCGTGCGCGTGGACGGCGTCATCGGCGCTGCCGAGCGCGCCGGCGTGCAGGACGGCGACATCCTGCTGTCGGTGGCCAACGTGCCGGTGACCTCCGTCCAGCAGCTGGCGGGCGTGGTCGCCAAGCTCGACAAGTCCAAGCCGATCGCGGCGCTGCTGCGCCGCGGCGATTCGGCAACTTACTACGTGATCCGTCCAAGCAAGTAAAATGATTCCATCGGCGAGCGGCCAGCGGCTGCCTCGCCTGTCGGCCCGGTGATTCGCGCCACGCGAGTTTCCGGGCCGCGTGCATTTGAGAAGTCCGGCGCCGCCCGCGCTTTTCGCACCTCCCCTCCCATCTCTTTCGCAGGTCACCCAGATGGCACAGTACGTATTCACGATGAATCGCCTCGGCAAGATCGTTCCGCCGAAGCGAGAGATCCTCAAGGGCGTTTCGCTCAGCTTCTTCCCCGGCGCCAAGATCGGCGTGCTCGGCCTGAACGGCTCGGGCAAGTCCACGCTGCTCAAGATCATGGCCGGCGTCGACAAGGAGTTCGAGGGCGAGGCCACGCCGATGCCGGGCCTGAACATCGGCTACCTGCCGCAGGAGCCCCAGCTCAAGGAAGACCAGACCGTGCGCGAGTCGGTCGAGGAAGGCATGGGCGGCGTGCTGGCCGCCAAGAAGCGCCTCGAGGAGGTCTACATCGAGTACGGCGCCGAGGATGCCGACTTCGACAAGCTCGCCGCCGAGCAGGCCGAGCTCGAGGCCATCATCTCGTCGGCCGGCTCCGACAACGTCGAGCACCAGCTCGAGATCGCCGCCGACGCGCTGCGCCTGCCGCCGTGGGAGGCCAACATCGGCAACCTGTCCGGCGGCGAGAAGCGCCGCGTCGCGCTGTGCCGCCTGCTGCTTTCCAAGCCCGACATGCTGCTGCTCGACGAACCCACCAACCACTTGGATGCCGAGTCCGTGGACTGGCTGGAGCAGTTCCTGCAGCGCTTCTCCGGCACCGTGGTGGCCATCACCCACGATCGCTACTTCCTGGACAACGCCGCCGAGTGGATCCTGGAACTGGACCGCGGCCGCGGCCTGCCGTACAAGGGCAACTACTCCGAGTGGCTGCTGCAGAAGGAGCAGCGCTTGGAGCAGGAGCAGAAGACCGAGGACGCCCGCACCAAGGCGATGAAGAAGGAACTCGAGTGGGTGCGCCAGAACCCCAAGGGTCGCCAGGCCAAGTCCAAGGCCCGCATGGCGCGCTTCGAGGAACTGTCGGATTTCGACTACCAGAAGCGCAACGAGACCAACGAGATCTTCATCCCCGTGGCCGACCGCCTGGGCCATGAGGTCATCGAGTTCACCAACGTCAGCAAGGGCTTCGGCGACCGCCAGCTGATCGACAACCTCAGCTTCAAGGTGCCCGCGGGCGCCATCGTCGGCATCATCGGCCCGAACGGCGCCGGCAAGTCGACGCTGTTCCGCATGATCGCCGGCAAGGAACAGCCCGATTCGGGCACGGTCAGCATCGGCAAGACCGTCAAGATGGCCTTCGTCGACCAGTCGCGCACCGAGCTGCAGGATGCCAAGACCGTGTGGGAGGACGTCTCCGGCGGCCTGGACAACCTGACGGTGGGCAAGTTCGTGATGCCCTCGCGCGCCTACATCGGCCGGTTCAACTTCAAGGGCAACGACCAGCAAAAGCTCGTCGGGCAGCTGTCCGGCGGCGAGCGCGGTCGCCTGCACCTGGCCAAGACGCTGATCCAGGGCGGCAACGTCCTGATGCTGGACGAACCGTCCAACGACCTCGACGTCGAAACCCTGCGCGCGCTGGAAGACGCGCTGCTGGAGTTCGCCGGCTCGATCATGGTGATCAGCCACGACCGCTGGTTCCTCGACCGCATCGCCACGCACATCCTGGCCTGCGAAGGCGATTCGCAGTGGGTGTTCTTCGACGGCAACTACCAGGAGTACGAGGCCGACAAGAAGAAGCGCCTGGGCGAGGAAGGCGCGCGTCCGAAGCGCGTTCGCTACAAGGCGCTCAAGTAAGCGGAAAGCGCGCCCTCACATCGAGAGGGCGCGCGTCCGGGATCACCCGCATTGGAAACACCCCCATTTTTGGGCAACGCCTGAATGCAGCGTTGTCAGTACACTGGCTCGACAGTCGGGGAACCACCTCGACGTATCGAATCGATGGGGGATTGATGACGTTCAATGCACTGAAGTGCGGCGCTGCCGCTGCCCTGCTGGCGATCGCTGGCGGCGCCGGCGCGGCCACGACGGTCACGTTCGACTCGCTGGTGAACCCCGGCATCTGGGCGTACACCGGCGACACGTATACCGAGCAAGGCATGTCGTTCGCGGGCACCGTCCGCTCGAACGGCTACACGCTGTACGCCTACGGCCAGGAAAGCCCGTTCAACGCCGACACGACGGGCGGCGCCACGCTGCACCAGGAGTTCGAGGGCGCCTACGGCCTGGTCGCCACGCCGGCCGGCGGTCACGGCACCTTCACGCTGACCTCGTTCGACCTGGCCAATTCCTGGAACGACGCCCTGGGCGGCACCGTGGATTTCCGCTACTACGACGCGACGGGCGTGCACCAGCAACTGCTGACCCTGGACAACCAGGTCGGCCTGCAGACGTTCACGTTCGACCTGGTCGGCGTGCGCTCGTTCTCGCTCTGGAGCAACAACTACCAGCTGGACAACGTCCGCGTCGCCGACATCAACCCGGTGCCGGAGCCTTCGAGCTACGCCCTGATGCTGGCGGGCCTGGCCGGCCTGGTCGGCCTGTCGCGCCGCCGCAAGTCCTGAGCTCCTGGCGGAGCCCGGCAGACGAAAGCCGCCCTCGGGCGGCTTTTTTCATGGCCCCGCGCGAACGCGCGCGCGGGCGCGTGACGCGCGCGCGACTCAGTCCAGCCGCAGCGACACGCCGGTCACGAACAGCGTGTCGTTCTTCTTCAGGCCTTCGCCGGGCTGGCTGTCATAGCGGTGCGACAGCGTGGCCGTCAGCGCCAGTTGCCTGGTCATGGCCACCGACAGCCCCGCGTCGAACACCGTGCGCACCCCGTCGCCCTGGCTGACGCTGGGATAGACGGTCAGCTTCTGCTTGAACGTCGTGGTGTCGCTCAGCTTGTTGTTCGACTCCTCGGCCAGCAGCATCTCGACGTGGTGGTGGCGGCTGCGCAGCTCGCCGTCGACGATCTGCGGCGTCCGGTAGCGATCCAGGGTGTAGGCCACGCCGGCGGAGATGTCGAACGCCTGGTCGGGCTTCTTGACCACGTGGTAGCCCAGGCCGGTGCTGGGCGTGACGCGCGAGGCCAGGTCCGCCGGGATGTCGCGCACGAGGTCGAGCTGCCCGAAGCCGTACCATTGCGGCGTGATGTCCTGGTTGTACAGGCCGGTGAAGGTCTGGCGGTTGGCCGTCGTGGCGCCGGCGCTGCGCGCGTACTGGCCCGCACCGGTGAACTCCCACTTGTCGGAGTCGGTGAGCTTGAGGACGTCGGCGCCCAGCGAGGCGCTCTTGGCGTCGGTGTTGCCGGTCGCGATGCTGGCGCCGGCGGTGAACAGCGAACGCCACTGGCCGTCGGGCTTCTGGGTGACCTGGGCCTGGGCCAGCAATGGCACGACGGTCGCGCACAGCGCGGCATGGCGGACGAAGGGGCGAATCTGCATCTGGACGACTCCAAAGGAAAAGTGACCGCGCGCTGCGGCAGGTCGCGGGCCCGCGGCGGTGTCGTCATGCAAGAGATGTTTCCGGCGCCGGGCCGGCCCCGGCCTCAAGGTGCCGGGGTCACGGCGTAGCCGTCCAGGGCCACGTAGAACCGCTGGCCGTGCTCGTTCTCCACCAGCAGCCGGCGCTCCGCAGCCTGCAGCTCGAGGTGGACGAAGAACACGTCCTGCACGTCGGCCTCCATGTCGCGGTCGAACGCGACCGCATACACCTTGACCGCCGCCAGCCGCTTGCCGGTGGCGACGTCGGTGACGCCGAGGTAGCCGGTGCGCTGGTCGAGGTGCTCGTCCTCGCCGTTGATGATCTGCTCGTACCTGCGGCCTTCGAACTCGACCGGATCGACATCGGGCGGGCCGATGCGGCTGAAGTTCATGTCGTCGTCGGACATCCGTTTCTCCTTGGATTGACCCGGCGCTGCGCAGCCGGCCACGCCCGCCACCGCGGTCGCCGCGGCGACTCGGAGCAGGGCGCGGCGCTTGGCGTCGACGCGGGGCAAGGTGTTGCTCAATTCCAGTTCTTGGCCAGCTTGACCAGCTTGCCGCCCGTGCCGCCGAGCGCGCGCAGGCGCTCGCCGTCGGTCAGGGCGCCGGCGCAGTCCGCCGCGAAGAAGGCCCAGGAGTCGGCATTGGTCGCCGCCTTGTCGGCCGTGATCTTCGCGCCCGGCCCGATACCCCGGAACGCATAGCCGTTGTCCTGCGTGCCCACCTCGGTGTGCGTGCACTCGTGGATCAGCACGCGGGCCCAGTTCTTCTTCATGTCGTGCAGCACCGAGATGTCGTAGTTCTCGAACAGCGCCTTCTCGATGTAGATGGTGCGCGGGCGCTCGAACTTGCCGTCCGTGCGCCGCACGAACGCCTCGACGGTGTTCTTCTTCGCATCGCTGCGGTACATCGGCATGTCGGTGATCACCACCTGATTGTGGTTCAGCGCGAACGCGATCTTCTTGAAGCCGGCGAGCAGGGCGGCGATCGTCTTGTCGATGTCGGCCGCGGCCGTGTCCGACGCGGCGAACCAGCGTTCGACGATCGCGCGCGAGGCCGGCGTCGACGCGGCGTTGCCGAGCACGACCTTGGCCGACTCGCACCAGCTGAGCCCGAGCTGCATCGCCTCGGCCAGGTGGTCCTTCGTCTCGTCGGAGAACTGCTCGGTGACGTCGGCCAGCTTGGCCTTGACCTTGGTGGCGTCGGCCTTGACGTCCAGCAGTTCGTCCGAGGCGAACTTCGCGTAGGAGCTGGGCGTGGAGACGACCCACACCTGCTGGCTGCCGCGCGCGCCGGCCAGGTACAGATGGCGCAGCATCTTCAGGCTCGCGGCCATCTTCACGGCCTCGTCCTTGACCAGGCCCGTTGCGGGGACGCCCGCGGCCTCCATGATCTTGTCGGCTTCCTTGAACTTGAGCGCGACCTCGCGGAAGTGGCTGACCTTGCCGTAGAAGTTCAGCTCGGGGCCCTCGGCGCCGAGCGCCTTGGTCAGGTCGAGCAGGCCGGGCAAGGCGCCGCCGAAGTCCTGGCCTTCCAGCGTCTCGCGGCACAGGCGATATTCGTCCGCAAATCCGGTCGATGGCATTCCTGGTTTCTCCTGTCATGCCGACGCGGGTGCGTGGCAGCAAGGACACGAGGATCCCGGATCGATGCCGCGACCGCAAGAACCCGGATGGGGGATGGCGCGCGCGCACCGGGCGCCCGGAAACGAAAAAGCCGCCCGGAGGCGGCTTTGGCGACGTCGGAGCGCGGCAGGGTGCCGCGGGCTCCGGCCAGGTCAGCGCAGCTTGATTTCCTTGTACAGGACGTGCTTGCGCGCCTTCGGATCGAACTTCATGAATTCGAGCTTTTCAGGCGTCGTCTTCTTGTTCTTGTTCGTGGTGTAGAAATGACCCGTACCCGCGGTCGATTCCAGCTTGATCTTTTCGCGTCCACCCTTGGCAGCCATGGTGTGTGTCTCCGGTGATGTTTAGAGTTCGCCCTTGGCGCGCAGGTCGGCGAGGACGGCGTCGATGCCGTTCTTGTCGATCAGACGCAGCGCGGCCGTCGTGATGCGCAGGCGCACGAAACGGTTCTCGCTCTCGACCCAGATGCGGCGGTTCTGCAGGTTCGGCAGGAAACGACGCTTGGTGCGGTTGTTGGCGTGGGAAACATTGTTTCCCGTCATCGGGTGCTTACCCGTCACTTGGCAGACACGAGCCATGAAGCTCTCCTAAATTCTCCGGGCGCACCATGCGCACCGGACTGGAAAGCCGGCACATACGCCAAAAGGGCGGCTGGCTCCCAAGGGAACTGCGGATTCTACACCAAAGGGCTGCGAATCACCAAACGGGGCCGCGGTCTCCACCTCGGCCGACACCTGACGGCCGGCGGGATTCAGCTCAGCGATTCCAGGAACCGCTGCGCATCCAGCGCGGCCATGCAACCCGTGCCGGCCGAGGTGATCGCCTGGCGGTAGACGTGGTCCTGGACGTCGCCGGCGGCAAAGACGCCCGGGACGCTGGTCTGCGTGGCGAAGCCCTCGCTGCCCGACCTGGTCAGGATGTAGCCGTCCTTCATCTCCAGGTGGCCCTGGAAGATGTCGGTGTTGGGGTGGTGGCCGATGGCGATGAAGCAGCCCTTGACCGGGATCTCGGCGGTGGCGTCGCCCTCGACGGACCGCGTGCGCACGCCCGTGACGCCGGTCTGGTCGCCCAGCACCTCGTCCAGGGTCTGGTCCAGGTGCAGCTGGATCTTGCCTTCCTGGGCCTTCTGCATCAGCTTGTCGATCATCACGGCCTCGGCGCGGAACTTGGCGCGGCGGTGGATCAGGTGCACCTTGCGGGCGATGTTGGACAGGTAGAGAGCCTCCTCGACGGCCGTGTTGCCGCCGCCGACCACGCAGACTTCCTCGCCGCGGTAGAAGAACCCGTCGCAGGTGGCGCAGCCGCTGACCCCGCGGCCCATGAACGCCTCTTCCGAGGGCAGGCCCAGGTACTTGGCCGAAGCGCCGGTGGCGATGATCAGGGCGTCGCAGGTGTAGGTGCCCGAGTCGCCGGTCAGCTTGAACGGGCGCTGGCCGAGGTCGACCTTGTTGACGTGGTCGAACACGATCTTCGTGTCGAAACGTTCGGCGTGGGCCAGGAAACGGGCCATCAGGTCGGGGCCCTGGACGCCGGCGACGTCGGCCGGCCAGTTGTCCACCTCGGTGGTGGTCATCAGCTGGCCGCCCTGGGCGAGGCCGGTCACCAGCATCGGCTTGAGGTTGGCGCGGGCCGCATAGAGGGCTGCCGTATACCCCGCCGGGCCGGAACCGAGGATCAGTACCTGGGCGTGATTGGAAGGGTTCTCAGAGTTACTCATTACGGTTGCGGGCTCGGAAATTGCGAAATGGACGGCACAATGTCACACGACAAACTGCATCCGTGATTGTAGGGATGCCGACGGCGCCTGCCGCCGGCATGCGGTGCAGGGCTCAACGTCCCAAGGGATTTGCGAAAGGTTTTTGCATGTCGATGCTCTCGAATCTGGACCTGATCCGGCGCGTTCCGCTCTTCTCGATGCTGACGACCGATCAGGCACGCGTGGTGGCGGACGGTGTCGTCAAGCGCCGTTTCCGGCGCGGCGAACTGGTCGTCGAACAGGGCAAGAAGAGCAATGCGCTCTTCATCCTGCTCAGTGGCCGGGCCCGCGTGACCACCTCCGACCCGCGCGGCCGCGAGGTGATCCTGGCGGTGCTCAACGCGGGCGACTACGTCGGCGAGATGAGCCTGATCGACAACGAGCCCCATTCCGCCACGGTGCGCTGCGAGCTGCAGTGCGACGTGCTGATCCTGGGCCGCGCCGAGTTCGCGCGCTGCCTGCCGGAGAACTCCAGCCTGTCGTACGCGATCATGCGCGGCCTGGTCACGCGCCTGCGCAGCGCCGACCGCCAGATCGAGTCGCTGGCCCTGCTGGACGTCTACGGCCGCGTCGCCCGCACGCTGCTGGACATGGCCGAGGACATCGACGGCGAGAAGGTCATCAAGTCCAAGGTCTCGCGCCAGGACATGGCCAAGATCGTCGGCGCCTCGCGCGAGATGGTCAGCCGCGTGATGAAGGATCTCGAGGAGCGCGGCATCATCGAGACGCAGGAAGACGGATCGCTCAAGATCCAGAATCGCAAGAGCTGATTGACGACGCCCACGCTCACTCGCGCTCGCTGCCCCCGCGGGGGCGGCCGCGAGTCGCCCGGCAGAGCCGGCTCGACCGCTCCCTTGCACTTTGCGCGACCGGTCCGGGCGGCGGCGCCGGAGGCATAAACTGGGGAACGTTTGTGGCCTGAGGGCAGCGATTTGAGTCTGGCACTTCCGAAGTTTTCCGCTTTTTCCCGGACCTCGTCCGATTCCGCCACGCCGGCGCCGCGCGCCGTGTGGAAGCAGCGCGTGGCCGCGATCGTCGGCTTCGTCGCCTGGCTGGGCGTGGCGCTGTCCCTGGCGACGCACCACCTCGGCGACGCCGCCTTCACCACGTCGGGCGACGGCGGCCCCGTCCTGAACCTGCTGGGCCGCCCGGGCGCGTTGCTGTCCGACGTGCTGCTGCTGTGCCTGGGCGCCTCCGCGTCCTGGCTGCCCCTGGTGGGCCTGCTGCAGGCGCTGCGCAAGCTCGCGCGCGGGTCGCGCGCGCTGGCGGGCGTGGACGCCGATTCCCATCCCGAGCCGCGCTTTCCGGCGCTGCGCTTCTGGGGCGGCCTCGCGCTGCTGCTGTGCGCGAGCAGCGCGCTCGAATGGACGCGGTTGTACACCTGGGAAGCGCGCGTGCCCGGCGGGCACTCGGGCGGCGTCCTGGGCTTCTTCCTGGGGCCGCTGTCGATGCACTGGCTGGGCTTCCTCGGCTCGGGCGTGCTGTGGATCGCGCTGCTCGTGCTGGGCATGTCCGGTGCGCTGCGCTTCTCGTGGGTCAGCCTGGCCGACGGCATCGGCGGCTGGATCGACGGCCGCCGCGAGCACCGCGCCGTCGCGCGCGAACGCGCCGAGGACGAGCGCATCGGCGAGATCGCGCTGCGCGAGCGCGAGCAGCAGGTCGACGAGGTGCGCATCGAGGACGTGCAGCACGCGCCCATCGTGATCGAGCCCGAGATCGTGCAGGTGGTGGAGTCCAAGCGCGTGCAGCGCGAGCGCCAGAAGCCGCTGTTCGTCGAGATCCACGACAACAAGCTGCCGCAGGTCGACCTGCTCGACGCCGCGACGCAGCGCATGGAGCCCACGGTCACGCCCGAGTCGCTGGAGATGACCAGCCGCATGATCGAGAAGAAGCTGGACGACTTCGGCGTCGAGGTGCGCGTGGTCGCGGCCGCGCCGGGCCCGGTCATCACGCGCTACGAGATCGAGCCGGCCACGGGCGTCAAGGGCTCGCAGATCGTCAACCTCGCCAAGGACCTGGCGCGCTCGCTGGGCCTGGTCAGCATCCGCGTGGTCGAGACGATCCCCGGCAAGACGACGATGGCGCTGGAGCTGCCCAACGCGCGCCGGCAGATGATCCGGCTGTCCGAGATCCTGGGCTCGAACGTCTACAACGAGGCCGGCTCGCTGCTGACCATCGCGCTGGGCAAGGACATCGTCGGCAACCCGGTCGTGGCCGACCTCGCGAAGATGCCGCACTGCCTGGTGGCCGGCACCACCGGCTCGGGCAAGTCGGTGGGCATCAACGCGATGATCCTGTCGCTGCTGTACAAGGCCGAGGGCAAGGACGTCCGCCTGATCCTGATCGACCCGAAGATGCTGGAAATGAGCGTCTACGAGGACATCCCGCACCTGCTGTGCCCGGTGGTCACCGACATGAAGCAGGCGGGCAACGCGCTCAGCTGGTGCGTCAACGAGATGGAGCGGCGCTACAAGCTCATGTCCAAGATGGGCGTGCGCAACCTGGCCGGCTACAACAAGAAGATGGACGACGCCAAGGAGCGCGGCGAGTCCATCCCGAACCCGTTCAGCCTCACGCCGGAAGAGCCCGAGCCGCTCGAGCGCCTGCCGTTCATCGTCATCGTCATCGACGAGCTGGCCGACCTGATGATGGTGGTCGGCAAGAAGGTGGAAGAGCTGATCGCGCGCCTCGCGCAGAAGGCGCGCGCGGCCGGCATCCACCTGGTGCTGGCCACCCAGCGGCCCAGCGTCGACGTCATCACCGGCCTGATCAAGGCCAACATCCCGACCCGCCTGTCGTTCCAGGTGTCGAGCAAGATCGACAGCCGCACCATCCTCGACCAGATGGGCGCCGAGGCGCTGCTGGGCCAGGGCGACATGCTCTACCTGACGCCCGGCGGCGGCGTGCCCCAGCGCGTGCACGGGGCCTTCGTGAGCGACGACGAGGTGCACCGCGTGGTCGAGTACCTGAAGTCGCAGGCGCCGGCCAACTACATCGAGGGCATCCTCGAGGGCGGCGTCATGGACGAGGATCTGGCGGCCGGCGAGGGCGGCGGGTCATCCGATGCGGAGTCCGATCCGTTGTATGACCAGGCGGTGGCGGTGGTGCTGCAGAACAAGCGGGCGTCGATCTCGCTGGTGCAGCGCCACCTGCGCATCGGCTACAACCGCGCGGCGCGGCTGCTCGAGCAGATGGAGCAGTCGGGGCTGGTGTCCAGCATGTCGGGCAGCGGCAACCGCGAGATCCTGGTCCCGAAACGAGACGAATGATGACGAGCACGTTCCCGAAGTCCTTGCGCCTCGCCGCCCTCGCGGCGACGACGCTCGCGTGCGCAACCGCGCACGCGACGGCCACCGACGAGCTGCGCGAGTTCGTCAAGACGGTCAAGTCCGGCAAATCCACGTTCACGCAGACCGTGACCGCGCCGAACGGCAAGCAGAAGGTGTCCGACGGCAGCTTCGAGTTCTCGCGGCCGAACCGCTTCCGCTTCGTCTATGAGAAGCCCTACGCGCAGACGGTGGTGGGCGACGGCGTGAAGGTCTGGATCTACGACCCCGACCTGAACCAGGCCTCGTCGCGCAAGACGGGCGACGCGCTGGCCAACACGCCCGCGGCGCTGATCGTGTCCAACGACATCGACAAGGTCTTCACGCTGGTCGACCAGCCCTCCAGGGATGGCGTCGACTGGGTGCTGGCCACGCCCAAACAGGCCGAGGGCACCGTGCGCGTGCTGCGCATCGGCTTCAAGGGGCACGCGCTGGCGCAGTTGCAGATCGACGACAGTTTCGGCCAGAAGTCGATGATCGTGTTCAACGCCTTCGAGCCGAACGCCAAGCTCGCCGCGGACACGTTCGTGTTCGTGCCGCCCAAGGGCGCGGACGTCTCCGAGCAATAGCCCAAAAGAAAACGGCCGCCCGGTTGCCCGCGGCGGCCTTCGAACCCATCGAGGAAATTGTCCAGGGTCCTGGCGCGGTGAGGACGCGCCGTCCTTCGCCCCGGATCAGCGCTCTCAGTGGACGGGGTCGTCCATCAGGCCCATGTCAGGGGCCGTCATCATCTGTTCGATGTCCATCAGGATCAGCATGCGCTCGGCGTCGCCGCTCTTGATCGTGCCCAGGCCGGTGATGTAGGCCGCGTCGATCGCGCCGTTGAATTCCGGGGCCGGCTTGATCTGCGCGCCGCCCAGTTCCAGCACGTCCGAGACCGAGTCCACCACCATGCCCACCGTGCGGTTGGCGATGTTCAGGATGATCACGACGGTGAAGCTGTTGTACTGGACGTCCGCCAGGCCGAAGCGCAGGCGCATGTCGACGATCGGGACGATCACGCCGCGCAGGTTGACGACGCCCTTGATGAAGTGGGCGGCGTTGGCGATGCGGGTCGGGTTCTCGTAGCCGCGGATCTCCTGCACCTTCAGGATGTCGATGCCGTATTCCTCGGCGCCGAGCTTGAAGGACAGGTATTCGCGCGCGCCCTGCGTGGCCGTGGCGGCCGCCTGCGCGACGTTGCGGTTTTCGGTGGCGGTGATGGCGCTCATGGGCGGAAGGGCTCCTTGCAACGGATCGGGGGCACGCGCGCCGGGCGAAGGCCGGGCCGCGTCGATGCCATGCAGTGTGAAGCCGCGCCGGGCCGCCGAATGCCCGAAAAGACCGTCGCCGCCGCGCCAATTCCAAGGATTCCACGGATGGGCCGGGCAAATCGCCGGGGGCGGCCGGCGCTGTAGGATGACCGTCTCCATGGCCGATCTCTTCTCCACGAAACCCGTCCCGCCCCTGGCCGAGCAGATGCGGCCGCAGGCGCTCGCCGACGTCGTCGGCCAGCAGCACCTGCTGGGCCCGGGCAAGCCGCTGCGGCTGGCCTTCGAGTCGCGCAAGCTGCACTCGTTCATCCTCTGGGGGCCGCCGGGCGTGGGCAAGACGACGCTGGGCCGGCTGGCGGCCAAGGTCACCAACAGCCACTTCATCGCCATCTCGGCCGTGCTGGCCGGCATCAAGGACATCCGCGCCGCCATCGACGAGGCGCAGGACATGCTCGATCGCGAAGGCCGGCAGACGGTCGTCTTCGTCGACGAGATCCACTCGTTCAACAAGACGCAGCAGGACGCGCTGCTGCCGCACGTCGAATCGGGCCTGCTGACGCTGATCGGCGGCACCACCGAGCACCCCGGCATGCAGGTGACCAACGCGCTGCTCTCGCGCGCCCAGGTCTACAACCTGCAGCCGCTGTCGCAGGACGATTTCCGCGAGCTCTACCAGCGCGCCCGCCAACACCTGCCCGCGGTGGCGGTCGACGACGATGCCCTCGCGCTGCTGGGCGGCTACGCCGACGGCGACGGCCGGCGCTTCCTGAACCTGCTCGAACAGGTGGCCAACGCCGCCAGCGGCGCCGGCCGCGACACGGTCGACGCGGCCTTCGCCGGCTCGGCCACCAGCCCCTCGCTGCGGCGCGCCGACAAGAGCGGCGACTCGTACTACGAGCAGATCTCGGCCTTCCACAAGTCGGTGCGCGGCTCGCAGCCCGACGCCGCCCTGTACTGGCTCGCGCGCATGATCGACGGCGGCGTCGACCCGCGCCAGGTGACGCGCCGCATGATCGCCATCGCCAGCGAGGACATCGGCAACGCCGACCCGCGCGCGCTGCAGCTGGCGATCAACGCGGCCGAGGCCGTCGACCGCCTGGGCCTGCCCGAATGCGAGCTGGCGCTGGCGCAGGCCACCACGTACCTGGCCGCGGCGCCCAAGTCCAACGCGTCCTACCTCGCCTGGAAGCAGGCCAAGGAGTTCGTGCAGCGCGATGGCACCCGGGCCGTGCCGATCCACCTGCGCAACGCGCCCAGCAAGCTGATGAAGCAGATGGGCTACGGGGCCCAGTATCGCTACGCCCACGACGAGCCCAACGCCTATGCCGCCGGCGCGCAGTGGTTCCCGGACGACGTGCCGCCCCAGCGCTGGTATCAGCCGGTGCCGCGCGGCATGGAGATCAAGATCGGCGAGAAGCTCGCGGCGTTGCGCGCGCTCGACGACGACCAGCAGGGCGACTGAGCACCGCGACAGGGCCGGCCGCACCGCCGCAAGGCGCGGGCCTCGCGGGGGTATCGGTGTTGCGCAAGAGAGTATCGACCGGGGCGCGGGCGCGCGCGTGACGCCCCCCGCGCGCGGCCGCCCGCGCGCCGAACCCTTGAATCGTGCGAATCGCGTCCCGCGACGAACAATGCTCCGTCTTTGCGGTCGTCAATGGTGCGTCGTTCGGTTTCTCGCGGGTAAGTCCGTCCGCTCCCACGGCAGGGCGCTCCTAGAATCCCGCACAGCGTGAAGGGCTTGCAGGCCCTCTGTCATCGGCGCGCCACAGGGGCACGTCGGTGGCCGGGTTCTTGCAAGGACGGCACGTGCCGCATGCGGGTATTGCCCGTGGCGGCCTGCCTGAGGCAAGTCGATGCTCGGGCACGGAGCCGCGCGCCGTTGGAGCGGCGTCGCGGCGGTGACGACCAGGAGACCCCCTGATGGATATCTTTCTGCAGCAGATGATCAACGGTCTGGTGCTCGGGAGCATGTATGCGCTCGTGGCACTCGGCTACACGATGGTTTACGGCATCGTCAACCTCATCAACTTCGCGCACGGCGAAGTGTTGATGGTGGGCGCCCTCACCAGCTGGTCGGTCACCGTCTGGCTCGCGCCGTACAACCTGCCCGGATGGCTGCTGCTGATCATCGCGCTGCTGTGCGCGGTGGTGGTCTGCTCGATCCTGAACTTCACGATCGAGAAGGTCGCCTACCGGCCGCTGCGCAACGCGCCGCGCCTGGCGCCGCTGATCACCGCGATGGGCATGAGCCTGCTGCTGCAGACGCTGGCCATGATCATCTGGAAGCCGAACTACAAGTCGTACCCGACGCTGCTGCCGCGCGACCCGATCTTCGTCGGCGGCGCCGTCACCAACTTCACGCAGATCACGATCCTGGTCGTGACGGCCGTGACCCTGGGCGGCCTCATGTGGCTGGTCAACAAGACGCGCCTGGGCCGCGCGATGCGCGCGACGGCCGAGAACCCGCGCGTGGCCGCGCTGATGGGCGTGCGTCCCGACAACGTCATCTCCGCCACCTTCGTCATTGGCGCCGCGCTGGCCGCGCTGGCCGGCGTGATGTGGGCATCGAACTACGGCTCGGTGCAGCACACCATGGGCTTCCTGCCCGGCCTGAAGGCCTTCACGGCGGCCGTGTTCGGCGGCATCGGCAACCTGGCCGGCGCCATGGTGGGCGGCATCCTGCTGGGCATCATCGAGGCCCTGGGCGGCGGCTACATCGGCGAGCTCACCGGGGGCGTGCTGGGTTCGAACTACCAGGACATCTTCGCGTTCATCGTCCTGATCATCGTGCTGACGCTGCGTCCGAAGGGCCTGCTCGGCGAACGCGTCGCGGATCGCGCCTGAGTGGCGATCAAGGAAACACCGATGAACAACAAGCTTGTCCTCTACGTCCTCGGCGCCATCGTGCTGCTGGTGCTGCCGCACCTGGCGCAGCACTTCGGCGACGCCTGGGTGCGCATCCTGTGCAACGCGCTGCTATACATGATGCTGGCGCTCGGCCTGAACATCGTCGTCGGCTACGCCGGCCTGCTGGACCTGGGCTACATCGCGTTCTACGCGGTGGGCGCCTACTCGTTCGGCCTGCTGGCGTCGCCGCACATGACCGACACGTTCGACTGGTTCAAGAACGCGTTCCCGAACGGGATGCACGCGCCGATCTGGCTCGTGCTGCCGATCGGCGCGGCGGTGGCCGGCACCTTCGGCATGCTGCTGGGCGCGCCCACGCTGCGGCTGCGCGGCGACTACCTGGCCATCGTGACGCTCGGTTTCGGCGAGATCATCCGCGTGTTCCTGAACAACCTGGACGCGCCGGTCAACATCACCAACGGCCCCAAGGGCATCGACACGATCGACTCGATCAAGGTGCTCGGCTTCGACTTCGGCAAGGACCACACGGTGGCCGGCATCGAGTTCCACCGCGTCGTGATGCCGTCGTACTACCTGTTCCTGCTGCTGGTGGTCGCGTCGGTGCTGATCTGCTATCGCCTCGAGCGCTCGCGCATCGGCCGCGCGTGGATGGCCATCCGCGAGGACGAGATCGCCGCCAAGGCCATGGGCATCAACACCCGCAACCTCAAGCTGCTGGCGTTCGGCATGGGTGCGACGTTCGGCGGCTTGTCGGGCGTGCTGTTCTCGACGCTGCAGGGCTTCATCTCGCCCGAGTCGTTCTCGCTGCAGGAATCGATCATCGTCGTGGCGATGGTGGTGGTGGGCGGCATCGGCCACATCCCGGGCGTGCTCGTCGGCGCGCTGCTGCTGTCGGCGCTGCCCGAGGTGCTGCGCTACGTGGGCGACCCGCTGCGCAACCTGTCCGGCGGCCGCATCGACGCGGCCATCCTGCGCCAGTTGCTGGTCGCGCTGGCGATGATCGTCATCATGCTCCTGCGTCCGCGCGGCCTGTGGCCGTCGCCCGAGCACGGCAAGGCCGCACCGGCCGCCGCTCCCGCCAAGTAAGCGCGCACGAGAGGATCCCCACACCATGAGCAACGCAGTTCTCCAGGTCAATGGCGTGTCCAAGCGCTTCGGCGGCTTGCAGGCCTTGTCGGACGTCGGCATCACCATCGGCGCCGGCCAGGTCTATGGCCTGATCGGCCCCAACGGCGCCGGCAAGACCACCTTCTTCAACGTCATCACCGGCCTGTACACGCCCGACGGCGGCACCTTCATGCTGGGCGGCGCGCCGTACCAGCCCACGGCGGTGCACCAGGTCGCCAAGACCGGCATCGCCCGCACCTTCCAGAACATCCGGCTGTTCGCCGAGATGACGGCCATCGAGAACGTGATGGTCGGCCGCCACGTGCGCACGCACTCGGGCCTGGTCGGCGCCGTGTTCCGCACGCCCAAGTTCAAGGCCGAGGAGGCCGCGATCCGCGCACGCTCGCAGGAACTGCTGGACTACGTCGGCATCGGCCGCTTCACCGACTACAAGGCCCGCACGCTCTCGTACGGCGACCAGCGGCGCCTGGAGATCGCCCGCGCGCTGGCCACCGATCCGAAGCTGATCGCGCTGGACGAACCCGCCGCCGGCATGAACGCCACCGAGAAGGTGGTGCTGCGCGAGCTGATCGACCGCATCCGCAACGACGGCCGCACCATCCTGCTGATCGAGCACGACGTGAAGCTGGTGATGGGCCTGTGCGATCGCGTGACCGTGCTGGACTACGGCAAGCAGATCGCCGAAGGGACGCCCGCCGAGGTGCAGAACAACGAGAAGGTGATCGAGGCTTACCTCGGCGCCGGCCACAAGCCGCATTGAGGGGCCACGCATGACTGGACAAGTACTGCTCGAAGTCGAAAAGCTGCGCGTCGCCTACGGCGGCATCCAGGCCGTCAAGGGCGTCAGCTTCAAGGTCGCCGAAGGCGAGCTGGTCAGCCTGATCGGCGCGAACGGCGCGGGCAAGACGACCACGCTCAAGGCCGTCACGGGCATCCAGCCGGTCAAGGATGGCGACATCAAGTTCCTGGGCAAGTCCATCGCCGGCCAGGGCGCGTGGAACCTCGTCAAGCAGGGGCTGGTGATGGTGCCCGAAGGCCGCGGCACGTTCACGCGCATGACCATCACGGAGAACCTGCTGATGGGCGCGCACGTGCGCCACGACGACGAGATCGAGGCGGACATCGACAAGGTCTTCACCACCTTCCCGCGCCTGAAGGAACGCGCCGCGCAGCTGGCCGGCACGATGTCGGGCGGCGAGCAGCAGATGCTGGCGATGGGCCGCGCGCTGATGGCGCGCCCCAAGGTGCTGCTGCTGGACGAGCCGTCGATGGGCCTGTCGCCGATCATGGTCGACAAGATCTTCGAGGTGATCGAATCCATCCACAAGCAGGGCACCACCGTGCTGCTGGTGGAGCAGAACGCCAGCCGCGCGCTGAGCATCGCCAACCGCGGCTACGTGATGGAGTCGGGCGAGATCTCGATGGACGGCCAGGCCGACATGCTGCTCAACGATCCGAAGGTGCGGGCCGCGTACCTGGGCGAGTGAGGCTGCGCCCAGCCCCGTCATCCTGCGCGAAGTCGCAGGATCCACCGAGGCGTGCCGGGCGGCGTCAAGGTCGGGAAACGTGGATCCTGCGACTGCGCGCAGGATGACGCCGCTTCGTTCGGGGACGTTCGCGTCAAGTCGACCACCTGCGCCGGCTCGCGACGAAAGGCGCCTGCGGGCGCCTTTTTTCATGCGCGCGTCGCGCGCCGGGCCGCCGCGCCCCGTGGATTGTCCGGTGCGCCTTGCCCGTCGCCGCATGAACCGTGACTGCTGTCACGATTGCCCCTGCAAGGTGCGTCCGCATGCACCAAATGCGGGGTTCGCCTCCTGTTCAAAACATTAACAAGACGTTATCTTGGATTTATAAATTATTCCGAGAGGGCGCTCTGGCATTTCCGTTGGGCGACCGCTTTCGGGCGGAGACAACCGTGGATCTGAACAATTCGATGCGGCGTTGGGTCGTGGTGGGTGCCAGCGCCCTGATGGCGGGCTTCGCGGCCCACGGGCCGGCCGAGGCGGCCGACGTCGAGGTGCTGCACTGGTGGACGTCCGGCGGCGAGGCCAAGTCCGTCGAGGAACTCAAGCACCTGCTCGCGAGCCAGGGCGTCACCTGGCGCGACTTCGCGGTGGCCGGCGGCGGCGGCGACGCTGCGATGAACGCGCTCAAGCAGCGCGTGGATGCGGGCAAGCCGCCGACCGCGGCGCAGATCAAGGGCCCGGCGATCCAGGACTGGGGCCGCAAGGGCGTGCTGGCCAACCTCGACGACGTCGCCGCGGCGGGCAACTGGGACATCAAGCTCCCGCGCACGGTGGCCCAGCAGATGAAGGTCGACGGCCACTGGGCGGCCGTGCCGGTGAACGTGCACCGCGTGAACTGGCTGTGGATCAACAAGGACCTGCTGACCAAGGTGGGCGGCCGCGTGCCCGACACCTGGGACTCGTTCTTCGCGCTGGCCGACCGTTTCAAGGCCGCGGGCATCGTGCCGCTGGCGCACGGCGGCCAGCCGTGGCAGGACCTGACCACCTTCGAGATCGTCGGCCTGGGCGTCGGCGGCGCCGACTTCTACCGCCAGGCCTTCGTGACGATGGATCCCGCCGCCTGGCGCAGCCCGACGATGACGCGCGTCATCGACACCTTCCGTCGCCTCAAGGCCTACACGGACAAGGACGCGCCGGGCCGCGACTGGAACAAGGCCACCGAAATGGTGATCAAGGGCCGCGCCGGCATGCAGTTCATGGGCGACTGGGCCAAGGGCGAGTTCCTGGCCGCCGGCAAGAAGCCCGAGACGGACTTCGTCTGCACCGCGGCGCCCAACACGTGGACCGCGTACATCTACAACATCGACAGCTTCGCGATGTTCCGCCTCAGCGACCCGCAGGCCGTGCAGGGCCAGAAGGCGCTCGCCTCGACGATCATGAGCAGCAAGTTCCAGGAGATCTTCAACCTGAACAAGGGCTCGATCCCGGCGGCCGTCGGCTCGGACATGACGCACTTCGACCACTGCGGTCAGGAGTCGAGCGCCTACTTCGTGGCGGCCTCGCTGTCGAACACGCTGGTGCCGTCGTTCGCGCACAAGATGGCGCAGTCCGAGGCCCACGTGTCGGCGGTGCAGGCCATCGTGGCCAGGCTGTGGGACGACGATGCGTACCCGGCGGCCAAGGCGCAGGCAGACCTGGTGGCGGCCGCGTCGGCCAAGTAGGACGTCAAAGGCACATCCCGCCCAGGATGCAGGCCGCCGAGATCGCGGCCAGCGGCGTGATGAGGGCCGTGAGCGCCGCCACCGCCAGCGCGACCACGCGGGCCGGGCGCGGCGGCACGCCGACGTGGCGCAACGATTGCCCCGAGGCCACGCACACCGCGCCGGGGAAGGCCAGGAACAGCGGCACGACGAGCCACGCCAGCACCTGGCCCGCGCGCGCCGGATCGCTGAACAGGTGGCCGGGCGCGAAGGCGCGCAGGTTGAGCGCCAGGCAGGCGAGGGCGACGAGCAGCGCCGCGAGGAAGCCGCGATGGCGCCAGGTCGCCGTGGCCCACTCCGACAGCGGCCACAGCGCGGCGAGCACGAAGATCTCGCCGCCGATCATCAGCGACCACGCGAGTTGATGGGGCAGCGTGTCGAAAGCCATCGGGCGGGACGCGGGCGCTTCAGGCGCCGTGCTTGTCCGCTTCCGACGTGAAGCTGTCGGCGTAGAACTCGTCCTCGGGCAGGCGGCACTGCGCGACGAAGTCGCGCTGCGCCGACTCCACCATGACGGGCACGCCGCACGCGTACACCTGGTGGCCGGACAGATCCGGGAAGTCGGCCATCACGGCCTGGTGGACGAAGCCGGTGCGACCCGTCCACGCGTCCTCCGGCGCGGCCTCCGACAGCACCGGCACGTATTCGAGCTGCGGCACCAGTTGCCTGGCGGTGGCGAGCCAGTCGTTCAGGTAGAGGTCGGCCTTGCGGCGCGCGCCCCAGTACAGCCGCACCGGGCGGATGCTGCCCAGGTGGTGCATCTGCTCGACCAGCGCCTTGATCGGCGCGAAGCCGGTGCCCGAGGCGAGCAGCACGATGGGCTTGTCGCTCTCCTCGCGCAGGAAGAAGCTGCCGAACGGGCCCTCCATGCGCAGGATGTCCTTTTCCTTCATCGCGCCGAACACGTGATCGGTGAACTTGCCGCCGGGCATGTGCCGGATGTGCAGCTCGATGGCCGCCGGCGTGCCCAGGTTGTGCGGGGCGTTGGCCATCGAGTAGCTGCGGCGCGAGCCGTCGCGCAGGATGAACTCGACGTACTGGCCCGCGCGGTAGCGGAACGGCTGCGTCGCCGGCAACTGCACGCGCACGACGGCCACGTCGCCCGACGGGCGCTCCAGGGCCAGCACGCGGCCGGGCATCTTGCTGATCGGGTATTCGCCGGCGCCCACTACCATGCGCGCCTCGACGACGCAGTCCGTCTGCGGCGTGGCGCAGCAGGTCAGGATCAGGCCGGCGGCCTCCTCGGCCTCGGACAGCGCCTTGTGCTGGTGCGCCCCGTGGATCACGCGGCCGTCCTTCAACTTGCTCTTGCACGAGCCGCAGGCGCCGTCGCGGCAGCCGTAGGGCAGGCCCACGCCGGCGCGGATGGCGGCTGACAGGATGGTCTCGTCGCGCGCGACGTCGAAGGCCCGCTCGGCGGGGTGGAGGGTGACGGTGAAGGTCATGGGCAGCAGCGGGACAGGTCAGGGATGCCGTGCGGCACCGAAAGGCGAATTATCCCGCGCTTGGCGGGGAGCTGCCGTAGCGCGGGTCAGCCGCAGGCGTGACCTGCCATGTCGGCACGCCGGCGAACGGCGGTTACGCCTCCGGCCAACCCGCCCTACACTCCCTGGATGTCCGACCATGCCGTTCCGCACGGGCCGCTGCTGAGCATCCGCGCCTACAGCGGCGAGCAGACCGTGCACGAGCACGACTACGCGCAAGTGCTGTTCGCCTGGCGTGGCCGCATGGACATCGAGGTCGGCGCGTCCGCCGACTTCTCCGACAGCTCCTGCGGCCTGATCATCCCGGCCGGCGTCACGCACGCCTACGCGGCGTCGCCCGACCTGCGCATGGTCGTGATGGACGTGCCGATGCGGCACGGCCTGGACCGCGCGCGGCGCTTCCCGGTGACGGCCGGCGTGCGGGCGCTGGTGGGCCGCTCGAACGCCGACGACCTGCTGGCCGCGATCCTCGGCGCCCCGCGCGCGGGCGTGCGGCGCGGCCTCGCGCTCGATCGCCTGCAGGCCGAACTGGCGGGCGCGCTGCATGAGCCATGGACGACCGCCCGCATGGCCGAGCGCTGCCTGCTGAGCCCGCAGCGCTTCCATGCGCGCCTGCTGGAGCTGACGGGCCAGTCGCCCCAGGCCTGGCTGCGCGCGCTGCGGCTGGACGAGGCGCAGCGCCTGCTCAAGCGCGGCCTGACGCTCGAGGCGGCCGCCGCGCGCGTCGGCTATGCGACTGCCAGCGCGCTGGCCTACGCGCTGCGACGAGATCGCGCGACGGGCGCCCGCGGGCTGCGCGAGAACGACTGAAGCAAGTCGAGAGTCTCTCGACAAATCGCGCCGACGCGACGCGCCACCATCGATGCATGAAGACTGCATCCTGGCCGGGCATCGTCCTGGCGCTGGCGGCGGCCGTGCTGTGGGGCACGACCGGCACGTCCCAGCATTTCGCCGGCGCGCACCTGTCGTCGTACTGGATCGGCGCGTTGCGGCTCGTCATCGCCGCGGCGTTCTTCGCAGGGCTCGTGACGCTGACCGGGCGCGGCGCGGCGGCGTGGCCCCGTCCGGCCGACCTGTGGCAGCGCCAGCTGCTCGCGGGCGCGGCGATCGCGGCGTACAACCTCGCGTTTTTCGCTGGCGTGCGGCTGGCGGGCGTGGCAGTGGGCACGACGGTGGCCATCGGCAGCGGGCCGCTGTTCGCCGGCGCGTTGCAGGCGCTGCTCACGCGACGCGCGCCGGTGCCGCTGTGGTGGCTGGGCACGGCGCTGGCGATCGCGGGCGGTGCGGCCATCGCCCTGGGTGGCGGCGGTGCGGCAGGCGCCAGCCTGGGCGGGCTGCTGCTGTGCCTGGCGGCGGGCCTGTCGTACGCGGTCTACACGCTGACGGCCAAGTCGCTGTCGGGCCATGCGTCGCCGGCGCGCGCCAGCCTGTGGGTGTTCGGCACGGCGGCCGCCATCGCGCTGCCGGCGGCCTGGGCGATCGCGCCGTCGGGGCCGGCCGATCTGGCCGCCGCGGACGCGCGCACCTGGCTCGTCGTCGCGTGGCTGGGCGTGGTGGCCACGGGCGTGTCGTACCTGCTGTTCAGCACCGCGCTGCGCTTCATCTCGGGCGCGACCGGCGTGGCGCTGGCCCTGGGCGAGCCGCTGACCGCCTTCACGCTGGCCGTGCTGCTGCTGGGCGAGCCGCTGCGCGCGAGCGGCCTGGCCGGCATCGCGCTGATCCTGGCCGGGCTGGCCCTGGTCATCGCAGGCGAACGCCGGGGTTGAGACAATGCGCCGCTCATGGCGCGACAACCCACCCTCCTGATCATCGGCTGCGGCGACGTCGGGCTGCGCGTCGTGCGCGCGCTCGGCGGCCGCCTGCGCACGCTCGCGCTGACCTCCTCGCCCGCCCGCTGCGACGCCCTGCGCGCGGCCGGCGTGCGGCCCGTCGTCGGCAACCTCGACGATCCCGCCTCGCTCGGGCGCCTGGCCGGCCTGGCCGACGCCGTGCTGTACCTCGCGCCGCCGCCCTCGACCGGCCGCACCGATCCGCGACTGGGCGCGCTGCTGGCCGCGCTCGGCCGCCGCTCGCTGCCGTCCTGCGTGGTCTATGCGAGCACGACCGGCGTCTATGGCGACTGTCGCGGCGAGCTCGTGACCGAGACGCGCCCGCTCAATGCCACGACCGACCGCGCCCTGCGCCGGGTCGATGCCGAGTCGCGCCTGCGCGCGTGGGGGCGCGCGACGGGCGTGCGCACGAGCGTGCTGCGCATCCCCGGCATCTACGCGAACGACCGCGAGGGTGGCCGGCCGACGGACCGCGTGCGCCGCGGCACGCCGGTGCTCGCCGCCGCCGACGACGGCTACACCAACCACATCCACGCCGACGACCTCGCGCGCGCCTGCATCGCCGCGCTGTGGCGCGGCCGCCCGCAGCGCGTGGTGCAGGTGTGCGACGACTCGGACATGAAGACGGGCGACTACTACGACCTCGTCGCCGACCTCAGCGGCCTCCCGCGCCCCGAGCGCGTGACGCGCGCGCAGGCGGGCGAGCGCTTCACGCCGGCACAGTGGAGCTTCCTGAACGAATCACGCCGGCTCTCGAACGCGCGCATGAAGCGCGAGCTGCGGCTGCGGTTGATGCGGCCGACGATCCGCGAAGGCCTGGTCGACTGACGTGGCACTGGCGGGTCGAACGATCCGCCCACGCAATCGCCTTTGGCAGGGCGGGTCGTTTGACCCGCGTGCCTCACGCGCTGTCTTGTCGCGCGGAGCCTAGTGCACGCGCCGGATGTGCGGCGGCGGCGACTTCTTGCGCTTGAACGACGGCGGACGCCAGCGCCAGTACAGCAGCATCAGGTAGCCCCCGAGGGCGCCGCCCAGCGTGGACACCACGCTGATCCACGCCCCGCCACCGCCCAGCATCGAGCCGATCATCAGGATGACCTCGATGCCGACGAACACCCACACCGCGGTGCGCATCGTCACCTCGGCGACGAAGTACAGCAGGATGCGCTGGTGCGGGAACAGCACGCCGAAGGCCACCAGCATGCCGAACGTGGCGCCGGCCATGCCGGTCAGCGGAATGCTGGTGCCCAACAGCAGCGTGATCAGGAGGAACACCAGCGCGGCCGCCACGGTGGACGCGAGCAGGAACTGCACGAAGCGGCGCACGCCCCACAGTTCCTCCAGCCGCGAGCCCATGAAGTACAGCATCAGCATGTTGAAGAACCAGCCCAGGCCGTCCAGGTGCACGAACGGGTAGGTCAGGATCTGCCACGGCCAGAAGCCGCCCGAGAACACCGGGAACAGCGTCAGCCACTGCAATTCCTGGAACTGCAGCGGCCGGATCGCGGCGCCCAGGAACAGCAGGACGGTGCAGGCGATCAGCAGGGCGCGGGTGACGGGGGGCGGCAGTTGCAGAGGCATGGCAGGGCGCGGGCAGTGAGCGACCAGTGTGCCACGCGGGCGGTTCACGTCATGCCGTCAGGGGCGCGGGTGGCGGGCCGGATTTCACGCTCCGGCGCCGCCGGGCGCGCGTCGCGGGGATTCAGCGCTCGCCCACCAGGATGTCGCATAGCTGCTCGGCGCTGCCGCGGTGCACGCGCAGCTTCAGGTGGTCGCCCGGCTTGGCGTTCTCCAGCACGTCCTTGAGCTTGCCGCCCGGCGTGCCGACGATCGGGATGTCGTTGGCCGCCACGATCTCGTCGCCCGCCAGCACCCCGGCCTTCTCCGCGGGCAGGCCCGGCTTCACGGACGTGACCGTCACCTTCTTCAACGTGGTGCTGAACAGGCCGTCGGTCTCGATGGAGAAGCTGATGCCGATCACCGGCTTGCCGGCGGCGTGGGCGGCGGTGGCGAGGAAGGCGGACGTGCAGGCGAGGGCGGCGAGGTGTCGGAGGCGCATGGGGATGGGGAGGCGTCCTCGGCGAGGGCGATGCCGCATCCTATTCGAGATCGTCGCAATCGCCGGCCAGCGGGGTGCGCGGCAGCCACACTTCGCTGAAGCGCATGTGGCCGAGGTCGCCCTGCGACGCGAGGCGGCCGGCATCGACGATGGCCTGCACGCGCTGCACGTAATAGCCCAGCGGTACGGCGGGCAGGTCGTCGCGCAGGGTCTTCCAGGCCGTGGCGACGATGCGGGCCACCTTGCGTGCGTGCAACGCGCAGTCGGCCAGCAGGGCCTCGTCGATGCGTTGCACGTCGTCGGGCGTCAGGCGATCGACGATCTGCTGCTCGTCGGGCTCGAGTTGCGTGTCGGGTGGGCCGTCGGGCTCCTCGACGGGTTGGAGGTCGCGGTACTGCCGCAACAGCGCCAGGAGCAACCTCACGTGGATATCGGTCGAGATGTCGACGTGCGCCGCGTGCAGGGCGTCGCGCTCCGCGTCCGCTTCACGGCCGATCAGGATCATCTCGGCGTCCGACAACGCGGCCAGCGCGCGTTCGTACAACTCGTAGAGCGTGGCGGCGGTCTCGCGATCCATCGAGGCATTCGGAAAGGAGCCTGGTGCCTCGGGTCGGACTCGAACCGACACCCCTTTCGAGAACGGATTTTGAGTCCGTCGCGGCTACCGATTACGCCACCGAGGCAGGGGATGCGGCGAGCGGCGAGCGCTCGCGCAGGGGGCGGATTATCACATGACGAAGGGCAGGGTTGTGTCGCGCTGCGACAATGGGCCCTTCCTGTCCAGCTCTTCGTTCCAACGGATTTCACGCCCATGCCGACGTACATGACCCTCGAGGAGGCCATCGGCCACACGCCGCTGGTGCGGCTGCAGCGCGTCGTCGGTGCGGAGATCGCCGCGCGCGGCAACGTCGTGCTGGGCAAGCTGGAGGGCAACAACCCGGCCGGATCGGTCAAGGATCGTCCGGCGATCTCGATGATCCGCGGCGCCGAGCAGCGTGGGCAGATCAAGCCGGGCGACACGCTGATCGAGGCGACGTCGGGCAACACCGGCATCGCGCTGGCGATGGCCGCGGCCATCAAGGGCTACCGCATGGTGCTGATCATGCCGGAGGACCTGTCGGTCGAGCGCGTGCAGTCGATGAAGGCCTATGGCGCCGAGCTGATCCTCACGCCCAAGTCCGGCGGCATGGAATACGCGCGCGACCTGGCCACGCAGATGCAGGCCGACGGCAAGGGCCTGGTGCTCGACCAGTTCGCCAACCCCGACAACCCGCGCTCGCATTACGAGACGACGGGCCCGGAGATCTGGCAGGACACCGACGGCCAGGTCACGCACTTCGTGAGCGCGATGGGCACGACGGGCACGATCACGGGTGTGTCGCGCTTCCTCAAGGAGAAGAACCCGGCCATCCGCATCCTCGGCGCGCAGCCGTCGGAAGGTTCGCGCATCCCGGGGATCCGCAAGTGGCCCGAGGCCTACATGCCCAAGATCTACGACCCGACCTACATCGACGAGACGATCCAGGTCAGCCAGCAGGACGCCGAGGAGATGGCGCGCCGGCTCGCGCGCGAGGAAGGCCTGTTCGCGGGCATCTCGGCGGCGGGCGCGTGCTGGGCGGCGCTGCAGGTCGCGCAGCGCCTGGAGAACGCGACCATCGTGTTCGTGGTGTGCGACCGCGGCGACCGCTACCTGTCCACGGGCGTGTTCCCGGCATGAGCCGAAGGGCCGCTCCCAAGGCGAATGCCGCAGCGCGCAGCGCGGAGGCTTCACGATGACCGGCACCACCTGGCGCTACTGCCCGCAGTGCGCGCACGAGCTCGCGCTCGTCACGCAGGACGAGGACGGCGGGCCCAAGGAGCGCCTGCGCTGCGCGAACTGCGGCTTCACGCACTGGAACAACCCGACGCCGGTGCTCGCCGCCATCGTCGAATGCGCCGATCGCGACGGCAAGATCCTGCTGGCCCGCAACGCGGCCTGGGCAGGCCGCATGTTCGCGCTGATCACCGGCTTCATGGAGGCCGGCGAGACGCCCGAGGAAGGCATCGTGCGCGAGGTGCTCGAGGAGACGGCGCTCGTCGTCGAGTCGGTCAAGATCGTCGGCGCGTGGGACTTCCAGCGCATGAACCAGGTCATCATCGCGTACCACGTGGTGGCGCGCGGCGACATCCGCCTGTCGCCCGAGCTGGCCGAGTACAAGCTGTTCGAGCCGGGCGACATCGTCTGCTGGCCCGCCGGCACCGGCTACGCGGTGGCCGAGTGGCTGCGCTCGCGCGGCATCGAGCCCAGGTTCATGACGCCCGAGGAACGCGCCGCGCTGGCCGCGCCCAAGCCCGCCGCGTCTTAGAATCGGCGGCATCCAACCAGGTCCCACTCCATGCAAGCCCACAAGGAAATCGATACGCGCGGCATGAACTGCCCGCTGCCCATCCTGAAGGCCAAGAAGGCGCTGGCCGAGATGCAGACGGGCGAGATCCTGAAGGTCGTCGCCACCGACCCGAGCTCCACGCGCGATTTCCAGGCGTTCGCGCGCCAGACGGGCAACGAACTGCTCGAGCAGCACCAGGAGTCGACGGAGTACATCCACTTCCTGCGGCGGAGATGACGACCCCATGGTCGCTAGCGCTCCCTGCCCCCGAGGGGCCGGCCGCGAGCCGACCGGCAGAGCCGGATCGGCCGCTCCCTTGAACTTCAGGTAGACGTCAGAGCGGCGGCGCCGGCATCGTTCTTCTGCCGGGCCCATGAAAAAAGGCGCTGCCGCGGCAGCGCCTTTTCGCGGGCGACGCGGCAGCCTCAGCCGCCGAGTTGCGCCAGCTGCGCCTTCAGCCGTGCCACGGTCTCGACAAAGCCGGCCAGGCGCGTGCGCATCTGCTCGACGACCTCGGGCTTGGCGCGCGAGACGAAGTTCTCGTTGCCGAGCTGCTTGTTGGCCTTGTCGATCTCGCCCGACAGGCGCGTGATCTCCTTGCTCAGGCGCTCGCGCTCCGCGCCCAGATCGATCTCGACGTGCAGAGCGAAGCGGCCGCCGTCCGCCACCGCGACCGGCAGGATCTTCGTGGCCTCGTTGAACGACGGCTCGTCCTCGAAGGTCTTGACGTCGCTCACCTTGACGAGCGCCTTCAGCAGCGGCGCAGCGGCACCGATGAACGCGGCATCGCCGAATGCCAGCAGCGGCGGACGTTCGGCCGGCGACAGGTTCATCTCGCTGCGCAGGTTGCGGCAAGCGCCGACCACGGCCTTCAGCCGCTCCACCCACGCGATCGCCGCCTCGTCGACGCGCTCCAGCTGCGCCACCGGATACGGCGCCGTGGCGATCGTCTGCCCCGGCGCGGGCGCGCGGCCGGCGATCGGCGCCACCGTCTCCCACAGCTCGGCGGTGACGAACGGCGTGACCGGGTGCAGCAGGCGCAGCACCGTCTCGAGCGTGCGCACGAGCGTGCGGCGCGTGCCGCGCGCGGACGCCTCGTCGCCGGCGGCCTTGGCCTCGGCCAGCTGGGCCTTGGCGATCTCGAGGTACCAGTCGCAGTACTCGGTCCACACGAACTGGTAGATCGTGTTGGCGACGTTGTCCAGGCGGTACTCGGCGAAGCCCTTGGCGACGTCGGCCTCGGCGCGCTGCAGCAGGCTGGTGATCCAGCGGTCCGCCTGGCTGAACGAGTTGTAGCCCGGCGGGCACGGCGTCTTGTCGCCCTCGAGCAGGCCGCAGTCCTGGCCCTCGCAGTTCATCAGCACGAACTTGGTGGCGTTCCAGAGCTTGTTGCAGAAGTTGCGGTAGCCCTCGCAGCGCTTGGAGTCGAACGCGATGTTGCGGCCGAGCGTGGCCAGCGCGGCGAACGTGAAGCGCAGCGCGTCGGCGCCGTAGGACGGGATGCCCTCGGGGAATTCCTTCTTCGTGTTGTCGCGCACCCTGGGCGCCGTCTCGGGGCGGCGCAGGCCGACCACGCGCTTGTCCAGCAGCGGGTCCAGCGCGATGCCGTCGATCAGGTCGACCGGGTCCAGCACGTTGCCCTCGGACTTGGACATCTTCTGGCCCTGCGAGTCGCGCACCAAGCCGTGGATGTAGACGTCCCTGAACGGCACCTTGCCCGTGAAGTGCGTGGTCATCATGATCATCCGGGCGACCCAGAAGAAGATGATGTCGTAGCCGGTCACGAGCACGGACGACGGCAGGAACAACTCCTGCTCGATCGTCTTCTCGGGCCAGCCCAGCGTGGAGAACGGCACCAGCGCCGACGAATACCAGGTGTCGAGCACGTCCTCGTCGCGCACCAGCCGGCCGGTGTAGCCCGCCGCGGCGGCCTTCTGCGCGGCCTCCTCGTCGCTGCGCGCCACGAAGATGCGGCCGTCGTCGGCGTACCAGGCCGGGATCTGGTGGCCCCACCACAGCTGGCGCGAGATGCACCAGTCCTGGATGTCGTTCATCCAGTGGTTGTACGTGTTGACCCACTGCTCCGGATGGAACTTCACCTGGCCGTCGGCCACGGCCTTGATGGCCTTGTCGGCGATGGACGTGCCGTCCGCGCCGGCCTTGGTCATCGCCACGTACCACTGGTTGGTGAGCATGGGCTCGATCACCTGGCCCGTGCGCTCACAGCGCGGCACCATCAGCTTGTGCTTGCGCGTCTCCACCAGGAAGCCCTGCGCGTCCAGGTCGGCCACGATGCGCTTGCGCGCGACGAAGCGGTCGAGCCCGCGGTACTGCTCGGGCGCGTTGTCGTTGATGGTGGCGTCCAGCGCCAGCACGCCGATGATGGGCAGGTCGTGGCGCTGGCCCACGGCGTAGTCGTTGGCGTCGTGCGCGGGCGTGACCTTGACCACGCCGGTGCCGAACTCGCGGTCGACGTAGTCGTCGGCGATCACGGGGATCCGGCGGCCCACCAGCGGCAGCACGACTTCCTTGCCCACCAGCGCGGTGTAGCGCTCGTCGGCCGGGTTGACCATCAGCGCGGTGTCGCCCAGCATCGTCTCGGGACGCGTGGTGGCCACGGTGAGGTCGCCCGAGCCGTCGGCCAGCGGGTAGCGCACCAGCCACAGGAAGCCGTCTTCCTCCTTGCTGTCGACTTCCAGGTCCGACACCGCCGACTTGAGCACCGGATCCCAGTGCACCAGGCGGCGGCCGCGGTAGATCAGGCCCTCGTCGAACAGGCGCACGAAGGTCTCGGTGACCGTCCTGGACAGCCCCTCGTCCATCGTGAAGTACTCGTGCTTCCAGCTCACCGAGTCGCCCATGCGGCGCATCTGGCGCGTGATCGTGGAGCCCGATTCCTGCTTCCAGTCCCAGATGCGTGCGACGAAGTTCTTGCGGCCCAGCTCGGCGCGGGACAAGCCCTTGTCCTGCAGCTGGCGCTCCACCACGATCTGCGTGGCGATGCCCGCGTGGTCGGTGCCGGGCACCCACAGCGTGTTGAAGCCGCGCATGCGGTGGTAGCGCGTCAACGAGTCCATGATGGTCTGGTTGAACGCGTGGCCCATGTGCAGCGTGCCCGTCACGTTGGGCGGCGGCAGCTGGATCGAGAACGACGGCTTGGCCGGGTCCAGCGTCGGCTCGTAGACGCCCGACTGTTCCCACAGCGGCGCCCAGCGGGCTTCGATGGCGGCGGGTTCGAAGGACTTGGCGAGTTCGGACATGGAAGGCTCAGCAGTGGTTTTGCAGGCCCCGGACTCGAAGGACGGACGCGTCGCGCGCCCGATGCCGGGGGGTGCCCCAATTGTAGGCGGCCCCCAGAGGCTGATTCAGAGCGGCGGCCTCTCGAACGCGACCCAGCGCTGCACCGCCGGATGCCGCCACTGCCGGCGCGCGTAGTCGGCCAGCCGCTCCGGCACCGCGTCGCCGTTGAGCACGAGGCGATTGAGCATCAGCGCGAGGTCGACGTCGGCGATGCACCAGTCGCCGCACAGGTTCGCCTGGCCGGCGGGCAGCAGGGCCTGGGCCGCGGCAAGCAGCTTGCCGGCGGCGGCCTCGGCCAGGACCGACAGTGCCGGTGCCGGCGCGCCGTAGAACACGACCTCGGTGGAGCGCTCCATGCGGATCGGCATCAGGTCGCTGCGCAGCCAGGCCTGGACCTGGCGCGCGCGGGCCTTCTGCCGCGGGTCGGCCGGGTACAGCGGGGCGCCGGGGAAGACCTCGTCGAGGTATTCCGCGATCGCCGTCGACTCCGACAGCGCGAAGTCGTCGTGCACCAGCGTGGGCACGCGGCGCGTCAGCGACAGACCGGCGAAGGCAGGCGCCTGGTTCGCGGCGGCGGCCAGGTCGACGGTGCGCAGGTCGAACGCGAGCTGCTTGACGCTCAGCGCCACGAAGGCGGACATCGCGTACGGGCTGGCGTACTGGGCGTCGACGAAGAGGGTGAGGGGCGTCTGCATGGCCTCAGTGTGCCTTGAGCGGGTGCACCACTTCCAGCACGACGACGAGCACCGCCACGAACGCCAGCACCCGCGAGGGCGAATCGCGCAGCCACCACGGCGTGGGCTTGGCGTCGGCGATGACGACGTCCGGGTTGAGCTCGCGGAACTCGCGTGCGGACTCGGGGCGCCGGAAGCGCAGCAACGTCGTCTGCTTCCTGGCGTCGGGGAACATGATGCGCAGCGCCGCGGTGCGGTCGGCCCACAGCAGCGCGGCGGCGCCGACGGCGGCGTAGAGGAACAGCCCCCGCATCATCGGGCTGAGGGCGGCCAGCGCGGTCGACCCGTCGGCGTGCGTGTGCAGCGTCGTCAGGACGAAGCGCCCGAGCCAGCCACAACCCAGGAAGACGGGCACGCGCAGCGCCAGCACGCCCGGCGTGGGCGACAGGATCCAGCGCGCGACGGCTTGCGAGCGCGCGTGACGCTCGCATGCGGGCACGGACGGCGACGCGAACGGGTTGGGCGCGCCGGCCGCCGCGACCGGCGCGCCGCAGCGCACGCAGGCCCGTGGCCAGTGCAGGCCGCGGAGGTCGCCGGTGGAGATCAGGACGTCGTCGGACATGTGCAGGCTCCCCGGCGTCAGAGCAGGCGCGCCCGCTTGACCGCGTGGTAGCGGTTGACGAGCGCCGCCGCCAGCTTCTCGGGCTCGGTGTCCACCAGCAGCTGGTTCTTGCCCGCCAGGCGGCGGAAGGCCTCGGCGCGGGCGTTCTGGAACCAGTGCGCGGCCGCGACGTCGACGATGGCGCCGGGCGAATCGAGCGGCTGCGCGGCAATCTCGGCGACGACGCCCTCGCGCAGGCTCGCCAGCAGCACCAGGTGGCGCGTGCGCATCAGCTTGAGCGCGTCCTCGAGCTCCTCGCAGTCCTCGTCGCGGAAGTTCGTGAGCACCACGATCAGCGAGCGGCGCCGCACGCGCAGCATCAGGTCGCGCGCGGCGGCGAGGTAGTCCGAGTGCGTCGGGCTGGGCTCGATGTCGTGCAGGCGCGCCACCAGCGTGTTGAGCGCGGCCATGCCCTTGGCGGGCGCGAAATGGCGCTGCTGCGAGGCGTCGTGGCCGAAGGTCAGGGCGCCCACGGCGTCGCCGTCCTTCAGCGCCACGTAGGCCAGCAGCATCGCGGCGTTCAGGGCCTGGTCGAAGTGGCTGCCGCTGGTGCCCGAGCGTTCGTCGGCGCGCATGCGGCGGCCGCAATCGAGCAGGAAGACGACGGACTGGTCGCGGTCGTCCTGGAACTCGCGCACCACCGGGCGGCGGTGGCGCATCGACGCGTTCCAGTCGATGTGGCGCGTGGGCATGCCGGGCACGTACTCGCCCAGCTGCTTGAAGTCGGTGCCGGCGCCGCGCGCGGCATAGGTCTTGATGCCGATCTCGGCCAGGCGCCGGTCGCCGGCCAGCCAGGCGTAGCGCGACAGCGCCGCGAAGTTCGGATACACGTGCACGGACTGCGCCTCGCCCACGCGCAGCTGCAGGTCGGCCAGGCCCAGGCGCGAGCGCACGCGGATGGCGGCCGGCTCGAAGACGACCTTGCCGCGCTGCGTGGGCGTGATCTCGTAGCGCACGTCCAGCTTGCTCCGGGCGGGCAGAAGCACCTGCGCGGGCAGCAGGCGCTGCGTCATCGTGGCGGGCACGTGGTCGAACAGCTCGAGCTGCCACGCGCGCTCGCCCTCGTGCGCCAGCGTCACCACGAGTCCGTGCGGCTGGCCGAGCGCGAAGGCACTGGGCATCTGGCGCTCGAACGCGATCGGGTGGCGCCGCAGGTGCGCCAGCGTCACCAGCACGTCGGCCACGAACAGCACGGCCAGCGCGCAGACGAGCTCGGTGCCGACGGTGGCCACGGGCATGTTCGCGATGTCGCGCCACTTGGCCACCAGCAGCGCGCCGGCGGTGACGATGGCGATCGCGGCCACCGCAACCACGGTGCGCCGGGTGGGCATCAGCAATCGGGCCACGCGCGTCCTTCGCGGGCTTACAGGCGCGGCGCGTCGACGCGGGTGACGAGCTCGCGCAGCACGTCGTCGACGGCGCGGCCTTCCAGCTGCGCGTCGGGCGACAGCACCACGCGATGGCGCAGCGCCGGCAGGACCTGGCGCTTGACGTCGTCGGGCGTGGCGTAGTCGCGGCCCTGGATGAGCGCCGCCGCGCGCGCCGCGCGCACCAGCGCGATCGCGCCGCGCGAGCCGGCGCCGTTGCCCAGTCCGACCGCGCCGCGCGTGGCGCGCGCCAGCCGCACGGCGTAGTCGACCACGCGGTCGTCGATCATCACCGCGCTGACCGTCTGCTGCAGGCGCGCGACGTCGGCTTCGGTCAGGCAGCGCTGCACCTTGTCCAGCGGCAGCGCATCGCCCACCTGCTGGCCGGTGGCGGCCTTGACCACCTCGACCTCCTCGGCCTGCGTCGGGAAGCCGATGTCGATCTTGAACAGGAAGCGGTCGCGCTGCGCCTCGGGCAGCGGGTACGTGCCCTCGGAGTCGATCGGGTTCTGCGTGGCCAGCACCATGAAGGGCCGCGGCAGCGACACCGTCTGGCCTTCGAGCGTGACCTGGCGCTCCTGCATCACTTCGAGCAGCGCGCTCTGCGTCTTGGCGGGTGCGCGGTTGATCTCGTCGCCCAGCAGCAGGTTGGTGAAGATCGGGCCCTTGCGCAGGCGCAGCCGGCCGATGCCGCCGTCGCTGGAAGGCTCGAGGATCGCGTGGCCGGTGAGGTCGGACGGCATCAGGTCGGGCGTGAACTGCACGCGCGAGAACTGCAGCGACATCGCCTGCGCCAGCGCGCGGGCCAGCAGCGTCTTGCCCAGGCCCGGCAGGCCCTCGTACAGGATGTGGCCCGAGGCGACGAAGGCCACCAGCGTCTGGTCGATGACCTCCTGCTGGCCGACGACCGCGCGGCCGACCTCGGCTCGCAGCTTCGCCAGCGCGGTGCCGATGAATTGGAGTTCCTGGGAATCGATGGCCATGGTGATGTCCGTTGGGAGAAGTTCAGGAGTGCGGGCGGGCGGCGGCCGCGCGCTGGATCGCGCGCCGGGCCTGCTCGAGGACGGCGGTCGCCGCCAGGATCTGCTGCCGGGTCGCGCCGCCGCCGATGCGCAGCGCGGCCAGCAGCGCCGCCGCGTCGACGCTGTGCGCGGGGGCGAGCGACTGCGCGAGCGCGGCGATGCGGTCGGCGTCGTCGCGCTCGGCCCAGGCCTGGACGCGCGAGCGGGCCGCGTCCTCGAAGGCCTTGCGGGTGGCCGCGTGCAGCGCCCGCGCGTCGGTGCCGGCGATGAACTGGCCGGTGCCGCGCACCTGCTCGCCCATCGAGCGGCGCGCCTGCGGCGGCACGGCCTCGCGCGGGCCGAAGCGCGTCATCAGCCGCCACAGCGACAGCGCCACCGCCAGGATCGCCAGCAGGAACGGGGTGCGGGCCTCGTGCCACAGCCAGCCCAGCAGCGGTTCGCGCGACTCCTCCTCGACGATCCAGACCGCGCGCCCCGGCATGGCCTGCAGCACGGCGGCCGCGATCAGCGCGTTGTCGCCATCGAGCAGCTCGTGGTTGTCCACCGGCAGCCACGGGGTGGCACCGGTGACGTCGCCGCGGCCCACCGGGACGCGCATCGCGAGCGTGCCGGCCGAGCCCGTCAGCATCCAGGTCGGCAGCACGTGGTCGAGCGGGCGCAGCATGCCGGCCGGCGTGCAGCCGCGAAAGCTGCGGCCGGGTTCGAAGGCCGGCTGCGTGGTCGCGCTCGTCTCGGTGAAGATCGCGCACTCGCGGCGCGGCGTCTTCACGCCGAGCATGCGCGCCAAGCGCTCGTTGCGGCGGCGCTCCTGGTGCGCCTGCTGCGGCGTCGGCCGGGGCTTGCCGTCCGCGTCCTTCTTGCCGGGCTTGTCGTCCTTGCCGTCGCCGTCGTCCTCGTCCGTGTCCTCGTCGTCCGTCGCCTCGGAGGCCGCCTGCTCGTTGCGCGCGGCGCGGCGCCGCGGATCGACGGACGACAGCGGCACCCAGCGCAAGTCGTCGTCGCCGCCGTAGAAGTGGGGCCGCAGCAGCACCAGGTGGCCGCCCGCCTCGACCCAGGCGCGCAGGCGCGCCTCGCGCTCGGGAAAGATGCTCCACTGGTCGGAGGCGAGCAGCAGCGTCGCGCCGGCCGGCGGCAGCGGCTCCAGCGAGGTGTGCACCTCGAACGTGGCGCCCGCGCCCTGCAGCACGTGGCGCAGCGAGTAGTACGGGTCGCTGGCCGCCTTGCCGTGGGCCGCGTCCTCGACCTCGACCTCTTCCCAGCGCACCTTGTGCACGACCAAGGCAACGATCAGCAGCGCGGCGAGCGCGAGCAGCCAGCGCAGGATCCGGCTGCCGGTCATGCGACGTCTCCCGCCGGTGCCGGCCGGCCGTCCAGGCGCTGGCCGAAGCCCGTGCACAGCGCCTCGCCCATCGCGGCGGACAGCGCGCGCCCGCCGTAGATGCTGGCCTCCCAGGCGCGCACCACCTGCGTGACGTAGCGCAGCGTCGGCGATTCCAGGCGGCCGCGGGCAAGGTCCAGGCACTCGCTCTCCGTGGCCGACGACGTGATCGGCACGCGGTACTGGTGGATCAGCCGCGACAGCGCGCCGCGGTACAGCAGCGACATCGCCTCGGGCACGCGACCGGCCTGCCACAGCGCCCACGCCGCGGCGCCGACGTCGTCGGGCAGGCTCTCGGGCCGCACGTCGAGGTCGCGCACGTGGCTGATCGCCGCCTCGGCCTTGGCGCGGCGCTCGAACGCGCGCAGGTTGACCAGGTGGCGCGCGCTGACGAGCGCCAGCGCGACGAGCACCGCCACGCCGCCCCACAGCAGGAAGCGGCTGGTGTCGCTGAGGAAGCGCCCGAGGCCGACCAGCCAGCCGAACCAGGACGGATCCTTGTCGATCACGGGCTTGCGCGTCTTCGGCTCGTCGTCAGAGATCCAGTGCGGGCGCAGCTCCTTGTGCTTGCCCGTCAGCAGCGGGTCGTTGCGCAGTTCGTCGCGCGCCTTCTCGATGCGCGCTGCGCGCGGGTCGGCGACCGGGGCAGGGACCGAGGCGGCGGAGGCGGGCGGGGCAGCCGAGGCGGGTGCGTCGCCGGGGCCATCGGCGTCCTGCGCGTGCGCGCCGCCGGCCGCGCACGCGGCGGCCAGCACGAGGGCGCGCCGCAGGTCAGCGCTCGAACGCATGGCGCAGGTCCTGTTCCACGTCCCAGGCCTCGAGCTCGACCCGGCGATTGAGGTACATCGCGAAGCCCGCCGCGACGAAGAACGGCTCGATGAACACCACGGCGGCCGCGTAGGCCCCGTACCAGAGCAGCTGGGTGGCCACGGTGTCGTCGCCGAGCCATTCGATGTCGCCGAACGGGTGCAGGCCGGGCGTCATCCACGGGATCAGCGCGACCAGGCCGATTGCCAGGCACATCACGATGGAGCTGAACCCGCCCTGCATCGCGGCGGCGCTGCCGCGGTGGGCGCGCAGGATGGCCTTGACGCGCTGGCGCCGCGCGGCGCCGGTCTGGCCCTCGAGCTGGCCCACGGGCATCGAGTAGGCGCGCCACCACGACAGCCGCCAGAGCGTCAGCCATTCCAGCATCGGGCGCCACGGCGCGCGGCGGCGCGCCTCCCAGGCGTCGGCGAAGGTCGTCGCGTCGCCGAAGGCCTGGCGCGCGTAGATGTCCAGCAGGGTGCGGTCCAGCCAGGGCAGGCACCACCACAGCAGCAGCGACGGCAGCCAGCGCGCGACCTCGATCGTGGCGCCGCAGGCCACCACCAGCAGCAGTGCGAACGGCACGTAGGCCCGCAGCAGCGAACGGCCGCTGCGCTGGGTCATCTCCACGCCCAGGTCGACCGCCTCGTAGGCCGGGCGCGGCCGCAGCGCGAGCTGGAGCTGTTCGGCCTTCATCGGGGGCGCGCCTCCAGCAGCGCGGCGTCGTGGCCCTTGCCCTGCAGCGCGAGGTAGGCGATCACGAGCGCCCAGCAGCAGCCGCCGACCGCGTACTTGACGCCCGGCGCCACCCAGCCGGCCGAGGACCAGAAGGCTTCGATCGCGGCCGCGATGAACAGCATGACGGTGAAGCAGAACACCACCGGGGACGTGTCGCGCGCCGCGCGCACGAGCGCCTGCGTGCGCGTGAGGCGCCCGGGGGCGAGCATCGCGTGCCCCAGTTTCAGTCCGGCCGCGCCGGACAGAACGATCGCGGTGAGCTCGAAGGCCGAGTGCGTGACGACGAACGAGAAGAAGCGCTCGGAATCCCCGCGCGTGACCAGGAAGCCGGCCACCGCGCCCAGCAGCAGGCCGTTGATGCCGACCATGAACAGGCTGCCGACGCCCAGGATCAGGCCGGCCGCGAAGCAGCGGAACGAGATGCCGACGTTGTTCATGATGTAGTGCCCGAACATGTGCCAGTCGTCGCCCGACGTGCGGCCCAGGTGCTCGGCCTGCGGGCCGTACATGCCGTCGAAGTCGCGCACCGAGCCGGCGTCGATGATGGTCAGCACGAAGTGCGGGTCGATCCACGTGGCGATGCCCACCACGATCACGGGCAGCACGAACACGAGCGCGGACACCAGCAGGTGCCAGCGCAGCGCACGCACGCTGGCCGGCGCCTTGTACAGGACGAGCTCGCGCAGCGCGCCCAGGCCCAGGTCATGGCGCCGGTAGATGCGCTGGTGGGCGCGTGCGGTGAGCGTCTCCAGCCGCGCGACCAGGTGCACCGGATAGGCCCGCTCGCGCGCCAGCGCCAGGTGCTCGCAGCACTGGCGGTACAGCTGCGCGACGCGCGCGGCGCCCGGCATCGCGGCCTCGCCGGTCGGGAACGGGACGGCCTTGTTCCTGCGGCCCGCGCGCCCGGCGTCGAGCGCGTTCAGGCCGCGTTCGAGCTCGACCCAGGCGGCCTCGTAGCGGGCTTCGAACTGGCGCGGCGTCATGGCCATCTAGCGTTGTCCCATCAGCCACTGGGCCACGGCGACCAGGCGCGGCCCCGGCCGGATCGGGGCGGGCGAGGTGCCGCCCGGCGCGTAGTCCGGCGGCGGCAGGGCGTTCTCGGCCAGCGCGGCGAGCTCGTCCAGGCGCTCGGACGTGAGGCGCCGCGCCCGTCCCGCCAACTGCAGGATCGCGACCTGCTGCGGGCGCGTCAGCGGCACGCGCGGGGCCAGCGGCTCGGCCTCGGGGAGCGCGCCGGCCAGGCGCACCTGCTCGGCATGCACGACGACCGTGCCCGCGACGATGTCGCCCAGGCGCTTGAAGTCATGGCGCAGCAGCATGGCCAGCAGGCCGAACGCGAACATGGCGGGCATGAAGTCGGCGCCGCGCAGCAGGTTGCGCGTGACCGAGGCGGACGGCGTGACCGGCAGGCCGGTATCCATCATCACGAGCAGGCCCATCGCGCGCTTGCCGGGCGTCGCGGCGCCGGGCAGCAGCTCGAACACGATCGGGTAGACCCATTCGATGGCGAAGAAGACGATCAGCCACAGGCCGGGGCCCATGCCCGGGACGCGGACCAGGATCATCGCGGCCACGATGACCACGACGACGCGGATCGCGAAGTCCAGCGAGTACGCGAGCCCGCGCACCACCGCGCCCGCGGGGCGCAGCTGGATGGCGATGCCCTCGGGCGTCTCGGCCAGGAGCTTGGTGTCGAGCTTCAAGGAGCGCGCCGGAACGCGTTCGGGCCTGCAACCGGAACGTGCGCGGGGTGGTGGTGTTCGCTGGCGCCGGACATCGTCCGCTTCTCCCTCTGGCAGTTCGCGGCCGCGTCGTCGCGCAGCTCGCGTCAGGGGTGAATGGTACTGGATGCGGGGCCAGGCGCCGACCTGGGGAATCCCATGCCGTTCGGGCTGCGAGGGACGGCGGAGCCAGACCCCTCGGGGGCCGGCTGGCGCAGGCGCGTCAGCGCTGGCGGGAGGCCTCGAGGCTGGCGCTCATCGACGACGCGGCGGTGACGACGATCGTGTCGGCGATCTGGTCGTGCAGGCACTGGCGCGAGTCGCGGAAGATCAGCAGCGGATCCAGCAGCCACCAGAAGATGTTGACGATCGGGATCATCAGCGGGATGACGGCGGCGCCGCCGCGCAGCCAGAACAGGCGCGAGAAGCCGGCGCGGGTGCCGTCGGCGCGCACGATGCGCAGGCCCATGATCTTCTTGGCCAGCGTGCCGCCGTAGGCATGCAGGCACCACATCTGGACGCCGGCCGCGATCAGCCAGCCCGGCGCCATCGCCGCGAACATGCGGCCCATGACCGCGAACGGATCCTGCATGGACTGCGGGTCCATGTTGAAGAACATGCTGCCGCCCAGCGCCAGGAAGATCGGCCACTGGATCAGCGAGACCAGGATGCCGTCCACGATGACGGCCACGAGGCGCAGACCGCGGCCGGCGAGCACGAGCCCGGACTCGTGGCCCGGCTCGGCGAGCGGCGCCTTGGGCGGGGCGAAGCGGTTGGTGTCGGCGATCTCGCTCATGGGCGGCGGTCCAGGTCGGGTTGCGGGTCCGCCGATGCTAGTCCGGCGGCAGCGCCTTGCTCATCAGGGTCTCGCCCGAGGACCCCCTCGAATCGCAGGCCTCACATGAACAGGTGCTCGCCCGCGTTCTCGCCGCCCAGGATCACGTAGTTGACCTTGCGGATGTCGGCGGCGCAGCGCCCGCCGGCGTAGGAGATCGAGCTCTGCAGGTCTTCCTGCATCTCGCGCAGCGTGTCGGGCAGGCGCCCCTTGATCGGCTCGAGGATGCGCTTGCCCTCCACGTGGCGGTACTCGCCCTTGTTGAAGTCCGATGCGCTGCCGTAGTACTCCTTGTACAGCTTGCCGTCGACGTCCACCGTCTGGCCCGGGCTCTCCTCGTGGCCGGCGAACAGCGAGCCGATCATCACCATCGTGGCGCCGAAGCGCAGGCTCTTGGCGATGTCGCCGTTGTGGCGGATGCCGCCGTCCGCGATGATGGGCTTGGTGGCCACGCGGGCGCACCACTTGAGCGCCGACAGCTGCCAGCCGCCGGTGCCGAAGCCCGTCTTCAGGCGCGTGATGCAGACCTTGCCGGGCCCCACGCCGATCTTGGTGGCGTCCGCGCCCCAGTTCTCCAGGTCGATCACCGCCTCGGGCGTGCCCACGTTGCCGGCGATCACGAAGGCCTGCGGCAGCGTCTTCTTGATGTGGGCGATCATCTTCCTGACGCTCTCGGCGTGGCCGTGCGCGATGTCGATGGTGACGTAGTCGGCGCCCACGCCGGTGGCCGCGAGGCGCTCGATCACCGCGTGGTCCTCGGGCTTGACGCCGGCGCTGATCGACACCACCAGGCCCTTGTCGCGCATCGTCCTGGCGAAGGCGACGGTGTCCAGGTCGAAGCGGTGCATCACGTAGAAGTAGCCGTTGCTGGCCAGGAACTGCGCGATCGGCTCGTCCAGCACGGTCTTCATGTTGGCGGGCACCACCGGCAGCTTGAAGCGGTGCGGGCCCAATTCCATCGAGGTGTCGCACTCGCTGCGGCTGTCGACCACGCACTTGCGCGGCAGCAGCAGGATGTTGTCGTAGTCGAAGATTTCCATGGCGGTTCTCTCGTTATCGCGGGTCGGCGCAGCGGTCGGTGGCGACCTGGGTGATGCGCCCGCCGGCGTCCTCCACCCACGCGGTGGCCACGAGGTTCTCGGCGTGGGCGTTCTCCGGCCAGCGCAGGCCGTACAGCGGAGCCACGGCATTCTTCGCGCCGGGGCCGGCCGGCAGGTTCAGCGGGCCGACCAGCACGCGCACCAGCCGGCGCGGGATCTGCGTGTCGCGCACGCCCGGCTCGATCAGCTCGACGAGCGCGAGCCAGCCCGTGCTGCCCGCCGGCCACGTGCCCGTCGCATGCATCTGCACGCCCATGTACCCGTTGTGCGGCAGGCTGGAGTGCACGTAGAAGCGGCGCCTGGCCGACGGTTTCTGCAAGGCCGTGACGCTGTCGAACGCCGCCGGCGCGCTGGCCAGGCGGGCGGGCAGCTCGGCGTTCACGCGCGCCAGCCGCTCGCCGGACTCGGGCAGCGCGCCCGCGGCCATCGCGGCGTCGTCGGCGGCGGGGGCGATCCAGTCCAGGCTCCATTCGCGCGGGCCGACGGGCATCGCCCCGAGCCCCGGCGGCGCCACCTGCCAGCAGGCCAGGCAGTCGGCGCCGATGAAGTGCTCCACGAGCAGCGTGGCCTTGGCGGGGCAGTTGCGCGACACCCCGGGCGGCGGCTTGGGCGCGGCCGCGGCGAGCGATGCCGCCAGCAGCCCGGCGCAGAGCAGGGGAAGGCGGCCGCGATGCATGACAGAACCTAAAATGGGTGGATGCATATCCAGCATTCTGACGCCGAACACGAAGCCCCGGGCGCTGATCGGTTGCTCCGTGGCCTGAACGCCGAGCAACTGGCCGCCGTGACCCTGCCCGCGCGGCCCGCGCTCATCCTGGCCGGCGCCGGATCGGGCAAGACGCGCGTGCTCACCACCCGCATCGCCTGGCTGCTGCAGACGGGGCAGGTGTCGCCCGGCGGGCTGATGGCCGTCACGTTCACCAACAAGGCGTCCAAGGAGATGCTGGCACGGCTGTCGGCGATGCTGCCCATCAACGTGCGCGGCATGTGGATCGGCACCTTCCACGGCCTGTGCAACCGCTTCCTGCGCGCGCACTGGAAGCTGGCCGGGCTGCCGCAGGGCTTCCAGATCCTCGATTCGTCCGACCAGCTGTCGGCCGTCAAGCGCATCATCAAGGCGATGCAGCTCGACGAGGAGCGCTTCGTGCCCAAGCAGGTGACGTGGTTCATCGCCGGCGCCAAGGAGGACGGCCTGCGCCCCAAGGACGTCGAGATCCACGACGGCCAGACGCAGAAGATGGTCGAGATCTACCAGGCCTACGAGGACCAGTGCAACCGCGAGGGCGTGGTCGACTTCGCCGAGCTGCTGCTGCGCGCCTTCGAGCTGATGCGCGACAACGAGGCGCTGCGCGAGCACTACCGCCACCGCTTCCAGCACATCCTGGTCGACGAGTTCCAGGACACCAACCGCCTGCAGTACGCCTGGCTCAAGATGTTCGCCGGCCCGCATGGCGCCGTGTTCGCGGTGGGCGACGACGACCAGAGCATCTACGGCTTCCGCGGCGCGCTGGTGGGCAACATGGCCGACTTCGAGCGCGAGTTCAAGGTCGACAAGGTCATCAAGCTGGAGCAGAACTACCGCAGCTTCGGCAACATCCTGGATGCGGCCAACCACCTGATCGACCGCAACTCAAAGCGCCTGGGCAAGAACCTGCGCACCGACCAGGGCCCGGGCGAGCCGGTGCGGGTGTTCGAATCGACGAGCGACTTCGCCGAGGCGCAGTGGTTCCTCGACGAGGCCCAGCAGCTGCATCGCGCGGGCACGGCGCGCTCGGAGATCGCGGTGCTCTATCGCAGCAACGCGCAGTCGCGGGTGATCGAGTCGGCGCTGTTCAATGCCGGCATCCCGTACCGCGTCTACGGCGGGCTGCGCTTCTTCGAGCGCGCGGAAGTCAAGCACGCGCTGTCGTACCTGCGGCTGATCGAGAACCCGAACGACGACACGAGCTTCCTGCGCGTCGTCAACTTCCCGGCGCGCGGCATCGGCGCCCGCACCATCGAGCTGCTGCAGGATTCGGCGCGCCAGACCGGCCGCAGCCTGTTCCAGAGCGTGGGCAGCGTCGCGGGCAAGGGCGGCACGAACCTGGCGCAGTTCACCGGGCTGGTCCAGCGCATGCAGGACGGCACGCGCGGCATGACGCTGCGCGACATCATCGAGCACATGCTGGCCGATACGGGCCTGATCGACTTCTACCGCGCCGACAAGGACGGCGCCGACCGCGTCGAGAACCTGGAGGAACTGATGAACGCCGCCGAGGCCTTCGTCACCCAGGAGGGCTTCGGCCGCGATGCGGTGGCGTTGCCGGTCGACGAGCTGTCGCCCGGCGCGCTCGCGCAGCGCAACACCTCGCGCGACGTGCCCGGCCTGGTGCTGGACGCCCCCACCACGCCCGACGCCGAGACCGGCGAGATCATGTCGCCGCTGGCCGCCTTCCTGACGCACGCGTCGCTGGAGGCCGGCGACAACCAGGCCCAGGCCGGCCAGGACGCCATCCAGCTGATGACCATCCACTCGGCCAAGGGCCTGGAGTTCGACTCGGTCTTCATCACCGGCCTGGAGGAGGGCCTGTTCCCGCACGAGAACTCGCTGCAGTCCAACGACGGCCTCGAGGAGGAGCGCCGCCTGATGTACGTGGCGATCACGCGCGCCAGGAAGCGCCTGTACCTGAGCTTCTCGCAGACGCGCCTGCTGCACGGCCAGACGCGCTACAACGTCAAGAGCCGCTTCGTCGACGAGCTGCCCGAGGCCAACCTGCGCTGGCTCACCCCGCGCAACCAGGCCTTCGGCTCGGGCTACTCGCGCGAGTACAAGCAGGCCTGGGAGCGCGGCTCCGGCCTGGGCTCGATGATCGGCGCCGGCCGCGTGGCCAGCGGCAACCCGCCGGTGCCCAAGGCGATGCAGGACAGCCGCACCGCGTCGAGCAACGGCCACCAGCTGCGCCAGGGCCAGTCGGTGTTCCACACCAAGTTCGGCGAGGGCGTGATCGTCACGCTCGAAGGCACGGGCGACGAGGCCCGCGCCCAGGTCAACTTCGGCCGCCACGGCATGAAGTGGCTGGCGCTGTCGGTGGCCAAGCTGACGCCGGTCGATTGAGGCGCCGTTGGCGGGGGTGGATCCTGCGACTGCGCGCGGGATGACAACCTTCCCTTGTCATCCTGCGCGCAGTCGCAGGATCCACCTGGCCACGATGTCCCCTGTTCATGGCCAGGAACACCGCCCGCGGCGAGCCGCGAGCCACGCGTTTGCGCCTAGAGTGGCGCCATGACTCCCATCTTCGACGCCAACGTCCGCCTCGTCGGATTCATCGACGGCATCTACCTGTTCGACCTGGCCAACGAGTGGATGGCCTTCCACGATCGCGAGAACGTCTTCGCGCCCAGCGGGCGCTGGCTGGGGGCGCTCAAGAGCGGCAGCTTCCTCGACGCCGAGGGCAAGGCCGTGGCGTGGCTCGCCGGCGCGCGGCCCACCACCGGCATGCGGCCGCAGCCGCCGATGAACCCGAAACGGCCGCTGCCGCCCAAGCGCCCGCTGCGGCCGCGCACGCCGCTGCCGCCGCCCGCGCCGATGCTGCCGGCCGGCGGCTGGTCGCCGCTCACCTGGGCGCAGTGGATGGGCCACGAGCCCGTGGCCGCCGCGGCCGTCGACGTGGCGGCGTTCGCCATCGAGCCGATCGATTCCTCCAACCTCGACGCGTTCTTCGCCTACCTGGGCGAGCAGCTGGCCGAGAACGGTCGCGACGGCAAGTGGTTCCAGCCGATGGCGCCCACGACGGGCGGCGTGCCGCAGGCCAAGCGCGACGCCTTGCGCACCGGATTCGACATGGCCTGGGGCGAGCCGGGCTGGCGCCGCGGCTGGATCGCGCGCGACGCGCGGGGCCGCGTCGCCGGGCACATCGACCTGCGCGCTCACCCCAACCCGTTCTCCGCCCATCGCTGCGAGCTGGGCATGGGCGTGCGCAGCGACCTGCGCCGCCAGGGCCTCGCGTCACGCCTGCTCGCGCACGCGAACGCGTGGGCGGGCGCGCAGGGGCTGCGCTGGATCGACCTGCAGGTGCTGTCGGCCAACGAGGCCGCCGTGGCGCTCTATCGCCGCGAAGGCTTCCTGATGCAGGGCGGCCGGCCGGACGCGTTCGTCATCGACGGCCAGTCGCTGGGCGAGATCTGGATGGCGCGCAAGGTGGCGGCCTGAGCCGCGTGCGCGGCGCCCCGCTCAGCCCTTCCAGGTGAACGGGAACTTCACCTGCTTCCAGAAGCCGTCGGGCACGTAGTCGCCGACGACGCCGTACTGGTCCGGCCACTTGCGGTCCGACTTCACCGCCGTGCCGAACAGGTAGTCGATGAAGGCGAAGTGCGCGGCGTAGTTCTTGTCGATCGCCTCGTCGTCCTGCGAGTGGTGCCAGTGGTGGAAGTTGGGCGTGACGATCAGGTAGCGCAGCGGCCCGAGCCGCACGCTGACGTTGGCGTGGTTGAACACGGCCTGGAAGCCGACGATCACGATGTAGGTGTCGATCACGCCCTTGTCGAAGCCCAGCACGAAGATCGGCGCGAGCACCAGCGTGCGGGTGATCAGCAGCTCCAGCACGTGCTGGCGCGAGCCCGCGAGCCAGTCCATGCTCTTGACGCTGTGGTGCACCGCGTGCAGGCGCCACAGCGCTGGCACCTCGTGGTACGCGCGGTGCGTGGCGTACTGCACCAGGTCGGCCACGAGGATGATCAGGAACAGCGCGACGGGGTAGGGCAGGTCGCGCACCCAGGCCTGGATGCCGTCCTTGGCCGCCCAGCCGAACAGCTTGTGCACCAGCAGGTTGGTCGCCAGCAGGATGAAGCCGACGATCATGTGGTTGACGATGAAGTGCTGCATGTCCACCTGCCACTCGGCGCGGAAGACGGGCTGCTCGCGGCGCAGCGCGAACAGCTTCTCGATGAACACGAAGATCAGCGACGAGCCCAGCAGGTCGAGGATGAACCAGTCCAGCCCGATGTAGGGCGTGTGGTCGGCGAAATTGTTGACCGGCACCTTGGCGCCGCCCAGCAGGGCCGAGATCGCGACGAGGAAGAACGCCGACGCCGCCAGCCAGCGGGTGCGCGCGAACAGGATGTTGTACAGCGAGATGCCGCCGGCCACGACCATCGCCCAGTACATGATCAGCCGGATCGTGGCGACGTCGTAGGACTTGCGCAGTTCCGGCGTGGACAGGTACTGCGGGAAGTGGAACGCGATCACGCCCAGGAAGCACAGGATGCCCAGGATCAGCGCCACGACGCCGGAGCCCATGCCGCGCCCGGTGGGCAGCGGGCCGTGCGAGTGGGCGAGCTTGTTGAGCTTGTGGATCGTCTCGGTGGTCTTCATCCGGGGGTTGGCTTGGCGGTTCCAGGGCGCGCTCGGGCGCGAGCCTTGGATTGAAGCCGAAACCGCGCCGCCTGTCGCCCCTCTCCCGGGGGGCTTTGCGGGTTTCTCAGGACGCCGGGGGCTCCTCGGTCGCCATGACCGTGCGAAACGCCACGGGCGAGCGGATCTCGAAGGTGTCGTTGAAGCCGAACCACAGCGTCACGTAGAACAGCGCCGACAGTGCCCAGTACAGCATCGCCACGATCAGCAGCAGCACGATCGATTCGCCCAGCACGAGCGCGAGCACGGCGGTCACGACCGTGGCCGCGATCCACAGCGCGAAAAAGCCCAGCCCGAACATCGCCAGCGCGGCGCGCGTGCGCCACAGCGCCACGACGCTCGCGAACATCGCCTTGGCCGCGCCGTAGCGGCCCCACTGCACCAGCGCCGGCGCGTGCCACAGCGGGATCGAGCCGACGGCGACGATGCCGATCTTGAGCAGGAGCACCCCGCGCGCGGCGTCGGACAGCGGCGTCGGCAGGGTGGGCGCCTTGGCGGCGTCGGGCTGCGCCACCGCGTTCGCGAGGAACCACTTGACGCTCTCGCCGCCATCGAGGCCGTTGCCGCCGAACCAGGCGAGCAGGAACACGCCGAAGTAGACCAGGCCGATCGCCAGCAGCGAGCGCCGCGCCTGCGGCGACGCGCGCATTGGCGCGAACAGCAGCGCGGGGCTGATGCGCAGGTCGTTCGTGACGGCCTCGGTGCTGAGCATGAACGCCAGCGACAGCAGCGGCATCGCCACCAGCGTGAGCGTGCCCACGACGATCGGGTCCACGTGGATCGCCTCGGCCAGCGGCACCAGCAGCGACAGCGGGATCGTCAGCAGCAGCATGCACAGCATGTACAGGCCGAACATGCCCATGAAGCCGCCCGGCTGGCGTCCGAACGCACGCAGCCCGAGCCGGATCCAGCGCAGGCCGGCCAGGGCGGGCACGCTGCGAATCCGGATGGTGGGGGTCGGGCCGGTCATCGCGTCGGCGTCCGCCGGGCGGACGTGCGGGCAGGCGTCATCAGAGCGAGGGATGCCACGGGTTCTCGATGCAGTCGAGCAGCACGCGCTCGAAATGCCTCGGATCCTTGGGCTTGAGCAGCGCCGCCTCGCGCGGCAGATACCAGTCGGCCAGGCGCGACAGCCAGAAGCGCAGCGCCGCTGCGCGCCGCATGCCGGGCAGCGCGCGCAGCTCGGCCGGGCTCATCGGGCGATGCAGGTGGTAGGCGCGCAGCAGCGCCTGCGCGTGCTCGGGCTCCAGGCGGCCGCTGTCCAGGTCGATGCACCAGTCGTTGACGCACACCGCCAGGTCGAACACGTGGTGGTCGACGCCGGCGAAGTAGAAGTCGAACACGCCCGACAGCCGCGGCGCGTCGGGCGGGCCGTCGAACAGCGCGTTGTCGCGGAACAGGTCGGCATGCACCGGGCCCTTGGGCAGCGAGTGCGTGCTGGCGGCGGCGTGGAAGCGCTGCTGGAAGTCGAGCTCCTCGGCCAGGCGCTGCGCGAGTTCGGGGCCGACGTGCTGCTGCACGACGGGCACCGTCTTCTCCCACCATTCGAGGCCGCGCAGGTTGGGCTGCTGCAGCGGATAGTCGACCGCCGCGGTGTGCAGGTGCGCGAGCGTGACGCCCAGGAGCGAGCAGTGCGCGAGCATGGGCGCGTCGATGCTCTGGCCGGGCAGCAGGTTCACCAGCGAGGCCGGCTTGCCGGCGATCGAGTGCAGGAAGTTGCCCGATGCGTCGGTGCGCGGCTCGGGCACCGGCAGGCCCTTGCGCGCCAGGTGCTGCATCAGGCCGAGGTAGAACGGCAACTGGTCGAAGCCCAGGCGCTCGAACACCGTCAGCACCCAGTCGCCCTTGTCGGAGTGGACGAAATAGTTGGTGTTCTCGATGCCGCCGGCGCAGCCGCGCATCGACGTCAGCGTGCCGGCATCCAGCGTGCGAAGCAGCGCGGCCGCCGTGTCGACATCGACTTCGGTGTAGACAGCCATCAGGGGTCTTCAGTGTTGGGCGGCGTCGCGCGCGAGGGGCGCGCCGGAACCGTTCACGGCGATCAGAAGCCGAACGTGAACGTGCGCATGCCGGCAGCCTTGTCGTGCTCAGGCGCCAGGCTGGGGTCGCGCGGCTGGATCTCGTAGCTGTCGCCCGTGATCTTGGAATGCACGACGATCTTCTTGGTGACGCCGCGCACGCGGGTCTCCTCGATGCGCACCTGCGAGTCCTCCGACACCAGGTGCTCGACCTTCGCGTCCTTGCTCGGCGCCGGCGGCGCCTCGTCCACGAGCGTGCCGGTGACCGGGTCGACGCTCGCCTTGGGCGCGGGCGCGGGCGCCTCGGGGGCGGGTGCCGGCTTCGGGTTGTGCTGTGCGAAGGCGGACGTGCCGGCCAGCGCCAGCAGGGCGGCGGCGGCAAGGGTCGGAGCGAGGCGGGCGGTCATGCCCTCATTCTAGTCGCTCGGCCCCGGCAGGACTTCGCGGATGACCAAGCTTCGCTGTCGAGCGCCATGGCGCGCTGCGGGCGCGGCCCGGCGTCCCGGCCAGGGCCTCGCCCCACCCGGCACAATGGCGCCATGACCCAGAAAACCCTGCTCCTGGTGGACGGCTCGAGCTACCTCTACCGCGCCTACCACGCGATGCCCGACCTGCGCAGCCCCGACGGCGAACCCACCGGCGCGATCCGCGGCATGGTCGCGATGATGAAGCTGCTGCGCGAGCAGATCGGCGCCGACTACGCGGCCTGCGTGTTCGACGCCAAGGGCAAGACCTTCCGCGACGACTGGTACCCCGAGTACAAGGCCAACCGCTCGTCGATGCCCGAGGACCTGGCCAAGCAGATCGAGCCCATCCACGCGGTGGTCGGGATGCTGGGCTGGCCCATCATCATGGTGCCCGGCATCGAGGCCGACGACGCGATCGGCACGCTCGCGCGCGCGGCCACGCGGGCCGGCTGGAAGACCGTCATCTCCACCGGCGACAAGGACATGGCGCAGCTGGTCGACGAGCACGTCACGCTGATCAACACGATGAGCAACGAGACGCTGGACGTCGCCGGCGTGCTGGCCAAGTTCGGCGTGCCGCCCGATCGCATCATCGACTACCTCTCGCTGATCGGCGACACCGTCGACAACGTGCCCGGCGTCAACAAGGTCGGCCCGAAGACGGCCGTCAAGTGGCTGCAGGAGCACGGCTCGCTCGACGGCGTGATCGCCGCGGCGCCCACGATGAAGGGGGCGGTCGGCGAGCACCTGCGCGCGGCGCTCGACTGGCTGCCGATGGGCCGCAAGCTCGTCACGGTGGTGACCGACCACGACATGAGCGAGCACGTCCCGGACTGGCCTGCGCTCGACGCGCTGGCGCTGCGCCCCGTCGATCACCCGCAACTGCTGGAGTTCTACCAGCGCTACGGCTTCCGCGGCTGGCGCGAGGAGATCGAGAAGCAGCTGGGCGTGACGGCCGCGCCGCCCGCGCCGGTCGGCAGCAACCGCGGCCTGTTCGACGACGAGGTCGACGTGCCCGCCGTCCCGGTGCAGGCCCTGGCGCACGAGTACGACACGATCTTCACCTTCGAGCAGCTCGACGCGTGGATCGCCAGGCTGCAGGCGGCGCCGCTGTCCGCGTTCGACACCGAGACCGACTCGCTCGACGCGATGCGCGCCCGCATCATCGGCATCTCGTTCGCGGTGGAGCCGGGCAAGGGCGCGTACATCCCGCTGCGCCACGATTACGCCGGCGCGCCGGACCAGCTGCCGTTCGACGACGTGATCGCACGCCTGCGCCCCTGGCTCGAGAACCCGGCCGCCCGGAAGGTGGGCCAGCACGTGAAGTACGACATCCACGTGTTCGCCAACATCGGCATCGCGGTGCAGGGCGTGGTGCACGACACGCTGCTCGAGAGCTACGTGCTGGAGGCGCACCGCCCGCACGGGCTGTCCAGCCTGGTCGACCGCCACCTGGGCCGCAAGGGCCTGGACTACGAGGACGTGTGCGGCAAGGGCGCCAAGCAGATCCCGTTCTCGCAGGTGGACGTCGAGCGCGCGGCGCGCTACTCCGGCGAGGACAGCGAGATGACGCTGCAGGTGCACCAGGCGCTGTACCCGCGCATCGAGAAGAACCCCGGCCTGAAGTTCGTCTACGAATCCATCGAGATGCCCACCAGCGCGGTGCTGGGGCGCATCGAGCGCCACGGCGTGCTGATCGACGGCGCGCGCCTGGCCGAGCAGTCGCGCCTGCTGTCTGAACGCATGATGGCCCTGGAGAACGAGGCCTACGACATCGCGGGCCAGCCGTTCAACCTGGGCTCGCCCAAGCAGATCGGCGAGATCCTGTTCGGCAAGCTGGGCCTGCCGGCGACCAAGAAGACGGCCTCGGGCGCGCCGTCGACGGACGAAGGCGTGCTCGAGAAGCTCGCGCTCGACTACCCGCTGCCGGCCAAGCTGCTGGAGCACCGCGGCCTGTCCAAGCTCAAGGGCACCTACACCGACAAGCTGCCGCAGATGGTCAACCCCGACACCGGCCGCGTGCACACGCACTACGCGCAGGCGGTGGCGATCACGGGGCGGCTGTCCAGCAACGACCCGAACCTGCAGAACATCCCGATCCGCACGCCCGAGGGCCGGCGCGTGCGCGAGGCCTTCGTGGCGCCGCCGGGGCACGTGATCGTGTCGGCCGACTACTCGCAGATCGAGCTGCGCCTGATGGCCCACATCAGCCAGGACCCGGGCCTGCTGCGCGCGTTCAACGACGGCATGGACGTGCACCGCGCCACCGCCGCCGAGGTGTTCAACCTCGCCTCGGAGGACGTCACCAGCGAGCAGCGCCGCTACGCCAAGACGATCAACTTCGGGCTGATCTACGGCATGGGCGCGTATGGCCTGTCGCAGTCGCTGGGCATCGAGCAGAAGGCGGCCAAGGGCTACATCGAGCGCTACTTCGCGCGCTTTGCAGGCGTGCGGCGCTACATGGACCAGACCAAGATCGACGCCGCGGACAAGGGCTACGTCGAGACGCTGTTCGGCCGCCGCATCGAGCTGCCCGACATCCGCGCCGGCAGCGGCCCGCTGCGCGCCGGCGCCGAGCGCCAGGCCATCAACGCGCCGATGCAGGGCACCGCCGCCGACCTGATCAAGCTGGCGATGCTGGCCGTGCAGAAGGCGCTCGACGAGCACGGAAAGGGCACGCGCATGGTCATGCAGGTGCACGACGAACTCGTCTTCGAGGTGCCCGACGCCGAGGTCGAGTGGGTCAGGAGCGAGATCCCCAAGCTGATGGCGGGCGTGGCGCAGCTGTCCGTCCCGCTGGTGGCCGAGGTGGGCGTCGGCCCGAACTGGGACGAGGCGCACTGAGGTGGCGCAGCTCGACCCGTCCGCCGGATCGCGGCCCCCGTCGCGGCGACGCTGGTCGCGCGCCTGGACCTGCGGCGTGCTCGCGGCCGTGCCGCTGCTGGCATTGGCGATCGGCGCGGTCGCGGTGCATGCGGCCGTGCCGGCGTCCGACATCGTCGTCGACTTCCAGCCGTCCCTGGGCATGGCGGGCATCGGCCTGGTCTGCGGCGCGCTGCATGCGGCGTGGTTCGGCCGGCAGCTGGAACGGCTGCGACGCGACCAGGGCGGCGTGATCGGGGATCGCGCCCGTCCGGCCCGCGCGATCTCGTCGCCCGCGCAGGTGGCGCTGGCGGCGGCGATCGTCGGCGGGGCCGTGTTCGGCGTCGTGGCCTACCAGGTCGGCGACCTCATGAACGCCGCGTTGGACCAATCGGAGTACGCGTCGGCCCAAGTGGATGCCAAGGAGCACGCGCCGTCCTGGCGCTGTGCGTGGCGGCTGCGGGCGTCCGGGCGCGACGTGGCCGCCGGCACGTCGATCTGCGTCGACGAGGCGTTGTGGGAGCGGGTCGCGGTCGGCAACGGGCTGGCGGTGGTGAAGGTCCGGAGCGAATTCGGCACGCAGATCCAGTGGGCGCCCGAGACGCCCGCCCCCGGGAGTGGGGGTCGCCATGACTGACGGCGGCGGCGCACGTCCCGTGCCGGCCGGGCGCGTCCTGGTGGGGCTTCTCGTCGCCGCGGCCGTCTGGGTGGGCTGGGGCCTCGTGCGCCATCCCGGCTTCCAGCCGGTGTCCTGGCTGCGCGTCTGCGCGCCCGTGATCGCGCTGCTCCTGGGCGGCGGCTTCACGCGCCTGGTCGCGTCCGCGCGCGCGGACACGGACGCCGAGCGCGAGTTCGACCGCGGCGGCAAGGCGCTGTTCATGGGTTTCGCGATGGTGTCGGCCACGGTGCTGGGGTGGCTGCTGGTGTCGCAGGCGCTGCCTTCGACCTGGACGGCGCTGGCCGGCAGCCCGCGCGCGGAGCCGGGCGTGGTGTCGCACCGCGTGCCCGACACGGGCGACGCCGACTGCCGCTTCCGCCTGGTGGTGACCAGCGCCGACGCGGCCGCCGGCGCGGTGCCGCGGCCGTTCGACGAATGCGTCGACGAGGACGTGTGGAAGCAGGCCACGGACGGCGGGGCGGTGAGCCTGCGCCTGGTCGGCAGCGCGCTGGGCGCCGAGCTGGTGGGCGTCGTGCCCGCGCGCTGACGCCCGCGCGAACCTTGCCGTCGAGCGGAAAAGCCGCTCCACGGCGCCGTTTCCACGGGTAAGACCGGGCCCTTGTCTCGAAATTGTCATCAAAGCTTCATAAACTGGGGCGATGACCGACGTTCCCCTGGCCGCGCCGGCGCTGCGGCTGCCCCTGCTCAATCGCGAGCGTTCGATCCTCGAATTCAACCGCCGCGTGCTGGCCCAGGCCCTGCGCGCCGACGTCCCGCTGCTCGAGCGGCTGCGCTACGTCACCATCGTGTCGTCCAACCTCGACGAGTTCTTCGAGGTGCGCTTCGCCGACGCGCTGGAGCTGGCGCGGGCACCCGGCGCGGGCGACGCGCTGCGCGACCTGATCGTCATCTCCAGCGAAGCGCACGCGCTGATCGAGGAGCAGTACGCGGTCTTCAACGAGCAGGTGATGCCGTCGCTCGCACTGCACGGCATCCGCATCGTCAATCACGCCGAGCGCACCGAGGGGCAACGCGAATGGGTCGCCCGCTTCTTCGAGCGCGAGGTGCGGCCGCTGCTGGTGCCCGTCGGGCTCGATCCGGCGCACCCGTTCCCGCAGGTGGCCAACAAGTCGCTGAACTTCATCGCGCAGCTCGGCGGACGCAACGCGTTCGGGCGCGAGAACACCATCGCCATCGTCAAGGTGCCGCGCGTGCTGCCGCGCGTCATCAAGCTGCCGGCGGAGGTCTGCCCCAAGGGCGAGCAGCACTTCGCGCTGCTGACCAGCGTGATCCGCGCGCACCTGGCGGAGCTGTTCCCCGGGCGCACGGTGGAATCGTTCTCGCAGTTCCGCGTCACGCGCGACTCCGACCTCGAAGTCGACGAGGACGACGTGCGCAACCTGCGCCAGGCGCTGCGCCGCGGGCTGACCACGCGCCACTACGGCCGCGCCATCCGCCTGGAAGTCGTCAACACCTGTCCCGAGGCGCTGTGGCGCCTGCTGCTGGCGCAGTTCGACCTGCCCGAGGCGGCGCTGCATCGCGTCAACGGCCCGGTCAACCTGGTGCGCCTGAACGAGCTGATCGACCTGGCGCTCGATCCGCCGCGCGGCCCGGTGCTGCGCTTCGCGCCCTACGAGCCGTCGTGGCCCGCCGGCCGCCTGCCGCGCACGGGCTCGATGTTCGACCGCCTGCGCGAAGGCGACGTGCTGCTGCACCACCCGTTCGAGAGCTTCGAGCCGGTGGTCGAGTTCCTGCGCGAGGCGGTGCACGATCCGCAGGTGCTGGCCATCAAGATGACGATCTACCGCACCGGCGAGAAGTCGGTGCTGATGGACCTGCTGCTCGAGGCCACGCGGCGCGGCAAGGAGGTGATGGTCGTCGTGGAGCTCAAGGCGCGCTTCGACGAGGAGGCCAACATCAACTGGGCCGAGCGCCTGGAGGCGGTGGGCGCGCAGGTCGTCTACGGCATCGTCGGCTTCAAGACGCACGCCAAGCTGCTGCTGGTGACGCGGCGCGAGACCTCGGTGCGCGGGCCCCGGCTGCGCCGCTACGTGCACCTGTCCACGGGCAACTACAACCCGAAGACGGCGCGCCTGTACACCGACATCGGCTATTTCAGCGCCGACGACGGCATCACCGCCGACGCCGACCAGATCTTCCAGCAGATCGCCAGCCTCACCCGCATGAAGCCGCCGCGCCACCTGCTGACCGCGCCGTTCGTGCTGCGCAAGCGGCTGCAGACGCACATCGCCCAGGTGGCCGACGCCGCGCGCGCCGGCAAGCCGGCGCGCATCGTGGTCAAGGTCAACGCGCTCACCGACCCGGCGCTGATCGACGCTTTGGTGGCCGCCAGCCAGGCCGGCGCCAGCATCGACCTGATCGTGCGCGGCGCGTGCCAGCTGCCGCCGGGCATCGAGGGGCTGACCAGCAACATCCGGGTGCGCTCGGTCGTCGGCCGCTTCCTGGAGCACTCGCGCATCATCTACCTGCGCTGGGGCGAGACGGACGACGAGGAGGCGCTGTACCTGTCGAGCGCCGACTGGATGCTGCGCAACATGCTGCGCCGCATCGAGCTCGCCTGGCCCATCAACGATCCGGCGATGCGCCAGCGGGTGATCGACGAATGCCTGGTGCCTTATCTGCATGACACACGGGATGCATGGTCTCTGCAGTCCAATGGGAAGTACGAACGCATCGGCACCGATGGCGTGAGTGCGCAGCAGGCCTTGATGGCCCGTTTCCGCGCCAAGTAGTCAACCCCGTTACGGAGCGAGACGATGGACCTGATCCTGTGGCGACACGCCGAAGCCGGCGACCATCTGGACGACCCGCAGGCCGACCTCGAGCGGCCCCTGAGCCCCAAGGGCGAGCGCCAGGCGCGCCGCGTGGCGGACTGGCTCAACCAGTTCCTGCCCGATTCCGCGCGCGTCCTCAGCAGCCCTGCCGTGCGCTGCCTGCAGACGGTGGCGCCGCTCGGCCGCCGCGTGAAGAGGGCGCCGGCGCTCGGGCCGGACGGCGATGTCGAGGGCCTGCTCGCCGCTTCCCGCTGGCCCGATTCGCGCGAGGCGGTGCTGGTGGTCGGCCACCAGCCCACGCTGGGCCGCGTGGCCGCCTACCTGATGGCGGGCGAGACGACGCTCACGGGCGACCCCTGGACGATCAAGAAGGGGAGCGTCTGGTGGCTGCGCCATCGCCCGCGCGAGGGACGGGCCGAGGTGCAGATCATCGCGGTGCGCACGGCCGAAGGCCTGTAGCACCGGCGGGTACTTGGATAAGGGAAGGGGCGCCGCACAGAGGCGCCCTTTGCGTTTTGCGGCGCCTTCGTGGCGTGGGGAAGTTGGCGCGACACCGCCTGCTGAAAGAATTTCCGCAAAGTGCTTGCAACTTCCCAAAGACACGACATAGAATGGCAGGCTTCGCTGATCACAAGTCAGCGCCGAACCGGCAAACGGCTGAGCCTTGAGGCTCGCTTTCGGAGGCCGGATCGGCAGACCCAGCGGCCAGCGAAGAGTCTGAAAATTAATGCTTGACGACGATTCGGAATCGGGCATAGAATGGCAGGCTTCGCTGATCGAAAGTCAGCTGATGTTTGAGGCGCTACGGCGCGGCGAATATCGGTCGATATAGA
>Ga0207427_100190_pt1 | contig 61601 bp, 59 predicted proteins | sample AraplaCL_Cvi_mMS_FD_184268 | JGI IMG/M metagenome (GOLD analysis project Ga0207427, IMG submission 184268) | Arabidopsis root microbial communities from the University of North Carolina, USA - plate scrape CL_Cvi_mMS (SPAdes) (version 2) | ecosystem: Host-associated > Plants > Roots > Endosphere ... | reverse complement strand
GACCGAGGCCCCGTTGGTCAGCGTCGGGTCCGACAGGTCGAGCGTGATGGGCGTGGGCAGCGTCCTGACCACCCAGCCGGCATCGCCGTCGCCGTACACGCGCGCGGCGTCGGCATGCAGCGCCACGCCGGTGACGGTGACCCACAGGTGGTCGATGCCTGGGGTGGCGCCGCCGGCCAGCGCGACGCTCAGCACCGCGTCGGACGAGGCCGCCGGCGGCGGGGGCGGAGTGGCGCCGCCGCCACCGCCACCGCCGCACGCGGCGAGCGCGAACAGGGCGCCGAGCGCGGCGAGCGAGCGGGGCGACGTCATGGTCACTGCGCCGTGGTGGCGATGCGCAGCTTCGTGCCCACCGATTCGGTCAGCGCCTGGATGTTCTTGTTGATCGCGGGCGCGACGTCGGCCGTGACCTTGTCGCCGACGGCGGTCTCCAGCTGCGGGATCAGCTTGTCGAACTTGGCCTTGACCGGGGACTCGAACATCGCGGCGAGCTGGCGCAGCTCGTCGGCGCTGAAGTTCTGCGCGAGGATCGGGCCGACCGTCTGGTTGGTGACCTTCTTGGCGCTGGCCGTGACCACCGGCGTCGAGATCTCGACGTAGTGCTGGACGTCGGCGGCGATCTCCTTCATCGCCTTTTCCATGCGCTCCTTGGGCACGTGCTGGGTCTGCATCGCGATCATCGACTTCTGCATCGCCTCGATGGCCGGGCGCTGCAGGGCCTGGATGACGCCGTTCTCCGGGTGCACGTTGGCCAGGATGCGGTCGATGGCCTTCTGCTTGTCGGCGTCGGGTGCCGGCAGGTTGGCCGCGGGCGCGGCGGGCTTGTTCTGGGCATGGGCGGCGCCCGCGACGGCCAGCGTGGCGGCGACGGCGAGGTGCAGGACGGAGCGGAGGGGAGCGGTCATGGTCGGGCTCTGGAGGGCGTCAGAAAGGTTGCGTGATCTTCATGCCGAAGTAGCGCAGCACGAGCGTGCCGGACACGTCGAGCCCCGCATACGGGTTGTAGATCACGTTGAAGAAGTCGGTGCAGTTGAGGTTGCAGTCGGTGTTGGCGGGGATGTTGTAGCGGCCCCGAGCGTAGCTGAAGCCGGTCTCCAGCTTCATGCCGTCCCGGGTCTCGTAGCTCAGGCCGATGCTCTTGACGGGCAGGTTGGGCATGGGCGCGATCAGGTCCAGCTTGTTGGTGGGCACCGAGCTCTTGCGCGGCTCGTAGCCAAAGCGCAGCTTCACGCCGTCCCACACGTCCAGCTGCAGGCCGTAGCCGTAGCTCCAGACGCTGCGGTAGCCGCGCGGGATCACCAGCTTGGTGGAGTCGGCCTGGCCGAACAGGCGCGCCATCTCGAGCAGGTTGACGCTGCGGTCGAACTGGAACGTCATCTTGTCCCACTTGGACCAGTCGGTCCAGCCGGCGTCCATGTTGAACTGCACGCCCGTGATCGGCTTGGCCTTCAGGCCCAGCTGCAGGTGGGCGGGGTAGGGCATCACGAGCGTGAAGTTGCCGCCCTGGTCGGTCGGGATCGACGTCGGGAAGCCGAACATCGCGGCCACCACCGGGCCCCACAGCGAGTTGTACATGTGCCGCACGAACTCGGGCAGCATCGGGTTCGCGTGGAAGTTGTAGTCGCCGGTGATGAGCGTCTTGGAGCCGGACTGGTAGACCGCGCCGAAGCCCAGGCTGTCCGACGGCTGCCACAGCGCGCCGACGTTGAACGTGACGTCGGCCGGCGAGGTGCCCGAGAAGCGCATCTCGCCGATGCTGTCGAACGGGCGCAGGCGGCCGCTCTGCTTGCCCGTGGCGTCCGTGCCGCACAGGCCGAAGCCGAGCTCGTCGAGCGGGTTGCCGTTGTTGCCGCACCAGGCGTCCTGCAGCTTGCCGATGATGCCCAGCAGCTTGTTGGGAAAGCGCATCTCGGTGTCGAGCGCGAAGCCCTGGTGCGCGATCGGGATCGCCAGCCCGACCTGGAACTGGTCGTTGACCTTGTAGCCGACCGACGGCGACAGGTACACCAGGCGCTGGATCACCACCTGCTTGCCGTCGAAGCGCGCCGGGTCGTTCGGGTTCTTGGTGCGGTCGATGCCCACGGCCTGCGGCACGTAGGTGCCCGTCGCGAAGGTCCACGGCGAGCCCTCGTTGTGCCACGACAGGGCCAGGCCCGCGGCCGCCGCGAACGGGATGCGCGGGCTGGGCACGCCGGCGATCGGGATGAAGATCGCCTGCTTGTTGTGGTCCGAGTGCGTGCCGGCGAGGGGATCCTCGGTGTAGCCGCCGATGTCGAAGCCCGCGGGCTGGTGGAAGTCGGCGGTGGTGCGCAGCACGGCGCCGAAGATCGTGTCCGAGCGCGTGTCGGACTTGATCCTGGCCAGGCCCGCCGGGTTGAAGTGGATCGAGTCCAGGCCCGGCGGATCGGCCGTCACGGCGTTGCCCAGCGACATCGCCACGGGGCTGACGGCCAGGTTCTCGGTCAGGGCGGCGTGGGCCGCCGGCGCGCACAGCAGGCCGGCGGCGATGGCGGTGGCGAGGATCGTGCGGGCCGGCGGCGCCTGCCGCGTGGTCGGCCGCTGGCGCGCGGGGCGCGTCGTCGGTTGCACGGTCATGGGATCAGAACAGCGAGAAGGTCAGCGGCACGTTCAACCCGAGGGTGAAGTCCGGCGAGTCGACCGTCAGGCCCATGCCCGCGGTCAGGTTGATCGTCGTCTTCGGGTTCAGGCGGATGCCCAGGCCGAAGTTCATCACCGCACCGGTCTGCATCGACGTCGAGCGCGCCGCGACCGGGTTGTTGTTGGCATCGACGATCGAGATGCGCGAGGCCGTCGTGACGTTCTCCTGGAACGACACGCTGGTCGACACGTTGTACGACAGCGCGTACGTGAAACCGGCCCCGAAGCCGATCGTCTTGCCGGGGCGCAGGCCGGTCAGGATGCTGCCGTCGGCCGGGTTGTACTGGTGCAGGTTGGTGACCGACTTGCCGGCGCCGAAGCTCAGCGAGCCGAACAGCACGACGGGGTCGAACACCTGCGACGCGTTGATGCCGACGTTGGCCTGCGCGTAGCCGGTGCCGGTGGAGGTGTTCTGGCCGATGATCTGGTCGAACGGGCTGCGGCCCGTGGGCAGCGACAGGTTGCCGGTCACCGTGAACGTCGGCCCCGCCGGATTCTGGACGAAGGGCTGGTAGCGCGCGCCCAGGCTGATGTCGCCGATGCCGTAGGCGGTGCCGCTGAACTGCGTGCCCTGCGTGAACTTGCTGACGAACGGGAAGGTGCCGTTGATGGTCAGGTTGTCCATCAGGCCGTAGTCCATCGACAGCGTGTTCGTGATGGTGTGGGCGCGCATCGTCTCGATGCGCAGCAGGTCGATGTCGCCGGTGGACGAGGCGAAGCCGACCTCGATCGACTGGCTGCCGACGTAGCTGTAGGTCAGGTCGTAGTTGGCCGCGACGCGGCCGGCGCGCAGCAGCGAATACTGGCGGTCGGTCTTGGACAGCGTGTCCTTGAGCAGCGTGGCCTGGTCGACGTCGCCGGCCTGCTTCTTGAGGGCATCGGCGGCGGCGCCCGCCGGCGCGGGCGGCGTGCCGGGCACGGGGGCGGGCGCGGGCGCGTCGGGGGCGGCGGGGCTGGTGGTGCCCGGCGTGGTGTCCGGTTGCGCCTGAGCGGCGACGCTCGTGAGGAGCCCGCACGCGAGCGCCAGGGCCGCGCCGTTCCAGTTTGCCGATGTCATGTTCATTGGTGCTTGAAATTGATGGTGCCCGTGCCGGACTGCACGGCGTGCTCCAGCGCGTCGCGATTGTCCACTGGCCGCAGCGCCACATCCTCGCGCACGAGGTCGGGCGAGATCACGCCCAGTTCCTGGTCGGTCATCGTCAGGCTCGACTGGACGACCGGGTGGGTCTTGGACGGGTAGATGACGAACAGCGTGCCCTTGTCCCACAGGCCGGCGAACTCGTGCGTCGAGAACGCGATGTTGCCGGCGGACGGATCGGCGATGAACACCTTGCCGTCGCGGATCCCCTTGACCACCACGAAGTGCTTGAACCCGGCGTAGTCGATCGGCACGATGGCCGGCTCGCCCAGCTTGGCCAGGTCGTTCATGTCGGCGCGAAACCCGCCCGATTCGCTGCCCAGCGTCGCGACGTAGCGCTTCATGTCCAGCAGCGAGAAGCCGCGGCGGGCGATGATCTTGTCCTGTTCGCCGTGTTCCAGCATGCCCTTCATCGCGTCCTGCTCGTTGATGTTCAGGCCCAGGTGGAACTTCAGGATCGTCGTGAGCGCGGCCGAGCCGCAGCTGTAGTCGTAGGCCTGGTGGACGATGTGCTTGTACTTGAAGTACTCGTTGGGGTAGACCTGCACCGACTCCGGCGAGATGCCGCCGTTCATCTTCGAGACGTTGATCTGGTAGTCGAGCGGCGGGCGGTTCAGCGGCTCGTTGCGCGAGCCGACGCCCGCGCCGATGATGGCGGCGGCGACGACGCCCAGGAGGATCAGCAGCATGGTGGTCTTGCCTCAGGTGGTCGGGCTAGTTCTTCGGCCAGAGATTGAGCGTGCCCGTCATCGAGGCGGTGCCGTTCAGGGTCAGCGAGCCGAGGCTGCTCGTGATGGGCGCGGTCGAATCGGTCTGGACGCCGATGCCGTGGACGCCGAAGTCCTGCGCGTTGACGTACGAGGGCATGCCGATCGCCAGGTAGCCCGTGCCGTCCGGCTTGACCGACGGGTCGATCGCGATCGAGAACAGCTGCAGGCCGCCACCGAAGTTCTGGATGATGGCGTAGGTGGTGGTGCCGTTGACGTTGAAGCCCGCGGCGATGTTGCTGGGCGGCGCCGAGCCGGCGATCTGGCGCGTGTTCAGCTGCAGGTTCACCGCGATGGCGATGCCCTTGCCGGAGACGCCGCGCAGCTCCTCGTCGTCCAGCGCCTTCTTCTCGGCGAAGGCCCCCGCGGACGCGCAGGCGAGCGCGCACGCGAGCGCGAGGCGGGGGAACGTGGCGTGGATCCGTGCGCTCATTGACCCGTCCTGAACTTGATGTCGAGATAGTTGATCTGGATGGACGCGATGCTCGCCGACCCGAGGTTGGTCGTGGTGGCCGCGGCGCCGTTGACGCCGGCCGTCGTGAACGAGATGTTGTCGATGGCGAGCGCGCCCGGCGCGACCCCGCCGGCCGCCGTGGGCCAGCCGATCTGCAGGTGCAGGTACGAGCCGGTGGCGTCGGTCGCGGCGTTGAACAGGCCGGGGTGCTTGTCGAGGTCGGCCAGCATCCACGGGCCGCCGCCGGCATCGGCCAGGTGGATGCCGGTGAGGGCGAGCACGTCGCCGTGGTCGATGGTGCCGTCCGCGGCGCGGCCGCGCGAGTACACCGACAGGCTGCCGACATCGAGCTGCGTGCCCAGGCCGAAGGCGATGCCCTCGGTGTTCGCGATCTGCGACGGCGCCACGTACAGGCCGCCGCCCTTCATCGTGAGGTCGAGGATCTGCAGCGTGCCGCCGAAGAAGTTCGTGCCCGCGGCGCAGACGCCGGCGGCGAAGGCACCGCAATTGGCGAAGTCCGCCGTCAGCGACCAGCGCTGGTTGCCCGCCGCGTTGAGCGGGAAGTCGATCGCGATCTGTTGCGCGCCGCCCGCGGTCGGGCGCAGCGTCAGCTGGTACGGGTCGGCGAACTGGTCGGCGTCGTCGGTGCGCGACAGGTCGAGCCCGGACAGCGTCAGCGCGCTGCCGTTGGGCGACACGTAGGTCAGCGTCAGCGGGTTGGTCAGGCTGCTCGTGAGCGCGAAGTTGTTCAGGTTGAACGAGATGCCGTCGGCGCCGCGCACGGCCGACAGCTCGTCGTCCTGCAGCGCCCGCATCGCATGGTCGGCCAGCGCGGGCGGCGTCGCGGCGGCGGCGGGCAGGGCCAGCAGGCCGGGCACCGAGGCGGCGGCGCGCAGCAGCGCACGGCATCGCATCGCGATGGCCCGACCGTTCGCGCTGAGTGCCCCGCCGCGCATCATGGCCCGATCTTGGGCACGTTGGGCGGCAGGTTGCCGGTGGTGTTGATCGCGTTCAGGCGATCGGTCCAATTCATCCAGAAGCCGGACTGCGACGTCGCCGGCGCGCCGACCGCGGCGTTGGTGGTCGGGTAGGTCAGGGCTGACTTGAGGATCGACAGGAAGAAGTCGCGGCTCGCGCCGTCGGCGGTGCCCGCGGTGACGCCGCCGATCTGGTTCAGCGCCAGCGAGCAGCTGCCCGAGCAGCCGGTCAGCGCGGTCTGCTGCGAGCCCAGCGACGTCATCTGGCCGTTGGGCGTATTGATGGAGAGCGAGCCGCTGACGGTGTTCATCAGCAGGCCGACGTCGCCCGCGATGCCGCCGAAGCCCACGCGCATGCCCACGACCTGGCGGTCGGCGCCTGTGCCCGTGTAGACCCACTCGAAGTACGGGTTGGTGATGGCGACGGTGCGGTGCGCGTCGTCCAGGTCGCTGCGGCCGAAGCTCAGCGTGGAGATGTCGATGTCGGCCGTGCCGTCCGCGTGGCGGCCCAGCACCAGGCCGGACAGCGTCGACGACATCGTGATGTCGGCGCCCAGCGTGATGCGGGAGAAGTCGTAGCCGCCCTGCGACGTGTTGGTCAGGTCGAGCAGCGCCTGACCGTAGACGCCGGACAGCTCCGCGTCGTCCAGGGGCTTCAACTTGGGCTTGCCGCTGTCCTGCGCGTGCGCCGATCCGACGAGGAGCGCGCAGGCGAGCATCGTGGCATGGGCGGCGGCGACGTGGCGGGTGGTCATCGGGGGATTGTCCGTGGAAGCGCTGGGGAGGAAACCCTTGGACGTGGGACGAAGTTCGCGCTTGTCGGAGAACAAAGGCCCCGTGACGGTGATCACGGGGCCTTTCGAGGAATGGTCCGGCCCCTGATCAAGCGGGCCGGAGATCATTCAGGCAGATCAGTGCGCCCACATCCACACGGTCGTGCCGCGCATGTCGAGCTGGTTGATCGCGATCGAGCCGAACGACGTCGTCGTGCCAGCGGCGTTGTTGCCGGCGTGGCCCAGGGTGATCGAGCCGACCTTGATGGTGGGCAGGACGGCCGTGGAGGCCAGCGTGTCGTTCGGGAAGGCGAACTGGACGACGTCCGACGTGCCGTCGTAGTCGACCAGGGTGGCGCCGACCGAGGCCAGGATGCCGGAGAACGTGGCGGCGTTGATGATGTCCACGTCCATGTGCATCAGGCCCTTGATGCTGATGTTGTTGAAGCTGACCGAGCCGCCGTTGGCGTCGGTGTCGGTGTACTGGAACGAACCGATGTTGATGTTCAGGTTCGCGCCGATCGACACGCCGTCCTGGCCGGCAACGGTGCTCAGCTCGTCGTCGGCGATGGTGGTCATGGCGGAAGCCGACAGGGAAGCGGCGACCAGGGCGGCAGCGGTGGCAAGCTTGAAGAACTTCATGTTTGTCTCTCCAGAATAGATTGAATAAGTAACCTTGAAAACCCCTCGCGAGCTTGTCAGGTTGCAGCGCTTGGGGTTTTGCCCCGAGCTGCCGTCGACGCTTCTGATGAACCGTCTGCCGCCGCTGAAACCATTCCTTTGATCGCGTGCCGCAACTATGTTCGGATTCCGTGACCCATGCACTGACTTGCGGAGCCAAGGCCATGGCTTGCGAAACCAGGGGTGGAGGGTAACTTCCCTAGTTTCCGGGCGGTTCGCGACGACTGCCCTCCCACGATCCGGAACGCCTCGTCCACCAGTGAAAAGTCAAGGCCCACGAGTGTTTAGGTGATAACCCGCTGTCGAGCGCGCCGCGGGGCTGGCTCGCGAAGCCATCCGGAAACTCCCCGGACAATATCTCCGGAAATAAAAAATGGAGCCGTTCGGCTCCATTCTGAAAACCCTTCGGCTGGTATTTCCGAGGATCGTGCTGGAAATAGTCTGACAAATATCAGGCGGCGCAGCGCAAGGTATTGGGCGTGCGTCCGAACCAGCGTTTGCAGGCTCGGTAGAAATTGCTGGGGTCGGAAAAGCCGAGGGCGAAGCTCATCTCGGTCGGGCTGTAGGCGCCGTTGACGAAATAGCGTTGCGCCAGCTCGCGGCGGGTGTCGTCGACGAGCTCGATGAAGCTGGTGCCTTCCTCGGTGAGGCGGCGCTGCAGCGTGCGTTCGCTCATGCACAGCGTGGCGGCAACCAGCTCGCGGCGCGGGTCGCCCTTGGAGATCAGCTGCATCAGCGCCTGGCGCACGCGCGCCGTGATGCAGCCGCCCTGTTCGGCCGCCAGCTGCGCCACCATGCGCTCGCACATCTCGCCGACCGTCGGGTCGGAGGTGGGAAAGGGGATGTCCAGGGCCGACAGCGGCAGCTCGATGACGAAGGCGGCGGCGCCGAAGTGCACGGGGCAGCCGAAGGCGTTCTCCCACGGCGTCGGGTCGGCGGGCGCCGCGTACGGATGGTGCACGCGCAGCGGGTTCACCTTCTCGCCGACCAGCCAGAACATGCCCTTGAGGAAGGTGGCGGCCATGAAGTCGTAGCGCTGCTGCGGCACGGCCATCTTGCCGGCCGAGATGCGCAGCGTGATGCGGCAGGCGTCGTCGTCGACGTGCATGCCGACGCTGGACGAGGGCATGTCCACGCCCACGGAGGTGGTCGGCGAGATCAGGCTGGTGTAGCGCGCCATGCGCTGCAGGCCGCTGCGCAGGTCGGGTGCCGACAGGATCAGGCTGGACAGCGAGCCCAGGCCGATCAGCGGCTGGCGCGGGCAGGTGGCCAGGCCGACGGCCGGGTCGCCCGTCTTCTCGACGGCCACGCGCCAGGCGACGCTGAAGATGTCGGCGAGCTGTTCGGCGTCGACCGATTCGTTCGGGTCGGGATTGAGTCCGGCTTCCGAAAGGATGCCGGGCAAGTCGAGACCGCGCTGTGCAAAGCCGTCCTTCATCGCCTTGAACGCGCTGAGCTGGGACAGGGGAACGACGATCACGGGGTACTCCGATTCGCTGCGAGAACCGGCGGTCACCAACACCGTCGAATCTCTTGGCCAAAATAGAACGACCGTTCTATTTATTGAATGAAATGTTAGACAGCGGGTCCTTGCACCGACATGGGATGAACCCGCGGTTCGCCCCTTGCGGGTGCGATCCGGTGCTCGGACGGGGTGCTTTCCCCCCAACTTGGGTGAAGGGTAAGTACCGTTTGTCGCGCGGACGCCGAAACAGCCCGTTTCCCGGGCGTCGGATGGCTGCAACAGGGGCGACGCGCGCCTCGTTCCGGTGCGCCCCGGGTGCCCTGCGCGAGGCGTGTGCGAGGCGTGCGCGAGCCGCCGTCATGCGCCTGCCGGCCGCGACGCCGCCAGGCATGCGGCATCAACGAACGACCGTGCTGAAAAGAGACACTCCGGAGCTCACGTGCCGGCCTTGCGGCTGCTGCCACGGTGCGTCTCGACCGGGTACTTGGCCGCGTTCAGCGCGATCTTGCGATCGGCGGCGGACAGCAGGTCGATGCCCAGCTGGTCGGCGAGCTGGATCAGGTACAGCAGCACGTCGGCCGCCTCCAGGGCGATCTGCTCTCGCCGCGCCGGCTCGGGCGCGCGGCTCTGGTCCTCGGTCATCCACTGGAAGTGCTCCAGCAGTTCGGCGGCCTCGACCGACAGCGCGCAGGCCAGGTTCTTGGGCGAGTGGAACGGGCCCCACGCGCGCTCGTGCGCGAACGCGCGCAGGCGATCGCGCAGGGAATCGAGGTCGATGCTCATGCCGCGCAGCATAGCCGCGGGCAGGGGCGTTGCGCGCCCATGCCATAGTCCGCGCTGGACCGGCCGCGCCCGCGGCGCCCACGAGGCGCGCGGGCCGTCGATTCGAAACCATCGTCACGAAGGAACACCGCCCATGCCGTTCGTCTCCGCCCGCCACCTGGTGCCGGGCCTCGTCTCCACCGTCGTCGCCGGCGCCGCTCTGGCGGCCGCGCCTGCGCAGCCGGCCTCGGCCCCGCGCGGCTACGACCAGCCGCCCAAGGCCATCCTCGACGTGCTGCATGCGCCGGCGCCTCCCACGGCCTACACGAGCCCGACGCGGCAGGCGTTGCTGCTGGTGTCGTGGCAGGAGTTCCCGCCGATGTCGCGCGTGGCCGCGCCGTTCCTGAAGCTGGCCGGCAGCCGCATCGAGATCGGCAACCACAGCAAGCACGACACCCCGGGCGGCTACGGCATCACGCCGTGCGCGCGCTCGTTCGGCCTCGTGGCCGTGCCCGGCGGCGCCGCCACGGCGGTCCAACTGCCCGCAGGCGCCTGCGCCGGCCGCCCCTACTGGTCGCCGGACGGCAAGCGCTTCGCGTTCGCCAACACGGCCAAGGATTCGGTGGAGCTGTGGATCGGCGACACCGCCACCGGCGCACTGCGCAGGGTGCCGGGCGTGGCCCTGAACCCGATGATGGACAACGACCTGCAGTGGATGCCCGACCACAAGGCGCTGCTGGTCAAGATGGTCGCGAGCAAGGGCGCGCCGCCGGCCGCCCCCGTCGTGCCGCCCGGCCCGAGCATCCAGGAGACCGGCGCCGGCAAGGGCGAGAGCAGCACCTACGAGACGCGCGACACCCTCAAGGGCCCGCACGACGAGGACCTGTTCGACTGGTACGCCGCCTCGCAGGTCGCGCTCGTCGATGCGGCCACGCTCAAGGTCACGCCGGTGGGCAAGGCCGGCAACGTCGCCGACGTCGATCCCGCGCCGGACGGCCAGCACCTGCTGGTCTCGGTGATCCACAAGCCGTACTCGTACGTCACCACCTACGAGCGTTTCCCGCGCGAGGTCGAGGTGTGGACGCTGGGCAAGGCCGGCGCCGCGACGCGCCGCACGATCGCGTCGATCCCGCTGGCGGACCGCGTGCCGGTGGCCGGCGTCCCGACCGGCCCGCGCGATTTCGCCTGGCGTTCGAACGACCCGGCCACGCTGGTCTGGGCCGAGGCGCAGGACGGCGGCGACTGGAAGGTCAAGGTGCCGCAGCGCGACAAGGTGATGCTGCAGAAGGCGCCGTTCACCGCGCCGGCGGTGGAGATCGCGCGCACCGAGCAGCGCTTCGTCGGCCTGGACTGGACGGAGCGGCGCGACATCGCGCTGCTGCGCGAGTACGACGAGAACCGCCACTGGCACAAGACCTCGCTGATGGACGTCGACCATCCGCAGGCCGACAAGCGCGTGCTCTGGGACCTGTCCAGCGACGAGAAGTACGGCGACCCGGGCAGCCCCGTCTACCGCGTGCAGCCCGACGGCCAGTACCTGATCCGCATGCAGGGCGACGCGCTCTGGCTGTCGGGCAACGGCGCCTCGCCCGACGGCGACCGCCCGTTCCTGGACCGTCTCGACCTGGCCACGCGCAAGACCGAGCGCCTGTTCCGCAGCGACCGCGATTCGCTCGAGCGCTTCATCGCCTTCACGGGCCCGGACGACAAGGCCTTCCTGACCTGGCACCAGTCGACCACCAGCCCGCCCAACGCGTACCTGCGCACGCTCGCCCCCGCGCGTGACGCCGGCGCGAGCGCGCCCGCGGGCGAGGCCGCGTTCGCGTCCGACCGCGTGGCCGTCACGCACATCGCCGACCCGACGCCGGCGGTGCGCGCGATCAGCAAGCGCCTGGTGACGTACAAGCGCGCCGACGGCGTCGACCTGTCGTTCACGCTGTACACGCCGCCGGGCTACGTCGAAGGCACGCGCGTGCCGACCATCCTGTACGCCTATCCGCTGGACTACGCCGACGCGTCCAGGGCCGGCCAGGTCACCGGCTCGCAGGCGACGTTCACGCGCCTGCGCCAGTACCAGCTGCTGCTGCTGGCCGGCTACGCCATCATCGACCGCGCGTCGTTCCCCGTGATCGGCGACCCGAAGAAGGCCTACGACGACTACATGCCGCAACTGGTGGCCGACGCGAAGGCGGCGGTCGACGAGGCCGTGCGCCTGGGCGTGGCCGATCCCGAGCGCATCGGCGTGACGGGCCACAGCCACGGCGCGCTGATGACGGTCAACCTCGTCGCGCACTCGGACCTGTTCCGCGCGGGCGTGGCCACCAGCGGCTCGTACAACAAGACGCTGACGCCGTTCGGCTTCCAGAACGAGCGCCGCTCGGTGTGGGAATCGCCCGAGGTCTACCAGAAGGTCTCGCCGTTCTTCGCGGCCGACAAGATCAAGCTGCCGCTGCTGATCATGCACGGCGAGGACGACGCCAACCCGGGCACGACGCCGCTGCAGTCGCAGAAGCTGTTCGAGGCGATCCGCGGCAACGGCGGCACCGCGCGGCTGGTGATGCTGCCGCACGAGCCGCACTGGTACTCGGCGATGGAGTCGCAGGAGCAGCAGATCTACGAGATGGTGCGCTGGTTCGACCTGTACGTGAAGAACGCGGCGCCGCGCGCGGCCGCCGCACCGGCCTCGCAGGCACGGTAGGGCGGGTCGTGTGACCCGCCGCTTGCCGGCGTCGCGGGCCCCTGGCGGGTCGGGACGACCCGCTCTACGTCGAGGGCCTGGCTGGGCCGGGTCGTTGTCGGTAGGGCGCGTCGATCGACCCGCGTGCGCCGGCGTCGTGAGCCCCTGCGCCTTCAGGGCACGCCGCCGCAGGGTCTACGATCCGGCACGGATCGAGCAAGCAATGGGGATGAGCCGATGAGCGGCACGAGGATCGAACGACTGGGCGGCAGCGGCGTGCTGCCGGCGACGCTGCCGTTTCCGGAGGGCACCGCGGTCGGGCCGCTGGTGTTCCTCTCGGGCCAGCTGGGCAACGTGCCCGGCACGCTCGCGCTGGTGCCGGGCGGCATCCGCGCCGAGGCGCGCCAGGCGCTGGACAACATCGCCACCGTGCTGCGCGCGCAGGGCCTGGACATCGCCAACCTGGTGCGCTGCACCGTGATGCTCGCGGACATGGCCGACTGGCCGGCGTTCAACGAGGTCTACGCAGAGTTCTTCGCGGGCCGCCCGCTGCCGGCGCGCAGCGCATTCGGCTGCAACGGGCTGGCGCTGGGGGCGCGGGTCGAGATCGAGTGCACGGCGGCGCGCTGAACGCGCGGCCCGGAAAGCAAAAAGCCCAACCGACAAGGGATGGGCTTTGCGTCGTTGCCGCCGCGCGAGGCTGGCTCCCCGACCTGGGCTCGAACCAGGGACCTACGGATTAACAGTCCGGCGCTCTACCGACTGAGCTATCGGGGAATCGAAGGCCAGCGGGCTGGCCTTGTCGGCAAGAAAAAAGCCCTCACAGAACTGCAAGGGCCTCATTCGCTTCGCAGAGGATGGCTCCCCGACCTGGGCTCGAACCAGGGACCTACGGATTAACAGTCCGGCGCTCTACCGACTGAGCTATCGGGGAACTGCGAAGCCTCTCAGTATAACCAGATTTTCGAGGACGTCAAAACTTTGCTTCGATCGACGCGTGGAAGGTACGCGGTTCGACGGGGAACAGGTAGGCGTGGCCGTACTGGTACGGGGCCTCGCGCCAGGCGCGGCGATCGAACAGGTTGTCGACGCCCGCGCGCCACGTGAGCGTGGTGCCGCCCAGCGACTGCACGTAGCGCGCGCCCAGGTCCCAGCGCGTCCAGCCCGGGATGCGGGCCGAGTCGTCCGGGAAGACCTCGCGCGGGCCCTCGTAGGCCATGTTGGCCAGCACGCTCAGGCCGGGCAGGGCGGCGACGGCCCAGTCCGCCAGCAGCTTGACCGAGCGGTTGGGCACGTTGGTCGGGATCGCGCCGGCCGTCGGGTCGGCCGAGGCCTCGCGTCGCACGCGCTGGGCCATCGCGCTCGCGCGCAGCGTCAGCGCGCCCACACGCGCCTGCGCCTCGCCCTCGAGCCCGCGCGCGTGGACATTGCCGTCGCGCACGTGCCGGTAGGGATTGGCCGGGCTGGCGTCCAGGTCGGGGTCGACGGGGATGTCCGCGTACTGCGGCTGCGTGATGTCGTAGGCCGAGACCCCCCATTGATCCGCGCCGATCGCATGCTTGAAGCCGGCTTCCCACTGGCGGCTCAGCGTCGTCGGCTCGGGCTGCCCGGGGTGCTCGTACAGCGGCAGGTTGGGCGTGACGTTGCTCTCCACGCCCTTGCCCCAGCTGACGTAGACCATGTCGTGCGCGGTCAGCTGGCGGCTGAGCGCGAGCCACGGCGTGGTGAAGGACTGGCGGTAGTCGGTGGCGGTCGCCGCGACGCCGGTGGACGTCGGCGCGGTCTGGCGATGCAGGCGCGCGTGGCGCACGCCGGCCCACAGGGCCCAGTCGTCGAGCGTGATCGCATCGCGCAGGTAGAACTCGCTGCTGCGCTCGGTGCGGTTCGTGTTGGGCGAGGTCAGCGACGGGTCGGACGGCACGACGGTGTTGCCGTCGATCGAGCCGACGCCCACCAGGTTGTAGGCCTCGTCGTTGAAGCGGCCGGTGAACGCCGTTTCCAGCACGCCGGCCGTGGCGTCGTGGCGCAGCGGGCCGGTCGCGAAGCGGCCATTGACGGCGACGTCCAGGTCGCGCGTCTGGCGGCGCTCGTCGTCGCTGCGGAAGTCCCACACCGAGTACTGGCCCTGCGGACCGAAGGTGTTGCAGTACGGCTTGCACTCGTAGGTGTCGGGGTCGTAGACGCCGTACGCGAACGCCAGGTGGTCGTTGCTCACGAGGCGCTGCTGCAGCGCGTGGACCTTCAGCGTCCAGTCGGGGGCGAGCGCCTGCGTGAAGCGCAGCGACATCGTGTTGCCCTGGAGCACGACCGGCAGCGACCACGGCTGGTCGTTCAGGTTGACGTGCGGATCGATCGTGTGCGGGTCGGGCACGACGCCCGCGAAGGTGCTGAACGCCGGCACGCTGGGCTGCGACTGCAGGCTGTGCTCGAACTCCAGTTCCAGCAGGCTGCCCTCGGCGATGCGCCAGTCGGTGGCCAGCGACGCGAGGCTGCGGTGGCCCTTGTCGTCGCGGAAGTTCGGATCCAGGCGGGTGGCCGCCAGGTTCAGGCGCGCGCCGAACTGGCGCTGGTCGCCGAAGCGCTGGCTGAGGTCGGCCGCGGCGCCGACGGTGCCCGTCTGCGACCACAGCAGCGTCGCGCTGCGCAGGTCGGCGTCCGGGCGCTTGACCACCAGGTTCACGATGCCGCCCGGCGCGCTGGTGCCCGCCTGCATGCCGCTCAGGCCCTTGAGCACCTCCACGCCGGACTTGTCGTCCAGCGGCAGCGCGGTCTCGGCGTTGATCGGCAGCCCGTCGCGGCGGAAGTTCTGGCGGTTGTCGACCTGGAAGCCGCGCAGCGTGAACGTCGTCCAGTAGCCGACGGCGTTGTACGAGTCGGTGATGCTCGCGTCCAGGCGGGTGAGGTCCGACAGCGACGTGCTGCCGAGGTCGGCCAGCGCCTTGGCGTCGATGACGTCGGCCTGGATCGGCGTGCGCGAGAGCGGCTGGCCCCAGCCGGTCACGCCGGCGGAATCGGACACGCTGCGCGCGGTGACCTGCACGTTCTGCACGGGCGTGTCGTCCGCGCGCGCCGGGGCGGCGAGCGCGAGGACGGCCGCGGCCAGCGGCGTCAGGAGGACGGAATGGGGACGGGAACGGACAACGGAAGCCATCGAGCTCTTTCAAAGCGATGGCAGGGGAACGGAGTCGGGAGACCGGGACGCGAATGCCCCGTCGGTGCGACCGCTTCCCTGCGCGAGGATTACCTCGGATCGGCGCGATGCCGACCTGGTCGCGGACGACCAATCAGGTTCAAAGGGACTTTCTCAGCCAGCCTCTCAGCCAGCACCCCTAGCGAATGCGCGCCGCAGGAAATGCGGTGCACGGTCGAATTGTGCCCCAAGCCGCGGCTAAACGCGGGCGGGGTGTTGTTTGCAGGCCGCCTCGGGCCCGCGCGCGACAGGCCTCAGGCCTGGGTGTACGCCGTCTTCACGACGGTGAAGAACTCCGCCGCGTAGCGGCCTTGCTCGCGCGGCCCGTAGCTCGATCCCTTGCGGCCGCCGAACGGCACGTGGTAGTCGACGCCCGCGGTCGGCACGTTGACCATCACCATGCCGGCCTGCGCATGGCGCTTGAAGTGCGTGGCGTGCTTGAGCGAGGTGGTGGCGATGCCGGCCGACAGCCCGAACGGCGTGTCGTTGGCCTGCGCCAGCGCCTCCTCGTAGTCGCGCACGCGGCTGACGCTCACCACGGGGCCGAACACCTCCTCGCGGTTGATGCGCATCTGCGGCGCCGATTCGGTGATCAGCGCGGGGCGCAGGTAGAAGCCGGCCTTGCCGTCCGCGTTGCGCTCGATCGCCTCGCCGCCGAAGGCCAGCTTGGCGCCCTCGGCCTGGGCGATGCCGACGTAGTCCAGGTCCTGCTTGAGCTGCGACGCGTCGACCACGGGCCCGATGTCGGTGCCCGCCTTGCGCGCGTCGTCGACCTTGAGCGACTTGAGCTTCTCGATGACGCCGGCGACGAAGCGGTCGTGGATGCCTTCGGTCACGATCACGCGCGACGAAGCCGTGCAGCGCTGGCCGGTGGAGTAGAAGCCGCTCTGCACCGCGCAGTTGACGGCGACCGCGAGGTCGGCGTCGTCGAGCACGATCATCGGGTTCTTGCCGCCCATCTCGAGCTGGAACTTGGCCATGCGCGCGACGCACGCCTGCGCGACCCGCTGGCCCGTGGCCACCGAGCCGGTGAAGGTGATCGCGTCGATGCCGCGATCCTCCAGCATCGTCGCGCCAACTTCGGCGCCGCGGCCCATCACGAGGTTGAGCACGCCGGCCGGCAGGCCGCAGCGCGAGAGGATCTCGCACAGCGCCCACACCGACGCGGGCACCAGGTCGGCCGGCTTGATGACGACGCAGTTGCCCCAGGCCAGCGCCGGCGCGATCTTCCAGGCGGGGATCGCGATTGGGAAGTTCCAGGGCGTGATGATGCCCACCACGCCGATCGGCTCGCGCGTGATCTCCACGCCGACGCCCGGACGCACCGAGGGCAGGGCCTCGCCGCCGGGGCGCAGCGCCTCGCCGGCGAAGAACTTGAAGATGTTGCCGGCCCGCTGCACCTCGCCGATCGCCTCGGGCAGCGTCTTGCCTTCCTCGCGCGCGAGCAGGTCGCCGAGCTCGGCGCGGCGCGCCAGGATCTCGGTGCCGGCCGCGTCCAGGACGTCGAAGCGCTGCTGCGGCGTGCTCAGGCTCCAGGCGGGGAAGGCGCGGCGCGCGGCGGCGATGGCCGCGCGCGTCTGGGCGGCGTCGGCCTGCGCGTATTCGCCGACCACGTCGCTGGTGTCCGACGGGTTGATGTTGCGCGACACGTTCGCGCCGTCCACCCACTCGCCGCCGATCAGGTTCTCGAACATGGAATCGTCTCCATAAAACTTATCAGTCATCGTACAACATTTGTCTGGGCAGCAAGGGCAGGGTCGGGCGGGTTGGCCGAAGACGTAACCCGCCGTCCGCAACGCATGCTGGCCCCGGCTTTGACCGTGCGCCGGCCACGAAGAATACGGCATCGTGACGCCGCCGAACGGCGGGTTACGCCTGCGGCCAAGCCGCCCTACGCCGGCACGCCGTCCGCCCACCGCCCGCAACGGCCGGACGCTGCGCGTCAGGCCGTCTGCGACCGCCGGCGCCGCTCGCGGCTGTTGGCCAGGTGCGTGCGCATCGCGGCGCGGGCGCCCTCGGCGTCCTGCGCGGCGATCGCGTCGTAGATGCTCTCGTGCTCGCCGTTGACGCGCCGCAGGTACTCGCGGCGCTCGTCCGTCATCACCTGCGCGGGTTCGAGGCGGGCGCGCGGGATGATGCGGCTGCCCAGCGTGGTCATCAGGTCGGCGAAGTGGTCGTTCTGCGTGGCGCGGGCCACTTCCTGGTGGAACTGGAAGTCGGCAGCGACGGCGTCGTCGCCTTGCTCCAGCGCCACGGCCAGGACGTCCAGCGCCTTGCGCATCGCGGTCAGGTTGGCCTCGGTGCGGCGCATGGCGGCCAGGGCCGCGGCCTCGGTCTCCAGGCCGATGCGCAGCTCCAGCACGGCCACGACGTCCTGCAGCGTCTCGTACTGCTCGGGGCTGATCCGGAAGCCCGCGTCGCCGCCCAGGCCCAGCACGAAGGTGCCGATGCCGTGCCGAGTCTCGACCAGGCCCGAGGCCTGCAGCTTGGACAGGGCCTCGCGCACCACCGTGCGGCTGACGTCGAACTCGGCCATGATGGCCGCCTCGGTGGGCATCTTGTCGCCCACGTTCAGGCGGCCGTCGCGGATGCGCTCGCTGAGCGCGGACACGAGTTCCAGCGCGAGGGAGCGGGGGCGGCGGCGGGCGATGTCGGCAGGAGGGCTCATGGGCGGGTGGGCAGTCGGGAACGTCGGGCGGGGAAGGCGTCGGACGACAATGATAATGTTGTACGACAACTGATGACGGACTACACTCACTTCGAAACCACTTTACCAAGGACCATCCGCGGCCACGACCCTGGCTTTCATGGGTCTGAAAGCGCCGCCGTGCGGTTCTCCGAGGACAGATGACCGAATCCGAACCGCACGCGCCGCTGGCGATCCGCATGCACGCGGCCGACAACGTCGCCATCGTCGCCAACGACGGCGGCCTGCCCGCCGGCACGCGCCTGCCCGAGGGCGGCCCGGGGGCCGGACTGGTGCTGCGCGACAAGGTGCCGCAGGGCCACAAGGTGGCGCTGGCAGACATCGCCGAAGGCGCGCCGGTGCGGCGCTACGACGTGCCCATCGGCTTCGCGCTCAAGCCCATCCCGGCCGGCAGCTGGGTGCACGAGCGCCTGATCGCGATGCCCGCGGCGCGCGCGCTGGAGGGCCTGCCGATGGCCACCGTCGCGGCGCCCGCCGCCGCGCCGCTGGAAGGCCACACGTTCCAGGGCTACCGCAACGCCGATGGCTCGGTGGGCACGCGCAACATCCTGGCGATCACGACGACCGTGCAGTGCGTGGCCGGCGTCGTCGACATCGCCGTGCAGCGCATCAAGTCCGAGCTGCTGCCGCTGTTCCCCCATGTCGACGACGTCGTCGGCCTGGAGCACACCTACGGCTGCGGCGTGGCCATCGATGCGCCCGACGCGCACATCCCGATCCGCACGCTGCGCCACATCTCGCTGAACCCGAACTTCGGCGGCGAGGTGATGGTGGTGAGCCTGGGTTGCGAGAAGCTGCAGCCCGACCGCCTGCTGCCGCCCGGCACCTTTCCCATCGCCGACGAACGCGACCCCGCGCTCGGGCCCGAGACGGTGTGCCTGCAGGCGGAGTCGCACGTGGGCTTCATGTCGATGATCGACGACATCGTCGCCAGCGCGCGGCCGCACCTGCAGCGACTGGACGCGCGGCGCCGCGAGACGGTGCCCGCCAGCGAGCTGGTGGTCGGCGTGCAGTGCGGCGGCAGCGACGCGTTCTCCGGCGTCACGGCCAACCCGGCCGTCGGCTTCTGCACCGACCTGCTGGTGCGCGCCGGCGCCACCGTGATGTTCAGCGAGAACACCGAGGTGCGCGACGCCGTGGAGCAGCTCACTCGCCGCGCGGCCACGCGCGAGGTCGCCGAAGGCATCGTGCGCGAGCTGGCCTGGTACGACCGCTACCTGGACCGCGGCCGCGTCGACCGCGCCGCCAACACCACGCCGGGCAACAAGGCCGGCGGCCTGTCCAACATCGCGGAAAAGGCGATGGGCTCGATCGTCAAGAGCGGCACGTCGGCGATCGCGCACGTGCTGGCGCCGGGCGACAAGCTGCGGCGCGACCAGCGCGGCCTCGTCTACGCCGCCACGCCCGCCAGCGACTTCATCTGCGGCACGCTGCAGCTGGCCGCCGGCATGAACCTGCACGTGTTCACCACCGGTCGCGGCACGCCGTACGGCCTGGCCGAGTGCCCGGTGGTCAAGGTGGCCACGCGCACCGAGCTCGCGCGGCGCTGGAGCGACCTGATGGACGTCAACGCCGGCCGCATCGCGGACGGGCAGGCGACGATCGAATCGCTCGGCTGGGAGCTGTTCCACCTGTTGCTGGAGGTCGCCAGCGGACGGCGCACCTGGGCCGAGCACTGGAAGCTGCACAACGCGCTCGTGCTGTTCAACCCGGCGCCGGTGACCTGAGAACCTGTGAACGAATCCGACACGCCCGCTCGCCACGCCAAAGCTGGCCCGCACTGCGTTGCAAATGCTCGCCGTAGCCCGAGCTACGGCTGTGCTTTGCGCCTTGATCGGGCCCGCTTTGGCGCGTCGCTCGAGCGCGCCGGATTCATTCACAGGTTCTGAGGCCTCAGCGCGCTTGCGGCCGCGCGCCCGCCACCAGGAAGCGCAGCGCCTGGTCGAACACGGCGTCCGGATCGCCGCCGACGTTCGCCGCCCATCCGGCGGCCAGCAGCGGGTACTGCGCCGCGTCGGGGCCTTCGGTGGCGGAGGAGGGCGGCGCGTCGGGCTGCTGGCTGGCCTGTTCCTCGAGCACCCAGCCGACGACGAAACGCCCGACGGACATCATCAGCAGCGTCGCCGTGCCCGGCTCGAAGCCGGCGGCGCACAGCAGGCGCAGGCGGCCCTCGATGGCATCGCGCTGCGCCGGGCCCGGGCGCGTGCCCGCGTGCAGGCGCGCGCCGTCGCGCCAGGCGAGCAGCGCCTTGCGAAAGCTGCGTCCGTCGGCATGCAGCCAGTCCTGCCAGGCATCGTCGGGCGCCGGCACGGTCGGCGCGCGGCTGCGTGCCATCACGGCCGCCGACATCGCATCCAGCAGCGCGCCCTTGCTCTTGAAATGCCAGTACAAGGTCGGCGACTGCACGCCCAGGCGCTCGGCCAGCTTGCGCGTGCTCAGCGCGTCGATGCCGACCTCGTTGAGCAGGTCGAGCGCGGCGTTCAGGACATCGTCGCGGTTCAGGCGGGGGCGGTCGGTGGGGTTCATGACTCTAGTGTCGCGATTGGGACGTTCGTTGAAGAATCCTCTCGACAACGGCCGTGGCCGTCGTTGCCGTGCTCGCGAGGCATCGAGCCTCGCTCCGCGCGGCGCCTGGTCCACGGCCGTTGTCGAGAGGATTCGGCAGCATCATTTCTGCGCTAGTCACCATTCAACGAACGTCCCAATCACGACACTAGCAATGATAGAGAAACGGGTGCACAATGCACTCTATCAATGATAGAGAGAATGTCGTGAAGCGAGCCTTGACCGTCATCCTGGCCACCCTGCTGCTGGACGCCGTGGGCATGAGCCTGGTGTTTCCCATCCTGCCCGGACTGCTGCGCGAACTGGGCGGCGCCGGCGCGACGACCTACCACTACGGCGCGCTGCTGGCCGTGTACGCCGCGATGCAGTTCCTGTTCTCGCCGGTGCTGGGCGCGCTGAGCGACCGCTTCGGGCGCCGCCCCGTGCTGCTGGCTTCGCTGGCCGGCGCCGCGGCCGACTACGTGCTGATGGCCCTGGCCCCGAACCTGGCGTGGCTGTACGCCGGGCGGGTGCTTTCGGGCATCACCGGCGCCAGCATGGCGACCGGCACGGCCTACATCACCGACGTGACGCCCGAGCCCGAGCGCGCCGGGCGCTATGGCCTGATGGGCGCGGCGATGGGCCTGGGCTTCGTCGTGGGGCCGCTGATCGGCGGCGCGCTGGGCGAGTGGTCGCTGCGCGCGCCCTTCGTCGCGGCCGCCGTCATGAACGCGCTGAACCTGGCGATGGCCTGGCGCGCGCTGCCCGAATCCAACCAGAACCGCACCAGCCGCCTGGAGGCCGGCAAGCTCAACGCCTTCGCGGCGCTGCATCGCCTGAGCGGCAAGCCGGCGCTGCTGCCGCTGGTGGGCGTGTTCGCCGTCATCGTGCTGGTGGGGCAAGTGCCCGGGTCCTTGTGGATCCTCTACGGCCAGCAGCGCTACGCGTGGAGCGCCTTCGTGGCCGGCATGTCGCTGGCGTGCTACGGCGCCCTGCATGCGGTGTCGCAGGCCTTCGTCACCGGGCCGATGGTGGCGCGGCTGGGCGATCGGCGCGCGCTGCTGGCGGGCATGGCGGCCGACGGCCTGGGCTTCGCGCTGATGGGCGTGGCCGTCGCCGGCTGGATGCCGTTCGCGCTGCTGCCGCTGTTCGCGGCCGGCGGCCTGGCGCTGCCCGCGCTGCAGGCGATGCTGTCGCGCCAGGTGGACGAGCAACGCCAGGGCGAGCTGCAGGGCACGCTGGCGAGCCTCATGAGCCTGATCGGCATCGGCGGTCCGCTCGTCGTGACGGCGGCGTTCGCCGCGACCCAGGGGTCGCGGCCGAGTGTCGTCTGGATCGCCGCGGCGCTGCTGTACCTGCTCGCGCTGCCGTTGCTGTTCAGCCGCCGCGCCCGCGCGGCCTAGCGCGAACTAGCGCTTGGTCGTCTTCGGATCGGGCAGCCCGCCGAACGCGCTGTCGTCGATGATCTCGACGAAACCCGATGCCGAGAAGTTCGGCACGTTGCGCGGCGCGTGCGCCTCCAGCACCGTGCTCCAGGCCACCTGAGCGTCGTGCGACAGCTCGTCGACGCTCAGCAGGCCCTTGGCCAGGAACAGGCGCAGCACCTCCTCGACCACCACAAGCAGCTCCGTCGAGCCCGGCGCGGTGTCCGCCGGCCCGAACTCGTCGCGCAGGAAGGCCTGGAGCTCCGCGTTCGACGTGTCGAGGTATTCGACGACGTCGGGCGACGACGTCCGGTGCACGCTCTCGATGCGGCCCATGAGGTCGCGACGTACGTAAGGCATGGCCTCTCCCTGACCTGTTGTTGACAGCAGGGAGTCTGTCACTCGACAGCGGGGTTGTGCACTGTTACTTCTTACATCGACAAGGGCATGCCGCCGAGGACCGCTTGCGCCAGGGCCTCGGCGGCCGCGCCGGACAGCTGCTCGCCCCGTTGCTCCAGCAGGTCCGACTTGGTCACGACCTGCTGTCGGCGCTCGATGAGTGCGACCAGCAGATCCAGCGCGCGGGAACCGAAGGGGCACGGCCCTGCCGTCGCGCAGCACCAGGCGCTCCATCGGACGGATCTCGAAAGCACCGAATCGAATGGTCTCGACCATGCGGCCTCCCTCGCGTGTCGACCGGCGTTCATCCCGCGCCCGCAGTGGCCCCGGGCGCCGATCGCAGCATTGCTGAATTTAGCAATGTTTATGAACGCTTATGACGCGCTTGGGGACGTCGGGCGACCTCGGGCAGATAGTCGGCTCGGCGTGGCGGTGTCGGACCTGCCCGGAGCCTTGTCCTCGGGTCGACCTGCACCTGCGCGCGGAAGGATCGTCCTGCGCAAGCGGGGAGGAACAACGAAAGGAGAGAAGGATGACTTCAGCGATGTGGATGCCCGGCCTGGACTACGGCGCGGGTCACGACAGCGTCCGTGGCGAGGCGCGGCAGACGGCGGTGCAAGGAACGCTCGCCCCGCCCGTGGCGGCAGCGGGGCAGCAGGGTGACTCCAACCTGCTGATCGTCCAGTCCGCGACCGATTTCGACCAGATCATCGGCATCGACGCCGAGATCGGGACGGCCGGCTTGTTCAGCGGCAACGCCAAGTTCAGCTTCAAGCAGCGGAGCAAGGTGTCCAGCCAGGCGACGTTCTGCATTCTGCGCGTGTTCGCCACGAACGCCTTCGTGCAGCTGCAGCACCCGCAGCTGACTCCGGAAGCCGTCGAACTGCTCAAGGCAAAGAACACGACCCGCTTTCGCGAGCGCTTCGGCGATCAGTTCGTGAGCGGCTTGTTCTCCGGCTGCGAGTTCTACGGTTCCGTGCGGATCGAGTCGCGGGACGTCTCGACCCAGACCCAGATCGCGACGTCGCTGCAGGCCAGCTACGCAGGCTTCGCGCACGGCGACGCGAGCGTCCACGTGGACACGAACCAGTCCAGTTCGGAGCATCGGATCGAGGTGATGACCTACCAGAAGGGCGGCGAGGTCAACATCTGCGTGGACGTGGCGACGCTGTTCGCCCAGGCCAAGGACGCGCTCGACAAGAGTCGAACGGGCCAGGCGTATCCCTTCGCGGTCGAGATGACGCCCTATCGGGAACTGGCGCTTCCGGACGACAGCGTCAGCCTGATCGACGTGGAGTTCGCGCGCCGTGCGCTCGCTCACCTGGCGAGCCATCAGCAGGCACTCGAGCGGATCAGCAACGACATCGACTTCGTGCTGCGCAACCAGGCCTGGTTCGCGAACGTCAAGGTGCCGGAGCTCAACGACGCGAACGCGGCGATCGCCAGCGAACTGACCACGATCCGGGACAAGGCCGACGCCTGCTCGCGAGACGTCGCCAACTGCACGGAATACGCCCCGAAGTATCCCGCCTTCGTGATGCCCGAGCGCGTGCCCGGCGCGCCGATGACCGCACCGCCGACGACGGCGCCGGCGGGGCTGGTGCAGGCGCTCGGCTCGCAAAACAGGCGCTACGTGACGGCGCTCCAGACGCACCTCGCCCTCGCGCGTCTCGCGAGGTGATCGTCACCGCCCGGCCCGAACGTGCATTCGGGTCGACCCTCAACGAGAAATTGCAAGGAGATGGACATGCAGGATGAAGAGCTACAGGAAGCGCCGCTGGTCTGCGGCGTGCGCATGGTGACCGCGGCGGACGGCGCGCAGATCCCCGTGCCCTCCGGGGAGATCGCGGGCGTCACGGATGCCTATGGCATCGCTGCCTACATCCCGGACAGCGCGCCCGTCCAGGTCTCGCAGATGGGCAGCGGCTACTACATCGTCATGAACTGTGCGCCTCCGGCGAACGACGAGGCGGCCGATTTCGCGAAGGACCTCACCGGCAAGGCCTTCGAGGAGGTGCTGGAGCAGGCATTGCTCACCGTGGCGCCCAAGGTGTTCAAGCTCGGCCTGTCCGTGGTCGGCGTGCTCGCGGACGTGCTGACCACATCGAAGCTGACGCGAGAGGTCTTCATCAAGGCCGACTACCAGGGCGTCCCGATGAGGTACTGCATCCTGCTCTAGCGAGCGCCACGGGAACCGGCGGCTCGCACGGCGCCGAAGGAGGTGCCGGGCGAGCCGCGAACGAAACATGGGGAGAGATGATGACCCGAAGATTCCTGTACCTTGCCGGCCTTGCGGGGATGCTGGGCACCACGCTGGCTACGGCCGCACCGGCCCCGGCCCCGGCGATGTTCACCCTGCGCACGAACACCCCGGGCGCCGCCTTCCGCGTGGTGCGCGGCGAGGCCACCGTGGACGACGTGCCGGCGGGTCGCCGCGTCCGCGGCGCGGAGCATGCCGAAGTGACGCTGCTGGGGGAACTGCGCCTGCCGCCGCCCAAGGCCGACCGCCACCTGGTCCGGCTGGTGCTGCACTTCCAGACCAGCCGGGACGGCCCGAAGCTCTACAACGTCGTGCTTCACGGCAACTACACCATTGCGGTCGATCTGGCAGGCAACCAGATGGCTGACAGCAAGAGCAACACGCTCGACTTCAGCAAGGCGCCCATGACGCTCCAGGAGCATACGACGCTCAAGCTCGTGATCAACTATCCGGGTGCCATCGACAGCCACGTCGATCCCGGGGAGTTCGTGCTGCATTCGGTCAGCATCGACACCCCGCGGACGCAGAAGACCCTGTCGATGGGGTCGGCCCACGAACTTGCGCAGGCCGCGCCCGCCCACGACCGCGCCAGGGCGACTGCACAGCAGGCGCACCTGGACAAGCCGTGAGGGGGCGGGGACGGATCGCCCGCTACACGCCCAGCAGCTTGTGGATGCGTGGGCTGCTGGTGGTGTACTCCAGCGGCCCGTCGTCGCCCGGGCTGAGATGGCCCGCGACGCCCGCGGCCGCCAGCGTGGCCTCGTGGAACGCGGACAGGATCAGGCGCTGCTTGCCGGGGTAGTGGATGACGTCGCCGATGGCGAACAGGCCCGGGACGCTGGTCGCGAACCGGGCGGTCTCGACATGCACCTGGCGCCGCTCGAGCGCCAGGCCCCAGTCGGCCAGCGGGCCCAGCTTGGGCGACAGCCCCTGCAGCACGACGACGGTGTCGGCCGGCAGCGTGGCGGTGGCGCCGCCGGCGTCCAGCAGCGTCAGGGCGGCGAGGCGCTCGCCGTCCAGCGCGAGGCCCGTGGGTTGGCCGGCGACGAAGTGCAGGGCGCCGGCAGCGCACGCGCCGCGGAAGGCGGCCACGGTGTCGTCGGCGGCATCGAACACGTCGCGGCGGTGGATCAGCGTCACGCGCGCGGGCGCGCCAGGCGCCTGGCGCGCGACCGCGTCGCACAGGCGCGTGGCGAACGCGAGCGCCTGCTCGGTGGCGCCGGAGACGACCACCTGCTTGCCCGCCAGCGCCTCGGGCGGCACGCGGTCGGCATGGTGGAAGAGCTGGCGGCCCTCGAAGGCGTCCAGGCCGGCCACCTTCAGCGTGCGCGGCACGAAGGCGCCGACGCCCGCGGCCAGCACGATGGCGCCGCAGTCGAACTGCAGGCCGGCCCGGGTGCGCACGTCGAAGCGGCCGTCGTCGCGGCGGGCGACCTGGCTGACGAGCTGGTCGAAGTGGAACGTCGTGGCGAACGGGGCGATCTGCGCCAGCAGACGTTCGGTGAGCTCGCGCCCCGTGCAGGCGGGCAGGGCGGGGATGTCGTAGATCGGCTTGTCGCCGTACAGCTCCACGCACTGGCCACCCGCGAAGGGCAGGGCGTCGACGACGTGGGCGGAGACCTCGCGCAGCCCGAGCTCGAAGACCTGGAACAGACCCGCGGGGCCCGCGCCGATGATCAGGCAGTCGGTCTGGATGGCAGACATCGCGGCGGCGCGAGCCGGGCCAGGGTCACTTGACCAGTTGGTCCAGCTTGTCCTTCTTGTCCTTCCACTCGTCGGCGTCCGGCAGCGCGGGCTTGCGCTTGGTGATGCTGGGCCAGTTCTTGGCCAGGTCCGCATTCAGCTTGATGAAGTGGAGCTGGTCGGCCGGGACGTCTTCCTCGGGCAGGATCGCGTTGACCGGGCACTCGGGGATGCACACGGCGCAGTCGATGCACTCGTCCGGGTCGATCGCCAGGAAGTTGGGGCCTTCGCGGAAGCAGTCGACAGGGCACACGTCCACGCAATCGGTGTACTTGCAACGGATACAGGCTTCGGTAACGACGTGGGTCATGGCAGCGAGGTGCGTGGCTTGCGGAAGGCTTGGAGCAGCCGGGATTCTAAGGCTTGGACGCGGCGGGAACCGGCGTCATGGTCAAGGGTTCGTTGATGGCCGACAACGCCGGGCTCGTTGCCGTCGCCCCGACGCCCACGATCACGACCGTGGGACGCCCGCCGTGCAGCACGACGGCCTCGGGCAGGGTGTCGACGCGGTGGTCGCTGCCGTGCTGGTCGGGCCAGCCGGCGCGCGAGACCACGGCCACCGGCGTCTCCGGCGCCCAGCCGGCGGCGACCAGCCGGCGCGACAGCGCGGCGAGCTGGCGGCCGGCCATGTAGAACACCTCGGTGTCGGCGCCGCGGGTGGCCACGAGCTCGCCGGCGCGCGTCATGGCCGTGCTGAGCGCGACGCTGCGGCCCGCGCCGCGGCGCGTCAGCGGGCGCTGGAGGTCGGCGGCGGCGGCGATGGCGGCGGTCACGCCGGGCACGACCTCGCAGGCGATGCCGGCGGCGGCCAGCGCCTCGAGTTCCTCGTCGAGGCGGCCGAAGACGCTCGGGTCGCCGCCCTTCAGGCGCACGACGTGGCCGCCGGCCGCCGCGTGCTGCACCAGCAGCGCGTTGATGCGCGCCTGCGCCGTGGAGTCGCAGAAGCCGCGCTTGCCCACGTCGATCCACTCGGCCGCCGGCGCCATCTCGCGCAGCGCGGGGTCGATCAGCGCGTCGTGCAGCACCACGGTCGCGCTGGCCAGCGCGCGCGCGCCGCGCAGCGTGATCAGGTCGGCGGAACCGGGGCCGGCGCCCACGATGGTCACTCGGGAAGTCATCTTCGGCAAAGGTAGTGCAGCGGGCGGGCGCCCGCAAGCGGAAAAGGCAGGCCCGGCGCCGTCGGCGCCAGGGCGTCGGGTCAGGGCGCTCGCGCGGGGGTCAGGCCGCGACGGGCTCGACCGCCTTGGTCGCGTGCAGGCCGCATTCCTTGGCGGCCTCGTCTTCCCACCACCAGCGGCCGGCACGGAAGTCCTCGCCGACGGCGATCGCGCGCGTGCATGGCGCGCAGCCGATGCTGGGCATGAACTCGTCGTGCAGCGGGTTGAACGGCACGTCGTGCTGGGCGATGTAGTGCCACACGTCGCTCCACGTCCACGCGGCCAGCGGGTTGACCTTGGCGCGGCCGTTGGGCTCGGTCTCGATGAAGGGCACCGTGCCGCGGTTGTTGGACTGCTCGCGGCGCAGGCCCGTGACCCACGCGGCGCGGCCGTCCAGCATGCGCGACAGCGGCTCCATCTTGCGCACGCCGCAGCAGGCCTTGCGCAACTCGATGCTCTTGTACATCGCGTCCTCGCCGTTGGCGCGGACGAAGTGGACGACCTGTTCCTCGCGCGGCTTGTACACCTCGACCTCCAGGCCGTAGCGCTCCTCGATGCGCGGGATCAGCGCCACCGTCTCGGGGTGCAGCTTGCCCGTCTCGAGCGTGCCGATGGCGATGGGCAGGTGCAGGCGCGCGATCAGGTCGGTGACGACCATGTCCTCGGCGCCCAGGCTGGTGGCCTGCACGATGCTGCCGCCGTGGTCCTGCGCGGCCGCGCGCAGCAGCTCGATCGTGTGGTCCAGCTTGGCAGCGAAGTCGGCGCTCGGGCGGGCGTACAGCTCGATGGCGGAGGCGCGGGCGGGCGCCTGCAGCGACGAGAAGCCGGGCAGTTCGGAGACGCTCATGTCAGGCCACCTCGCGGGCGAAGTGCGGCTTGGGCTGCAGCACGTCGCCCTGGTAGTGCCCCATCGGGAAGAAGCCCAGGGCGCGCTCGGCGGAGCTGCGGCGCTGGCCTTCGCGCAGCACCACGGCGTCCACGCCGCAGCGTTGCAGCAGCGGCATCATGTCGACGACGACGTCGCCCGTCGCGCGCACCTCGCCCGCGTAGCGCAGGCGCGCGCGCAGCACGTGGGCCTGCGAGTACGCGCGGCCGTCGACCCACTTGGGGAACTCGAGGGCGACCAGGGCGATGCGCGGCAGGTCGGCGGCGATCGCCTCGACGTCCGCGGTGTTGGGCAGCAGCACGCCCACCGGCACGTCGGCCGGCCAGTTGTCGCGCACGGCTTCCCATTGCGCCAGCGGCAGCAGGCGATGCGGGGCCGGGCCGGCGATCTCGGAATCGGGCAGCAGGAGCCAGGGGTCGGTGGAGCGGTCGATGAACTTCATGGCGGAATCTCGGGTGATCAGGCGGCGATGGCGGTCTCGCGACGCACCAGGTCGGCGGCCGCGCGGAACGGGGCGACGCCGATACGGCGGGCGGTATCCACGAAGCGCTCGTTGGCGGCGCGGTGTTCGCGGTAGGTGTCGATCAGGGCCTGCACGACGCCCGGCACTTCCTCGGCCGCGAACGACGGGCCGATGACCTTGCCCGGCACCGAGGTGCCGCTGATCGTGCTGCCGTCGGAGCCGCCGACGCTGACCTGGTACCACTCGGCCCCGTCCTTGTCGATGCCCAGGATGCCGATGTGCCCGGTGTGGTGGTGGCCGCAGGAGTTCATGCAGCCGCTCATGTGCAGGTCGATGTCGCCCAGGTCCAGCAGCGCGTCCAGGTCGTCGAACTGCTCGGTGATGGCCGCGGCGATCGGGATCGAGCGGGCGTTGGCCAGCGCGCACAGGTCGCCGCCGGGGCAGGAGATCATGTCGGTCAGCAGGCCGATGTTGGGCGTGGCGAAGCCGGCATCCTTGGCGGCGTGCCAGACGGCGCGCAGGTCGGCCTCGCGCACCCATGGCAGCACCAGGTTCTGGTCGTGCGAGACGCGCAGCTCGCCCAGCGAGTAGCGGTCGGCCATCGTCGCGGCGGCCTCCATCTGCTCGGAGGTGACGTCGCCGGGCGGCAGGCCCGCGCGCTTGAGCGACAGCGTGACCGCGCGATAGCCCTCGACCTGGTGCGCGTGCGTGTTGCGGTCGAGCCAGCGCAGGAAGGGCACGGGCGCGGCGCCGGTGCGGTTCGGGTCGAAGCCGCCGATGGCCGGGTGCACCTTCGCGGGACGCGTGAAGTGCGCGGCGACGCGGTCGAACTCGGCCTGCGGGATGATGTGGGCGTGGCCGCCGACGTCGTCGGCCAGGATCTTGCGGAACTCTTCCTCGACGGCGTCGAAGAACTTCTGGCCTTCGGCCTTGACCAGGATCTTGATGCGCGCCTTGTAGGCGTTGTCGCGGCGGCCGAAGCGGTTGTACACGCGCACGATCGCCTCGATGTAGACCAGGATCTGGTTCCACGGCAGGTACTCGGTGGCCACCGAGCCGATCACCGGGGTGCGGCCCATGCCGCCGCCCACCAGCACCTTGAAGCCGACTTCGCCCAGGTCGTTCTTGACCAGTTGCAGGCCGATGTCGTGCCAGCCGATCGCGGCGCGGTCTTCCGCGGCCCCGCTCACGGCGATCTTGAACTTGCGCGGCAGGAACGCGAACTCGGGCTGCAGCGTGCTCCACTGGCGGATCACCTCGCAGTACGGGCGCGGGTCGACCAGCTCGTCCGGGGCGATGCCCGCGAACACGTCGGTGGTGATGTTGCGGATGCAGTTGCCCGAGGTCTGGATGCCGTGCATGTCGGCCTCGGCCAGCAGGTCCATCGTGTCGGCGGCGCGCGGCAGCGGGATCCAGTTGAACTGGGCGTTCTGGCGCGTGGTGAAGTGCAGGAAGCCCTTGTCGAACTCGCTGGCCACGCGGGCGAGCTGGCGCAGCTGGCGGCTGGACAGCTCGCCGTAGGGAATCGCGATGCGCGTCATCGGCGCGTGGCGCTGGATGTACCAGCCGTTCTGCAGGCGCAGCGGGCGGAAGTCGTCGTCGCTCAGCTCGCCGGCCAGGTTGCGCTCGAGCTGGTCACGGAACTGGGCAGCGCGGGCGCGTACAAACTGGCGATCGAATTCGGTGTACTGGTACATCGTCTGGGGTCTCTTTGCTCGGCAGGAGGGAGGCGTTCCGGCCCTATTGAAGAGACAATGTATTGAAGCTCCTTCATAACTGGAACTACACATTTTTTATGGGAACATGCTTGTGAGGAATATGGAAATGCGGTTTCCGCGATTCGCGGGGGCCCGCCGCGCCGCCCTGGCGTCCCTGGCGGTGGCCGGTTCGGCCCTGCTGGCGGCCTGCAACGCGACGATGCAGACCAAGACCGACCAGCAGGCCGCGATCTGCCCGGCCTTGCCGGCGTCGGCCCCGGCGGTCGTCGAAGTGGTGCCCCCGCCCCGGCCGACCCGCCCGCCGCGCGTCGCGCTGGCGCTGGGCGGTGGCGCCGCCCGCGGCTTCGCCCACATCGGCGTCATCGAGGTGCTGGAGGAGAACGGGATCCACCCGGACATCGTCACCGGCACGTCCGCCGGCAGCCTGGTGGCCGCCCTGTACGCCGCGGGCCGCACCGGCAAGGAGCTCGAATCCATCGCCATCAACATGGACGAGTCGGCGCTGACCGACTGGTCCTTCCCGGGCCGCGGCCTGATCCGCGGCGAGGCGCTCGCGCGCTACGTGCGCGAGGCCACGGGCAACCGGCAGCTGGAGCAGCTGAAGATCCCGCTGGGCATCGTCGCCACGGACCTGGACAGCGGCCGGCCCATCGTGTTCCGCCGCGGCGACGTCGGCACGGCCGTGCGGGCCTCCAGCGCCGTGCCGGCCGTGTTCCAGCCGGTGCGGATCGGCACGCACGAGTACGTCGACGGCGGCCTCGCCTCGCCGGTGCCGGTGCGCGCGGCGCGCGACATGGGCGCCGACGTCATCATCGCGGTGGACATCTCGCAGCTGCCCGACGGCGGCGCCACCGGCGACGCGCTGCACATGCTGCTGCAGACCTTCTCCATCATGAGCCGCAGCATCAACGAGCTCGAGCTCAAGGAGGCCGAGGTCGCGCTGCATCCGCGCCTGGTGGGCGTGGCCGGCACCGACTTCACGCTGCGCAAGAAGAACATCGAGGCCGGCCGGGAGGCCGCGCTCGCGATGCTGCCGCTGATCAAGGCGAAGGCGACCACGCCGGTGCCGGCGACGCGTTGAGCCGCTCGCGCGCCGCGTCGATGAAGGCGCGCAGCTTGGGCGCCTGCGACGCGCGGCGCGGGAAGTACAGGAACAGCCCCGGCTCCTCGAACGCGCTGCGCGGGAGCACCTGGCGCAGCGTGCCGGCGCGCAGCTCCGGCCGCGCCAGCGGTTCGAACAGGTAGGCGACGCCCACGCCGGCGAGCGCCAGTTCCTTGGCGTGCACGGCGTCGGTCACGCGCACGCTGCCGTCCACCGCCTTGGCGACGGCCTGGCCGCCGTCGCGCAGGTCCCAGTCGTAGACCGCGCCCGAGGTCACGAAGCGGTAGCCGATGCAGTTGTGGCGATCGAGGTCGTCGAGCCTGCGCGGCGTGCCGCGCGCGGCCAGGTAGCTCGGCGCAGCGACCATGATCGAGTGGAAGGGCGGGGTCAGGCGCACGGCCACCATGTCCTGCGCCACGGTGTGGCCCAGCCGGATGCCGGCGTCGAAGCCCTGCGCGACGATGTCGGCCAGGCCGTCGTCGGCGGTGACCTCCACCGTCAGTTCGGGATGGCGGCGCGCCAGTTCCGCCAGCACTGGCGTCACCGCGATGGGCAGCGCCGTGCGTGGCGCGTTCAGCCGCAGCGTGCCGCTCACGCGCCCCTGGTCGGCGCCCAGGCGATCCGCCGCCTCCTCGATCTCGGCCAGCGCCGGGCCGATGCTCGCCACGAACGCGGCCCCGGCCTCGGTCAGGCGCACGCTGCGGGTCGTGCGCGCGAACAGCGGCTGGCCCAGGCCGGCCTCCACCAGTTGCACGGCATGGCTCACGGCCGAGGGGCTCAGCCCGAGGTCGTTGGCCGCCGCCGCGAAGCCGCCGCGGCGATGCACGGCCAGCACGATGGGCAGGTGCAGGAGGAGGGCGCGGTCCATTCGTGAATGATATCGAACAAGGTATGCGATCAATGCAGCTTTATCGATTGATCGGATGCGGCGACATTGAGGCCATGCGCTCCAGCCCGGAGCGATCCACTCGGAAGGGACATCGCCATGACCACCCCCACCCAGACCTGGTTCATCACCGGCACCTCCTCCGGCTTCGGCCGCGCGTTCGCCGAGCACGCCATCGCGCAGGGCCACAACGTCGTGGCCACGGCGCGGCGGGTGGAGGCGCTGGCCGACCTCGTGGCGCAGGCGCCCGAGCGCGTGCTGGCGGTGGCGCTGGACGTCGACGTCGCCGGCGCCGCGCAGGCCGCCGTCGGCGCGGCCGTCGCGCGCTTCGGCCGCATCGACGTGCTGGTCAACAACGCGGGCTACGGCGTGGTCGGCGCGCTGGAGGAGACGCCCGACGCCGAACTGCGCGCGCTGTTCGACACCAACTTCTTCGGCGCGCTGGCCGTCACGCGCGCCGCGCTGCCGGTGCTGCGCGAACAGAAGTGCGGGGCGATCGTGAACATGTCCAGCCTCGGCGGACAGCTGTCGTTCGCCGGCTTCAGCGCGTACTCGGCGACCAAGTTCGCGCTCGAGGGTGCCTCGGAGGCACTGGCGCAGGAAGTGGCGCCGTTCGGCATCAAGGTGCTGATCGTCGAGCCGGGCCAGTTCCGCACGCAGCTCGCAGGCGCCGGCATGCGCCACATGCCCGAGCTGGCGGCCTACGCCGCGACGGTGGGCGGCACGCGCGCCTTCGCGCACGACATGCACCAGACCCAGGCCGGCGACCCGCGCAAGGCCGCCGCGGCCATCGAGCGCGCGCTCGCCGCGCCCGTCACGCCGCTGCGCCTGCAACTGGGCGGCGATTCGGTCGACGCGGTGCGCGCCCACGCGCAGGCGCTGCTGGCCGACCTCGACGCGTGGGAAGGGGTCGCCCGCGGCACCGATTTCGACGCGCGCTGAGGCCGCGGGGGCGCCGCCGGGCCGGCCAACCAGCCGACGAGACCGGCCCCCCGCGCATTCCGGATCGGACAGGCCTTGCGTCGGAGCCGCGTCTTGTGTAATATCGAGAAAACACGATATCACGATGCTGATCGCCACCAAACCCGATGTACTGGCCGCCCTGGCGGCCTTGTCGCATCCCGTGCGCCTTGATGTCTTTCGCGTGCTGGTGCAGGCCGGCCCGCCGGGCATCACGCCGACCGCGCTGGCCGAACGCGTGCAGCCGGACCTCAAGCAGAGCACGCTCGCGACGCATCTGAAGGAACTGGTGTCCGCCGGCCTGGTCGCCAACGCGCGCGCGGGCCGCAATGTCGTCTACCGCGCCGACTACGACCGCATGGGCGGCGTCATCGGCTATCTCACCGAGAACTGCTGCGCCGGCGCGCCTTGCGCCGTCGAGCCCGCGCAGTCCGCCTGCGGCTGCTGATCCACCCAACGAAAGTCCGTCATGAAGCGCTTCCACGTCCATGTCCACGTCGAGGACCTGCCCGCCAGCATCGCGTTCTATTCGAAGCTGTTTGCCGCCGAGCCGGCGCGGGTCGAGAGCGACTACGCCAAGTGGATGCTCGATGATCCGCGCATCAATTTCGCCATCTCCAACCGCGGCGGCAAGCCGGGCGTCGACCACCTGGGCCTGCAGGCCGACAGCGAGGACGAGCTCGTCGAGCTCAAGGCCCGCGCGCAGGCCGCCGACATGGCGCTGCTCGACGAAGGCGAGACGACCTGCTGCTACGCGCGCAGCGACAAGTACTGGCTGACCGATCCGGATGGCGTCGCGTGGGAGCAATTCCACACGCTCGATTCGATCCCGGTCTTCGGGCAGGACCGACAGCCGCTCGAGACGTCGTCCGCCTGCTGCGCGCCCGCCGCGCCGCGCGGCAAGCCGATCGGCATTCCTGTCGCGGCGGCCAAGTCGTCCTGCTGCTGACCGTGCTGCATCGCAAGCTGCTCGCCGAGTGCCTGGGCACGGCGCTGCTGCTCGCGGTCGTGGTCGGATCGGGCGTGATGGGCGAGCGACTGGCCGGCGGCAACGTGGCCGTCGCGTTGCTGGCCAACACGCTGGCCACGGTCGCCGGCCTGGTCGTGCTGATCGAGCTGTTCGGGCCGGTCTCCGGCGCGCACTTCAACCCGGTGGTGTCGCTGGTGATGCGGGCGCGCGGTGAGTTGGCGGGCGGCGAGCTGGCGGCCTACGTCGCGGCGCAGTTGCTGGGCGCGGCGCTCGGCACCTGGCTCGCGCACGCCATGTTCGGGCTCGAGGTGCTGCAGCTGTCGCACCACGTTCGCACCGGCGCGGGGCAGTGGATCGCCGAAGGCGTCGCCACGTTCGGCCTCGTGCTGGTCGTGCTGCGCGCGCCGGCTTCGCGCGTGGCGGCGCTGGTGGCCGCGTGGATCGGCGCGGCCTACTGGTTCACCGCGTCGACGTCGTTCGCGAACCCCGCCGCCGTGTTCGGGCGCATGCTCAGCGATACCTTTGCCGGTATCGCCCCGCGCGATGCGCCGGCCTTCGTCGTCGCGGAAGTCGCCGGCGCGGCGCTGGCGCTGGCCACGCATCGCCTGCTCCAGACGGCGCCGCCGGCACCTGTCGAATCGCAACCTTCGGAGTCCGCCCGTGGCTGACGTCACCATCTTCCACAACCCCGCCTGCGGCACCTCGCGCAACGTGCTCGCGCTGATCCGCCACGCCGGCATCGAGCCGGTCGTCGTCGAATACCTGAAGACGCCGCCGAGCAAGGAACGGCTGCGCGAGCTCTTCGCCGCCACGGGCGAGCCGGTGCGCGCGCTGCTGCGCGAGAAGGGCACGCCGTTCGCGGAGCTCGGCCTGGGCGATCCGAAGTGGACGGACGAGCAACTGCTCGACTTCGTCGTCCAGCACCCGATCCTCATGAATCGCCCGCTCGTGGTGACGCCGTTGGGCACCAAGCTGTGCCGCCCGTCGTCGGCGGCCGTCCTGGAGCTGCTGCCCGTCGGGCCGCTGCCGCCGTTCACGAAGGAGGACGGCGAGGTCGTGGTCGACGACGGCAGGCGGCGCGGCCGCTGACGGGCGGCGAAACCCGCCTTGTAGCAGTTGTCGCTTGATGCGATGATTGCTTCATGACATCGAACTGGCTGGTCCTCACCGCGACCCTGCCCACCTCGCCGAGCGGCCTGCGCACGAAGGTGTGGCGCACCCTGAAGGCGACGGGCGCCGGCACCCTGCGCGAGGGCGTCTACGTGCTGCCGGAGCACGCCGGCACGGCCCAGACCCTGTGGAGCCTCGAGCGCGCGATCGCCGAGGCCGGGGCGCAGGCGCACCTGCTGGTCGTGCAGTCCCGCGACGACGCGCAGGAGTCGGCGTTCAGGGCGCTGTTCGACCGCGCCGACCTGTACGCGGACCTGCTGCGCCTCATCAAGGAAGCGCGTGCGATTGCCAGGACGGCCACCGAGGCGCAGTTGCACAAGGCGCTGCGCGATCTCGACGGCCACCTGGCATCGATCCAGCGCACGGACTTCTTCCCGGGCAAGGACAACCAGAAGGCCACCGATGCCCTGGCGGCACTGCGGCGCGACATCGAGGCGCAACTGTCGCCCGGCGAGCCCTTCGCCTCGCGTGCGGCCATCGACCAGCGCGCCATCGCGGACTACCAGGGCCGCGTCTGGGCGACTCGCAAGAGGCCCTGGGTGGACAGGTTGGCCACCGCGTGGCTGGTGCAGCGGTTCATCGACCAGTCGCCGACGTTCAAGTGGCTGGCCGATCCCGGCAAGTGCCCCCGGAAGGCGCTGGGCTACGACTTCGACGGCGCGACGTTCACGCACGTCGGGGACAAGGTGACCTTCGAGGTCGTGGCCGAGAGCTTCGGACTGCTGGGCGACCCCGCGCTCCAGCGCTTGGCGGGGCTGGTGCACGTCATCGACATCGGCGGCATCCCGGTCGACGAGGCCCCGGGCGTCCAGATGCTCGTGCGCGGCCTCCAGGCCAGGCATGCCGACGACGACGACCTGCTCGCAGCCGCGATCCCGCTGTTCGATGCCTGCTACGCCGGCCTGCAGGTGCCCCATGACCGCTGAGGAACTCGACATCGACGCACCGCTCGAACGACCGGCGCCTGTCAGCCGCGGCGAAGCCTTCGCCTACTGGCTCAAGCTCGGCTTCATCAGTTTCGGCGGACCGGCCGGCCAGATCGCGATCATGCACGAGGAGCTCGTGGAGCGGCGCCGCTGGATCTCGGAGCGCCGGTTCCTGCACGCGCTGAACTACTGCATGCTCCTGCCCGGCCCGGAGGCGCAGCAACTGGCGACCTACATCGGCTGGCTGATGCACCGGACGTGGGGTGGCATCGTCGCGGGCGGCCTGTTCGTCCTGCCGTCGCTGTTCATCCTCGTCGGGCTGTCGTGGCTCTACATGGCCTTCGGCAACGTGCCGGTCATCGCCGGCATCTTCTACGGCATCAAGCCGGCCGTGACCGCGCTCGTGCTCCATGCGGCCTGGCGGGTCGGCTCCCGGGCGTTGAAGAACGCGTGGCTGTGGGCGATCGCCGCGTCGGCGTTCGTGGCCATCTTCGCGCTCGATGCGCCGTTCCCGCTCATCGTGCTGGCTGCGGGACTCATCGGGTACGTCGGCGGGAAGTTCAAGCCGGACGTCTTCCGGACCGGTGGGGGCCACGGCGCGGCAGGCAAGACGTTCGGCCCCGCGCTCATCGACGATGCCACGCCCACGCCCGAGCATGCGCTATTCACCTGGGCGCGGCTGCGAAAGGTGGTGGTCGCCTTCCTCGCGCTGTGGGCGCTCGTGCTGGGTTCCCTGACCGCCGCCTTCGGGTGGCACTCCGTGCTCGCGCGGATGGGATGGTTCTTCACGAAGGCGGCGCTGATGACCTTCGGCGGCGCCTACGCCGTGCTGCCGTACGTCTACCAGGGCGGCGTCGACCAGTACCACTGGGTCACGGCCACGCAGATGATCGACGGCCTCGCGCTGGGCGAGACGACGCCGGGGCCGCTCATCATGGTCGTGTCGTTCGTCGGCTTCGTCGGCGGCTGGACGCACGCGATCTTCGGCAGCGACTCGCTGTTCCTGGCGGGCGCCGCGGCGGCGACGGTCGTCACCTTCTTCACCTTCCTGCCGTCGTTCTTCTTCATCCTGCTGGGCGGGCCGTTCATCGAGTCGACGCACGGCAACCTGAAGTTCACGGCGCCACTGACCGGCATCACGGCCGCCGTCGTCGGCGTCATCCTGAACCTGGCGGTGTTCTTCGCGTTCCACGTGCTGTGGCCCAGGGGCTTGTCCGGTCCGTTCGAATGGGCATCCGCCTGCATCGGCCTGATCGCCGCGATCGCGCTGTTCCGCTTCAAGCGGGGCGTCATTCCCGTGGTTCTCGGCTCGGGCATCGCCGGGCTGGCCTGGCGGCTGGCCCACGCTGCCTTCGTCGCACACGCTTGAGGTGATCCATGGACGCCAGAATTCTCGATCTTCCCCTCGACCCGTCCGCGCTGGATGGCCTGTCCGAACAGCTCGTTCGCAGCCACCACCAGAACAATTACGTTGGCGCGGTCAAGCGCCTCAACGCCATCCGGGGCCAGCTGCGCGACACGGCCTTCGCAGCGATTCCTGGCTACCAGTTGAACGGCCTGAAGCGCGAGGAACTCGTCGCGACCAACTCGATGCTGCTGCACGAGCTGTACTTCGCCGGCCTCGGCGGCGCGGCCAGGCCCATGGCGCCGGCGATGGCGCTCGCGCTGAGTGCGAACTTCGGGAGTGTCGAGCGCTGGCGCGACGAGTTCGTCGCGATGGGCAAGGCCCTGGGGGGCGGTTCGGGCTGGGTCCTGCTGACGTTCCAACCGCGCGAAGGGACGCTGGTCAACCAATGGGCGGCCGACCACACGCACGCGCTCGCTGGCGGCATCCCGGTGCTGGTGCTGGACATGTACGAGCACGCCTATCACCTGGACTTCGGCGCCGCGGCGGGCCGGTACGTCGACGCGTTCATGGACAACATCGACTGGGCCGAGATCTACCGGCGCTACCAGCTCGCGGTGGAACAGGCCAGCGAGCCGATCGCGGCGACGGCGGATGACCTCGCCGGGGCCGTGCTCGTGGACGTCCGGCGCGCGGGCGTCTTCGACGCCGCGGACACGCTCATCGAGGGCGCACGGTGGCGCGACCCGAACGACGTCGCACGCTGGGCCACCGAGCTGTCCAGCGGCGCCGATGTGGTCGTCTACTGCGTCTACGGGCACGAGGTCGGCAGGGCGACTGCGATGCGGCTGCGTGCCGCGGGTGTCGAGGCGCGGTTCCTCCGTGGCGGCTTCGAAGGCTGGAAGGCGGCGGGGCGGGCGTTGCAACCCAAGCTTGGCTGACTCGGCCGGCGCGCGCCGACTCATCAGGGTGCGTACCGTGGCGCGCCTTCGAGACGCGGTCGCGACCGAAAACGCCTTCAAGGGTTGACAGGGTGGGAGAGCAGCACCTCGGCCGCCTCAGGGACGCAAGCAGGGGCAGGACGCGCCAGGCGCCGGCGTTCAAGCAGATACCAGGCGGCGGGAATTACGAGCATGCTGAGCAGCGGCGCCGTGACCATGCCGCCCACCATCGGCGCGGCAATGCGGGTCATGACCTCCGACCCCGTGCCGTGGCCGAGCAGCACGGGCAGCAGGCCAGCCATCACGACGGCCACCGTCATCGCCTTGGGCCGCACGCGAAGGACGGCACCCTCGCGGACGGCGGCGAGCAGCGTCTGTTCGTTGTCCTCATCGCCGGCGGCCAGGCGTTGGTCGAGGCTGTTCTTGAGGTAGACCAGCATCACGACGCCGAACTCGGTGGCCAGGCCAGCCAGGGCGATGAAGCCGACCGCCGTCGCGACGGAGATGGCATGTCCCAGCGCCCAGATGAGCCAGAAGCCGCCCACCACGGAGAATGGCACCGCCGCCATCACGAGGACGGCATCCTTGGCCGACCGGAACAGCAGGTACAGCAGGACGAAGATGACCGCCAGGGTGGCGGGCACCACGACCTTCAGCCGCTCGGTCGCGCGCTCCAGGTACTCGAACTGTCCGGACCACGAGATGGCGTAGCCGCCAGGCAAGGCCACCTGCCTGGCCACCACGGCCTGCATGTCGCGAACCACCGAGCTGAGGTCGCGGCCACGCACGTCGACGTAGATCCAGCCCGACAGGCGGGCGTTTTCGCTGCGGAGCATCGGCGGCCCGTCCGCGATGGCGATGCGGGCGACATCCTGCAGCAGCACGGTGGCACCCTTGTCCGTCACGAAGGGCAGCCCGCGCAGGCGCTCCAGGGAGTCGCGCACTTCGCGCGGATAGCGGACGTTGATGGGATGGCGCTCGCGGCCCGAGACGACCTCCCCGGCGTTGTCGCCACCGATGGCCGTGGAGACCACCGACTGCACGTCGGCCACGGAGAGTCCATAGCGCGCCGCCGCGACGCGGTCGACATCGACGTCGATGTACCGGCCACCGGTCAGCCGCTCGGCAAGTGCCGACGTGACACCCGGGACGCCTTTCACGGCGGACTCGATCTGGGTCGTGAGGCGGTCGATGGTGGCCAGGTCGGTGCCGGCGACCTTGATGCCGACGGGGCTCTTGATGCCCGTGGCCAGCATGTCGATGCGGTTGCGGATGGGCGGCACCCAGACGTTGGACAGGCCGGGCACCTTGACGGCACGGTCAAGCTCCTCGACCACCTTGTCCGGCGTCATGCCGGCGCGCCACTGCCCACGTGGCTTGAACTGGATGGTCGTCTCGAACATCTCGAGCGGCGCCGGATCCGTCGCCGTGTCGGCGCGGCCTGCCTTGCCGAACACGCGCTCGACCTCGGGCACCGTCTTGATGAGGCGGTCGGTCTGCTGCAGCAGTTCGGACGCCTTGGACGCCGAGATGCCCGGCAACGCCGAGGGCATGTAGAGCAGGTCGCCCTCGTCGAGCGGCGGCATGAACTCGCCGCCCAGGCGCGACAGAGGGATGGCTGTCGCCGCCAGCACCAGGGCGGCCACGAGCAGCGTGGCCTTCGGGAAGCGAAGCACGACCTCCAGCGCCGGCCGGTAGATCGCGATGAGGAAACGGTTCACCGGGTTGGCCGTCTCCTTCGGAATGCGGCCTCGGATCAGGTAGCCCATGAGCACCGGCACCAGCGTCACGGACAGGCCGGCAGCCGCGGCCATCGCGTAGGTCTTGGTGAACGCGAGCGGCGAAAAGAGCCGGCCTTCCTGCGCTTCCAGCGAGAACACCGGCAGGAACGAGAGCGTGATGACCAGCAGCGAGAGAAACAGCGCCGGCCCGACCTCGACAGCGGCCTGCGTGATGAGCGTCCACCGTTCCGCGACGGCGGCCTGCCGCCCGTGCCCGGCCTCGAAGTGCTCGAGGCGCTTGTGCGCAGCCTCGACCAGCACGACCGACGCGTCGACCATGGCCCCGAGCGCGATGGCCACGCCGCCAAGCGACAGGATGTTGGCGCTGATGCCCTGCCAGTGCATCACGACGAAGGCCGTGAGGACGCCGACGGGCAGCGTCACCACCGCGACCAGCGCGGAGCGCAGGTGGAACAGGAACACCGCGCAGACCAGCGCGACAACGATGAACTCCTCGCTGAGCTTCTCGCGCAGGTTGTCGACGGCGCGGTCGATGAGCTGCGAGCGGTCGTAGGTCTCGACGACCTCCACGCCCGGCGGCAGGCCGGGCTTGAGCGCAGCGAGCTTGGCTTTGACGGCGCCGATGGTCGTGCGGGCGTTCTTGCCCGAGCGCATGACGACGACACCGCCGGCGACCTCGCCTTCGCCGTTGAGCTCCGCGACTCCTCGACGCATCTCGGGACCAACCTGCACGAACGCGACATCGCGCAGCATGACAGGCGTCGCGCCCGAGACGGACAACGGGATGTTGCGGACGTCGTCCAGCGACTTCAGGAAGCCGCGCGAGCGCACCATGTACTCGCTCTCGGCCATCTCGACGACGGAGCCGCCGGCCTCCTGGTTGGCGTTCTTCAGCGCCTCGACGACCGTCGCCTGCGTCACGCCGAGCGCCCGCAGCTTGTCCGGCTCCAGGACGACCTGGTACTGCTGCACCATGCCACCCACGCTCGCGACCTCCGCGACGTCGGGAATGGTCTTGAGCTCGAACTTCAGGAACCAGTCGTTGAGCGCGCGCAGTTGCCCGAGGTCGTGCCTGCCCGTGCGGTCGACGAGTGCGTACTGGTACACCCAGCCGACGCCGGTGGCGTCGGGGCCCAGCGCCGCGGTCGCCCCGGCCGGCAACTTGCTCTGCACCTGGTTCAGGGACTCGACCACGCGCGACCGGGCCCAGTAGGGATCCGTCTTGTCGTCGAACAGCACGTAGACGAACGAGTCGCCGAAGAAGCTGTAGCCGCGCACGGTCCTGGCGCCGGGCACGCCGAGCATCGTCGTGGTCAGCGGGTACGTGACCAGGTCTTCGACCAGCTGAGGCGGCTTGCCCGGATACGTCGTCCGGACGATGACCTGGGTATCCGAGAGGTCCGGCAGGGCGTCGACGGGCGTGCGCGCGACCGACCAGAGTCCCGCCATGACCAGGAATGCCGTTGCGATCAGCACGAGGAAGCGGTTGGTGACCGACCAGCGGATGAGCGCGGCGATCACTTGGTCACCTCGGGGCGCTGCTTCGGGGCCGGTTGCTCCGCGGGGGCTGGCGCGGGGCTGGACGCGCCTGGCAGACGGCCCATCGCACCGAGCACGGACCTCAGACTCGCTTCGGAGTCGATGAGGAACTGCCCGCTGGTGACGACCTCGTCGCCTTCACGCAGCCCCTGCAGCACCTCCCGTTGATCGCCCAGGTCGGCGCCGAGCTTGACGTCGCGCGGCTCGAACGAACCGCCGTTGCGGACAATGGCCACCGAGCGAGTGCCCGTGCGGATGACCGCCTCCGAGGGAACGACCAGGCGCCAGGATGCTGCGCCCGCCACTTGCAGCCGCAGCAGCATTCCTGGCGTGAGCCTGCCGGCCTGGTTGTCGACCTCGAAGCGAGCCTGCAGGGTGCGCGTGCTCGCGTTGACCTGCGGAAGGATTTCCTGGAGCTCGCCGTCGAAGGTCTGCGACGCGTCGGCCTGCAGGGCCCCCTTGACCTTCTGCCCGGGAACGAGGTGGACGGCCTGCGCCTCAGGCACTTCCGCCACGGCCCACACCTTCTCGAGGCCCGCGATGCGGAACATCGTCATCCCCGGGGAGACCGCGACGCCATCGCGAACGCCCAGCTCCGCCACGACGCCGCCAATGGGCGCGCTCAGGGTGAATCGGGCCTGGGCCACGCCCGTCTCCTCGCTCTGGCGAATGAGCGACTCGGGAATGGACATGGCGCGCATGCGGTCGCGGGCGGCAGCCACGAGCTCGGGGCCGACGCCGGCGCGCTCGAGCGCCAGCAGCTCGTTCTGGGGCGCCAGCCAGTCCGGCGCATAGACGGTCGCCAGTGCCTGACCCTTGCGAACCCGCGCCATCGGAGCACGCACGGCCAGGTGCTCCACGTAGCCGGCGACCCGTGTCTGGACCGCCTCGCCGAGGCGCTCATCGAACTGCACGGTGCCGACCGCGTCGAAGGACGATGGCACATCCGCCTTCTTCACGACGGCCGTGCGGACGCCCAGGTTCTGCTGCACCGCTGAACTGATCTTCACACCGGCAGTGCTCGCCTCGTCCGCGTAGACGGGCACGAGCTGCATGTCCATGAAGGGCGACTTGCCCGGCTTGTCGAAGCGTGGGCCCGGCACCATCGGGTCGTGCCAGTAGAGCACCTTGTGTTCACCAGCGGATGCGGCCGACGCCGGAGCGGCCAGGGGCAGGGCGGTCGGCGGTCGGCCGGACGAACGGCCAACGAGGAAGCCACTCGCGGCGAGCAGCACGCCCGCAGCAACGAGCGACACGATGAGTGCTGTGCGCTTCATTGGGCGCCTGCCTGGTTGTCTGCCGTGGCCGCCGCGAGCGGCTTGAACGCGAGTTGCGCCTGAGCCTTGGCCAGGTCGCGTTGGAGAGCGAGCAGCTTGCGCCGGGCGTCCACCTCCATGTGACGCGCCTCGAAGAGCGCGGTCAGCGGCCCCTGGTTGGCGCGGTAGGCGCCCATGGCCACTTCGGTTCGCTGCTGCGCCGGAGCGATGACCGCCGCCCGGTAGCGGTCGATGCGTTGCTCAAGCCGTTGCGCATCGCTACTGAGCGCCTGGTAGTCCGCCGTCGCTGCGCGGGTGGCTTCGGCCAGGTCGGCATCCGCCTTGTCGACGAGAGCGAGCTTGGATGCCGTCTCCCGGTCCTGGCGTTGAGCCGGGGCGATTTGCAACGGGATGCTGACGCCAACCGACACCATGTCGGAGTAGCCGGAGCGCTGCCCGTAGGAGACCTGCCACGTCCAGTTCGACGTGCGCTCCTTGGCGGCCACCGTGGCGTTCGAGCGGGCCACGTCGACGTCGCGCCGCAAGCCGGCGACCTCGGGACTGCGCGCAACGAAGTCCTGCTCCGCGGGCACGTCGAAGACCGGAACTGAGGTGATCACGTCCGGCTCGAAGCCGACCCAGCGCTGCAGCGCGGCGAAGGCGCTGGCCTGCTGTTGTCGTGCCTCATCGCTGTCGTCCTCGGCCATCCCCTTGGCCGATGCCAGCGCCAGCACCTCGGCGCTGCCGCCGGCGGCCGCAGCGAGGCGCCCTCGAGCGGCTTCGAGCTCCTCGTGCAGGTGATGCTCGTTCTGACGGGTGAGCTCGAGTGCGGCGTTGGCGTACCAGGCGTCCAGGTAGGCCAAGGTGACCTGGAGGCGCGCCTGGCCCTGGGCAACGCGGGACTGGACGGCCTCCCGGTCAGCCATCGCGTTGGCAGCCGCCGCGCGGGCGGCGCGCTTGTCGGCCGACACCCATTCCTGGCTGATGCCGATGCGCTTCATCGTCATCGAGTCCTTGGTCGTGCTGAAGCGCCCGCCACCTGTCACCGGCAGGTTGTCGATGCCGGCGCTCAGCGTCGGGTCGGGGAGCTGGGCGGCAGCTCGGGACGATTCGGTCGAGCTCTGCGCCGCGGCGCGACCGGCGTGCGCGGCTTCAGACCGCTGGACGGCCGCGTTCAGCGCCTGGTCGAAGGAAAGAGGAGCCGCAGCGACGAGCGCGGGCACGAGTGCGGCGGCCACGGCGACCGCGCGCAAGGTTGTTGAAGGCATGAAGACTCCGAGGACGAACGAGGGCGTTGCTGGCATGCGGGCAAGCCGCACCAGCGCCGGTCAATCGACGCAGGGGGTCAGACTCGAAGCCTGAGCGTGGAGAGGAACAGCGGGTCCGGAGGCGGTCGTGCCTCGACGGTCGCTGCCCCTGGCAGCGTGCGACCTTCTTCGGCATCGAGCACCAGCGGCAGCTCGAGCACCTGGACGACCAGGGGCAGCGTCGCCGTCGGCAGCTTCACGGCTTCGACGGTCTTGCCCGGGTCCGCAGCGTGCTGGTGACACAGGGTCGGCTGCGTCTGGTCCATGCCCTCGCAGGGCATGCCCGCCTTCATCGTCTCGGCCATCGCCGGCGTGCCCGACTGCTGCGGACACCCGTAGCTGGCCAACGCCAGCTGCGAGAACAGCAGCGACAACACCACGAAGAACGTGGTCGTCAGGCGGTGGAGGCGGCGGGACATCATGTGCACGCGCAGTCTAATGCAGGCCGTTCAGCTGATCATCAGGCCCGTCAGGCGCTCGGGCCCTGAAATGAATAAACCCGGCCGGAGCCGGGTTCGTTCGGGACGCGACCTGGGAATCAGGCGGCGGTCTTCTTGGCGGCCTTGGCCGGCGCGGAAGTGGCCTTGACGGCGGTGTTCGTCAGCGTCTGGAAGTTGGCTTCGGCGACGTCGGCGGCCTGCTTGGTGGCCTTCTGGACGCTTTCCATCGCGTTGGTGGCGGCGGCGATGGCCGACTTCACCAGGGCGGCGGCGGATTCGGTGCCGGCCGGGGCGTTCTTGATGGCGCTGTCGACGGCGCCGTTGAAGTTGGCCTGGGCGGTGGCCACTTGCGCTTCGGCGATCTTGCTCACTTCGGCGTTGGTGGAGGCAGCGATGTCGTACAGGTGGCGGCCGTAGGCGGCAGCCTTCTCGGCGGCGGGCTGCAGCAGGCCGGCTTGCAGGGCCAGCAGTTCCTGGGCATCCTTGGCGCCGAGGGCGGCCGTGGCGGTGGACTGGGCTTCGCCCAGGGACGCCTTGGCGACCTGCAGGTTCAGTTCGACGAGCTTTTCGACGCCTTCGAACGCCTTGTTGGTCAGTTCGAACAGGGTTTCGAGGTTGGCCTTCTGGGCGGCGACGAGTTGTTCAGCGGTCAGCATGAGGTGAATCTCCTGGGTTTCGGTGGAAACTGGGTTGCATCAGGGTTGCATCGCGCCAGCAAGTGGATTGCTGCAGTGCAACATGAATCCAAGTATAGGTCTTGGTCCGCCGATTGCAAGCAAATTTGCTGCAGTGCAGCACGTTCTAGGGGCATCCCTCCAGGCGTCATTCGTTTTACACCGGTCCGTGATTGCTTTCCACTTCGACTCGCACATCCTGCCCTTGCCGGCGGGTCATCGCTTTCCCATCGGCAAGTACGGCCTGCTGCGCCAGCGGGTGGCGGCCGATCCGCGTGGTATCGCCCTGCGCGTCGGCGGCCCGGCCAGCGAGGGCGAGCTCGCGCTGGCGCACGAGCCAGGCTACATCGAGGACGTGCTGACCGGTTCGCTGCCGGCTGCCCGGCAGCGCGAGATCGGCTTCGAGTGGACGCCCGCGCTGGCCGCACGCGCCGTCTGGTCGGTGGGCGCCACGATCGCGGCCGCGCGCGTGGCCCTGTCCGACGGCCCGGACGGCGGCGTCGCCGCGAGTCTGGGCGGCGGCACGCACCACGCGAGCGCGGCGGGCGGCTCGGGCTACTGCGTGTTCAACGACGTGGCCGTCGCCGCGCGGCTGATGCAGGCCGAGTGGCACCGCCGCCACCGCGCCCTGCTGCAGGTGGCCGTGATCGACCTGGACGTCCACCAGGGCAACGGCACCGCGGCCATCTTCGCGGACGACGACACCGTCTTCACGTTCTCGATGCACGGCGAGCGCAACTTCCCGTTCCGCAAGTCGCCCGGCGACCTGGACGTCGGCCTGCCCGATGGCTGCGACGACGCCACCTACCTGGCGGCGCTGCGCCCGGCGCTGGACGAGGTCTGGCGCCGCACCGCGCAGCGGCCGCCCGGGCTCGTGTTCTACGTCGCCGGCGCGGATCCGCACGAGGGCGACCGCCTCGGCCGGCTGAAGCTGACCACCGCCGGGCTGGCCGCCCGCGACGAGCTCGTGCTGGCCCAGCTGGCCGCGCGGCGCATCCCGACCGTGGTGCTGATGGCCGGCGGCTACGGCCAGGTCGTCGACACGACCGTCGACGTGCACCTGCAGACGCTGCGCATCGCGGCGCGGACGCAGGCCTCCTGGGCCCACGTCAGCACCGTGTGAGGCGGCTCGCACACAATGGGGCGTCGTCCCCCGACCGCACGCCGATGAACGCCCCCACCGAACCGACCCGCCGCGGCCCCGAGCCGCGCGCCGCCTACGCCGCGTGGCGACCCGTCACCACGCGCTGGATGGACAACGACGTCTACGGCCACGTCAACAACGTCGTCTACTACAGCTTCTTCGACACCGCCGTGAACGGCCTGCTGATGGATGCCGGCGTGCTCGACATCCACCGGGGCGAGGTGATCGGCCTCGTGGTGGAGACGCAGTGCAACTACTTCGCGCCGATCGCGTTCCCGCAGCCGGTGGCCGCGGGCGTGCGCGTCGCGCAGCTCGGGCGCTCCAGCGTGCGCTACGAGATCGGCCTGTACGCCGGCGACGCGCCCGAGAGCGCGGCGGCCGGCCATTTCGTCCATGTCTACGTCGACCGCGCCACGCGTCGCCCGGTGCCGCTGCCCGCGCCGCTGAAGGCGGTGCTGCAGTCGTGGCTGCGCCAGCCGGACACTCCAACGGAACAACGATGAGCGACCTGCCTCCCAACGAACGCCAGGCGGCCGTCGACGCCGCCATCACCTCGCGCCGATCGGTGCGCGCCTTCCTGCCCACGCCGGTGCCCGAGTCGACGATCCGCGAGATCCTCGAGGTCGCCGCGCGCGCGCCGTCGGGCACGAACACGCAGCCGTGGAAGGTGCACGTGCTGACCGGCGCGGCGCGCCAGCGCCTGGGCGACGCGATCCTGGCGGCCTACAACGACCCGGCCGAACGCGCGCAGCACGCCGAAGAGTACGACTACTACCCGCGCGAATGGGTGTCGCCCTACATCGATCGCCGCCGCAAGATCGGCTGGGACCTGTACGGCCTGCTGGAGATCGGCAAGACGGACAAGGACAAGATGCACGCGCAGCACGGCCGCAACTACGTGTTCTTCGACGCGCCGGTGGGCTTCATCTTCACGATCGACCGCATCCTGGCGCAGGGCAGCTGGCTGGACTACGGCATGTTCCTCGAGAACATCATGGTGGGCGCGCGCGGCCGCGGCCTGGACACCTGCCCGCAGGCCGCGTTCACGCAGTTCCACCGCGTGATCCGGCGCGAGCTGGGCCTGGCCGACCACGAGATGGTGGTGTGCGGCATGGCGCTGGGCGTCGCCGACCCCGACGCCGTCGCCAACCGGCTGACCACGGCGCGCGCCGCCGTCGACGAATTCACCACCTTCCACGCATGACCCGCCCCACCGTCTTCATCGCCCGCCAGGTCTTCGCCGACATCGTCGACCGCCTGCGCCCCCACTTCGACGTGCGCACGCACGACGGCGACGCGCCGCTGTCGCAACCCGAGCTGATCGCCGCGCTGCAGGGCTGCGCCGGCGTGTTCATCACCGGCAGCGAGAAGATCGACGCGGTGCTGCTGGACGCCTGCCCGCAGCTCAAGGCCGTGTGCACCATGGCCGTCGGCTACAACAACATCGACGTGCCGGCATGCACCGCGCGCGGCGTGGTCGTCACCAACGCGCCGGGCGTGCTCACCGAGACGACGGCCGACTTCGGCTTCGCGCTGATGATGGCCACCGCACGCCGCATCTGCGAGAGCGAACGCTTCCTGCGCGAAGGCCGATGGAGGCACTGGGGCGTGGACATGTTCGCCGGCGGCGACGTGCACGGCGCCACGCTCGGCATCCTCGGCATGGGTCGCATCGGCCAGGCCATCGCCAGGCGCGGCCACGGCGGCTTCGACATGGCGGTGGCGTACCACAACCGCAGCCACCTGGCGGCCGACGTCGAGGCGTCGCTGGGCGCGACGTGGATGTCGCTGCCCGACCTGCTGCGCACGGCCGACCACCTCGTCATCGTCACGCCCTACACGCCCGAGACGCACCACCTGGTGGGCGCCGAGCAACTGAAGCTGATGAAGCCCACCGCCACGCTGACCAACATCGCCCGCGGCGGCGTGGTCGACGACGCGGCCCTGGCGCAGGCGCTGGCCGCCGGCACCATCGCGGCCGCGGGGCTGGACGTGTTCGAAGGCGAGCCGGTCGTGAACCCGGCGCTGCTCGCGCTGCGCAACGTGGTGCTCACGCCGCACATCGCCAGCGCGAGCGTGCCGACGCGGCGGGCGATGGCCAACCTGGCGGTGGACAACCTGCTGGCAGCGCTGGGCGTGGGGCCGGATGCGGGCAAGCCCAGGACCGCGCTCAACGAGGTAGGGCGCGTCGATTGACCCGCCGTTCGCGGCGGGTCGAACGACCCGCCCGACGTGATTCGACGGCCGCACGCATGAGACAAAAAAGGCCGCCCTCGGGCGGCCTTGTCGCTGGCGCGCGCGTGACGCGCGCGGGCAGCGGGCGCTTACGGCGCCGAGGCGGCGGACGCCGCCGGGGCCGGCATCGCGGCCGATGGCGTCGAGGCGCTGACGCCGTCCATCGACGGCAGCGGCGCCGCGATCGGCGTGGGCTTGAGCGCGTCCGAGGCCGCGGGCGCGGACACCGCGGCCGGCTCGGAGGCGGCCGACGTGGCGGTCGTGATCGGCAGCAGCGGCACGATCAGCAGCGCGACGATGTTGATGATCTTGATCAGCGGGTTGACGGCCGGGCCGGCGGTGTCCTTGTACGGGTCGCCGACGGTGTCGCCGGTCACCGCGGCCTTGTGGGCCTCGCTGCCCTTGCCGCCGAAGTTGCCGTCCTCGATGTACTTCTTGGCGTTGTCCCAGGCGCCGCCGCCCGTGCACATCGAGATGGCGACGAACAGGCCCGTGACGATGGTGCCCATCAGCAGGCCGCCGAGCGCAGCCGGCCCGAGCAGCATGCCCACCAGCACCGGCGCGACGACCGGCAGCAGCGACGGCACGATCATCTCCTTGATGGCCGCGGTGGTCAGCATGTCGACCGCCTTGCCGTATTCGGGCTTGCCGGTGCCGTCCATGATGCCCTTGATGTCGCGGAACTGGCGGCGCACTTCCTCGACCACCGAGCCCGCGGCGCGGCCGACGGCCTCCATGGCCATCGCGCCGAACAGGTAGGGGATCATGCCGCCGATGAACAGGCCGATGATGACGCGGAAGTCCGACAGGTCGAAGGTGACGTGCATGCCGCGGCCCTCGAGGCCGTGCGTGTAGTCGGCGAACAGCACCAGCGCGGCAAGGCCCGCCGAGCCGATCGCGTAGCCCTTGGTGACGGCCTTGGTCGTGTTGCCCACGGCGTCCAGCGGGTCGGTGATGTCGCGCACGCTGTCGGGCAGCTCGGCCATCTCGGCGATGCCGCCGGCGTTGTCGGTGATCGGGCCGTACGCGTCGAGCGCGACGACGATGCCGGCCATGCTCAGCATCGACGTGGCGGCCACCGCGATGCCGTACAGGCCCGCGAGGTTGTACGACACGAAGATGGCGATGCACACCAGCAGCACCGGCCAGGCGGTGGACTTCATCGACACGCCCAGGCCCGCGATGATGTTGGTGCCGTGGCCGGTCGTGGACGCCTTGGCCACGTGCTGCACCGGGCCGTACTGCGTGCCGGTGTAGTACTCGGTGATCCACACCAGCAGGCCGGTCAGGATCAGGCCGACGGCGCAGGCGCCGAACAGGCGCATCTGCGTGCCGGCGCCCAGCGCGTCGTCGGACATCACCTGCTTGGTGACGAACCAGAAGGCGATCAGCGACAGCACGCCCGCCACCGCCAGGCCCTTGTACAGCGCGGGCATCACGTTCTTCATGCCCGGCGAGGCCTTGACCGCGAAGCAGCCGATGATCGACGCGACGATCGAGACACCGCCCAGCAGCAGCGGGTACACCACCGCCGACTGCGCGTTGCCGGCCATCAGCAGCGCCCCGAGCGTCATCGTGGCGATCAGCGTGACGGCGTAGGTCTCGAACAGGTCGGCGGCCATGCCGGCGCAGTCGCCGACGTTGTCGCCCACGTTGTCGGCGATCACGGCCGGGTTGCGCGGGTCGTCTTCCGGAATGCCGGCCTCGACCTTGCCCACCAGGTCGGCGCCGACGTCGGCGCCCTTGGTGAAGATGCCGCCGCCCAGTCGCGCGAAGATCGAGATCAGCGACGAGCCGAACGCGAAGCCCAGCAGCGGCTTGAGCGTGGCCGCATCCGCCGCGGTGCCGCCGCTGATGAACCAGTAGAACAGCCCCACGCCCAGCAGGCCCAGGCCCACCACCAGCATGCCGGTGATGGCGCCGCCCTTGAACGCGACGTTCAGGGCCGGGCCGATGCCTTGCGTGGCCGCCTGCGCGGTGCGCACGTTGGCGCGCACGGACACGTTCATGCCGATGAAGCCGCAGGCGCCCGACAGCACGGCGCCGAGCACGTAGCCGGCGGCGGTCTTGCCGCCCAGGAAGAAGAAGATGATGACGGCCAGGACGACCCCGACGATCGCGATCGTGCGGTACTGGCGCGACAGATAGGCCGCAGCCCCTTGCTGGACGGCTGCCGCGATCTCCTGCATGCGGGCATTGCCGGCGTCCTGCTTCAGGATCCAGGCGCGCTGGAAGAACCCGTAGAGCACGGCCAGTACGCCGCAGGCAAGCGCGATTTCAAGCGCCGTAGTCGATGACATCAAGAGTGGTCTCCTTCCCGTTGTGTGGTTCGGATGCGCCTCACTGCGTGGTTCGGCTGTCTACTCGGTCAATCTTGCTAGCAAGGTCGCCGGACGATCCTAGCGGCCGCTCACGTCGGATCGTCATGGTGTTTTCCTCGGTGGCGCAACTCTTGCTCGCCGACGTGTCGGCGTCGTGGCTGTACCAGGCGGGTACCGCCGACCCCGTAGAATCCGGGTATTCCCGCGACCCTGCCTCAAAATAGAGCATCATGAGCCTGCACCTCGTTTCCCCCGGCGCCAAGGCGCCCGAAGAGTTCAACGTCGTCATCGAGATCCCGATGAACGCGGACCCGATCAAGTACGAAGTGGACAAGGAGAGCGGCGCGCTGTTCGTCGACCGCTTCATGACCACGGCGATGCACTACCCGTGCAACTACGGCTACGTGCCCAAGACGCTGTCGGACGACGGCGACCCGGTCGACGTGCTGGTCATCACCCCGTTCCCGCTGACGCCCGGCGTGGTCGTCACCTGCCGCGCCATCGGCGTGCTGAAGATGGAGGACGAGGCCGGCGGCGACGCCAAGCTGCTGGCGGTGCCGACCAACAAGATCCTGCCGATGTACTCGCACTGGACCAAGCCCGAGGACATCAACCAGATGCGCCTGAACGCGATCCAGCACTTCTTCGAGCACTACAAGGATCTCGAGCCGAACAAGTGGGTCAAGGTCCAGGGCTGGGAAGGCCCGGAGGCCGCCAAGGCCGAGATCGCGTCGGGCATCCAGGCGTACGCCGCCGAGCAGGCCAGGAAGGCCGGCAAGTAAGCCCGGCGCAGCGGCCCGTGCGGCCGCATCCGCCCGAGACAAGCCCTCCGCGCGAGGGCTTCGTCGTTCCTGGCGGCGATCAATCCAGGCCGTGCAGGTGCCGGATCAGGCCGATCGGGTCGAACACGTGCAGGGCGGCGATGACGGCGAGCAGAACGACCAGGGCGATGGCCAGGCGCAGGGCGCGTTGCTTGTTCATGGGATTTCCTTGTGGGCGGCGAGGGGATGTCAGGCCAGGGAGAGCGATTGCCGCACCGTCCAGCGCGAAGCGCGCAGGGCCGGTGCGAGGCTGGCGGCGACGGCGCCCGCGAGCAGGGCGGCCAGGAGCAGCGCGACGGCGCCGGGGTCGAGCCGGGGCGCGAGGTCCTGCGCGGCGATCGAGGCGAGCACGCGGGCGACGACGGCCGACAGCGGCAGCGCCAGCACGACCGCCGCCGCCCAGCTCGCCACGCCGATCACCGCGCCCTCGGCCAGCACGACGCGCAGCGCCAGGCCGCGGCTGGCGCCCAGCGCGCGCATCACGCCGAACTCGCGCGTGCGCTCGGACGTCGCCACCGACAGCGCCGATGCGAGGCCCAGCAGGCCGACCACCGCCATCAGCAGGGCGATGAACCCGAGCGCGGCCACGAGGATGGCCACGTGCCCGCCCTGGGCCGCGGCGAAGCGGCGCGCGGTGATCGCGCCGCGCGTGGCGATCCCCTCGCGCGCCAGCGCCCGGGTGATCGCCGCGAGGACGGGGCGGTCGGCCGCGCGATCGCGCAGCGCGACGCGCAGCACCGGCGTGCCGCTGTCCCGTGCGAGGCGCGCGAACGTCGACGGCGCGACGTAGGCCGCGCCGGGCGTGAGCGTCTCGTCGATCACGCCGGCCAGGCGCAGCGCCACGGGGCGGTGGGCTATGGCCAGCGCGATCGTGTCGCCCACGTGCGCGCCGCGGAACGCGAGGGCAAGGGCCGAGGTGTTGAGCACCACGGCGTCCGCGTCGTCCGCGCGCAGCCAGCGGCCTTGGACGACGTGCGGCGCGATCATCGCGGTGGCTGCCGGGGCCGCGCGCAGCGTGAACCCGCCGTGGCCGCCGTCCGGGTAGGTGCGCACGACCTCCACGCCGTCGCCGGCCGCCGCGGCGCCCGCCGCATCCCAGGATTCGACCGCGCGCACCGCGGGCAGGGCGCGCAGCAGGTCGGCGACGTGCGCCGGCGCGGCCTGCGGGGGCAGCGCGAGCTCGATGTCCCAGCGCCGCTGCTGCGCGGCGCGGGCGACGTTGTCCGTCCAGGCGGCGCGCACGGCCAGCGTGGTCTCCAGCATCGCGCCCGCGCAGGCCAGCAGGCCCAGCGTGAGCACCAGCCGCGTGCGGCGGCGCAACGCGTTGCGCAGCGCCAGCGTCAGCGCGAGGCTGCCGGTGCTCACGCGCGCGACCGCCTGCGCGAATGCGCCGTGCGCAGGCGCGGCGCCGTGGTCGTCGAGCGCCGCGCGCACGCTGCGGCGCGCGGCGGCGAGCACCGGCGGCAGCGCGGCCAGCGTGGGCAGCGCGATGCCCGGCAGCGCCAGCGCGGCGAGCAGGGCACCGGGCGGCGTGGCGTCGCGCAGGCGCAGGTTCAGCAGCTGCGCGATCGCGGCGACGAACGCGTTGCCGGCGGCCACGCCCAGCGGCAGCCCGATGGCCGTCGCGATCGCGCCGAGCGCCGCGACCAGCGCGAGCGTCGTCCCCGCGACCTGGTGCGTGCGCGCGCCGATCGCCTTCATGATCGCGATCTGGCGCACCTGCTGCGCGAGCCAGGCGCCGATGACCGTGGCGCACAGCACGGCGCCCAGCACGAGCACGAGGCCGCTGAAGCCGGTGAGCATCGCGAGGATCGCGTTCATCTGGCCCTGGTGCGGATGGCGGCCCGGCGGCGGAATGCGGATCTGCTGGACCGCGCAGCCCTGCGAAGCGAGCCAGCCGGCGAGGCCGCGCATGGCGCGCTCGATCGCCGCCGCGTCGCGGCCGTCGCGCGCGACGACCACCTTCAGCAGCGTCAGCGGCACCGGCTCGCCCCACTGCGCGAGCGTGCGCGGCGTGACGTAGCCATAGACGGTCTGCTCCTGGCCGGCGGGCGCGACGCCGGGGTCGTGGACGGTGCCGGCCACCTTCACCGCGCGGCGGCCCCCGTGCGGCAGCGCCAGCGTGACCGTGCCGCCGATCGGCTGTCGGGTGAGCGGCAGGGCGCTGCGTTCGACCAGCAGCGTGCCGTCCGCGGGCGGCCAGGCGCCGGCCTGCGGGTGCACCGTGCTGATCGCCGACGTCGCCAGGTCGGGCACGACGAACAGCAGCAGTGGCGCCTGCTCGCCGGCGGACAGCTCGATGCGGGCGCGCAGCGTGGCGGCGAGCTCGGCCTGCGCGACCTCGGGGCGCTGGCGCAGGCGATCGAGCAGCGCGGCGTCGGGCTCGCCCGCGAGCGCCAGCTGCGCCGATGCCGGGTTCGAGCTCACGTAGCTCAGCGGCACCTCGCGCCCCAGCACGGCGCTGGCCACGGTCATCGTCCCGAGCGCGGCGACGCTGGCCGCCAGCGCCGCGACGATCAGGGCCAGCCGCCCGCGCGCGGCGACGGCGTCGCGCCACAGCTTGATCCAGCGCGGCGCGATCATGCGCGCGCCTCGGCCGGGTTGCTCGCCTGCCGCGCGGCGGGCGCGGCCGTGTCGGCCAGCACGCGGCCGTCGCGCAGCGTGACGGTGCGCGTGAAGAAGCGGCCCAGCTCGCGCTCGTGCGTCACGACGAGCACGGTCTTGCCGTCGCGCGCCAGCGCGGCCAGCAGCGCCATCACCTCCAGCGCGGTGGCGGAGTCGAGGTTGCCCGTGGGTTCGTCGGCGACGATCAGCGCCGGGTCGTTGGCCAGCGCGCGCGCGATCGCGGCACGCTGCTGCTGGCCGCCGGACAGCGCGGCCGGCAGCTTGTCGGCCTGGTCGGCGATGCGCAGGCGCTCGAGCAGCGCGAGGGCGCGCGGGCGGCGCTCGCGGCGCGGCCAGGTGGCGCGCAGGTCCATCGGCAGCATCACGTTCTCGGCCACGGTCAGCGTGGGCAGCAGCTGGAAGAACTGGAACACGATGCCCACGCGCCGCCCGCGCCAGGCCGCGAGCGCGTCCTGCGACAGCGCGTGCAGCGGCTGGCCGTCGACGACGACCGTGCCGTCGGTGGGCTGCTCGATGCCGGTGAGCAGGTGGGCGAGCGTCGTCTTGCCGCTGCCCGACGGACCGACGACGGCGACGCATTCGCCGGCGCGCACGTCCAGGTCGATGCCGGCCAGGGCATGGAAGGCGCCGGCGGCGGTCGCGTGGCGGCGGGTCGCGCCGCGCAGGCGAACGAGGGCAGGAGAGTCGGTCGGGGTCATGGAAGGGCGTTGCGATGCGACGAGAAGCCGAACATACTGTTCGAGAGTGCGCGGCACCCGAACAGCGCACGCCCCGTCGTTCACTACCGAACACTCGCCCGCGCGCTGTTCGACATCCGCCTTCGCCCGTGACCCAGGACGCCACCCTCGACCGCCGCGCTGCCCGTTCGCGCGACCTTCTGCTCGACGCCTTGCCCGCCTTGATGGCCGAGCGCGGCTTCGAGCGCCTGACGACGCAGAACATCATCGACCGCGCCGGCGTCGGCCGCGCGACGTTCTACGCGCACTTCGACAACAAGGAAGAACTGCTGGCCGCCAGCGTCGGCCGGCTGCGCGCGTGGCTGGAGGCCATGCGCCGGCCGTCGCCGGGCCAGCCGTTCGCGTTCATGCCGCCGTTCTTCGACCACCTCGACAGCCACCGCGCGATCTACCGCACGACCTTCGAGCGCGAGAGCGAGGTGACCGTCGAACGCCTGATCCGCGCGATGCTGCGCGAGCTGGTGCGCGCCGAACTCGTGGCGCAGGGCGGCGGCCGGCGCGACGACGCGGCCATCGAGCTGGCGACGCAGTTCGTCGTCAGCACGTTCTGGTCGGTGACGGTGTGGTGGCTCGGCGGCGGCATCGCGCGCACGCCGGCCGAGGTCAATGCGATATTCCTTCGCCTGGCGCAGCCGGGCCTGGAGCTGGCGCTGGCGACGCCGCCCTGAACGGCGAGCGGTCGTCGAGCTCGCTCAGGTACTCGTCGATCGCGCCGCCTTCCTGCTTGAGGTGGGCGCCGATGGCGCGCGCGAACTCGGGCTCGGCGATCCAGTGCGCCGACTGCGTGCGCGCCGGCATCAGGCCGCGCGCCATCTTGTGCTCGCCCTGCGCGCCGCCCTCGAAGCGGCGCAGGCGGTTGGCGATGCACCACTGCAGCGGCTGGTAGTAGCAGGCCTCGAAGTGCACGTGCGCGACATGCTCCAGCGCGCCCCAGTAGCGGCCGAACGCGGCGCCGGCCGCGCGATCGACGGCGATCAGCGAGCACGCCACGCGGCGCCCGTCGCGCGAGGCGACGAACATCACCCAGTGCTCGGCCATCGTCGCCTGCATCGCGGCGAAGAACTCGCGCGTCAGGTAGGGCGTGGACATGTGCTGGGCATAGGTGTTGCGGTAGCAGGCGTGGAAGAAGTCCCAGTCGGCAGCGGACATGTCCGCGCCTTCCAGCGTCTCGAACGTGACGCCCGCCTCGGCGACGTAGCGGCGCTCCTGCGCGATCTTCTTGCGCTTGTCGCGCTGCAGGTCGGCCAGGAACTCCGCGAAGTCCGCGTAGGGCAGCGCGATGGGCGCGCCCGGCTCCGCAGGCGGCGCGGCGTCGTGGCGGTTGTGCCAGTGGAACTGCACGCCCTGGCGCATCATCCAGCCGGCGCCGCGCGCGGCGTCGTAGTCCGCGTCGTCGCCGAACAGCAGGTGCACCGACGAACAGCCCGTCTCGCGCGCCAGCGCGCCGAGCGCGCGCAGCGCGAGCTCGCGGGCGCGGGCGTCACGCGCGAGCAGGCGCGAGCCGGGCACCGGCGTGAACGGCACCGCCACCAGCAGCTTGGGGTAGTACGGCACCCCGTATCGGCGATAGGCGTCGGCCCAGGCCCAGTCGAAGACGTACTCGCCGTACGAATGCGTCTTCAGGTACGCCGCCGCCGCGGCCACGAGCGCGCCGCCCGCGCGCTCGCGCACGACCAGCGTGGCGGGCTCCCAGCCGGTGTCCCCGCCGACGCTGCCCGACGCCTCCATCGCCTGCAGATAGGCGTGGCGCATGAAGGGCGTCGGCGCGGCCTGCGCGGCCAGCAGCGCATCCCACTCGGACGCCTCGACCGCACCCACGCCAGGGTGGACCTCGATGACATAATCGTTTTCAGTCAACGCGCTTTCCAGTGCTTCCAGTCATGTCCGAGCCAGATTCCGTGCGGGTCGCACTGCTCCAGATCAACCCGACCGTCGGCGATCTCGACGGCAATGCGCGCCTGATCGCCGACGCCGCGCGCGCCGCGTGGCAGCAGGGCGCCCGCGTGGCGCTCGCGCCCGAGCTGGCCCTGTGCGGCTACCCGCCCGAAGACCTGCTGCTGCGGCCCGCCTTCCTGCACGCCAGCGCCGCGGCGCTGGAATCGCTGGCGCGCGCCCTGGCCGATTGCGAGGGGCTGCATCTGGTGGTCGGTCATCCGTGGGACGGCGGGGCCGCGGGTCATGGCGACGATGTTAGGTCGAAGTCCGTGAGCGTGCCGCGCGTGTTCAACGCGGCCTCGGTGCTGGCAGGGGGGCAGGTGGCGGCCACCTACGCCAAGCGCGAGCTGCCCAACTACCAGGTGTTCGACGAGCGCCGCTACTTCGTCTCCGGCCGCGACGCCGGGCTCGCGCCCGTCGTCTTCGAGGCCGGCGGCACCACGTTCGGCGTGCTGGTCTGCGAGGACGCCTGGTTCCACGAGCCGGCGCTGCTGGCCAAGGGCGCCGGCGCGCAGGTGCTGTGCGTGATCAACGCGTCGCCGTTCCACCTGGGCAAGCCGGCCGACCGCGAGGCGCAGATGGCGCACCGCGCTCGCGCCACGGGCCTGCCGCTGCTGTACGCCCACATGACGGGCGGCCAGGACGAGGTCGTCTTCGACGGCGGCTCGTTCGCGCTCGACGAGCACGGCAACGTCGCCGCGCGCGCGGCGCTGTTCGATTCGAGCACGCTGATGGTCGACGTCGCGCCCGGCCGCGCGCCGGTGCCCGCCGCCGGCAGCGGCGTCGTGCCGCTGCCCGACCTCGAGAGCCAGGCCTGGGCCGCGCTCGTGACCGGGGTGCGCGACTACATCGGCAAGAACGGATTCCCCAGCGTCCTCATCGGGCTTTCGGGCGGCATCGACTCGGCGCTGGTGCTGGCGATCGCCGTCGACGCCCTGGGCCCCGAACGGGTGCGCACCGTGATGATGCCTTCGCCGTACACGGCCGACATCTCGTGGATCGATGCGAAGGACATGGCCGAGCGACTGGGCGTGCGCCACGACGAGATCGCCATCGCCCCGATGTTCGACTCCTTCCGCCAGGCGCTCGCGCCGCAGTTCGCCGGACTGGCCGAGGACACCACCGAGGAGAACATCCAGGCCCGCGTGCGCGGCACGCTGCTGATGGCGCTGTCGAACAAGACCGGCGCGATCGTGCTGACCACCGGCAACAAGAGCGAGATGGCCACCGGCTACTGCACGCTGTACGGCGACATGGCCGGTGGCTTCGCGGTGATCAAGGACGTCGCCAAGACGCTGGTCTACCGCCTGGCCGAGTGGAAGAACCGCCAGCCCACGCGGCGCGCCGACGGCAGCGTCGGCCCGGTCATCCCCGAGCGCATCATCACGCGCCCGCCGTCCGCCGAACTGCGCCCCGACCAGACCGACCAGGACAGCCTGCCGCCCTACGAGGTGCTCGACGCCATCCTGGCGATGTACATGGAAGAGAACGTGGCGATCGACGACATCGTCGCCGCCGGCTTCGCGCGCACCGATGTGGAGCGCGTCACGCGCCTGATCAAGATCAACGAGTACAAGCGCCGGCAGTCGCCGGTGGGCATCCGCATCACGCACCGGGGCTTCGGCCGCGACTGGCGCTACCCCATCACCTCGCGCTTCCGTGCTTAAATCGATTCATCCGTCCTTCCCGCCTTCAAACCTCCGGAGCCCCTCATGAAACAGATCACCGCCATCATCAAGCCGTTCAAGCTCGAGGAAGTGCGCGAGGCGCTCGGCGAGGTCGGCGTCTCCGGCCTGACCGTCACCGAGGTCAAGGGCTTCGGCCGCCAGAAGGGCCACACCGAGCTGTACCGCGGCGCGGAGTACGTGGTCGACTTCCTGCCCAAGGTCAAGGTCGAGGTGGTGGTCAAGGAAAGCGACGTCGAGCGCGCGATCGAGGCCATCGTCAAGGCCGCCAAGACCGGCAAGATCGGCGACGGCAAGATCTTCGTGACGGCGGTGGAGCAGGTGGTCCGCATCCGCACGGGCGAGACGGACGAGTCCGCGGTCTGATCCGCGCCGGTCTCAGACCGGGTTGAAGTCCTTGGCCGCCGGGCTGTCCGCGGCCTCGTCGCGCAGCGTCTGCAGCAGGCGGCGCGCATCGGTGTCCACGCGCAGCCGGTCCACCTGGGCCGTCTCCACGAATCCGGCGTCGCGCGTGTGCGCGAGCATCGCCAGCAGCGGGCGGTAGAAGCCGGCGCTGTCCAGCAGGCCGATGGGCCGCGCGTGGTAGCCCAGTTGCTGCCACGTCCACGCCTCGAACAGCTCTTCCAGCGTGCCCAGGCCGCCCGGCAGCGCCACGAAGGCGTCGGCGGCCTGCGCCATCTGCAGCTTGCGCTCGTGCATGGTGTCGACCACGCGCAGTTCCTGGATGCCGCGATGGCCGAGCTCGCGCGCGACGAGGCGGCGCGGGATGATGCCCAGCACCTGGCCGCCGGCGGCCAGCGTCGCGTCGGCCACCTCGCCCATCAGCCCGGCATGGCCGCCGCCGTAGACGAGGCGGTGGCCGCCTTCGCCCAGGGCGGTGCCCAGTGCGCGGGCGGCCTGCGCGTGGCGCGGATCGGCGCCGCTGCGGGCGCCACAATAGACACAGAGTGAGAACATGGGGCGATTGTCGCCCCGGCGCGTGGCGCTATCGCGGCAGCGGCGCGACAGGCCGCGACGTGGTCAGGGCCGTGCCGCACAGCGCGTCGTGCCAGAACTGGCGGCGCGGGTGGAGCAGGGCGGCCAGGGCGTAGAGCGCGACCCAGGCGGCGACGACCCCGAAGATCGCCCAGGCGTTGGGCAGCCTGAACGCGCCCGTGAGCGCCAGCGGCGGCAGGAACCAGACGTACGAGGCGAAGTAGCGCACGAGCGCGCGGCGCGGCGACACGGGCTCGCCGGTGTCGGTGAGCAGGCGCAGGTGCCAGGTCTTCATCGCCAGCGTCTGGCCGCTGCGGACCCACAGGCTGATGAAGTAGAGGCCCACGACGAGGAACTCGACGGCGATCAGCTGCGAGCGCAGCTTCATGCCGCTGTCCTGGTGCATGACCACGGCGAAGACCAGGGCCGTGGCGAAGGTCACGCCGAACAGCAGCACGCCTTCGTAGAGGAAGGCCGCCATGCGGCGCATGAGCGGCGGAGCGACCAGCCGCCCGTCGCGCGGCTCGACGCGATCCGCGGCGCCGGCGGCAGCCGCCGTCGGTTCGCTCATCGGCGCACGGAAGCCGACGCGGACGCCGACGCCGGCGCCGCCGCCACGTTCGCGTGCTTGGGCAGCAGCGTGGTGCGGTCGACCGCATTCGGGCCGACGGCGATCTTGGGCGCGCCTTCGCGCTGGTGCGCCGGCGGGGTGGCGCGGCGCGTCAGCAGCGTCGTGGTGACGCCGGGCCGCTTGGGCTCGGCCAGCACCGGGGCGGAGCCGGCCGGCGCGCGCGCCGGGGCGCCGCCGCCGATCAGGTTGTTCTTGGGCTGCACCACGTCCACCGCCGGCGGGGCGTGGCGGCGGGCGAAGGCGACGTTGGACGACGCGCTGGCCGGCGCGGCGGCGCGCTTGGCGGCGAGCTCGCGCTTCTTTTCCTCGGGCAGCGCCTGGTAGGCTTTCCAGCGCGCCTCGCGCTCTTCCTTGGACAGTCCGCGCGTCTCCTGGAACACCGTGCGCGCCT
>Ga0207427_100166_pt1 | contig 73732 bp, 80 predicted proteins | sample AraplaCL_Cvi_mMS_FD_184268 | JGI IMG/M metagenome (GOLD analysis project Ga0207427, IMG submission 184268) | Arabidopsis root microbial communities from the University of North Carolina, USA - plate scrape CL_Cvi_mMS (SPAdes) (version 2) | ecosystem: Host-associated > Plants > Roots > Endosphere ... | reverse complement strand
CCCAGCATGAGCCGTCACGGCGACTGCTACGACAATGCCTGTGCGGAAAGCTTCTTTTCCTCGCTGAAGAACGAACTCGTTCACGGTGAGGCCTTCGCGACACGCGATGCCGCGAGAGTCGCCATCGAAAAGGTGTCAGGGACAATTTCGGGGCGGCAACGGGAGTCGTCAAATCGTCCTGGCACCATTCTTCGCTCGAGCCCCATCCACCGAGCTCAAAGCTCGGCGATTGAGCAAATTTTCACCACCGCCCGAGCTCCGAGCCCCACGCGCCGAGCTCCGAGCCTGGAACTCCGCCGGTCGAGTTCGGAATTCCATCGCCCGAGCTCCAGCTCCGAACCTGGCGTTTGAGTCGACTCCGCCCCCGGTTTCGGTTTCATGATCGAGTTCGGGTTTCTGCCCATTCCTTGAGAATCGCTGAAGGCATCTGCGTCGAAGTGGCGAGCGTCGCCGTCATCTGCGATGCGCGCATGGCGCGCTTGTTCGCCCGCTAGCGCATCCAGCGCCATTCGGCGCTGTCGTGCTGCATCCGGATGCCCCTGATCTGCGTAGAGGCAACACACCGTGCATCGTTACGACCAGAGCAAGCGTTCGATCAGCAACCGCCCAGCGTGATCGGCGCAGGGTTTTCAGCAGACGCTCTCGAACGCATCGATGCGCCGATACCTCACAGGCACGGGCGTCCCCGCTCGTGCCTCTCATTCAAGGAACTGTTGTGGTCAAGCTCGCGATTCTTCATCAGACATTGCCTGTCTACATGGAACAAGACCCGCCCGAGGAGAGCAAACACCTTGAGGTGGTACTCAAGGCATCGAATCTGGACGTCTTTCGAGAGGGACTGCGCGACCTGCGGCCTCGCGTGCTGGTGCTGGACCTGCCTTTGCTTGGCAGTGATCCGCAGGCCGTGGTGAAGGCGCTGGAGGAGGCCGTGAAGCCCGAGTTGACGATGATCGTGTACGCATTCGCCAAGTGGGATCTCGTGGAGGCGTTGCGGGGCAACCGGCGACATGTACTGCGGGCGCCCATCAGCGTGCGCGCACTGCGTGCGAATCTGATTCACCTGATCGTCCGCAGCCTGCTGACCGAACCGGAAAAGGCACCCGCCCCGGCACTCGCTGCCGGTGAGCCCGCACTGCCCACAGGGCCCGCCCCACAGCGCCGTTTCGATGATGTGCAGCTGGCGCATTTGCAGGAGATCATTCCCAACGTCGACTGCGAGTGTCCCAACCAGGTTGCGGACCTTGTGTTGGCTTTGAACGCTTTCGAAAACTATTCGCACGAATGCAAGAATCGCAATGCCGATGACGCCAGGGTGCACGCCATGCTCGCCCGCGCCACCGGGCACGCGCGCGCGCTGATGGAATTGGCGATGACCGAGCTTTGCGAATTCGAAAAGATCGATATCAAGCAGCTCTCACACCGCGAAGAAGCCGCGCCAGCGAACGAGGTCTAGGGGGAAGAAAGGAGAAAAAAAGGTGTCAGGGACAATTTCGGGGCGGCAACGCGAGTCGTCAAATTGTCCCTGACACCAATCTTTTGACACCAATCTTTCGCCTTCGCCAGCTGGCTTGCCGGCCTCGCCTGCGAGGCGCTCGACATCGTGCACGGGCTCTCTGCCTCGACGAGCAACGCGCAAGCGCTATTTGCTACTCGGTCCTTCGCCTCGGACGCGAAGCGTTGGTCGGATCGTGGGCCATTGAGCCGATATCACGATGGCTGGAACGTATGATATTCCTGCCGCCGACGACACTTACTCAGATGCAGGAAAAAGGTGTCAGGGGCAATTTCGGGCCGCCAAAGGGCTCGTCAAATTGTCCCTGACACCATTGTTCGGACGCCTATACTTCGCGCATCTCTCCGCGAACCTCCTCCATGCAACAGCGCATCGCCATCGCACTGGGCACCCTGCTGGCGCTGGCGGCGATTCGCGCACACGCCGACGACACCGGCTGGGCCACCACCACGCTCACCTATGACGGCGCCGCCATCGGCAACCTCGATGGCGGCGCGGCGCGCTCGTCCACCTACGTCGGCAACGCGCACCTGCGCAGCCTGCTCGACCTGGACCGCGCGCTCGGCTGGACCGGCACCCACGCCTACGTCGACGCACTGTGGATCCACGGCGGCCAGCCCGATGCCTTTGTCGGCGACGCCATCGGCGTCAGCAACCTCAGCGCACCGCCGAACCTTCAGCTGGAAGAAGCCTGGATCGAGCACAACCTTGCTCGGGCGAACGTCTCGGTGCTGGCCGGGCTGTACGACGTCAACAGCGAGTTCGACCGCACGCAGTCCGGCGGACTGTTTCTCAACAGCGCGTTCGGCATCGGCCCGGAGTTTGCGCAGACCGGCGTCGACGGGCCGTCGATCTTTCCGCGCACGGCGCTGGGCGCACGCGTCGCCTTCAAGCCGGCCGAAGGCGTGGTGCTGCGCGCGGCGGTGCTCGACGGCGTGCCGCTGATCCGCGATGGGGACCGACTGCGCGCCTTTCAGTCCCACGACGGCCGTCTCTACGTGGCCGAGCTGGCCCTGCTCGACCGCGCGGGCGCGCGCCCGCCCGGCGATGCGCGCCTGCGCATCGGCCGCAACGCGATGCTGCCGATGTACGCCGGCAAGCTCGCCATCGGCGCGTGGCACTACACCACCACGTTCGACCGGCTCGCTCCCGCCTCCGGCGCAGCGCGCCAGCACGGCGCTACCGGCTATTACGCGGTGGCCGACCGCACCGTGGCACGCGACGCGCAGGACAGCCGCCACAGCCTCTCGCTGTTCGCGCAGTTCGGCGCGGGCGATCCGGCAGTGGCCCGCTTCGGCCGTTACCTCGGCGCCGGCGCCGTGCTGGCTGGCCCGTTCGAGCAGCGCCGCCAGGACGAGCTGGGCCTGGCCATTGCAGTGGCGCGCAACGGACGCCCCTACCGGCAGCAAGAGGCCCCACGGCCGACCACCGCCACCGAGCGCTCGATCGAGCTGAGCTACCTGGCCCAGGCGAACGACTGGCTCGCCGTGCAACCCGACCTGCAGTACGTGATCCACCCGGACACCGACCCCACCGTGCGCAACGCCCTGGTGTTCACCCTGCGCTTCGAACTGTCCACCGACCTCTGAACCGCCCGCCCGACCAACCCCCTGCAGGAGCCTGCGCGTGGTGTGCGAACCGAACGGGGTCAGGTCGAGCTGGCCGCTACTTGACCCGGCGAACCTCCTGCGGCCAGCCGCAGGCTTCGGCCAGTTTGCCGGCCCATTGCCTTGCCGCCTGCTCGTCGGCCACGTCGATCACGGCGAATCCGCCCAGGAACTGGGGGTTCCGCACGTACGGCCCTTCGGTGAACGTCAGCGTGCCGCTGGTGGCATCCGCGCTGAAGGCATTTTCCGGGTCTTCGTCCAGACCTCCGGCGAACACGTAGACACCAGCCGCCTTCATGTCGTCCACGACCGCGCGTGCAAGCGGACCGCGCGCGGCGAACCACGTCTCGGTGTGCTCGCCGACCCACGCCTGGTTGAAGTAGATGATGTACTTGCTCATGCCATGCTCCGCGGCTGCGCAGCCCCAGCGACTGCCACTCTCCTCACGACGAACGGGCAACTTGCGATTCGACACAAGTGGGCAAAGCCGAAGGAAAAGGTGTCAAGGAAAAGGTGGGGACGTGTCCAATCAAGTTGGTCGACCTGTCGTGGTCAGCAAAGACCGCTGACGCGATTGGATTTGTCCACGTCCCCTTTTTCCGTTTCCTTTATTCCTGCAGTGGACGAACCTCGGACTCGCCCTCGAACTCGGGCCAGTGGGTGCGGTGCAGCTCCATGAACTTCGTCGCGAGCGTGACGGCATCGGCGTGCGTGGGGGCTTCGATCAGGGAATACCCGCCCACGACCTCCTTGGCTTCGCTGAACGGACCGTCAGTTACGGTCACCTTGCCGCCGGCGAGGCGCACGCGCGTTCCCTTCGCGAGGGGTTGCAGCCCAGCCCCGTCGATGAACATGCCCTTTTGCGCGTACTCCGCGATGAATCCGCCCATCGCCTCGAACAGCGCGGGTGGGACCTCGCTGAAGTCATAGTCCTTGGGGTGTTTGATGAACATCATGTACCGCATCGCGTATGGCTCCTGAAGGATGAGGGTTTGGCTGATACCGGCAGGTCTTGCCGGCCGGGTTGGCGGCCACATCGAGGCGCGCCACTGTCATGACGAATGATGCCTGCTGAAATCGACATCGTGTCCGGAAACCGGGACGGAGGAAGTTGAGTCGTGACAAGACGGCGCAGAAAGGATGTCAGGGACAAATCCCGTGGCGCGCAACCCGAAAGAGAAAAAGGTGTCCGTCAAATCCGGGCAACCTCACTGCCTTGCCTCGACTGTCCGCAAAACCTGGGTAGAACCCGCCCGGCGGGCAGCCGGCCAGGATCGGCGTCATCCAGAGCAGCCGCCGCAACATATGCTCGGCAACTGCACCACCTGTTCCGGCGTCACCGCCCAGCCGGTTCGCCGCAGTAACTCGATCAGGTCGCTTACCGGCACGTAGGAGGATATCCGCATCACCAGGCCACTCATGTCGAGATCGACTACCGCGTTCGGATCGACATCGAACATGACGTCCTGGATGGCGTCGGCGCTTGGGCAGGCATCGGTAAGCGCGATATGGAATTCCATCGTATGGCCTCGTTTCATGCATATCGTTGTGGTGTCGCGATATCGCATGTTCCCCGAGCAGCGCGGTTGCCGTCTTGATCCTGGTCAGGTGAAACAGGGGTCAGGAGCCTGACGAAACCGTCGAAACCGGGACGGGGGAAGTTAAACCGCGTCAACGGGAAGGTGTCGGGGAACGCGCTGCTGCGCGCCCGCGAAAGCAGGATCGATGTTGAGCGCGGTCACGACTACCCGGATGCCTGTGACGAAGGTCGCCGCCAGCACCGGAACTTCCTGATGTCGAAGCCTGCTTGCTCGATTCATGGCCGCGATTCGGCGTGGACGGACAACGTTTCCCGCACGCATTCGTCCCGTCATCCCCTCATTCGTCCCTTGCAGCCCACCATCCATCACTTGGCGCGTGCATCGGGTGCACTACTTGGCAAGCATGACATGCTGACCGGAAACCGCCGTGAATCGCCACTGCGGTACGCAGGCACCACACAGGAACATGTATGCCACCGTTTTTTGAACATGCGCTTCGCATCACCTGGATCGCAGTTCTTGGCTATTGGCTCTGGGCGGCGCGCTCGGCCAAGCCTGTCCAGCAGCAGGAGCTTTTCGCCAAGCGCCTGTTGGTCTATTGGCTGCCGCTGCTGCTGGCCGCATTACTCCTGGGCTCAGGGGAGTGGTTCGGCCATTCCCTGCTGCGCGAGCAGTTCGTTCCCCACACGACGCTCGTGTATTCGCTGGGCCTTGCCGTGGCCGTATGCGGTGCAGCGCTTGCCATCCTCTCCCGCGTGCTGCTCGGTCGGAACTGGAGCGCCACCGTCCAGCTCAAGCAGGAGCACGAGCTCATCACCATCGGTCCGTATCGTGTTGTCAGGCACCCCATCTACACGGGCCTGTTGCTCCTCTTTCTGGGTAACGCCGTGATGGTGGGTGACTGGCGCGGCCTGCTGGCTGTCGCCATCGTGCTTGCATCGTTCTGGCGAAAGCTTCGGCTTGAGGAGGTATGGCTGACTGAGCACTTTGGAGAGCCTTATCGACGCTACCAGGCCCGCACAAAGGCGCTCATTCCCGGGGTGCTATGAGGTGGCGCCCGACAAGTACGCCACCAGGCAGCGTGGCTTGGTTTGAGGGCTGGATGGTGCCCGAATAAGGGGGCCGAAGGAAATCAATTCCGGATGAGCACGGCTGACTCGCTCGTCCGCGCCGTCGCGCATTTTCCGTGTAGCGTCCAGGGGTGCCTGCCATGCGACGAACGGCATTCGACGTTTTCGACATGGATGAACGGATGTTCGGATAAGCAGGGGGCGGGGTGATGGAATCGGGCAATGACCGCTGTTTCCTTTTGGGGAGCCGCGAAACAGACTCCCTTCAGTCCACCCGCGTGTATTGCAGGCTGACAGCGAGGGCTTCCTTGCTGTCGCGGGTCGAACCAGGATTATCGGGCGGTTGTCGAAATCGGCGCCGGCTGTTCGTCGTTGTACTGAAGGCCGGCGACCAGCCGGCAAGCCGATCATGGGAGAAGCACACATGCCGCAATATCTGGTGGCGATCCACCACCCCGACAACTACGACCCGTCGCTTGAAGACGATGCGATGATCCGCGACATCCAGGCGCTGAATGACGAGATGGCGGCTGCCGGTGCCTGGTTCTTCGCCGGCGGCCTGCAATCGGCGCCCCTCGCGAAGTCACTGCGCAAGCAGCCCGATGGAAAGGTGGTCATTACCGATGGACCCTACATCGAGGCCAAGGAACACATTGGCGGCTTCTGGATCCTCGACGCAGCGAACATGGACGTGGCGCTGGCATGGGGTCGCAAGGCCGTGGTCGCCTGCCGCGCACCGGTCGAGGTGCGCGAGTTCCTCGTCATGCCAGCGGAATAGAAACGCCAGCCCCGGAACAAGGAGAGTGACATGAGAAAGCTCAGGATCATCGAACACATCTCGCTGGACGGCGTGATCCAGCATTCCGCCGATGACGACCATTTCCCCTACAGCGACTGGACCGCGCCGTATCGGACCCCCGCTGGCCGGGATGCCGTGATGGCCGCGCACGGCGAGCGCTTCGATCTGCTGCTGGGCCGTCGCACCTACGATGCGTGGTCGGGCTTCTGGCCCAGGGCACCGAGCAGTCCGATGGCGGACGGCCTCAATGCGGCAACAAAATATGTCGCCACCCATCGTCCGGAAAGTCTGGAATGGGGCCCGGTCGAGGGCGTTGGGCCGGACCTCGTCGAGGGCATTCGCCGGATCAAGTCGCAGGACGGCCCGGACCTCGTCCTCTCCGGCAGCTCCACGCTGACCTCGACGCTGCTCGAACACGGGCTTGCGGATGAAGTCGTGCTGATCGTCTATCCGGTCCTGCTGGGTACGGGGAAGCGCTTCTTCGCGGAGGGAACCCCGCCACGCTCATTCGAGCTCGTCAGCACGCAGGCATTTCCGTCCGGCGTCATTTTCACCACGTACAAGGTTACCGGGCCGTTGAAGGCGGCCTAGCTCGACGGCGCGACATCGTCAGTGAGCGCCGTCATCAAGCTATCAAGCCAACCCGGGCGGCATTTCGCCGCCCGGATCAACAAGAACCCGCTGGTTCTTCCTCGGCGAAATGGTGACCCGGTTACGACCTGGCGCCTGCTTGCGCGACACCTTCGTTGTCTCAGCCGGCGACGTCCACCACGACCTTGCCGGTGGCTGCGGCGTTCTCGATCAGCTGATAGGCCTGTTCCGCCTCGGCGAGTGCAAAACGGTGCGGGTCGAGGTGGGTGCGCAGCAGACCGAGGTCGGCCAGCCGGGTTGCCTCGCGCAGGATCTCGCCGTGATGCGCCCGGCCTTGCCCGGTCAGCAGCGGGCGAAGGGTGAACACGCCGGAATAGGTCGCAGCGCGGAACGACAGCGGTGCCAGCGCGTGCGTGCCCCAGCCCAGCGCGCTGACCACGTGGCCGTGGTACGGCCGCACCGCTTCGAACGAAGCATCCAGTGTGGCGCCGCCGACGGTGTCGTAGATGACGTCGAAACCTTCGCCGCCGGTGTGCGCCTGCACGTAGTCCGCCACCGGCGTGGTGCCGTAGTCGATCGCGGTGGCGCCGTAGCCTTCGATCATCGTTTTCTGCCTGGCACTGCCGGTGGCGAATACCTGGGCGCCATTGGCGCGGGCAAGCTGCACGGCAAGATGGCCCACGCCGCCGGCGCCGCCGTGCACCAGTACGCGCTGCCCCGCATGCACGTGCGCCCGATCGACCAGCCCTTCGTACGCGGTGATGAAGCCCAGCGGCAGCGCGGCGGCTTCGCGCATCGATAGATCGGCCGGCTTCGGCGCCAGCAGCGCCGCGTCCACCGCCGCGTATTCGGCCAGCGAACCCTGCACGCCGCCGACGCCGCCGGTCATGCCGTACACGGCGTCGCCAATGCGGAAACTGTCCACGTCAGGCCCCAGTGCCACCACGGTGCCGGCCAGATCGATGCCCAGCACCGCCGGCAGCGGATGGCGCGCATGGCCGGCGCTGCCGGCACGGATCTTGGTGTCCAGCGGATTGAGGCCGGCCGCGGCCACGCGCACCAGCACCTGGCCCGGGCCCGGTACTGGCAGCGCGAGTTCGGTGATGCGAAGTGGCGCGCCGACCTGCTCCAGTACGGCGGCTTTCATGGTGGCGGGAAGGGTGTTCATGGCGAGGTGTCCAGCAGGGAAGGTGCGTCCACCATAGACCCGGTTGCAATGCATGGAAATCGACGTTTTCGTTTTCTTTCCATGCAAAAATGCATGGAAAGGAACAACGGGAGCAAATCTATGGAGTGGAGCGACGTACGCATCTTTCTCGCCATCGCGCGCGAGGGTTCGCTTGGCGCCGCCGCGCGCGCGGTCGGGCAGACCCAGCCGACGATGGGCCGGCGCTTGCGCGCGCTGGAGGCCGCACTTGGCCAGGCATTGTTCCAGCGCACCGCCGATGGCTTCGTGCTCACCGACGAAGGCGCGGCCGTGATGGCCAGCGCCGAACGCATGGAGGAGGAAGCGCTCGCCTTCGAGCGCCGGCTCGCCGGCCACGAGAGTGCGCTCAGCGGTCAGCTGCGTCTGGCCGCCTCGGACTGGTTCGGCAGCTACGTGCTCACGCCGGTGCTGGCCGAGTTCGCCCGTCGGCATCCTTCGGTCACCGTGGAACTGCTCACCGACGCGCGCCTCTACAGCCTGGCGCGCCGCGAGGCCGATCTGGCGTTCCGCATCAAGGCGTTCGACGAACCGGACGTGATCTCGCGCCGCCTGCTGCGCATGCCTTATGCGCTCTATGCCCGCCGCGGCGATCCGCGCCCGCGCAAGGACGGCCGCGGCACCCGCCTGGTCACCATGAACGCCGCCTACGGCGGCATGCCCGACGTGACCTGGCTGAAAAAGCACTTGCCGCAGGCCAGCGTCGCGTTCACCAGCAACAACCGCGAAGCGCAGGCGCGCATGTGCGCCGAAGGCATCGGCGTGGCCGTGCTGCCGGTGGCGCTCGGCGATGCCTTTCCCGAGCTCAGGCGGGTCGACCTCGGTGATCCACCGCCGTCACGCGACACCTGGCTCGGGTATCACAAGGATCTGAAGCGGCTGAGCCGGCTGCGCAGCCTGCTGGAGTTGCTGGCTGAACGCTTTGCCGAATGAGCTTCGCCCGTTCGCGGCATGGGCCATCGTGGGATGACTGGCCGCGACGCATGAAGACCTTCCGGATCGTGCTGCGCGATTCCGGGATGACAGCGAGGCGAGCCGAAGCGGCACGGACGAGGGTTAAAACCCCAGTTCGCTCAGTCCCGGGTGATCGTCCGGGCGCCTTCCCTGGGGCCAGTGGTACTTGCGGTCGGCTTCCCTGATCGGCGCATCGTTGATGCTGGCGATGCGCAAACGCATCAGGCCGTTCTCGTCGAACTCCCAGTTCTCGTTGCCGTAGCTGCGGTACCACTGGCCGCCGTCGTCGTGGAACTCGTAGGCGAAGCGCACGGCGATGCGGTTGTCGCGGAAGGCCCACAGTTCCTTGATCAGCCGATACTCCCGCTCGTGCTGCCACTTGCGGGTGAGGAAGGCCTCGATCGCCTCGCGCCCCTGCAGGAACTCGGCGCGGTTGCGCCAGCGGCTGTCGGGCGAATACGCCAGCGCCACCCTGGCCGGGTCGCGGCTGTTCCAGGCATCCTCGGCGAGGCGCACTTTCTGCGTCGCGGTGTCTTCGGTGAACGGGGGCAGCGGCGGACGTTGCATGGTGGATCTCCTGGGGACGGGACGGCCCGAAAGTGTGCGCGTCGCGTGCGGGTGCTGCCAGCGGCGCGGGCTAGACCTTGGTCACGGACGCCGTCTCGCTGGTCTGGCGACGGAACGCCGCGGGGCTGGTGCCATGCACGCGCTTGAACGCCTGCCCGAAGGCCGCGCGCGAGGTGTAGCCGCAGGCCTCGCCGATCAACTCGATCGAACGCGGCGTCTCGCGCAGCAGGCGCGCGGCCAGATCCATGCGCAAGGCGGTGACCACGTCCATCGGGGTGACGGGCGACAGCTCGGCGAAGTGCCGCGCAAAGCTGGCGCGCGACATGCGGCTGACCCCGGCCAGCCGTTCCAGCGTCCACGGCTCGGCCGGTGCGGCGATCACCGCGGCCAGCGCGGGCGCCACGCGGGCATCCATCAGCAAGGCGAGCAGGCCTTGTTGCAGATCGCCCTCGTCCATCAACGTGCGCACGACCAGGGTGAACAGGGCGGCGGACAGGTGCGCGATCACCGCGTCGCCGCCGGGCGAGGCCTGCAGGCTCTCGTGGCGAAGGGTGTGCATCAGCGCGTGCAGGCCGGTGTAGTCGTCGCGGCCGTGCGTGTGCAGGTGCACCACCTCGGGCAGCGCCTGCAGCAGCAGCGCGTGGTGCTGGCCCAGCTCGAACGTGCCGCAGAGCACGTCGAAATCGCTGCGCGGCGCCTCGCTCGCCACCTCGACGAGGCGGCCCAATGGACGGCGCACCTCGGCAAACGTCAGCGTGGCACCGTCGGCGTGCCGCATGGTGTGCGCGGCGCCACGCGGAAACAGCACCAGGTCGCCCGCCACGAACGGGTGCCGCACGCGGCCCACTTCCAGCACGGCCGCACCGGCCAGCACCACGTGGTACGGCACCTGGCCCGGCGGCGCTTGCGGTTGCGGCACCGACCACGCGCCAGCGAAGCGGCACAGCAGGTCCACTCGCCCGCGCAGGCCCATCGAGGCCATCAGCGCACTCAAGCTGTCCAACAGTCACCTCCAGACGAACGAAACCAAGATTGAGACGCGCGGAACACGACGGCGGGGGCGCGACGCCCAGCATTGTCACCACCGGCCGATGCCCAAGGCAACGCCGCCTCTTTCTTCCAGGAGTAACCGCCATGACCCGTTTGCACACTCTCGCCCACGACCAGGCCGACCAGGAAACCGCCGAGCTGTTCGGCATCATCAAGCGCAGCCTCGGCAAGCTGCCGAACCTCTACGCCACCATCGGGAGCAATGCACCGGCCGTGCTTGCCCACGTGCTCGGCACCGGCGCCACGCTGGCGAAGAGTTCGCTCACCAGGCGCGAGCAGGAAGCGATCAACCTCGCCGTGAGCGAGGCCACCGGCTGTGACTACTGCGTGGCCGCCCACACCATGACCGGCAAGCTGGCCGGCTACACGGTGGAGCAGACGCGCGAACTGCGCAGCGGCTCGTTCGCCGAGGATGCGCGCACCGACGCGCTGGTGAAGTTCGCCCTGCACCTGGTGCAGCAGCGCGGCACGCTGGATGCCGCCGCGGTCGACGCGCTGAAGGCCGCCGGCTTCAGCGATCGCCAACTGGTGGAGATCCCGCTGGCGGTGAGCGCGATCCTGTTCACCAACATGGTCAACCGCATCAACGACACCACGCTGGATTTCCCCAAGGTGGCGTGAGCCGGTCCGCGACAGCGACACGGGCGCCGGAGGGCGTCCGTGTTCGGGCGTGCCGATAGGGACTGTACGCGGCGCCGTCACCGGCGAGTCGTACCTGGCGATCAGCGATGTGGGCCGGGTCATCGCCGGGCTGCTGTCGGACGACCAGGCCTGGGTCAACGCCAAGTCCATCGAAATGGCTGGCGGCTACATCATCTGATCACGCACCACCGGAGCAAGACCATGCTGGATCCCGTGTTTCTGTCTGTCCGCGAGCCCTCGCGATGGGCCGCTTTTCCGCACCGCGGCGGTGGTGCCGTCGGGCATCTGCAGCCGGCAGTTCGTCTGCACAGGCCGGCAGCGCGGGAGTTGACCGCATGACCGGACACAACCTCCTGCGCGCGGTGGCTGATGCATTCATTGCGGCGACCAATGCCTTCGATGTCGAGGCGGCCCTGGCACTGTTCACACCAGATGCCGTGATCGATGACCCGTCGACCGGCCAGCGCTTCGAAGCCCATGCGGGAATCCGCGATTACCTGGAGCGCTATTTCCTGGGCTATCGCACGGTGACCCGCTTTCTGTCGATCAAGCGCCTCGGCGAAGGCCGGGCGCGTGTCCGCGTCGATTTCAGCGGCGACTTCGGACACGAGATCGGTCTGCTCGTGCTATCCGTCGATGCCGACGGACTGATCGACCGCATCGATGCCGAGCTCGAATGAAACCTGCGGGGAACCACAGCGCCGCCGCCGCGGGCGAACGCATCAGTGGCCGACCTCGGCAAACACGATGTCGGCGAAGCCTGGCGCAGTGCTCTCGCGGTTCCAGTCGCGCTGAAGCTCGCAGGCCAGCTGGATCCAGCTGATCGGAATGCCGCCGGCCTGGGTGATGCGCTGCAGTCCGGCGCGATGGGCTTCCCGTGACGTGCCACCCACGGCATCGACCACCACGTAGACGTCGAATCCTTCCTGCAGGGCATCGAGTGCGGGAAAGACCAGGCAGACCTCCGTCCACAGGGCGATCATGATCAGCTTTTTCCGGCCCGTCGCCTTGACGGCGGCGACGAAGTCGTCGTCTTCCCAGGCGTTGATCGAGGTGCGGTCGACAATGGATGCATTGCCCAGCAGGTCGGTGATGGGACGGATCATGGGCTGGTTGAGCCCTGTCGACACGTTGACCGTGGAGAGCACGGTCGGGACGCCATAGAGCTTGGCGGTGCGTGCCACCGCCACCACGTTGGCGACCAGGAGACGCTTGTTCATCGAGGCGATGGAGGCGACCTGGACAGGCTGGAAGTCGATGATCAGGAGGGCCGCATTCTGTGCGGTGAGCATGTGATCGGTGACGGGATCACGTGGTGTGGTCGGTGAGGTCATGGCTTTCTCTCGCTGGGTGTTGCGCTGGTCTGGGGCCGAGTCTCGTAGCGCGTGTCGGTGGGGCCGTTGCCGGTGATGATGACGGCGACAGGCTCGCCCTCCGTGCGGGCGAAGTGCGGCATGTTGGCGGGCTCCGTGTAGAAGCTGCCGGGGCCGAGCGACGTGGACCCGGTGTCGTCCGCCGTGCGGCCATAGCCGAAATGCCACGTGCCCGACACGACCACCGCCGAGCGGTCGTCGCGATGCTCATGGGCGGCGATGCGCGTGTGTGCAGGCACCAGCAACTCGATGGCGTACATGCCGGGACGCGTCGGGTCACCCGCAAGCACGAGGGTGCGGATACCGGCCAGACCCGAGGTGCCGGCGATGGCCCCGAGCGCCGGGTGCTGCGCTATCTCGCTGGCGGTCATCCGCCGGGCCGGCAGGGGAGCTCGCGTGTCCATGTCCTTGCCGCAGGCCGCGCAGGCGACCAGGGCAATCTGGCAGGCCATGCATGTCTTGAGGAGCGGGCTCATGGTGCTGCGTCCACAAAGTCGCGCACCGCCGCGATCGTGGCCTTGGGCTGTTCTTCCATCAACCAGTGGCCCGCATCGGGAATCACCAGCCCGGTCACGTTGGTGGCTGTTGCGCGCGCCACCACCGCCATCGTAGGCCCGAACGATTTTTCGCCACCGATCGCCAGTATCGGCATCGTCAGCTTGCCTTGCGCGAGGAATGCCTGGTTGTCCTTGGCATCCTGGTCGAAGGCGGCGAACTGGGCGAAGCCGTCGTGCATGGCACCGGGCAAGGCATAGAGCCGGGCGTAGTGCTGGCGATCCGCCTCGGTGAAGCGGCGCGGGTCGGCCGAGAATTCGTTCCAGAACCGGTCGAGGTAGATGCGCTCGCGGCCCGCCACCAGGCGCTCCATATCCGGTCCACCAAAATGGAAATGCCAAAGCATCGGGCTCTTCAGGATCTCGTCCCAGGGGCCGATCCCCGGAAGCGGCGCGTCCATGAGAACGAAACGCCGGACCCGATCGCGATGCTCGGCAACGAAGGCGTAACCGACCATGTTGCCGATGTCGTGGGCGACCACGTCGACTTTGTCCACGTGCAGCGCGTCCAGCACCGCGGAGATGTCGCGACCCTGGTTCTTCTTGTCGTAGCCACCGGGCGGATGGTCGGAGAGTCCCATGCCCCGAAGGTCGGGCACGATGACGGTGTGGTTACGGACCAGGGCGACTGCAAGCGGCTGCCACATGTCACCGGTCTCGCCATAGCCGTGCAGCAAGACCACCGCCGGGCCTTGACCGCCGACACGGACGAAGATCCGCGTTCCGTTGGCGGCGATCGTCTCGGTCTTGAAGTCGGCAGGATACGGTTTGACGCTCGCGATGCACGCACATGCAACAAGCAACATGCTGCATGCGATGAAAAACCTGCTGGTTCGATTCATGACGCGTCACCTCTGGCTTTGCTGGTGCGGCGAACTTAGGCGCCAGAGGGATTCGCGGCTTGATCGAACATGCCGAATTTGTCGATCACTGCTGCGAGGTATGTTTGCCGGGTGATGATCGCTGCGATACGGCCCCCGCTGGACCCTGTTCGATGGCTCGCGGGGGAACCACCGGGTGCCGTGGCCCAAAGCAGGCTTTTCGTCTTTCCAGAAAGACCTGGGACGCGTGCTTCAAGGGGTTGAATAAAGAGCACCATGGCCGGCTTCCACGGGCATTGGCCGTTGCCGGAGCACGCGGATATGATGATCGCAGGGTGGGGTGACCCGGGTCATTGGACGATGCGACTGCGGGACTGCCATCCCATCGTGTCTATCGCCGGGTGGCAACTATCTGCGCGATGCGCGGGTCAGGTGGGGATGAATGGCACAGCAGCGAAAACCGACGCAGATCGCCGGGATTTCCGTGGTACCTGTCGCCGCGAATGCGCCGGCTGGGCGATCGATCTGCGCCCCGACTGAAAGAGTCGTGCGATGAACGAGCGTCCTGATCACATGGCGGACCATGCGAGTGCAACGCTCGACGGCGATCTTCAATCCTGGGAAGAAAGCTTCCGTATCGCGATCGACACCATCCCCGGGCTGGCCTGGTTCGGCAGTGCCGATGGGCCGGTCGAGTTCGTGAACAAGCAATGGTGCGATTACACCGGAATATCGATGGATGATGCGCTGGGCTGGGGTTGGACAGCCACCATCCATCCGGACGACATGTCGCGCCTCCAGACACAATGGCAGGAGGCTCTGGTGCGAGGCGTGCCGGGTGAACTGGAGGCACGGGTTCGACGTTTCGACGGTGAATACCGCTGGTTTCTCTTTCGCTATGCCCCGCTGAGGGACAGCGCGGGCCGGGTTCTGAAGTGGTACGGATCCAACACCGATATCGAGGCGCGCAAACGTGCCGAGGATGCCTTGCTGGCGTCCGAGCAGCTGATCCGGGGACAGGTCAACGCCCTCAAGAGCTCGCTGGACGCGCTGGCCAATGAAGCGGAACCCAGCCTGCTGGTCACGCACACCCTGAGCACGCTCACCACACAGTTCGGCGCGCATAGCGCCAGTGTCTGGCGCCGGAGATTCGCCGACAACACGATAGGGGTCGAGTTCGTTTTCGAGGACGGCCGCGTCGTGCCAAACACCGATCCCCGTTTCGCGGGGCTCGACCTCACGCTGCCGATGGAAGACATCTGGCCCTGGCCTGAAGTGTTTTGCTCCGGGAAACCGAGTGTCATCGAGGACATCCGGGTCGTTCCGCCTTTCGCCTTGCGCGATCGGCTGCTCCCTTTGGGCATCATCACCGTTCTTTTGCTGCCCCTGTTTGTCGCCGGGCAGCTGGAAGGCGCCATTGGACTTCGCTTCCAACGCAAGCGCATGTTCCAGTCCGAGCAGGTCGAGCTGGCCCAGGCCCTTGCCAACCAGGCCATGCTCATGATCCGCCTGGCCGAGTTGTCGGCGAAGGGGCGCGAAGCCGCCGTGGCAGGAGAACGCAATCGCATCGCACGCGACATTCATGACACCCTGGCGCAGGGATTTACCGGAATCATCGTCCAGCTCGAAGCGGCCGAGGACGCCAGTCGGCGCGGCCTTGGGCTCGCCGCAGAGCAACACGTCGTAACGGCGCGAAACCTGGCGCGCGAGAGTCTCAGCGAGGCCCGGCGCTCCCTGCAGGCTCTGCGGCCTCAATCCCTGGACGAGGGTGGCATCACCCATGCCCTGCGCGCACTGTTCGGCAAAATGACCGAAGGCGTGTCGCTCAGCAGCAACTTCCGGGTGCTGGGTGAACCCAGGGCCTTGCCGTCCGATTGGGAGGAAAATCTGTTCCGGATTGCCCAGGAGTGCCTGACCAACGTGCTTCGCCACGCCCAGGCATCCAGCGTCAACGCCACCATCAGGTTCGGCGACGAGAAAGTCTGGCTTCAGTTCGACGATGACGGCCGAGGATTTGACCCTGCCGCACGAAGCGAAGGTTATGGCCTTCTTGGCATGCGCGAACGGGTGGGCGCCATGGGCGGGCAGATGGAGGTTGAAAGCTCAATAGGTCTCGGTACGACGGTTTCGATCGGCTTGCCGTTGACCATCATTCCTGCATCGGAACCAAACTGATGGAGTTGTCGACATCCGATACCAATGTGCAGGCGAAAGCACGCATACGTGTCCTGATCGCCGACGATCACGTCACGGTCCGGGAGGGCCTGGCGGCGATTATCGGGCGGCAGCCGGACATGGTCGTGATCGGTGCAGCCGCCAACGGCAAGGAATGCGTTGATCGCTGGCTGCAGTACCGTCCCGACGTGACCCTGCTCGACTTGCGCATGCCGGTTCTGGACGGAATCGGTGCCATCGAGGCGATCCGTCGCGATGCCCCCTCCGCGCTGCTCATCGTCTTGACCACGTTCGGCACCGACCACGACATATGCTTGGCCATCAAGGCAGGGGCGAAGGCGTACATGCTCAAGGATGCCCAGAGGGAGGAACTGCTGGATTGCATCCGCGCCGTCCACGCCGGCGAAACCCGCATTCCGCCATTGCTTGTGGCCAAGCTCGCTGCAGAGGTCAGCGGCGAGATACTCACCAGGCGTGAGCTGGAAGTCCTGGCCTTGCTGGCGCGGGGGCGCAGCAACAAGAACATTGCGCTGCGGTTGAGCATCAGCGAGACCACCGTCAAGTCGCATCTGCACAGCGTCTTCAACAAACTTCGGGTCTTGAGCCGCACCGAGGCCATCGCGGTGGCAAGCCAGCGAGGCCTCATTCGTCTTTAGGCGCCGTGTTGGCGGTCAAGCCCTCCGAAAGGAGGAGCCTCCACTCCTCCTTTCGCACCGTGCAAAGATGGCCCAACGGACCAATGGATGGTAAGTGCCATTGACGATAGCTTGTGCCCCGAGCGAAAGCTGAAATCCGGCATCGGGAGTTCAAGATGATGTACGAGCCAGAGCAAAGGGAAGAGTCAGTTCCCATTGCCGTGAAACTTCTCCGGCGCGCATGTCTGGCTCTCGACAAGGATGCAAACGTCGCGAAGCGCGAAATCCGCAGGGCGCTTGAACTGCTTCTGGATTCCGTGGTCCGGACGCCGATGAATCAACCTGTCCCTGGACTCGCACCCTGGCAGGCCCGAAGGGTGGTCGACCACATTCTGGCCAATCTCGAGGCGCCCATTCGAGTCGAAGATCTGGCCGCCGTGACGCGGCTGAGTGCGAGTCATTTCTCCCGGGCTTTCAAGCTCAGCTTCCGCGTGTCTCCCCACGCCTACATCGTGGCACTCCGGCTTTCGCATGCGCGCGCCTTGTTGTCGGACAGCAATGAGCAGATCAGCCAGATCGCCGCGGCGTGCGGCTTTGCGGACCAGGCGCATTTCTCCAGAGTCTTTCACCGCAGCATCGGATGCGCTCCCGGCCTTTGGCGACGTGAGCGCCGCAGCCATCCGATCAATGACCCTGCCACTTCCATCGAAAACCCTCCAGGAACGGAGGCCTCGCAGCACCATCGTTTCGAATTTCCGCACCTTGCGGGAGCCGATGATGTTGCGGCATGAAAGCAGGCGCCAGCGAGTCGAGCCGCTTAGCCGGTCGTGCAAGGCTGGCGCCTGTCTCCGGCATCAAAGCCAGCGCAGCGTTCTGACTCGCTGCGGGTGGAATAACCGTATCCGCGGCCCCAAGTCGTCCCGATCCTCCTCACCGTTGAGGGGCGATCTTCAGTCGAGGAAATCCCATGCATATCAATTTGAGTAAACGCCGTGCCATCGTCACCGGTTCCACTGCGGGCATCGGTCTGGCAATTGCCAGCGGACTGGCCGCTGCCGGTGCCGAAGTCGTCATCACCGGACGCACGCAGGCGCGAGTCGATGCCGCCATGGCCAGCATCGGCAGGCAGGTGGCCGGCGCAAGGCTGCGAGGCTTGGCCGCCGACCTGGGCACGCGCGAAGGTGCGGAGCAGCTGATCGCCGCGGTGCCGGATACCGACATTCTGGTGAACAACCTCGGCATCTTCGAGCCCAAGCCTTTCTTCGACATTCCCGATGAAGACTGGACGCGCTTCTTCGAAGTCAACGTGATGAGCGGCGTGCGCCTCTCGCGCCATTACGCGCAAGGCATGGCAAGACGTGGCTGGGGTCGCGTGCAATTCGTCTCCAGCGAATCGGCGGTGCAGATTCCCCCAGAGATGGTGCATTACGGGATGACCAAGACGGCGGAACTGGCGATCTCGCGCGGACTGGCCGAGACGCTGGCCGGCACCGGCGTTACCGTCAACGCGATCCTGCCGGGGCCGACGCGTTCGGAAGGCGTCGGCGATTTCTTCGGCAAGATTGCTGCAGAACAGGGCGTGTCACTGGAACAGGTGGAACGCGATTTCATTGCCACGCATCGACCCTCGTCACTGATCAAGCGACTGGCCAGCGTGGAAGAGGTGGCCAACCTGGCCGTCTATCTGGCCTCGGAACAAGCTTCAGCCACCACCGGTGCGGCGATGCGTGTCGATGGCGGCGTCGTACGTTCGGTGATCTGAGCCGCGACACCTGTTGCGGAACCCACTCCCGGAACGGGTGTCAGGGACAAATCAGGGGCTGCCATCCTGATCGAAAAGGTCGCTGCTCAAATCGTTCATGACACCATTCCTCGCGTGGGGGAGCCCGGCAATCGTCGGCACGCAGGCGTTTCCGCCGGGCATCATCTTCAGTACTTGCAAGGTCGGCGGGCTTTTGAATACTGGCTAGTTCGACGGCGCGACATCATCAGTGACTACCGGAACGCCGTCATCCGGCAGGCATGAAAGATGTGCCTGAGGCGATCGAGGGCGTGCGGAAGATCGAGTCCACGCGGCTCATCGCTGCCATTGCCAGAATCACCGTGAATGCTGTTGGCAGGTGTGGCGAGGGTTTGGTTTGCCTCATCGCGCAAGAGTGCAGTTGAACTTCTGCCGGGTGTCACCGTATTTTGTGGCGTGTCTGCTGTGTCCGATGTCCGCGCGAAGTGTCCGCGGACGGATGTTCTCTTTCGACAGGCAACGGGAAATGGCGCGGGAACGCGGTTTTCACGGCGTGGTGGCATTGGCACGACGTTTGCCTTGTCCCTCTCGAAAACCTCGTTTCCTCATTCGATGGAGAGCCGTCATGAAATTCAAATACGAAACCCTGCTGCTGCGGAGCCTGTTCGGCGCCTGCGTGGCGATTTGCGCGATGACCGTCGGCAGCATGTTGCTGGCGTAGGTGGTCGATCGCGCGAAGTACCGGCGACACGCCGGTTTGGGGCGGCGTCGGCCGCCTCGATGCGCGGGCAGCAGCCAAACCCCTGGTCTGCCCGTGCGTTTCCCCTCCACAAACCAAGGAAGTGACTCATGAACAACATTCTCTCGCCCCGCTCTGTCTCGCGTCGTATCGCCCGTGGTCTGGCTTTGGCCGGTGTCATGGGCGCGTTCGCCGTGACGGGTATCTCCACGGCCAGTGCGCAGGCTACTGCGGGCACGGTGTTCGGCAAGGCACCAGCGGGTTACAGCATCGCTGTGCGCAGCGACACGACGGGGGCTGGCCGAACGGTGACGGTGGATTCAGCCGGCCGCTACTCCGCACCCCACCTGCCGCCGGGCATCTACACGGTCATGCTGAAGCGGGGCGATCAGGATGTCGCCAAGCATCTCAACGTGCCGGTAGCCGTGAGTCGCGGCGTCGAAGTGGATTTCAACTGCAGCGAGATCAAGTGCGACGAGGCCGCCAACGCGAAGTGAGCCTTGGCGCACTGATGCACGCATGGTGAAGAAGGGAGGCCCGGCAAGGAAACTGCCGGGCCTTTTCTCCATGCGGGGGCGCAACAGGCGTGTCTGCGGGCAGGAGAGCCAGCGCATCCCGCAGATCGTCAAAGGGGGCGTCAGAGACAATCCGGGGGCAGCCATCGTCGGGTGTAACTTCATCAGCCGGTCGGATGCCTGGCAGTGAACACCGCCAATTGATCTGCGAAAGCACGCTGGAAGCCGGGTCGCGCTTCGCCACGGGCGACATAGGCGTCGAGGTTGGGATATTCGCCCAGTATTCCCGTTGGCTTCGATCGGAACAGTACCCCGATCATCATCAGATCGCCCGCGCTGAACGCACCGTCGAGCCATTCGGCATCACCAAGACGATTGGAAAGTTCGCCCAGCGTTTTACGGGCGCGACCCTCGAGCATGGGTTGACGCTGCTCGTACCAGGGTTTGTCGCGCTCGAAGATCAGGGCCATGCTGCGTTCAACCAGCGGCGGCTCCACCGTGCTGAGCGCGGCGAACATCCAGGTGATCGCACGCGTACGTGCATCCGGTTCGTCCGGCAGCAGGCCTGCGCGACTCTGCGCAAGGTGGAACACGATGGATCCCGATTCGAACAGGACGAGGTCGCCTTCTTCATAGGTGGGGATCTGCCCGAAGGGTTGCAGCGCAAGATGCGCGGGTTCCTTCATCGCCTTGAATGACACAAGGCGAACGTCGTAAGGCTGGCCGACCTCTTCAAGCGCCCAGCGAACGCGCAAGTCACGTGCAAGTCCTCTGCCGCGGTCGGGCGAATCTTCGAAGGCAGTAATGGTGGGGATCATGGGAAGGCTCAAGTGATGGAAAGACAGGGGCAGCGTGAGCTGGTCGAACCGGGAACTCCGAATACCGTCAGTTCTTCGGCACCAGCTCGCCGGTCACCTTGCCGTTGCCATCCAGCATCTGCAGTGACGGCTCGCCGTCCCTGGCGACCTTCATCACGATGCGCGGGTGGCCCTGAAGGTCGTTCATGGCGAGCTGCACGCTGCCATCGATGTTGCGGCCTAGCACCATGCGCCGGGTCGGGCCGCCGTGCTTGGCGAAGAATGCTTCCATCCTCGCTTTCTGCTGGTCCGCCGGCAGATCCTTGATGGAGGCCATCAGCTGGATTTCCTCCAGAATCGAATAGTCCGGGTAGTCATTGAACTGCAGCCTGGTGTAGCGGCCTTCCTTTTCCTGGTGGGAATCCAGCGCCATGGTCTGGTCCTGCTCGTAGGCGTCGAAAGACAGGTGGCCATGTGATTCCGTGGTGGCGTCCTTGTCCTTTTCGCCGCCGAAGATCAGCCCGCCGTTCTCGCTGCCTTCGTCGTTGTAGAAGATCATGCCGGCGGCTTTGCGGTTGGGGTGCGGGTATTCCTTGCCCTTGATGATGATGCCCGGCGCCGTGGCGGCATCGGAGATCACCAGTCGCAACGTGCCGTCGGGTTCGCGCACGTTGATGCGTTGCACGTCCAGCTGGTCGAGCGACAGCTTCTTTGGCGCCTGCGCAAAGCCGCTCAGGGCCGTCACGGCAAATACGGCGGTGAGTACGCCGGCATAAATCATCAGGAAACGCTGACCGATGGGTTTCATGGGCTTGCCTCTTCACTGTCGGGGTGGATGTCCCGGCATGGTCACACGGCCGCCTAAACGGCGACACCGGGTCGAAACAAAAACAGGTCGGCGCGCTTTTCGAACAGACGATCCTGACCTTTGCGTTGCGTTGCATTGCAAGCGTCAACCGCGCCGCGCGGCTTCGATCGCGGCGACGTCGATCTTCGACATCGTCATCATCGCGTCGAACGCGCGCTTGGCGACGGCGGGGTCAGGATCGGTGAACGCGGCCGTCAGAACGCGCGGGGTGATCTGCCACGACAGACCCCACTTGTCCTTGCACCAGCCGCAGGCGCTGGCCTGGCCGTCGTTGCCGATGATCGCGTCCCACAGGCGGTCGGTTTCGGCCTGGTCGTCGGTCGCCACCTGGAACGAAAACGCATCGGTGTGCGGAACCCCGGGACCACCGTTCAATCCCAGGCACGGGATGCCCATGACACTGAATTCTACGGTCAGGACATCGCCCTGTTTGCCGGCGGGATAGTCGCCCGGCGCACGATGGACCGCGCCCACGGCGCTATCCGGGAACGTCTTGGCGTAGAACGTCGCGGCATCCAGCGCGGTGCCGTCATACCAAAGGCAAATCGTGTTCTTGCTGACCATGGGGGTTCTCCTGATTCAGGGCGGTGAGGATGCCCTTCATTCTCTTCGACGAACGACGTGCGCGCAGATCGACACGCAAAAAACCGGGTCATGGCGCACCTCCCATCCTTCTCGCCGTGTACGAAGGTAGTGACTTCGCGAGAGGAAACCATGGCACGCCGCCTGATCCGTTCTGCTGGATCGACACGGGACGGAGCGAGCCGTCCCACTTCGGTCAGGTCGGCAAGCTGATCACCGGCACAAAACCACCGAAGATCATCCGCTTGCCGTCGAACGGCATGTCGCTGGCGGCCGCCATGCGCGGATCCTTCATGAATTTCTCCATGCCGGCATCGCGGGTGGCCTTGTCGGGCCATTCGACCCAGGAGAACACCACGGATTCGTCTTTCTCCGCCTGCACGGCGCGACGGAAATCGGTGAGCTTGCCGTCGGGCACGTCGTCGCCCCAGCACTCCATCACGCGCGTGGCGCCGAACTCCAGAAAGATCGCGTCAAAGGTTTTGGCGTGCCCGATGAACTTCTCGCGGTTGGCATTGGGTACGGCGATCACGAAACCATCGATATAGGACATGGTTGTCTCCTTGGCGGGAACGGCGGCCGGTATGGTCACCTTCTCGTATGCGACGAACGAGTGCGCGAGGGATCGACATGGGGCCGTGCTGCCGTCGACCTCCCATGCATGAGGTTGGAGTCGGCCCATTCCAGCCAGTCGTACCCAGCAGTCAGCGGTGATGGTTGGCTGAGACGGACAACCGAGTGTTGCTCCGCGCCGCCACTGCGCGGATGCTACTTGCCGGGGGTACGACGGCATGGCCACCCGGGGGCACGGATACCAGCTGGACTGACGCACATGGCACGCGCTCGCGATCCATTGACATCTCTGTCTGAGCGGGAAGCGCTCCTGATCCGTATTTTCGACAAGCTGCCGGGCATGGTCGGCTATTGGGATACCGAGCAGCGGTGCCGGTTTGCGAACGCCGACTATGAACGGTGGTTCGGCATCAAGCCGGAAGAGTTGATCGGCAAGACGTTGAGCGAGCTGCTCGGGCCCATCTACCAGAAAAATCTCCCCCACATACTGGCGGCGTTGCGCGGAGAGGAGCAATTGTTCGATCGCGAGATTCCCGACCCTCAGGGTGGACCTCCCAGATACAGCCAGGCGCACTACATACCCGACGTGCTGGACGGCGTCGTGCAAGGATTTGTCGTATTGGTCTCCGACATAAGCAGCCGGAGGAAGCTTGAGCTTCAGCTCCGCGAGGCACAGGAGCGGGCAAACACCATGGCCATGCATGACGCTCTCACGGGGCTGCCCAATCGTGCGCTGCTCGAAGATCGTTTGCAGGAGGCCATCGAGATGTCGAAGCGGCACTCCAGTCGATGTGCTGTTCTTTTTCTCGACCTCGATGGATTCAAGAACGTCAACGACGTTCTCGGCCATGGGGCGGGAGACAAGGTGCTTTGCGAGGTGGCGAGGCGCCTCGTCGACGAGCTGAGAGAGGTGGATACCGTGGCTCGATTGGGTGGAGACGAGTTTCTTGTCCTGTTGCCCGAGGTCAATGGCCGGGATCAGGCTGGCGTCGTTGCTGGCCATCTGCTTGCGATGATGCAGCGAGAGCCATTCGTGGTGGAAAATCAGTCGTTCGTGTTGTCCTTCAGCATCGGCATCGCCTTTTGTCCGGATGATGGCTTGGCGGTGCATGAACTGCTTGGGCACGCAGACAGTGCCCTGTACACGGCAAAACGCGCCGGCAGGAACCGGTTCGCATTTTTCACAGCCGAAGCGAGTGGTTCCGGGAACCCATAGTCGCCGGCCAGCCCCGCTGCCCGGTTTCCGGTGCATGCCGACTTCCGCCAATCCATCGGTAAAAACGGGCGAAACAGGATCGGCCCAGAGGCACTTTCGTCAGCGAACGCCTCTGATCTCTCAGCGCAAGGAAACTTCAGGCTCCAGCCCGGGTTCTGGGCCGGCGGATGGCGGTGATCTTGCCGTTGCGTCCGCCGCCGCAGAAGAAGCGGTCGCCGCCGTCGGACTCGAGTCCCGACACGCCGACGCCGGCTGGCATCTGCAGGCTCTCGAGTACTTCGCCGGTGGCAGGGTCGATGTGTCGCACATCGCTTTCGTCGCCTTCCCAGGTGCCGTGCCACAGCTCGCCGTCGACCCAGGTGACGCCGGTGACGAAACGGTCGCACGCGATGGTGCGAAGAATCGCGCCCGTGTCGGGATCGACCTGGTGGATCTTGCGCTCGCGGTATTGCCCGACCCAGAGCGCGCCCTCGGCCCACGCGAGTCCGGAGTCGCCACCAGCGCCCGGCGCCGGGATGGTGGCGAGCACGTGGCCGGTGGTCGGGTCGATCTTCTGGATCTGGTTCTCGACGATCTGGAACAAATGCCGTCCGTCGAACGCCGTACCTGCGTGCGCGACGACATCGATCATGTGCGGTGCTTCCTTGCTGGCCGGATCGAACGCAGCCAGTGCACCGCCGGTGGCAAACCAGACGCGCTTGCCGTCATAGGTGACGCCATGCACCTCGTCGATACCGGGGAAGGGGCCGTACTCGCGGATGATTTCGGCGTTTGATCGTTTCATGCAGCCATCCTAATCGCCGGGGAAGGGCGTGGGGAGTAACAAGCTTGTCGGGAATCCCGGCACGGGCGGGGTCAGCCAGCGGCGCGCCCGGCCGCGACCGAACGAGTCCACCTTGTGTGCGGCCGCCAGCGCATCGAGGGCGCGCTGCACGCTGCGCTGGCTGGTGCCAAGCACCAGCGCCAGCGCCGAGCTCGACCATGATTCCCCGTCAGCGAGCAGGGCAAGCACGGCCGCATGCGCGTCGTCGACGGGACGGGCCAGCACGACGACCTCGCCGGCATGGCGCGGCGCCAGCGCGAAGCCCTGCTTGGTTGCGTTGATGTCGGCCATCGGTCGAAGCAACGTGCGCAGGCGCCCGACTTCGACCCGCAAGCGGGCGCGGTGCGACTCATCGGCGTGTTTCGTGCGGAAGGCACGCGTGATGAGCGTGGCCCTCGACACATCGCCGGGCCACGCTTCACCCAGGGTTCGTGCCAGCGCGAACAACACCGGGCGCCGCTCCAGCGAGATGGCCGAACGCGCGTCGCGCACGGCGTAACGGCATGCATCCACGACGAGCGCGGTGGAGGCCAGCAAGGCCTCGACCTCGTCGAGCTGCAGGAGTCGCTCATCACCGTGGGCGATCAGGCGCGCGGCGGGCAGGTTCAGCGCGAGGAAAGCATGTTGGACTTCCGCCATCAGCGCCGGAATGGCGGCTTGGCGCGCTGCCAGCTCCGCCCGCGCGAGTGCGGCGCGCGCTGTCGCCGTACGCAGGCGACGTATCGCGATACCCGCGACGACCAGCTCGCAGGAGGCCCGCGATGCAGGCGGCAACGCGGCCGAATCGAGTTCGGCAAGCGTGCGCTCGGCGTCGTCGAGATGCCCGGTCAGCAGCAGGCGACGAGCCTGCAGATAGCGCGCATACGCGGCGTTCGCGTGGTCGCCGTGCGCTTCCAGCGTGGCCCGCGCGGTGTCGAGCGCTTTCGTGGACTCGCCGAGATCGCGCGAGACGAGCGCGATCTCGGCCTCGGCGACGGCGCAGCGCGCGCGGGCCATCGATTCGTGCGGGCCGAAGGCGCGCGCAGCGCGACGCAGCAGCATCTTCGCCCGCACGAAATCGCCGAGCTGGGCCATCGCGATGCCGCGCAGCGCGAGCGCCGGCGCGTCGTCGCGCAAGGCGACCCGCTTCAATGCGCCCAGGGGGTCACCCGCCGCGAGTGCGCGCGCCGCGGCTGTGATCAGGGAATCCATTCGGAGGAGCTCATTGTCAATCGCGCCACACTTGTCACTCCTACCCTTCGATGGACCGGCCGCAGTCTATCTCACGCTCAACAACCAAGGCGCCGGCGCCAACCGGCACCGACAACACGTGGATGCGAGGAGAGACGAGATGGAAAAGATCGCTGTGTGGGGCTTCAGCTGGGTGCCGCCGTTTGCCCAGGGTCTGGTGCGCGACCTGCGCGTGCGCTGGGCGCTCGAAGAGGCGGGGCTTGCCTATGAAAGCCGGTGGATCGACACCGAGGACCGAAATTCCGATGCCTACCGGCGCAGGCATCCGTTCGGCATGGTGCCCGTGCTCGAATCCGGCGACGCAACATGGATCGAGTCGGGCGCCATCGTCCATGCCATTGCCGAACATTGCGAAGCGCTCATGCCTGCCGACCGACGCACCGAAACGCTCACCTGGATGTTCACGGCGCTCAATACCGTCGAGCCGCCGCTGTGGAATCTGTTCGTGATGGATGTGCTGCACCGTGACGAAGCATGGGTGCCACTGCGGCGTCCTGGCGCCGTTGACGAGGTGCAGGCTCGATTGGCCGCGCTTTCCGGATGCCTCGACGGTCGCGATTACCTGCTTGGCCGCTTCACGGTGGCCGACATTCTGATGGCCACCGTGCTGAGGTTCATTCGGCATACGGATCTGGTAGCCGGATTCCCGCTGCTCGTTGCCTACGTCAAGCGCTGCGAGGCGCGGCCGGCTTTCCAGGCTGCCTTGCGCAACCAGACGGTCGGCTACGCACGCAACGCACCAGTTGCAGCCTGAGTTGAAAGGGAGAGCAGCGATGACTGACGACAAGACTGGAACACGCGAAGAGTGGCTGGCAGCGCGGCTTGAGCTGCTTCATGCCGAGAAGGAGCTCACGCGACGCAGCGATGAGGTGGCGCGGCAGCGGCAGGAACTGCCGTGGGTACGGATCGACAAGCCGTATCGGTTCGAGACCGACGAGGGCAGCGCTTCGCTGGCGGACCTTTTCCGGGGGCGCTCGCAGCTGCTCGTCTATCACTTCATGTTCGGGCCCGACTACAAGGCCGGTTGCCCGTCGTGCTCGTCCATCGCGGACGGGTTCAACGGCTCCATCGTCCACCTGGAAAACCACGACGTGGCCTTCACGGCAGTGTCGCGTGCGCCGCTTGCGAAGCTGCAGGCGTTCAAGCAGCGGATGGACTGGACGTTCCCCTGGGCGTCGGCGCCCAATGGAGAGTTCAACGTCGACTTCAACGTCGTGTTCACCGAGGAGCAACTGTGCAGCGGCCCGGTGAATTACAACTACCAGCCGATGGACGTGAGGCCGGCCGTGAAAGCCGGAGAGGATGGTTTCGTCGGCCGGATGGCGGCCATGACGGAGACAAACGTGGCGACCTATCTGCGCGAGATGCCGGGCATGAGCGCGTTCGTGCTGGAGGCCGGCGTCGTCTACCACACGTATTCCACCTATGCGCGCGGGCTGGACGGTCTTTGGGGCATGTACCAGTGGCTCGATCGCGCCCCCAAGGGGCGCAACGAGAACGGCGTTTGGTGGCGCCACCATGACAAGTACGACCAGCGTTGAGCCATGTCGTGGCGACAGCGCCACGGTGCTTCCTGACAGGAGGGATGACATGAGTGACGTGCATGTCGGTGCAGATGTAGGCGCTGCCATCGGTCATGGAAGCGGCGATGCGGCATCTCTCCGTGGGGCCCGTCGGCTTGGCCTCGCCGCCGCCCCGACGTTCGCCTTCATGGCGTTGCTGACCGGCGTCTTTGGCGCAAGTCCGACGGACACACTTTGCTCAGCCGCGCACGGTGCGTTGCCACTGAGCAGCATGGTGCTGATGTATGGGCTGATGAGCGTCTTCCATCTGGCGCCCTGGCTGAAGTGGATTGCCCAGCGTCGACGCGGTATCCGCCGCCAACTCTCCACTTCAGAAGCACACGAGTCAGAGATAGCTGAGCCACCAGTCCTTGCGCCGCCGCTTCAGGCCGGCGTACCAGCGGCAGAGCGGATAGAACGCCAGCACCACGCATGTCCACAGCAGGTAGATCGCCGGCAGGCCGACGTCCCATCCGAGCGGGGCGGTGAACGGGAAGTGGCCCAGGTCCGGCGAGCGGAACATGCCGCTGACATCGCCGTAGCGCAGGTAGCAGGCGGCGACCGCGAGCAGATGAATCAGGTAGAAGTGCAGGACATAGAAGAACAGTGGCACCTTGCCGTAGACCAGTGCAGGACGCAGCAGCCGCGGCGTGTGTGCGTCGAAGGCCCGCAGCAGGAGCAGCGCCGGCCCCAACGTCATCAGCAGGAACAGTAGCGAGGGCGGATACTTCTGGGTGCCGAGGAAGGACAGCAGCGTCCACAACGGCGAGCGTTGCGCCGACCACGGTTGCGGATCGCCATACACGTCGAGCAGGCGCAACAGCACGAAGCCGAGGGTGAGGCCCAGGCCGAGCCGCCGCAGCAGCATGCGTCGGCGCTCCTCGCTCCAGCCGTAGCTGTGCCCGAGCGCGTAGCCCAGCGCGGCGACGCCGAGCCATGGCACCAGCGGATAGGCGACGAACACCGCGTGCGTGCCGGTGTGGATGAAACCGGGCGCGTGCAGCACCGACCACAGCGGCGCGAGCGGGCCGAACGCATCGGCCTGGATACCGTCCAGCAGGTTGTGGCTGGCGACCATCGTCACGCCCAGAGCAATCAGCGCACGCGTCGGCAAATAGATCAGTCCGGCCAGCACGATCATCGCCCAGCCCAGCGCCCACAGCACGGTGAGCAGGGTGATCTGGTAGTCGACGTTGAACTGCAGCGCAAAGCGCATCACCACCACTTCCAGCACGATCAGCCACAGTCCGCGCGTGAGCAGGAAGTGCGACAGCTCGTGCTTGGACATGCGCTGCAGCGTCAGGCAGGCACTGGTGCCGGTGAGCAGGAAGAACACCGGCGCGCAGAAGTGGGTGATCCAGCGGGTGAAGAACAGCCCCGCCGTGGTGGTGGCGAGGTTGGTCGGGCTGGCATCGAGTGCGCCGAAGAAATCGTGCACGTGATCGAGCGCCATGATCACGATGATGATGCCGCGGAGCAGGTCGATCGATTCGATGCGGACGCGGGAGGGCGACACGTCATCGGTTGCTGCACGAACTGCGGGAAAGGGTGTTGCGGTATCCATGTCGTTTGCTCCCCAGGCGGCCGGTCAAGCGTTGTGCGCGGACCGGCACCAGACAAGTGACGATGGTAACGCGGCGATGTCACGGCATCCGCTGGCTTCCCGGTTCCCTTCGCGCCGACCGCGAAACATGCGCCGCAGTGTTCCTCCGCGCGGCTGATCGCCGCAGCGTCGGTCAGCCCGGAATTTCCGGCTCCGCCAGCTTGCCCAGCAATACCAGCGATTCCTGCCAGGCGGAGATTGCCATCCCGGTCAGCGTGCAGGCACTGGAGTGCGGCGGTGACCCACGCCAGCCCGGCGTGCCGTTCACGCTGCGGCTGGAGAACGGTACGGACATGCGTGCGCGCAGCGTGGTGGTGGCCTCGGGTGCACGCTATCGGCAGATCGATATCGAGAACCTCGCCATGTTCGAGGGCGCCGGCGTGTCCTAGTGGACGTCGCCGCTGGAGGCGAAACTCTGCAAAGGCGAGGAGATCGCCCAGGTCGTTGCCGCGCTGCATCGGATCCTTGCGCAGGAGCAGCAGCGCAACTGACACGGTGCGCGAGTGGATGGATCAGCCCGGCAATGACAGGAGGTCAGGCGTCCGCGGCGATGCCGCACGTCGGGTTGGCGTCACCACGCCGCGATCGTTGGCGTTTATCCACATACATGGCGCGGTCGGCGTGCGACAGCAGGACGTCCGGGTCGCTTCCGTCTGCCGGAAAACAGGCGATGCCAATGCTGGCATCCAGCCGGAACAAACCATCGGGCAGCGCGTAGAGCGGGCTCAGGCGGTCGCGGATGCCGTCGGCGACGGTCTGAGCTGCTTCTATATTGCAGCAGCCTGGCAGCAGCGCGACAAACTCGTCACCGCCGACGCGGGCCACCAGGTCACCTTGCCGAAGGCCCTGCTGCAGGCGTTGTGCGACCTCGCGCAGCAGGCGGTCGCCGGCGTCGTGGCCGCCCCGATCGTTGACCTCCTTGAAGCCGTCAAGATCCATGTAGAGCACGGCCAGGCCGTCGCCGGTCTGCTCCGCGTGCGCGATCGCGTATTGCAGTTCGCACTGCAACCGGTGGCGGTTGGGCAATCCAGTCAACGGATCGTGGCTGGCACGGTACTCGAGTTCGCGCTCGGCTTGGCGCAGCTCGGTCACCTCGCGACCCACTCCGATGCGCATACCGTAGTCGGGCAGCGAGCGGGCCGACCATTGGATGTCCACGCTGTGTCCTTCCTTGTGGACGTAGCGATTGCGGAAGTGGCGCTGCAGCGTGCCGGCCATCACATGTTCGGCCTGCCGCATGGTCGCCGCGCGGTCGTCCGGATGAACCAGTTCGAATATTCGCCGGCCCAGCACCTCGGCGGGGGCATAGCCGAAGATGCGCTCGAAGCTTGCATTGACATACAGCAAGCATCCCTCGGTATCGACGACGCAGACAGCGTCGGGTACCAGGTCGAGCACTTCGGTGAGGGGCGGCAGTTTCGGGATCATGATTGCTGGATTCGTAATGAACACTAAAAGTCAGAGACAGCTTCCCAACGGAATTTCTCCCATGTGGACCGACGTCGCTCCAAGGCTTCGGCGCGCTGCGTTGAGCAGTCCTCAGCTACTGGATGGTGGTGCGGACCGTTCCTTGAGGCAGACCTTGCAGCCTTCGGTGAACGCGGCGGAGCTGGAATCGCAGGCGGCCGGATCAGTCACCTTGTTCTCCGACGCCCAGGCATGGCCGGCGGCCTCGCAGTCCAGCGTGCAGGTGCTGGCGACGCGGTCGTTCTTGATGCTGGATTTGGTCTTGATCTTCTGGTCGGCAGAAGCGGGCAGTGCAACGAGCAGCAGCAACAGGCCTGCGACAACGAGAGCGGTGGGGCGTACGTGCATTTGGATTCTTCCGAGGACGGGTCGATGGTCTGCCCGGGAGCGCAGGGCGTCAAGCAAGCATGCGGCCATGGGGAGCGGATGAAAGCGAGCAGGAAAATACGGATCAGAGCTGGACAAGCAGATCAGGGAGGATTCGAACGCTGGCAGGGCGACACCTCGCATATCGAGCGGGCCGATGCCGCGAAGGCTCCCGGCACGCGCAGCGTCCTGACCAACATCGAGAAGGATGGCGAGCCGCTGCAGATCGTGCGCGACAACATGCCGTTCGGCGATGTGAGCAAGGGCGAGTTCGACACCTATTTCATCGGTTATGCGCGATCCCCGGCCCGGACCGGGCACATGCTCGCCCACATGTTGGTCGGTAACCCGCCGGGCAACTGCGACCGCCTGCTTGACTTCAGCAAGGCTGTCACCGACACGCTGTTTTTCGTCCCATCCGCGACGTTTCTGGACCATGTCTGGGGGAAGGGCGCCAGAGGCAATGTTGCTGGACCTTCTCCTTGGCAATCATGCCTGGAGCCGGCTGGCGCGGTAGCGCGATCCATCGAAGGCGATCTTGCCGCTTGGCTGCCTGAAATGTGACGTAAATCACATTTTTGATGCTATCGTCGACAAGTCAGGCGGCTGGTCGGGGGGGGCGACTGCCTGGGTCCGATTCGAGTGGAAGGGATATCCGGCAAGGAGTGCACGACCTCCGACGGGAGTGCGACGCGCCATGACGCAGGCCTCCACGATGCCGGATTTCCGGTACCGCGCCTTCATCAGCTACAGCCACCGGGACAAGGCCTGGGCTGGCTGGCTGCACAAGGCGCTGGAAGCCTATGCGATTCCGAAACGTCTGGTCGGTCAGGCCACGGTGACGGGACCGATTCCGAAACGACTCGCGCCGATTTTCCGCGATCGCGAGGAGCTGGCCAGCGCCACCGATCTTGGCCGCAAGATCAATGAAGCGCTGGCGCAGTCGGCGAATCTCATTGTCATCTGCTCGCCGCATTCGGCGACGTCGCGCTGGGTCAACGAGGAAGTGCTGGCGTTCAAGCGGTTGGGGCGCAGCGAGCGTGTCTTCTGCCTGATCGTCGATGGTGAACCCAACGCCAGCGATCTGGCCGGCCGCGAGATCGAGGAATGTTTCGCACCAGCGTTGCGTCACCGGCTGGGTGACGACGGCAGCTTGAGCGCACTGCGCGCCGAGCCGATCGCGGCCGATGCGCGAGCCGGCAAGGACGGCAAGACCGGCGCCAAGCTGAAGTTGATCGCCGGCATGCTCGATGTCGGCTTCGATGCGTTGAAGCAGCGTGAGTTGCAGCGACGCACCCGGCGGCTGGCCACGCTGGCCACGCTGGCCCTGATCGTGATGGGGGTGACCACCACGCTGGCGATCTTTGCTGTCATTTCCCGCCATGCGGCGGTGGTGGCCAGTCATGCGGCCGAACGCCGGCAGAAGCAGGCCGAAGACCTGGTCGACTTCATGCTTGGCGACCTATACGACAAGCTGGCGCCGGTGCAGCGGCTCGACATTCTCGAAGCGGTGGACGATCAGGCGATGCGCTATTTCCAGTCCTTGCCGACTACCGACGTCACCGACGCTGCACTGGGGCAGCGAGCCAAGGCGCTGGAAAAAATCGGCAGCATCCGGATGGATCAGGGGCACCTGCCGACGGCGCTGGCGTCCTATCAGGCTGCACTGACGCTCACGGCCAGACTGGCCGATGCGGCGCCGGACGACGTGGCACGACAACTTGCCCATGCCGACGTACAGACATTCATCGGCATGGGGCACTGGCGCCAGGGCGAGCTGGACAAGGCCGAACAGAGTTTCGTGGCTGCGCAGGGGATTCTGCGGCGCGCCGAAAACCGCTCGGCCAACAATCCGCAGCTGCAATTCCAGCTGGCCACGCTCGACAACAATATCGGCCACGTGATGGAAGCACGTGGCCAGCTCGATCAGGCCACGTCGACCTATCAGAACATGCTGGAACTGAGCCAGAAGCTGGTGGCCACCCAGCCGACCAACGGCGAATGGCGCGTGCAGCTGGGCATGGCGCACAACAACCTTGGCAAGATGGCCCTGTTGCGCGGCGATCTTGCGACGGCCGTCGAGCAGTACGTGGCCGATGACACGATCGAGTCCGCCCTGGCGGCGCGCGATCCCAAGGACAACAACCAGCAGCAGAACATGCTGGCCGTGCGCGCGATCCTCGGTCGCACGCTGGCTCTCACCGGTGATGTCAGCACGGGGATGCGTGACCTGCAGCAGGCGATCGACATCGCCACACGCATGCGCTCGATCGATCCGAATGATGCCGAGGTGCAGGGCCAGGTCGTGCTCTATTCGATCCAGCTCGCGCGGCTGCAGCGGCTCAACGGAAACCTGGCCGCTGCGCAGGCGGCAACGGCATCATCGATCCCGGTGTTTCTCGCGCTGGTGAAGAAAGACCCCACGAATGCGCGCTGGCAGCGTGAACTGGTCGAAGCGCAGCTCGAACAGGTTGCCCAGTGGCGCGTCACCGGCCACGCCGATGCAGCACGCGAACAGGCGCAGGCGACGCTGCCGCGACTGCGCGAGCTGCGCAGCGCACAGCCCGATGACCGGGCCATCCTGCTGGCCTTGGTGGACGCGAAATTGCAGATCGCCAATCTGAGTGCCGATGCGCAGCTCGCGCAATCGCTGCGTCTTGAAGCCCTGCATGCCATGCAGGCAGTGACCAGCGGTGCCGGCGATCCGCGCCTGCTGGCGTTGCAGGTCGAGGCACTGGTGGATATGGATCGAACCGCCGAGGCGCAGCCGCTGATCCGGCAACTGTGGACCAGCGGTTACCGCGATGGCGCGCTGCTCGCCGTCCTGCAGCGCAAACAGATCGCCTATCCGGTCAATGCCGATGCGCAGCGAAAGTTGCTGGCGGCGGCCGGCGCCATTCATTGACGGATAAGTCGCCGCGCTTTCAGGAGTGTTCAAGCAGAGGGCTTCAGTGCATGGAGGCAGGTATCCACCGCAGTCATTGCTTCAACGAGCCGGGAGAAGATCATGCCCACCAACAAACTCGACAATCAGAACGCCAACCAGCAGCCGCCCACGGACGAAGAAGAAAACAATGAAGCCAACGCCGCGCCCGACAAGGAAGCCGACGCGAAGCTTGCCCCCACGCCCCAGGTGACCACCAATCCGGGGATCAAGAACTACTAGTTCGCGTCGGCGAAAAGGCCGAGTCGCCATCCTTCGAGGCTGACTCGGCCTTGCATGCAGGCGGCCGGCGACGGCTGCCTGCAGGTGGTCGGTGTGCGCAGTCACGTGTCCTCAACCTCTGGAAGCTGCCATGACTCCCCTGGTTGTCGGTGTCACCAGCCATCGCGATATACCCGTACACGAGATCGAGCCGATCCGGCAACGCGTGCGGGATTTTTTCGCGCAGCTCCAGCGTGATTTTCCCGGCTTGCCGCTGGTCGTGCTTTCGGCGCTCGCGGAAGGGGGCGACCAGCTCGTGGCTGAGGAAGCGCTCGCCGTCGGCGCGCGACTGATCGCGCCGCTGCCGCTGCCGCGTGACCTGTATGCCGAGGACTTCGTCGATCCGGCCGTACGCGCCCGCTTCGATACCTTGTGCAGTCAGGCCGAGATCGTGCTGCTGCCAAAGTTGATGGCTACGCCGCGCCATGCGATCGGATCGCCCGGTGGAGCACGCGACCGCCAGTACGCCAAGGTCGGCGTATACATCGCCAGTCACAGTCATGTGCTGCTGGCGATCTGGAACGGCAAGGCGGAGGGTCGTCTCGGCGGCACCGCGCAGATCGTGAACTACCACCTGACCGGCACGTTGCCAGGTGTGATCGACCGGCATCGGTTGACGCGCCATGTCCTTGGCGGTGGCGACGAAAGCCTGCTCTATCACATCGTGTGTTCGCGATCGGGCGACGATGGCGGGCCCGCGGCGGACCTGCGTCCGCTGCAGGCGGGGTGGCGCAGCGCCGAGACCACGATGCTTCACGACAAGCTGCCAGCGGATTTCCAGCTGATGTTCGCGCACATGCAGGAGCTCAATGCCGACAGCGAGAAATATGCCGCCGACATCGAGGCCGCACCGCAGGCACCCCATGGCGTGCCGTCAGCCGCCACGGCCAGCATCGATCGTCTGTTCCACGACGTCGACTGGCTGGCGGTGCATTTCCGCAAGCGCGTGCTGCTGGCGATGCGCCTGATCTACACGCTGGCGGCGCTGATGGGTATCGCCTTTGCGTTCTACGCGCATCTGCCGGCGAAGGATTATCTGATCTACGTGTTCCTGCTGATGTTCGCCAGCGGCGGTTATCTGGCGATGCTCGCGCGGCGCCGCGGCTGGCACCGCAAGTATCTCGACTACCGCGCGCTGGCCGAAGGTCTGCGCATCCAGTCGTGCTGGTGGCGTGCCGGCATCTCGGCCAGTGCCGACCACGAATTCGCGCACGACAACTTCCTGCAGAAGCAGAACATCGAGCTGGGCTGGATCCGCAACGTGATGCGCGCCGCCAGCCTGTATCCGTCGTTGCATGTCGAGGAAGTCACGCCCGCGGCGCTGGCCGATGTCATCGAGGAGTGGGTCGGGCGCTCCGGCGTGTCCGGGCAGCTGCATTACTACGAATGCAAGACGATCGAGCGCACCGGCGTGCACCATGTCACCGAGATGATCGGATCGATCAGTCTGTGGGGCGGTATCGCGATCAGCGTGTATCTCGCCGTGTTCGCGCTGGTGCTGTCGGAGGGCACCAAGATTTCCCTGGTGATGATCATGGCCGTGCTGTCGATCGTTGCTGCCGTGCGCGAGTCCTATGCCTATCGCAAGGCCGACCGCGAACTGATCCGGCAGTACCGCTTCATGCAACGCATTTTCAGCAGCGCCCGCGCGGCCCTGGATCGTACGCAGGACCCGGTCGAGCAACGCGAGATCCTGCTCTCGCTCGGCGATGCCGCGTTGACCGAGCATGCCGAATGGACACTGATGCAGCGCGAGCGGCAAGTGGAGCACGGCAAGCTGTAGGGAGTGGCGCTGCGGTGTCCATGGCGTGGCAGCAATTGCGGATAAAGGAAGTCTCGGTTCGGGCAGATTGAATGCACGGACTCCTCCGGCACATGGATTGGCGATCAGGAAGCGGCGATGATCCGGTCATGCAGATAGCGACCCACCGCCGGATTTTTGCTCACGACGAGTTTCTATGGCAGTACGAGATGCGCTTGTCTGCCGGCGGTTTCGTGGTGGCGCGGCGCGTGCCGACGGTTCCCGAACATGAGGTCGAGGAGCACACGCATACTGCAGGATCTTGTGGCCAAATACATCATCCCCACGGTGGCAAAGCCTCCGCGCGATCAAGAGCCATAAGGCGGCAGGGATGTGTTCCCTGCATGTCATACGACATCACACATCACATCGGAGTGCATCATGATGAGCAGGCGCCTTTTTATCGGACTCATGTTCCTGCTGGTGGTGGCCTTGGGCAATGCCGGTTCGGGCATGGCGGCGACGGCAACGGCCGATGACGCCGCTGCCATCCGGCAGGTAATGGATCAGCAACAGCTGGCGTGGAACCGTGGCGATGTCGCGGACTTCATGCGCGGCTACAAGGACGCGCCCGATACCACCTTCGTCGGGACCAGCGTGCGCAAGGGTTATCAGGCGATTCTTGAAAGCTATCGCAAGCACTACGCCAGCAAGGCTCAGATGGGCCGGCTCGCGTTCTCCGACTTCGACGTGCGCCTGCTGCCCGACGCACATGGCGAAGTGCGTTATGCCGCCGTGACCGGCCGCTTCCATCTTGACCGCACGGCTCACGGCGAAGCCGCCAAGGACGACGGCGTGTTCTCGTTGTTGTGGGAAAAGACGGCCGACGGCTGGAAGATCATTCTCGACCACAGCAGTTGAGGCTTTCTCCACCGACGCCCGCATGCAAGGATATTCACTTGCCGGATCAATGGCTGTCGACCTGGAGACGTGGCATGGGCAAGGGCAGGCTGGAAGCCTTCAGTGACGGGGTCATCGCGATCATCATCACGATCATGGTGCTGGAACTGAAGGTGCCGCAGGGGCCGGCGCTCGCTGCACTGGTGCCGCTGACGCCCGTGCTGCTCAGTTACGTGCTGAGCTTCGGCTACGTCGGCATCTACTGGAACAACCATCACCACATGCTTTCGATCAGCCACAAGGTCTCCGGGGCGGCGATGTGGGCGAACCTGCATCTGCTGTTCTGGCTGTCGCTGTTTCCTTTCGCCACGGCGTGGATGGGCGAGAACCACGCCGCCGCCGCGCCGACCGCGGTGTATGGCGTGGTGCTGCTGATGGCTGCCGTGGCCTACTGGATACTGCAGCAGGCCCTGGTCGTGGCGGATGGTTACGGTTCGGCACTCCGGCGCGCGATCGGCTCCGATTGGAAGGGCAAGCTCTCGCCGGTGCTCTACCTCGCGGGAATCGCCCTGACGTTCTGGCAGCCGTGGGCCGCGCAGATGGTATATGCGCTGGCGGCGTTGCTGTGGCTGATCCCTGATCAGCGCATCGAGGGAGCCGTCGAGCGTTGAATCCGGGAAGCTGAAAAGTAGCCCTTGAGGAAAAGCTGATCCGGGCGAGGCCCAATGGGGTCAGTCATGCGGCAACGGCTCGATCGCCAGGCTGTGCTCGCTGTCGCCGGTGGCGCCGGTAAGCATGTTCGGCGGCAGGTGGCCAACGTCGCCGACGGCGACGACCTTGAAGCTGCCATCGGCCTCGATGCGGATCCGCGTGATGCTGGCATTGCCGACCGACATCTCCAGCCACGCGGCGGTGTCGACGCCGAGCGCGCGGGTGACCAGGTAACGGATCACGTTGCCATGGCAGACGAACAGTTCGGTGCGTTCGCTGCCTTGGGCGGGCTTGAAGTATTTGACGAAGACGCGATCGAGCTGGGCCTTGCATGCAGCGAGATCTTCGGGCTTCTCGCCTTTCATGGCCTCGATCCGGCGGCTCGGCGGCATGCACTCGGCGAGGTCGTCGAGCACGCTGAACTTGCGGCCAGGAAGATCTTCGGCGATGACCGCCGCGGTATCGCGCGCGCGTTGCAGCGGGCTGACGTACAGCGCATCGAACCGCGTCGGCAGGCCTGCCAGTCGGGCGCCCACCAGGTGCGCCTGGGCGACTCCGATCGGCGACAGGTGAGGTCCCAATCGTGGGTCGGCTGCAGGGTCGGGCAGATAATTCCCGTGACGCACCAGCACGATGATGCGTGCCGCAGGCGTCGGGTTTTCGGTGGCCTGTGCGGACGCTGCGAGGAACAGAAAAAGCACGCCGAGCAGTAGTTTGTTCATGGGTGGATTATTGCGCAAGCAGGCGACGGCGGCGGCCGGCTATATCGCTTCTGTCCGTGTTGTCCGGACACCGGCAGGATCGTCCGCGGACACTCGGGCTTTTCCGGATGCGCAGAAGGAAATGGCTTGGCAATGCGCTCCCCCGAGCTATGAGGCGGTTGGCACGGCGTTTGCCATCCAACTCTCGAAAGCTTCATTTCATCACTCGAGGAGAACTGCCATGAAATTCGAATCCCTGATGTTGCACAGCCTTTTCGGTGCCTGCCTGCTGATCTGCGTACTGGTTCTGGGCGCCATGCTCACCGCGCCGACGAGCGTGCCCAGCGCGGTGGCCAGCCATGCCCAGGTGAGCACGAGCTCGGCCAGCTGATCCCGCGATCTCCGACGGTCGCTTCGGAGGTCCGCGTTGAATTACGCTGGCGTGCCGCCGTTCCGATTCGTGCAAGGAGCTCGATGTGTCGATGGATAGAAACCTTGCTTGCGGGCTGTTCGTACTGTTGTTCTGCTGGACTTCGCTGGCCACAGCGCAACAGGCGCTGGCGCCAGTGGAGGCGCGCGTACCGTTTGCTCCGACCGCGTTTGTCGGTAGCGACGGCCTGACGCATCTGGCGTATGAGCTGCATGTCACGAGCATCTACCGCGACACCGGTCCGCTGATGCCGCAGGGGCTGGACGTCTACGCGGACGATGGAAGCACGCCACTTGCCAGCTTCAGCGCCGTCGAGCTGACAGCGATGAGTCGACCGGCACCGGCCGAACATGTGCCGGTGACCCTCGAGGCCGGCAAGCGCGTGGTGATCTTTGTCTGGCTGACGCTGCCGGCAGGAAGGGTGGTGCCACATGCCTTGCGTCACCGGATCGCCTTCGCCACGGCGAAGCACACGACCGAGCTGCTCGATGGCGTGCGCGTGCCGTCGAACAGCGAGGCGCCCATGCTGATCGGGCCGCCGTTGCGGGGTGGGCTCTGGCTGGCGCACGAAGGACCCGGCAACGTGCATTCGCATCACTGGGGCAGCCTGGTGGCGGTGAACGGGCAGGTGACGATTCCGCAGCGTTACGCGCTGGATCTGGTGGGCATTGATCCGCAGGGCCATGCGCTGCATGCGGGCGTGAAGGATATCGGCAAGACGCGCCATGCCGACTGGATCGGCTACGGCGCGGATGTGCTCGCGGTTGCCGATGGCGTGATACGCGACACGCGCGACGGACAGGCGGAACATCCGCCGCTCAGTTCGCAGTCCGAACCCGAATCACTGACAGCGCATGGCCTGTTCGGCAACTATGTCGTGCTGGAGCTCAAGCCGGGCGTGTACGCCAGTTATGCGCACCTGCAGCGCGGCAGTGTGAAGGTGCATGTGGGCGAACGTGTTCGTCGTGGACAGTTGCTGGGACAGCTGGGTCAGTCCGGCAATTCCGACGCCCCACATCTGCACTTCCAGCTTTCCAGTGCCGCGACATTCGAAGGTTCGGAAGGCCTGCCGTTCCTGTTCGATCGCTTTGACCTGCTCGGGCCGGAAACCGAGGCACAGCTGTTTGACCAGGGCGAGCCATGGAAGCCGGCGACTCCCCGGCATCGTCAGGCGCAGCTGCCGTTGAACGATGCGGTGATTGGATTTCCCGCATCTCGCTGATATGACTGCAGGGGCTGAAACGGCTCAGGGAAAAGTCGTGACAACTGTGGCCTTCCTGTCCATGGCAAACTTTTCCACCAGCATCTGATCGGACAGCATTGCGAGATGACCGCTACCGAACTCGACAATCCCTTCTGGTCGTCACTGCGCAGCCGACATCGGGCACTGGCGCGTAGCCATGGCGATGCGGCGCGTTACCCGGCGGAGTTCGCGCCATTCCTGGGCGTGGCGAGTGCGCAGACGGATGTGGCTGAGGCGATCGCGTCGCTGCTCGATCCAGGTGAATCCGTCTACCTGCTTGGCGTGGCGCCCAGGCCGCCGGATGGCTGGAATATCGAGGCTTATGACCCGCTGGCGCAGATGATCTGCAACGCGTCGATTCCGGTGCTCGACGGGCCGGAAGTGATCGAGTTGTCCGAGGCACATCGCGCCGATGTGCTGGCGCTGACCGCGCTGGTGTATCCGCATTATTTCCGTCCGCGCACGATGGCGCTGGGTCGCTACTTCGGGATCTATCAGGGCGGCCGACTGGCAGCGATCATCGGCGAGCGTCTTGGCATGGATGCGTACCAGGAAATCAGCGCCGTCTGCACGCACCCGGACTTCAACGGCCGCGGCTATGCGCGCCGTCTGCTGGCGTTGCTGTCGAACGACAATCTCGAACGCGGCCGCACGCCGTTCCTGCATGTGAGCCACCAGAACCAGCGCGCGAAGCTGCTGTACGAACAGGCCGGCTATCGCCTCCGCCGCGACATCGGGTTCTGGTCGCTGAGCCGGACCTAGAATTGCCCGCGTGCAAACAATGGGCGCCATTTCGCCGCCCGGGTCGTGCAGCCGGTTCTGCGATTCGTTCCGGTCGGCTTGACATGTAACGAACGTTACATGTAACGTTCGTTACATGCAGACACGAAAAGAAATCCTGACTGACGAGCTCGTCGGCTACCTGCTCGAACATGGCCTGTCGGATCTCTCGCTGAGGCCGCTGGCCGATGCGCTGGGCACCAGTGCGCGCCTGCTCATTTATCACTTCGAATCCAAGGAAGGCTTGCTGACCGAAGTGCTGGACAGCCTGCAGACGCGTCTGCGGCAGTCCTTCGGCAACCTGGTCGAACGGCGAGAAGGGCGGTCGACGGAGCGGCCGTTGAAACTGTTCTGGGACTGGGCGATCGCGGACGAAAACTATCCGTACTTCAAGCTGCTCTACGAGCTGCAGATCCTCGCCGTGCAAAACCCTGCCGTTTACGGGCCATACCTGCAGCGCAATGCCTCGAACTGGTCGGAGCTGATCGGGACGGCGCTGCCGGAAGCGGAGCGGACTCCGGCCATGGTTACCTTGCTGGGGGCAGTGTTCGATGGACTGTTTCTGGAGTTGATGAGCACCGGCGACAGGAGGCGGACCACCCAGGCTATCCAGCATTTCATCCGGCTGGTCGACGAGGCGCGCGGGAAGCGCCCAGTCGCCCAGAAGAAAACCACGAAAGCATCGAATACGAGGGGAGGCTGAGTTCATGTCGACGACTGCTGCACAAATGATGGGTGGGCGCCGGAAGCCGTGGCTGCTCGGTATGGCCGGACTGCTGCTGGCACTCGGCGGTATCAGTCTGCCGTTTGGGACGTGGGATCACGCGTTTGCCAGCGTCGGTCGCATGGCTGCCAACGAGCTGGTCTACTGGGGCCTGGTCGCGGCGGTCCTGCTGTATGTCGTACTGATCGAGCGCCGTCCGTTGGCGTCCATCGGATTGCGCAAACCGGATGGCAGAGACATCCTTGCAGCGCTGGCCACGGGCGTGTTGATAGTCGCCGTGCTGGCGGTGATGTACCTCGTCGTGTTTCCGGCGCTGCACTGGGACGAGACGCAACAGCTGCAGACGTTGACGGCGGTGCCGTTCTGGCTGAGATTCATGTCGGTCGTGCGCGCGGCTGTATCCGAAGAGGTCTTGTTTCGCGGGTACGCGCTTGAACGGGTGCAGGAACTGACCGGCAGTCGCAGTGTGGCAGGCGTGTTCACCTGGGCGGTTTTCACGCTTGAACATCTCAGCTACTGGGGTTGGCATCACTTGCTGATCGCAGGCATGGCCGGCGCACTGCTCACGCTGCTTTACCTGTGGCGCCGCAACCTGTGGGCCAACATGCTGGCCCACTTCATGGTCGATGCCGTCGGCTTTCTGCTGGGATAAGCCGGGCGCCATGATTCCGCCGTTGGCGATTGCACCCTGCGGTGTGCCGTAATGCGAACGGGGAGCAGATCAGTTCACTTGATCTTGCCATGCAAGAGCTCAATCTGGTTGGTTTGTCACCTCATCATCAGGAGCAAGCCATGCCCGACCTCTCCAGCTTCCCGATCGCGACGCGCTGGCCGGCGCAGCATCCGGATCGCATCCAGCTGTATTCGCTCAACACGCCGAACGGGGTGAAGGTGTCGATCATGCTGGAGGAGACGGGGCTGCCGTACGAACCGCATCTCGTCGACATCATGAAGGACGAGAGCCACACGCCGGAGTTCCTGTCGCTCAATCCGAACGGCAAGATTCCCGCGATCATCGATCCGGCTGGCCCCGGCGGTCAGCCACTCGGCCTGTTCGAGTCGGGTGCGATCCTGATGTACCTGGCAGACAAGACCGGCAAGTTCATTCCGGCCGATCCAGCGCTGCGCTGGGAAACCATCCAGTGGGTGTTCTTCCAGATGGCCTCGATCGGCCCGATGTTCGGCCAGGTGGGTTTCTTCAACAAGTTCGCCGGCAAGGCGTACGAGGACAAGCGCCCGCTGGAACGCTATGTCGCCGAATCGAAGCGGCTGCTCGGCGTGCTCGATACCCGGCTGGCTGGCCGCGACTGGATCATTGGCGACGACTACTCCATCGCCGACATCGCCACGCTCGGCTGGGTCAACAACCTCATCACGTTTTACGAAGCGCGCGACATCGTGGCGTACGACAGTTTCAGCAACGTTGTCGCATGGCTCGAGCGTGGGCTGGCTCGCCCGGCAGTGCAGCGCGGGTTGAAGATCCCGAGCAGGGACTGACGCCGTCGTTTGACGTGGTTGCCCCGGGATTGCCTCATCGCCAGCCACAAAAAGTCCGCACTGGTGGCTAGGGTGAGCGCACGTTGCGCCATCTTCCGTTTGCCTAGAGGTGATCCCATGAACCGTCGAAACCTGCTCAAAGGCGCCCTGATCGGCGCCTCGACACTAGCTCTTCGTCCCTCGTTTTCGCTGGCTGCCGGCAGCCAGGATGCTGCGCAGGCAGCGCTGGCCGAACTGGAACGCCGCCAAGGAGGGCGGTTGGGTGTGGCCATTCTCGATACCGGCAACGGGCGCCGCATCATGCATCGCGCCGACGAGCGATTCCTGATGTGCAGCACGTTCAAGCTGCTGGCCGTGGCCACGGTGCTGGTGCGCGTCGATCGCGGCGCGGAGCGGCTGGATCGGCGCATCGTGTTCGGCAAGGAAGCTGTGCTGGCCTACGCGCCGGTGACCAGTCATCGCGTGGGCGAGCCCGGCATGACGGTGGCCGAGCTGTGCGAGGCGGCAATTACCGTGAGCGACAACACGGCTGCGAATCTGCTGCTGGCCAGCATGGGCGGACCTGCCGCAGTTACGGCTTGCGCGCGAAGTCTGGGTGATCCCGTGACCCGGCTCGATCGGATCGAGCCCGAACTCAACATCGCCAGTCCAGGTGATGAGCGTGACACCACCACGCCGGCTGCGATGCTGGCAGACTTGCACGCGCTACTGCTGGGCGATGCACTTTCCCATGTATCGCGTGGACAATTGCTCGAGTGGCTGCGCGCCACCAGCACCGGCACCGAACAGCTGCGAGCCGGCCTGCCAGCAGGCTGGCAGGCCGGCGACAAGACCGGCAGCGGCGCGCAGCGCGAAACCAACGACATTGCCATTATCTGGCCGCCGCAACGCAAACCGCTGCTGGTGGCGGCCTACTACGCCGGGTCGACCGCGGCCACCGACGAACGCCATGCCGTATTGGCCGCTGTAGGTCGCATCGCTGCATCGATCTAGCTGCCGTCCTGCCATCGGCCACGACACGGTGCGGGGAATGGCGCCAGGACTTTCGTTCCGTGCGGCGCGCCTTTCGAGGATGGTTGCCGCTCAGCGCAACGACAGGCATATGCCAGCAAGCCATTGAGACGAGAAGCATTCCGCACATCGTCTGCCAAGCCGTACACAATGCTCGCAATGACGCTGGTAAGCATCGCATAAGCCGCCAGTCCTATTCTCGATTCTTGATGATTCCCTTGCAGGACATATTTCATGGCATCGATCGAACCGCCGTCGCGCTACGCAGCTTCTGTCCGCTGGATGCACTGGACGATATTTGCACTGGTCCTGCTGGCTTACGTCTTCATCAATCTGTTCGAGCTGTTTCCCAAGGGCAGCGCTACCCGCGGCAACGTGCTGGCGGCGCATTACACCGCGGGACTGGCGGTGCTGCTGCTGGTGCTGCCGCGTTTGCTGCTGCGCCTGCGCAACGGGCAGCCGCCGATCACGCCGCCGCCACCGCGCTGGACCGAGCTGCTGGGCAAGATCACCCACGTGGCGCTGTACCTGTTCCTGCTGATCCAGCCGATCCTCGGCATCATCACTCTGCAGGTCGGCGGCAAGCCGGTGACCCTGTTCGGCGTGACCCTGCTGCCTTCGTTCGTCAGCCTGCCGGACCGGACGCTGTCGCATCAGCTGGAAGACATCCACGGCACCATCGGCACGGTCTTCTACTACGTGATCGGGCTGCATATCCTGGCTGCGCTGTGGCATCACTTCGGTCGGCGCGACAACACGCTTAAGCGGATGCTCTGAACGCAACACGACACAGTTTTCGCAATTCTTCCTGATGCCCCGACCCTTGCGGAGATCGCCAGCGTGCCCCGACACCATTACGAAAGACACCGCACTGGCCGCATAGGCTGGTTGCGCGCATCCGTGCTGGGCGCGAACGACGGCATCGTCTCCACCGCCAGCCTGGTGCTGGGCGTGGCGGCGGCGCATGCCAGCGGGCAGAACATCCTGATCGCCGGCATCGCCGGGCTGGTGGCCGGTTCGATGTCGATGGCCGCCGGCGAGTACGTGTCGGTGCATTCGCAGGCCGACAGCGAGCGCGCAGAACTCGAACGCGAGCACCACGAACTGCAGACCGATGTGGAGGGCGAGCACAAGGAGCTGGCGTCGATTTACGTAAGCCGCGGACTCGATCCTGCACTGGCGAAGCAGGTGGCCAAGCAACTGATGGCGCATGACGCGCTCGATGCCCATGCGCGCGACGAGCTCGGCATCACCGAAGCGTTCAAGGCTCAACCGCTGCAGGCTGCGGGCGCATCCGCACTGAGTTTCGCGGTGGGCTCCGCGCTGCCGCTGCTGGTGGTGGCGTTGACGCCGATCACCATGTTGTTGCCGCTGGTGTTCGTCACGTCGCTGGTGTTTCTTGCCGCGCTCGGCGCGCTGGCGGCACGGGCCGGCGGGGCGAAGATGGTCATCGGTGCCATGCGCATCACCTTCTGGGGCGCTTTGGCGATGGCAATCACCGCTGGCGTCGGCATGCTGTTCGGCGTCAGCGGCTGAAGCCCGGCGGACTCACTGTCCCGGGTGATAGACCCGTTCGATATGCCCCGTGAGCTGCTCGGGCCAGAAGTAGACCGTGCGCAGGTTGCCGGTGGAGTAGCGTTCGGCCTCGTCGTTGAAATGCCTTGAATCCGGGTGACCGCTCTCGCCGCCGGCGGTGATCGCGCGGGCGCGGACCTTGGGGCCGAACTCGACCACGGCGACGAAGCTGTTGCCGCCGGTGCCGTAGTAGCGCCTGGTGCCGGGCCAGCGATGCGCGCCGAACGAGGCGAGCGAGCCCCAGCGTGACGAGGTGAACGGCACCGGGATGCTCGGTTTGGCATCGTCGAACGGCTGCACGAGGGCGCCGTTGATGCGCTGGTAGCGATTGATCTCGCCCCATGGCACGCCCCAGCTGCCGAAATCCTTTTCCAGTCGGTCGGACGCTTCGACCAGCGCGCCCAGCCGCGCCTTCGCGCCGGCCTTCTCGGCCATGACGTCGTAGATCGACAGGCCTTCGGCGGTGTCGGCCTTGTCGACCTCGTCCCACAGGATGTCGCCCCAGAACACGGCGAGCGAGGTCGGCATCGAGGCGATGCCCCAGCGATAGTCCCAATGGCGCAGCAACGCGATCTGGCCGGCGAGTTTGTGCTTGAGTGGATCGTTGGCCGGGAGCGCGTCGTAGTCGGCGACGAGCAAAGGTATCTGTCGTGCAAAGGCCGGCAGGTAGGAATCGAAGGCGGCGGTGATCAGCGACGACAGTGTGAAGTCGCGTTGGCCGGTCAATACGCGGGTGGCGTGCAGTCCGCGCGGATTCTCGCCGAAGGTATCCATGTAGCGCGGGTAATCCGCGCGTTTCGGGCTGTAGGGACCAGCAGCGGAATACGGCCAGTCATTGGTATTCATGATCCAGCCGTTCGGCGGATTGAGCAGGTGCGGCGCGGCGCCGAGTGGGAGCAAGCCCTGCCAGTCGGTGGCCGGATCGCTGCCGTCGACGGGCCTGGTGTAGTCGAAGCGATCATCGCGCTTGGGGATGAACTGCGGATGCAGATAGGCGATCTCGCCCTTGTCGTCGGCGAAGATCGTGTTGTTCGACGAGTTCGCCTTCAGCTCGGCGACCTTCATGTAGCTGGCGTAATCGCTGGCCCTGGTGCGCAGCCAGCTCTGTTCGAGTGCCTCCATCGGCTTGTTCATCAGCGCGGTGGCGATCCACCTGCCATCCACTTCGCGCACGATCGGGCCGTGATGTGTCGCGTAGGTGGTGAAGCTGCGCTCGGCCATCGAGCCGTCGGCGGCGCGATAGGGAATGTTGATGCTGCGCGTGGTGACCGGTCGCAGTGCCTGGCCGTAGCGATAGAACAGCTTGCCGTCCTGGTGCACGATCGTCTCGGCGAACTCGTCGACCGCGTCGAGGCCGGTCGAGGTGTGCATCCAGCCGATGTGGTGGTTGAAGCCCTGGTAGATGAAGAACTGGCCCCAGGTGACTGCGCCATAAGCGTCGAGTCCGGCGTCGCTGGTCATCTGCAATTCGGAGCGGAAGAAGAACGAGGTATGCGGATTGATCAGCAGCAGCGCATGACCATCAGCGCTTAGCTTGGGCGCGATCGCGATGCCGTTTGATCCGGTCGGCTCCTGCCAGCTCGACGGCGGTGCGACCCGTGCCAGCGCCTCGGGGTTATGTCCGTAGAAGGCTTCGAGCCGGTCGAGCGACACGTCCTCGACATCGCCGCCGATGCTGCCCTCGCTGAAGCTCAGCGCCATCCACGGTTCGAAATGCCGGATGACGCGCGGATGCACGTCAGGATGCGTGGCGAGGTAGTAATTCAGACCGTCGGCCCAGCTGTTCATCAGTGCCTGCAGCCAACCGGGGCTCTTGCCGTAAAGCGCCTTCAGCACGACCGGGTCGATGAACAGTTTCATCCGCAGGTCCTGCCAGATCGCCGATTCGCCCTCGGCCTCGGCGAGCCGGCCCATCGCGTTGAGGTAGTTGGTCTCGACGCGGTTGAAATCGTCCTCGGCCTGCGCGTAGGCCATGCCGAACACCGCATCGGCGTCGGTCTTGCCGTGGACATGCGCGATACCCCAGTCGTCGCGGGTGATCGTGACCGTCTGTGCCTCGCGCTGCCAGCGCGTTTCGTCCGGCGTGCGCGCCTGGGCGGTGGTAGCCAGGCACAGCGCGAGCAGCGTCGCTGCGGGCAGGCGGCGCGCCATACCGCCGGCGCGGGTCAGTCGGAACAGATTTTTCGTGACGTGTGTCAGCATCGGTTTCCCCTTCCAGATGGGCTCGCTACCGCCGCCTTCGGGACGTTGAGCAACGAGCTTCGGGCGCCACGAGTAGTCCGTTGGGCACCGCGCGAATCTGGCAACACTAGCAGGGGCGGCGCCTGGTTTGCCGCACCTGCGTTTCCTGATTCGACACGTCGCGGCTATTTCAATCCGATCGTGTCCAGGAACGAATCGACCGCATCGGTGTAGCTGCCGGATGTGCCGAGTTGCTGGTTGATCTCCCTATGCGTCTTGTCGACCGGCAGGACCGTGGCATGGCCGCCCAGCGCGATGGCCTTGGCAGCAAACGTTTCAGCCTGGGGGCAGGAGTCACTGCGTCGGCTCGAACAGACCAGCAGCATCGGAATCGACGCGCGGGTCACGCGCAGAGTTGGCGAGGCTTCGCGCCAGAGATCCTGATCGGCACGGAACACGCGATCATAGAGACCAAGGTGATGCGACTGCATGAGTTGCACGACGTTGTACGCCGCACTGTCCAGTGACACCGTGCCGAGCCACGGCTGGGCGCCCTGGCGCATCGCGATGGCTGGATCGGCGCTCAGCAGTGACACCAGATGGGCGCCGGCGGAATGGCCGATGAGTACGAACCGGGCCGGGTCCGCGCCCCAGCGAGGAGCCTTGCTCTGCGCAAAGGCCAGTGCCTTGGCGACATCGTCAGCCTGCCGGACGGGATTGGCCGATGGCGACAGGCGGTAGTTGATCGACATCACGATGCAGCCCGCAGGCAGCCAGTGCGCAACCTTGTTGCTGACCACACCGCTCGAATCCTTGTCGCCAAACATCCAGGCGCCACCATGGACCATGAAGATGACCGGTGCATGCTCGGCATGCGGCGGAAGATAGACGTCCAGACGTTGCGCCGGATCAGGCCCATAGGGGATGTCTCGCTCGACCCGTGTGCCCGCCGGCAACGGCAGGGCGTGGCTTGCGGCGGCCGTGCGACGCTGGGCGAGTCGTTCGCGCAGTGACTGGTTCGCTGCGTGGCCGGGGAGCGCCAGCAGCATGCCGATCAGAAGGGCGGTGACGTACTTTGCTGCAGTCGAGGTTTGCATGGGAAACTCCGTTTGGAGTATTCGACGTTGGCTATTCGCCATCGCGGATACGCTGTGCTTCAACGCTTGATGTCACGGTGGGATGACAGCGGGCAGCGACGACAGGAGTCGGGAAACATGGGAACGATGATTCATCGCATGGTCGGTGGCGTGGTAGTGCTGGCCTGGCTATGGATGGTGTGCCACATGCAGCGCTGGGCCCCCGGGCTGGATGTCGCAGCGTCCTCCAGTATCTGGCGTGCGAGTAGAGGTGCCGGCTACGTGCTGTTTCTGCCGCTGCTCGCGGCGGGCTTGCTGATCTTTCCCGACTTCTTTGTGGACCGCTTCAGCCCTTCTTCCGAGCTGACCAACGAGCCGTTGCTCGGCGCGGGCTTCTGGCGGTTTTTCGGCTATTTCGCGTTGCTGGTGAGCTGGGCCTTGCTGCAGCTTTTCCGCTGATGTTCTGTGCAGGATGGAGGACATGATGATCACGATATGGATGGCTGCTCTGGCACTGGCCGGTACTACGCCGGCACAGACGATTCCCACGCAGTACGAAGCAGGGCACTTCTTCGCCACACCGCAGACGGCGGCAGGTCAGTCGTTGCGCCTGCTCGTCGATACCGGTGGCGGTGGGGCGGCGGGGATGTACTGGCTGTCTGCTCCGGCGGCGCAGCGGTTGGGCCTGAAGACCGGTACCTGCTTGGTTGGCCGTACGTCGCTGACGGTGGCGACGCCACCTGCATACAAAGCTGCTCAGGGTCTGCCTTCCTCGATGGGCCGTTGTGCAGGCAGGCTGATGGTGAACCCTGGGCCATATACCTACGATGGCCAACTCGGTGCGGCGTATCTGGGCACCCGTGTATGGACGTTCGACTACCCGCGGCGGCAGTTGATCGTCGAGGCTGGCGATTGGCATCGGGATGCTGCAGCCCGCAGCACCCTGCTGGGATTCCTGACGAATGAGCAGGGCAAGGTGGTGCTGTATTTTCCGCGCATCGTGGTTCGCGTTGATGGCGAGCCGCTGAACATGTTGCTCGATACCGGCGCCACCGCGCATCCGACCGTCAGTGGGAAGAAGGCCGCTGGAACGGAGACGGTGAGCGGCTTCGGCGTCACCAGCTACATCACGACCAGCATGCTGGAGCGGTGGCATAAGGCGCATCCCGACTGGACTGTGGTGGAGAATGGTGATGATCTGCTCGCGCCGGATTTCACGGCGCGACTGATCCGGGTACCGGTGGTCGACATTGCCGGCTGGTCAGTGGGTCCCGTTTGGTTCACTGAAAGGCCGGATACCGCGTTCCACGGAAAGATGGCGGCCATCATGGATGAGCCGCCCGAAGGTGCGATCGGCGGCAACGTGCTCGACCGCTTCACGCTGACGATGGACTACCCGCACGCCACGGCCTGGTTCCGTTGCGCGCGCGACTGTATGGCGACCGCGCCATGACCAGCTATGTCGCACTGTTGCGCGCCGTCAACGTGGGTGGTACCGGCAAGTTGCCGATGAGCGAACTCAAGGCCATGTGCGAGGCGGCCGGCTTTGAAGGTGTGCGCACATATATCGCCAGCGGAAATGTCGTGTTCACCAGCAAGCTGGCCGAGAAGGCGGTGAAGCGGGCGCTCGAGCAACGGCTGCAGGATTACGCGGGAAAGCCGGTCGGTGTGATGGTGCGCAGCGCGGCTGAAATGACGGCGGTGCTGGCGGCCAATCCTTTTGCCGAAGCGGCGGGCAATCGCACGGTGGCGATTTTCCTGGACGCATCACCGCCCGCTGCGGCGCTGCATGATGTCACCGGTGCGAAGGGCGAACGGCTGGCGCTGGGGCGGCGCGAGATCTACGTGCATTACGGCGACGGCATGGCCGACTCGCGGCTGAAGATACCGGCGGCCAAGTCGGGCACGGCGCGCAACATGAACACGATTGCCAGGCTGGCCGATATGGCTGCCGGTCGCGGTACCGCATGATTCCGGATATCAGCCAGGAAACGAACCCATGAAGATCCTGATTTTTGGTGCCACCGGCATGGTCGGTCAGGGCGCGCTGCGCGAATGCCTGCTCGCCGATGATGTGACCCTGGTGCAGACCGTCGGGCGCACCGCGACAGGCCAGCAGCATCCGAAGCTGAGGGAGCTGGTGCGGCAGGATCTGTTCGATTACGCCAGCGTCGAAGCCGAGCTGGAAAACTACGATGCATGCTTCTTCTGCATCGGCGTGACCTCGTCCGGTATGGCCGAGGCGCAGTACGCGCGGCTCACGCACGACCTCACGCTGGCGGCGGCGCAGGTGCTGGCGCGGCTGAATCCGCAGATGACCTTCGTCTATGTTTCGGGCGCCGGCGCGGACAGCAGCGAAACCAGCACGACGATGTGGGCGCGCGTGCGCGGGCGGCTCGAGAACGCGCTGCAGCGATTGCCGTTCAAGGCGGTGTACGTGTTTCGTCCCGGCATCATCCAGCCGCTGCACGGCATCCATTCAAAGACCGGCTCGTATCGCTGGTTCTACACGCTGAGCCGGCCGTTGCTGCCGCTGCTGCGCGCGATGATGCCAAATACCGTGCTGAGTACCGAGATCGTCGGCCGCGCGATGCTGGCTGTCGCGCGGCACGGCGCACCGAAGGTGGTACTGGAAGCGGCGGATATCAGCGCGCTTGGCCGATGATCCATCAACGACGAAGCGTCGCGCCTGACCTGGAATACGACGAGTATCCGCAAGGAACCGGGCCGCTTCATCTGCATCAGATTGCTGCGTGAAGCGCGATGGCGGTTTATCCAGGTAGCTGAAATGGTTCAGGCAATTTCGATCATTGATGTGGGCGCGCGGCGCACCGCCTTTGTCATGGCGGGTGGCGGCAGCCTGGGCGCGGTCGAGGTGGGGATGTTGCAGGCCCTGCTCGACTGGGGCGAGAGGCCGGCCTTCATGGTGGGCGCGTCGGCAGGTGCGATCAACGCAGCCTACTTTGCCGGTGATCCGACGCCTGCCGGTGCCCGCGAACTGGAACGAATCTGGTGCGCGCTGAAGCGGCGCGATGTGTTCCCGTTGAATCTGGGAAGTGTGGTCGGGTTGCTGCGGCAGCGCGATCATCTGGTGAATTCAGACGGCTTGCGGCGCCTGCTCGAACGGTACCTGTCCTATGCGCGGATTGAAGACGCCACCCTGCCGATTCATCTCGTCGCTACGGACATGCTGACCGGGCAGGAGGTGCTGTTGTCGGCGGGTCCGGTGGTCGACGCGGTGCTGGCCAGCGCGGCCATTCCCGGCGTGTATCCGCCGGTGCAGATCGGCGGGCGCCTGCTGATCGATGGTGGCGTGGCCAACAACACGCCGATCTCGGTGGCGATCGGCCTCGGCGCCACCCGCGTCATCGTGCTGCCCACCGGTTTTGCCTGCGCGCTCGAAAAGGCGCCGACAGGTGCGATTGCACGTGCCATGCACGCGCTGAGTCTGTTGGTGGCTCGCCAGCTGGTGCACGACGCCGATCGTCTTGCGCGGGGTGCAGTCGAGCTGCGTATCGTGCCCAGCCTGTGCCCGCTCGACATATCGCCATATGACTACTCGGCGGCGGCAGTACTGATCGCCCGCGCGAAAGCGGATACCCGACGCTGGCTCGAACAGGGCGGACTCGACCGTGCGGGCACGCCGGCGCAGTTGCGCGAGCATCACGACTGACCGGAGGATCGGTCGCGCGCTGGCGGTCTGAATCAGCTCGGCATCATGGCCGGGGCATTTGCAATCGCGCTGCGTAGGCATCGTGGAGCGTCTGCCAGCCGAAGGCGTAAGCCCTCTCGCCGATGATCGGCTTGACCGGATGCCCCTGCAGCAGCCGTTCGGCCACGAGCAGGCACAAATGCCAGCCGGCGGCGATCTTGGGAGTCCACTCCGCATCGCGGACGGTCTGGCGCAGGGTCAATCGTGTGCCGCCAGGGATCGGTTCGAGCTCCCAGCGCAGCACGCTGCGGCCAAATTGATCGAGTTGCCAGGTGTACTCAAGCAGTCTCGGTGCATCGGCATGGGTGATCGTGGTGGGGATGTTTCCCGACGTCATGCCGTCGAGCATCGTCAAGTTGGCTTCGCCAATCCTGGCGAGATGGCGGTCTGCGGTATACGGCGACCAGGCACGCAGCTGGTCGGGATCGGTGAGCACGTCCCACACGCGTTGCGGCGGTTGCGGCAGGGCGCGCGTGAAAACCAGCGTCCAGCCCTCGGCGCCTTGCTGGCAGTCGACGTGGGCGAGCGGGCCGGGATCGAAATCGGGTGTGGTCATGCTGCATGCCTCATGAGGCGGGGAGTCGGGCCAGCGTCGCAGGCAGCCCGTGCACCAAAAAAATGGTACATCCACCGATATTGACCCGCGCGGCAGGGTTACCCTGCGTCGACAGGGCGTGACCTGTTTGGCCATCCATGGTGTGAGAAGGAGTGGGAGAGCGCTGTCGGCCTTGCAAGGTGCAGCCGCCACCACGAGCCATCCTCAGTGGTCACGAATTCAGGGATTTCGGCATCGCATCGCGGTGCCGGGTACGACCGGAAGCAGACATTTCTGTACCGGCGAAGCGAAGCAGTAACCAACCGAACCGCCCAACTCTGAGGAAAATCCTGATGAACAACCATACTCGTTTCGAACGTAGCGGCCCGCTGACTGAACTGACCAGCTATCCACAATGGGCCCAGGACATGGTGGCTGATTGCGAAAGCGCCAAACAGGGCGTCGTGGACCATGTGCTGTGGGACCTGATGCGGACAGCCAGCCTTGATCCGGTGTCTACGGCCAATTTCATGATGGGCATCTGGCCGGTCATCGAGCGCTTCCCCGCCTACATGGCATTGAGCCTGCTCAAGACCCGTTTTGGCCGCAGTCCCGGCGACAATCTTGCGCGACGCTGGCTGGTACGCAACATCCGCGTCGAACAGAACCATGCCGAATACTGGCTCACCTGGGCTGAAGGCGCAGGTGTGGAGCGTGACGCGGTGCTGCACGGTCGGGCTCCACATGGCACGGGAACACTTGCCAGCTGGTGCGAGGAGATCTGCACCAATGGCTCGCTTGCCGCCAGCATTGCCGCCACCAACTACGCCGTCGAGGGCGCCACTGGCGAGTGGTCGCAGAAGGTTTTCGAGAGTAAAACCTATGCCGACAGTTTTCCGTCGGAGGCCAGGGTGGGCAGTCTGCGTTGGCTGCAATTGCATGCCGCATATGACGATACCCATCCGTGGGAGGCCCTGGAAATCGTCTGCACTCTGATGGGGACAGCGCCGTCTGCCGAGGAGGTGGCCCATGTCGGTGATTGCATCAAACGGAGCTATGTAAGCATGCGCATCAGCATGGATCGTTGTATCGAGACGCATCACGAGCTTGAGGTGATGAGCGAAGCAGCGGCCTGAAGAAACGGGACACGGCCGCGGCAAAATGCGACGATAGGTCCATGACGTACAGGTCATGAGAGGCACGATGCGTATCGCCAGGACCACCTTGCAACGGCCGTTGTCCCGACGCTTGATGCCGTTGGCATATGCGTTGATCGCCATGATCGGGCTGATTCTTGCCCTGACTTGGGGAGCACTGCAGGTTCAGATCACTCTCGCCGGTTTCTTGAACGGCGAGAGTCTTTGGTCCAAGGCACAGAAGCAATCGGTGATTGATCTGGACGCCTATGCTGCCAAGGGCGATGCCGCGAATCTCGTCGATTTTCAGCGTAACTACGCAATACTCGAGTCTGACCGCTGGGCACGTGACGCCATAGCGTCAGGCAACTTTGACAGGGAAAAGGTCGCGCTGGCATTTGACCGTGGCGGTGTGATACCCGCAGCCATACCCGGGATGATTTTCATATTCGAGCATTTTCCTTCTGCTCCGCACATGAGCGAGGCACTGGTGGCGTGGCACTCGACGGATGACTCGATTGCCGAACTCGCGGGCATTGCACGAAAACTTCAGGTTGCCCACGCTGGCGCTGGATTGTCGAGCGTCGAACTGGCTCGCCAGCGCGATCGCATTTATGCGCTCAACAGTTATATAGGGCCGCGCACCAATATCTTCTCGCTGGAGATTGCACACGGTGCTACCTGGATCGGGAGGATATTGTTCGGCAGCGTTTTTGGCATTGCATGCATTGCGATGCTGATGTGGTTGAGCATGGCGCGCCGCATCCTGGCCAGCGTCCGAGGCAGCGAGGAACGTTATCGTCTGCTGTTCGACAGTGCCCCCGATGCGATCGTGATGGTCGATGAAACCAGCGGCCGGATCCTGGACGTGAACCGCACTGCGTCGGTATGGACCGGGCGCGATGCGGATGAACTGATCGGCGACCGTTTCGTGCACCTGTTCATGCAACCGCTACCCGGGCAACAGACCGGCCGTGCGATTACCAACGCCTTGCTCGGTGCGGACGGCAGCAAACGACCGATCGAGACGCAGAGCAGCCTCGCCAACTGGGGCAATCGGCCGGTGCGCCAGGCGATCATCCGCGACATCTCCGAGCGCGTGGCGATGGAGCAGGAGCGCCGCGTGGCGGCCGAAGCGCTGGCCAGCATCGCCGAAGGCGTGATCATTGCCGATGCCGGGCGCCGGGTGATCTCGACCAATGCCGCACATGTCGACCTTACCGGTTTCACCAGCCACGCATTGCTAGGCAAGCGCCTTGACGACAACCGTCGCCTGCCTGATGGCAAGCCGCTGCCGCAGTCGATCTGGAACAGCGTGGCCTCCGGTCACAACTGGATCGGCGAGGTGCAGACCACCCGCAACGACGGCAGCAGCTATCCCGAGCACCTCAGCATCAGCACGATCCGCAATGCGGACAATCAGGTGGTCTATTACGTTGCGGTGTTCACCGACGTCCATGAGGCGAAGGCAAACCAGCACCGGCTCGAGCATCTGGCGCGGCACGATCCACTGACCGGACTGGTCAACCGCGCGGAGTTCGAGCGGTGCTGCGGCGAGGCTATCATGGTGGCCGAACGCGAACGGCTGGCGGCGGTGGTGCTATTCATCGATCTGGATGCTTTCAAGATCGTCAACGACAGCTATAGCCATGCGATCGGCGACCGTCTGCTGGTCAAGGTGGGCGAACGCATTCGCCGGCAGTTGTCCGACGGTGATGTGGCTGGGCGTATCGGCGGCGACGAATTCACCGTGTTGATCCCGCGGTTGGGCTTGCGTGAGGACGCCAGGGCGGTCGTCAACCGCCTGCTGGCTGCACTGTCCGACCCGGTATTGGTGGACGACTACGAGATAGTACTCAGCGCCAGCATCGGCGTGGCCGGTTACCCGCTCGATGGCGACAATGCGGCTGCATTGATCGCGAATGCCGACGCGGCCATGTATACGGCGAAAACCGAAGAGCGCAATACGTTCCGTTTCTACACGCCGATGATGCACGCCGATACCCGTCGACGCCTGCAACTGGCGACCGAGTTGCGGCAGGCGCTGGCGCGCAACGAGTTCCAGCTGGTGTTCCAGCCCAGCATCGAGCTGCGTACAGGGCGCATCGTGGCGGTGGAGGCGCTGTTGCGCTGGCAGCACCCCGAGCGCGGTGAGGTGCTGCCAGGGGAGTTCATCCCGGTGGCAGAAAGCCTGGGTCTGATCCGCCGCATCGACGAATGGGTATTGCAGGCGACCTGTGCGCAGATCCAGGCATGGGATCTGGCCGGGGTGCCGCCGATCCGTGTGGCGGTCAACGTGTCGGCGCGCTGGTTCGGTCACCCGGCCTTCGTCGACGGCGTGAGCCGGACCCTGCAGTCCCGGCAACTGTCCGCTCAACGACTGCTGCTGGAGATCACCGAAAGCGCCATGCTCCGGCTTGGCGACGACACCGAACGCACCATGCGGACCCTGCACGCGCTCGGCATCGAGGTGGCGATCGACGATTTCGGCACCGGCTATTCCTCGATGTCCTACCTCAAGCTGCCGGCGGTGGCCTATCTGAAGATCGATCGCTCCTTCGTCACCGGTCTGCCGGGCAATGCGAACGACGCGGCGATCACCGAGGCAATGCTGGCGATGTCGAAGAGCCTCGGCCTGACCACGATTGCCGAGGGCATCGAAACCGAGGCGCAGCACGACTTCCTGTTGCGCGCCGGCTGCGTCGAAGGGCAGGGCTACCTGTATTCCTATCCGTTGCAGGCCAACGAGATCCAGCACCTTCTGTGCCCGAACCAGCCCCTGGCTCCGGCCAGGCTCAGGCTGGTGCCGCCCCGGCGTACCTGAGGTTCCCGTCGCGGAAGCGCTCGCTCAGAGCGGTGCGCAATGGCGGTTCAGCCATTCCAGGTCGGCGTCATCCAGCAACGGGCTGAGCGCGGCGCGCACGCTGGCGTGGTAGTCGTCGAGCCAGGCGCGCTCTTCCGGATTGAGCAGGCTCGGCTCCAGCGTGCGGCGGTCGAACGGGCACAGCGTCAGCGTTTCGAATGCATGGAATTCGCCGAACTCGGTCTGCTCCGCCTCGACCACCACCGCCAGATTCTCGTGGCGGATGCCGTGCCGACCGGGCTTGTACAGACCCGGCTCGATCGAGCTGATCATGCCCGGCTCCAGCGCCACCAGCGCGCCGCCGGCCACCGGTGGGCGGATCGACTGTGGGCCTTCGTGCACGTTGAGAAAGTAACCCACGCCGTGGCCGGTGCCGTGGCCGTAATCCATGCCCGAGGCCCATAGCGGTGCACGCGCCAGTGCATCCAGTTGCGGGCCGCTGGCGCCTTTCGGGAAGCGTGCGCGGGACAACGCGATCATGCCCTTCATTACCAGCGTCGCATCGCGACGTTGCTCCGGCGTGGTCTCGCCCAGCGCCAGCACGCGGGTGATGTCGGTGGTGCCGCCCAGATACTGGCCGCCCGAATCGATCAGCAGCAGACCTTTGGCGTGCAGCGTGCTGTGCGATTCCGGGGTGGCACGGTAATGCGGCAATGCGCCGTTGGCCTGGTAGCCGGCGATGGTGGCGAAACTTTCGCCGACGTAGCCGGGCTGGCCCGAGCGTTCCTCGTGCAGCAAGGTATCGACGTCGAGCTCGGTCAGTGTCATGCCGGCGGCGAGGCGTTGCTCCAGTCGGCGGAAGCCCCGCACCAGGGCGGCGCCATCGCGGCGCATCACCTCGCGGATATGGTCGAGCTCGGCGGCGCTCTTGATCGCCTTGAACGCAGTGCTCGGGTTGGCCGCCTCGATCCGCCGAACCGACGGCGCGATTGCGGCGGCGATGGAGCTGACCACCCGCCCGCTATCCAGCAGCAGACGGTCGGCGGCACCGAGTTCCTGCAGGGTCGAGGTGATCGAGGCGTAGTCGGCGATGCCGATGCCGGCGGCGGCCAGCGCCGCGACCAGTGCATCGCTGAGCTTGGCGCGGTTGACGAACAAGGTGGCACCACTGTCTGCCTGCACCAGCAGATGGGCAAGGAAGACCGGATTGCACTCGACGTCGCTGCCGCGCAGGTTGGTCAGCCAGGCGATGTCGTCGAGGCTGGACAGCAGATGATGGGTGGCGCTGAGCTTGTGCATCGCCTTGCGCAAACGGGCGAACTTGTCGGTGCGCGGAATGCTGGCGTAGGCCGGGTCGTGGGCGACCACCGGCGCCAGCGGCAGCGCGGGACGGTCCGGCCATATTTCACCGGGCAGGTCCAGGTCGGTGCGCAGGCTGGCGCCGTGGTCGGCCAGTCGACGCTCGATCTGTCGCTGGGTAGTCAGTGCCAGGCTGTCGCCTGCCACGGCCAGCACGTCGCCTTCGTGCAGGTGCTGCTGCAGCCATTCCAGATGCTCGGGCATGTGCGGCACGCGCAGCTTCATCAGGCTGACGCCGCTGCCGGCCAGCTGTTGTTCTGCCTGCGAGAAATAACGCGAGTCGGTCCACAGCCCGGCGTGCTCACGGCTGACGATCAGGGTACCGGCCGAGCCGGTGAAGCCGGACAGCCAGACCCGGGCTTGCCAATGCTCGGGCAGGTATTCGGACAGGTGCGGATCGGCGCTGGGAATCAGTACGGCGGCGACACCGTGCTGCTGCATGGCTGCGCGCAGGGCGGCAAGACGGGCGGGGATGGGGTTGTTCATCCGGGCATGCTAGCAGGCGGCCCGTGGCCGTTTCATCCATCGCGAAGGCCGCGGAAATGAATCAAAACAGAGAATTCTCCGTTGCCATCTCGCAGCGGGACGCTTCTGCAGCTAAAATGCCTAATTTCCAGCACGGCTGCTTTCCATGACCCCCCTGATTTTCGTCACCGGCGGTGTGGTGTCCTCGCTTGGCAAGGGCATTGCTGCGGCGTCGCTCGCTTCCATCCTCGAAGCGCGTGGACTCTCGGTCACCATGATGAAGCTCGATCCCTATATCAATGTGGATCCGGGCACGATGAGTCCGTTCCAGCACGGCGAGGTCTATGTGACCGACGACGGCGCGGAGACCGACCTCGACCTCGGTCACTACGAGCGCTTCGTGCACACGCGCCTGACCGGCAAGAACTCGATCACCACCGGCAAGATCTACGAGAGCGTGATCCGCAAGGAGCGCCGCGGCGATTACCTGGGCGCGACGGTGCAGGTGATCCCGCACATCACCGACGAGATCAAGCACTGCATCCATGAGGCCACCCGTGGTTTCGACGTGGCGCTGGTGGAGATCGGCGGCACGGTCGGCGACATCGAGTCGCTGCCGTTCTTGGAGGCGATCCGCCAGCTGCGCATCGAGCACGGTCCGGAGAAGGTGGTGTTCATGCACCTGACCCTGGTGCCGTTCATCAAGGCCGCCGGCGAACTGAAGACCAAGCCGACCCAGCATTCGGTGAAGGAATTGCGCTCGATCGGTATCCAGCCGGACATCCTGCTGTGCCGCTGCGAGCAGGCCCTGCCCGAAGGCGAGCGCCGCAAGATCGCGTTGTTCACCAATGTGCCGGAGCAGGCGGTGATCAGCGCGGTCGACGTCGACATCATCTACAAGCAGCCGTTGTGGTTGCACCAGCAGGGGCTGGACGAGATCGTGGTCAAGCGCCTCGGCCTCGATGCCGGTCCGGCCGACCTGTCCAGCTGGGTGCGCACGGTCGAGGCGATGGAACATCCGAAGGACGAGGTCAACGTGGCCATCGTCGGCAAGTATGTCGAGCACAAGGATGCCTACAAGTCGCTGGCCGAGGCGCTGCGTCACGGTGGCATCAAGCAGCAGGCGCGGGTCACCCTCAACTGGATCGATTCCGAGCAGGTCGAGGCCGATGGCGCGGCCAAGGTGCTGGGCCATGTCGACGCGATCCTTGTGCCGGGCGGTTTCGGCAAGCGCGGCTTCGAGGGCAAGATCCTGGCTGCCAAATACGCCCGCGAACACGGCGTGCCGTATTTCGGCATCTGCTATGGCATGCACGCAGCGGTGATCGACTTCGCCCGTCACATCGCCGGCCTGGCTGAAGCCGACTCCAGCGAGAACGACCGCAACACGCCGGATCCGGTCATCGGCCTGATCACCGAGTGGACCACGGCCACGGGTGAGATCGAACAGCGCAGCGATCGTTCCGACATGGGTGGCACCATGCGCCTCGGTGCACAGGAATGCCGTTTGAAAGCCGGCACGCTGGCGCGCGAGCTGTACGGCCAGGACGTGGTGCGCGAGCGTCATCGTCATCGCTACGAATTCAACAACCGCTACCGACAGTCGTTCGAGGATCTGGGCCTGGTGATCTCCGGCAAGTCGATGGACGACCTGCTGGTGGAGATGATCGAGCTGCCGCAACAGCAGCATCCGTGGTTCCTCGCCTGCCAGGCGCATCCGGAGTTCACCTCGACGCCGCGTGACGGGCATCCGCTGTTCAGCGGCTTCATTCGTGCGGCACGTGAGTACAAGGCCGTGCGCGACGGTGTGCGGTTGGCCCAGGAGTCGGTGGCATGAAGCTTTGCGGATTCGAGATCGGACTGAACCAGCCACTGTTCCTGATCGCCGGCCCCTGCGTGGTGGAGTCGGAACAGCTGCAGATCGACACCGCCGGCACGCTGAAGGAAATCACCGGCCGGCTCGGCGTGAACTTCATCTTCAAGTCCAGCTTCGACAAGGCGAACCGCTCCTCGGGCGACAGCTTCCGCGGACCGGGCATGGAAGAAGGCCTGCGCATACTTGCCGAAGTGAAGCGTCAGCTCGGCGTGCCACTGCTCACCGACGTGCATGAATACACACCGATGGACGAGGTGGCGTCGGTGGTCGACGTGCTGCAGACGCCGGCGTTCCTGTGTCGGCAGACCGACTTCATCCAGAAGGTGGCGCGCGCCGGCAAGCCGGTGAACATCAAGAAGGGCCAGTTCCTGGCGCCGTGGGACATGAAGCATGTCGTCGCCAAGGCCAAGGCCGTCGGCAACGACGAGATCATGGTGTGCGAGCGCGGCGCCAGCTTCGGCTACAACAATCTTGTCTCTGACATGCGCTCGCTCAGCGTGATGCGCGATACGAACTGCCCGGTGGTGTTCGACGCCACCCATTCGGTGCAGCTGCCGGGCGGTCAGGGTGCCACCTCGGGCGGCCAGCGCGAGTTCGTGCCGGTGCTGGCACGCGCCGCAATCGCGGTCGGCGTAGCCGGCCTGTTTGCCGAGACGCATCCGGATCCGAGCAAGGCGCTTTCCGATGGCCCGAACGCGTGGCCGCTGGGCAAGATGGAAGCGCTGCTGGAAACCCTGATGGAGCTGGATGCCGTGACCAAGCGGCACGGTTTCCTGGAGCAGACCGTTTCCTGACCTACCGGGTGCAGCGATGCGCTCTTTCAACACCATCACAACGAACGCAACGGACACCGCATGAGCACTCTGATCACCCGCATCCACGCCCGTGAAATCCTCGACTCGCGCGGCAATCCCACGCTGGAAGCCGAAGTCACCCTGGCCGACGGTGGTTTCGGCCGCGCCGCGGTGCCCAGTGGCGCCTCCACCGGTTCGCGCGAGGCGGTCGAGCTGCGCGACGGCGACAAGTCGCGTTACGGCGGCAAGGGTGTGAAGGAAGCGGTGGCGAACGTCAACGCCACCATCGCCGATGCGCTGACGGGTTTCGATGCGGCCGACCAGAAAGGTCTGGACACCAACCTGATCGCGTTGGATGGCACCCCGAACAAGGGCCGGCTGGGTGCGAACGCGCTGCTCGGCGTGTCGATGGCCGCGGCACATGCGGTGGCTGCGTCGCGCGACGAACCATTGTGGAGCTATTTGTCGAACGGCAAGCCCGGCGCGCTGCCGGTGCCGATGATGAACATCATCAACGGTGGCGAGCACGCCGACAACAATATCGACGTACAGGAGTTCATGGTGCTGCCGGTTGGCATGCCGACGTTTGCCGAGGCGCTGCGCGCGGGTGCGGAAATCTTCCATGCGCTGAAGAGCGTGCTGAAGGGTCGCGGCCTAAGCACCTCGGTGGGTGACGAGGGTGGTTTCGCGCCGAACCTGCGCTCCAACATCGAGGCGCTCGACACCATCCTCGAAGCGATCAACAAGACCGGTTACAAGATCGGCAGCGAAATCCTGCTCGGTCTCGACGCAGCCAGCTCGGAGTTCTACAAGAACGGCAAGTACGACCTGGCCGGCGAAGGCAAACAGTACACCTCCGCGCAGTTTGTCGATCTGCTCGCCGGTTGGTCGAAACAATACCCAATCGTCACCATCGAGGATGGCATGGCCGAAGGCGACTGGGATGGCTGGAAATTGCTGACCGGCACCATCGGCGATCGCATCCAGGTGGTCGGCGACGATTTGTTCGTGACCAATCCGATGATCTTCCGCGAAGGCATCGAGAAGCACATCGCCAACTCGATCCTGATCAAGGTGAACCAGATCGGTACGCTGTCCGAGACGCTGGAAGCGATCGCGATGGCGGATGCGGCAAAGTATTCCGCGGTGATCTCGCATCGTTCCGGCGAGACCGAGGACACCACGATCGCCGATATCGCCGTGGCCACCACCGCGACCCAGATCAAGACCGGTTCGCTGTGTCGCAGCGACCGCGTGGCGAAGTACAACCAGCTTTTGCGCATCGAGGAACAGCTTGGCAGCGCCGCGCGCTATGCCGGTCGCCATGCGTTTCCCAACCTGATCCGTCTGCCGGGCTGAGCGGGAAGATCGCCGACCCATGTTGCGCTGGATTGCCCTGGTTCTGATCCTGATCCTGATCGGACTGCAGCTGAAGCTGTGGTCCGGCAACGGCGGCATGCGCGAGGTGGATGCGCTGCGCGTTTCGGTGAAGAAGCAGGCCGACGACAACGCAAGGTTGCAACAGCGCAACCAGGCGGTCGGCGCCGATGTGCTTGATCTCAAGCATGGCGATCAGGCGGTCGAGGCGCGTGCACGCACCGAACTGGGCCTGATCAAGCCGGGCGAAATTTTCTATCAGGTGGTTGAACAGCCCGCTCGTGCGGGCAGTACGCTTCCGCCGTCCGCCGCATCTGCCGGCTCGCCATGAATTCGCCAAGGGTGTGGTGCGTGGTGCCGGCCGCCGGGCGCGGCACGCGGGTCGGCGGCGATTGCCCCAAGCAGTACTTGCCGCTGGCCGGACGACCGCTGATCGAGCACACCCTTGAGCGGCTTGCCGCGCATCCGCAGATTGCCGGTTTGCTGGTGGTGCTGGGGGCGACGGATGCGCATTGGTCCAGTATCGGCATGCTCAATGGCAAGCCGGTGCTCACGGCCATCGGCGGAGCGGAACGCAGCGATTCGGTGTTGGCCGGGATCGATGCGCTGCCTGATGCGGTCGGTGCAGATGATTTCGTGCTGGTGCACGATGCCGCACGCCCGTGCGTTCGGTTGGCGGATATCGGCAAGCTGATCGAGCGGGCCAGCGCCGTTGATGGCGGCCTGCTCGGTGCGCCGTTGCGCGATACGCTGAAGCGTGCGGATGCCGCCGGCCACAGCGAGCTGACCGAGCCGCGCGACCTGCGCTGGCGCGCCTTCACGCCACAGATGTTCCGGCGTGGTCAACTGTCGAAGGCGCTGCGCGAGGCGGCACGGCGTGGCGTGAATGTCAGCGACGAAGCGATGGCGATGGAGCGGGCCGGCTTCGCACCGCTGCTGGTCGAAGGCGCCGAGGACAATATCAAGGTGACCACGGCGGCAGATTTCGCGCTGGCCGAGTTCCTGCTCGCGAGGACAGGAGGGTGTGCCCTTGAATAGCAAGCCAGTAGCGTCTCACCCTTCGGGCCGGGGCTGTTTGCCCACGTGCCGGCGTCATCGCTCAGTCGTGTATCGACATACACTCCTTCGCTCTTCCTTGCCATGTGGGCAAACCGCTCCCGGCGCCACCGACTTGCTATTCAAGGGCACACCCTGATGCGCATTGGCCAGGGTTTCGACGTGCACGCATTCGGCGAAGGCGACCATGTCACGCTAGCTGGCGTGCGTGTGCCGCATCACCGTGGTGTGGTGGCGCATTCGGACGGCGACGTGGTGATCCATGCGCTGTGCGATGCGATCTTCGGCGCGCTGGCGCTGGGCGATATCGGCCAGCATTTTCCGCCATCGGACGAACGCTGGCGCGATGCCGACAGTCGCCAGTTCCTGCGCCATGCGGCGATGCTGATGGCGAAGCACGGTTATGCGCTGGGCAATGCCGACATTACTGTGATCTGCGAGCTGCCGAAGGTCGGCCCGCACGCACGGGCGATGTGCGAAAACCTCGCCGCCGATCTGGAGAGCGAGATCAGCCGCATCAGCGTCAAGGCCACCACCACCGAGAAGCTCGGCTTCTGCGGTCGTGGCGAAGGGATCGCCGCGCAGGCGTGCGTGCTGCTGGAGCGGTGCTGAGCGGTGTCCGTTTCCCTCTGAATGCCGGCACGACCGGTGGAGTGCCATGTCCGAATCCGAACTTGCCCAGGCGCCGTTACCGTGGGCCTACGGCGTACCGCCGCTCAAGGCGCTATTGCGCAGCACGCCGGAAGATTTCGTGGTCGAGGAAATCCTTGGTTACGACGCCGAAGGCACCGGTGAGCATGCCTTGCTGTGGGTGGAAAAGCGCGGCGCGAACACCGACTGGGTTGCGCGTGAGCTGGCGAAGTTTGCCGGCGTGTCCCAGGTCGCGGTCGGTTATGCGGGCATGAAGGATCGTCATGCGGTGACACGGCAGACGTTCTCGGTGCAACTGGCCGGCAAGCCCGATCCGGACTGGTCGACGTTCCCGCATGCGGAGGTGAAGGTGCTGGCGGCGACGCGGCATTCTCGCAAGCTCAAGCGTGGCGCGTTGCGTGGCAACCGCTTCGTGCTGGTGTTGCGCGATGTGCATGGCGACCGTGAAGCGGTCCAGCAGGTGCTGGCGCAGATCGCGGCGCGCGGCGTGCCGAATTACTACGGCGAGCAACGCTTCGGCCGCGAAGGCAGCAACGTGGCGCAGGCGCGGGCCATGTTCGCCGGGCGCCGGGTCGAGCGCGACAAGCGCTCGTTCCTGCTGTCGGCGGCGCGTTCGCAGATCTTCAACAGCGTGCTGGCGGTACGGGTCGAGCGTGCGGTCTGGGACACGCCGCTGGATGGCGAGATCTGGTCGCTGGCCGGCTCGCGCTCGTGGTTTGGGCCGGAGCCGTTCAGCGAGGTGCTGGCCGAACGGCTGGCGCGTGCCGACATTCATCCATCCGGCCCGTTGTGGGGGCAGGGTGAACCGCCGACACAAGGCGTAGTCGGTGCACTGGAGCGCGAGCTCGCTGTGGCCCACAGCGATCTGGTTGCAGGGCTGACGTCGGCGCGGATGGATCAGGAGCGCCGCCCGTTGCGCTTGATGCCGAAGGACCTGAAATGGCATTGGCTGGATGATGCCGCGCTGGAGTTGTCGTTCGAGCTGCCGGCCGGTGCGTATGCCACGGTGGTGGTGCGCGAGCTGGCGCAAAGCTAGACCAACAACGCGATACGCCGGGTCCTAGTGGGGCTTCAGCCTTTCAGCAACACAATCACGGCGCCGGTGCCACCCATGGCCGGTCGCGCCGAGGCGAAGGCGATCACGTCGTCGCGCCGACGCAGCATGCGGTCGGTGAGGCCTTTCAGCACCGGCCCGGCGGAGCGTGAGCGCAGGCCCTTGCCGTGCACGATTCGCACGCAGCGCAGGCCGCGCTGTTTCGCCTCGGCCAGGAACGTGACGATGCTGGCCTGCGCAGCGGCGGCATTCATCTGGTGCAGGTCGATGTCGTCCTGCACGCTGAACTGGCCGCGTTTCAGCTGGCGCAGCAACTTCGGTGGATAGCCGTCACGCAGATAACTCAGCTCCTCGCCGACTTCGAGCAGTGCCGGGTCGAACGCCAGGTCCAGCAACTCGCCCGGTACGGCGGCTTCGTCGGCTTCCAGCATGTGCGGATGCGGTGCGGGCCTGGCGGCCGCTGGCGGCGGCTGCACCGGATCGAGTGGGCGCACGTCGCCGATCGCCTCGCGAAACAGGCGGCTGTCGTCGTCATTGATTGGAGCGGGCGCGCGGCGCTTCATCCGTGCATGCTAACCAACACGGCGCGAATCAGCACGAATGCGTGATCGTGGTCCATCGGTGTGAAACCGGCGGCACGCTCCGGTAGACTTCGGGGGATGGGGCGCGCGCCATCGGGTGATCGGCGACGCGCCCGCAGTCAGCTTTCGACGGAGCATCATGCGAGTTCTGGTAAGTAACGACGATGGCGTGGATGCACCGGGCATCCGCGTGCTTGCCGAGCGCCTCGGCGCGGTGGCTCAGGTAACTGTAGTGGCGCCCGATCGCGATCGCTCCGGCGCCAGCAATTCGCTCACCCTCGACGCGCCGTTGCGCGTGTTGCCGATGGGCAATGGCTATTACCGGGTGGCCGGCACGCCGACCGATTGCGTGCATCTGGCGCTGGCCGGACTGCTGGACGAAGAGCCGGACATGGTGGTGTCCGGTATCAACAATTCGGCGAACCTCGGTGACGACGTGATCTATTCCGGCACGGTGTCGGCGGCGATGGAAGGGCGTTTTCTCGGCCTGCCGGCAATCGCGGTGTCGCTGGTCACGGAAGATCACAAAGGCGTGCATTACGACTCGGCTGCCCAGGCGGTCTTGCTGCTGATGCGGCGACTGCTGGTCGATCCGCTACCGGCCGACACCATTCTCAACGTCAATGTGCCGGATCGGCCATGGGCCGAGATCGAAGGTTTCGAGGTGACCCGCCTGGGTCGTCGTCATCGCGCCGCGCCATGCATCGCGCAGACCGATCCGCGTGGCCGGCCGATCTGGTGGATCGGTCCTGCTGGCGAGGTGGACGATGCCGGCCCCGGCACCGATTTCAATGCCGTGCAGCGCGGATTCGTTTCCGTCACGCCGATCCATGTCGACCTGACGCGCTTCCAGGCGCTGGAGAAAGTCAGCAGCTGGATGCAGGCGTTGAGCGACGATATGGCAGTTGTCCGGTCCAGCAGCGACGAGGCGGCCTGAGCGATGACTGTGTATCCACTGCCGGCTGCCGATTTGAAAGGCGAGGGAATGACCTCGCAGCGCGCGCGTGATCGCCTCGCGGCCAACCTGAAAGAAGGTGGCATCCGCGACCCACGGGTGATCGATGTGATCCGCAACACGCCGCGACATCACTTCATCGATCAGGCGCTGCATTCGCGCGCCTACGAAAATACCGCACTGCCGATCGGCCACGGCCAGACCATCTCGCAACCGTGGGTGGTGGCGCGCATGACCGAGGCGCTGATCGAGTTCGGCATGCCGCAGAAGGTGCTCGAGATCGGTACCGGTTCGGGTTATCAGGCTGCCGTACTGGCGGCGCTGGTGCCGCAGGTGTTCACGGTGGAACGGATCGAGGAGTTGCTGCGCCAGGCGCGTCGGCGTTTCCGCCAGCTCGGCCTGACCAACCTCCGCTCGCGCTACGACGACGGCAAGCTCGGCTGGCCGGACGAGGCGCCGTTCGACGCGATCATCCTCACTGCGGCCGGCGACACCATTCCCAGCCGGATTCTCGACCAGCTCAGTCCCACTGGTGTGCTGGTGGCTCCGGTCGGCTCACCCAGCCGGCAGACGCTGATCCGCATGCGCGGCGACGGGCAGGGCGATTTCACCCAGGAAGAACTCGGCGCAGTCAGTTTCGTGCCCTTGCTCGGCGGGATCGGTTGATGCGTCTGTTCGGGGCACTCTATGCGCGTGCACTGGTGTGGGCGCGCGAGCCGCGGGCGCTGTACTACCTGGGCGGACTGAGTTTCGTCGAGGCGTTCATCTTTCCGATTCCGCCGGAGGTGATGCTGGCGCCGATGATGCTGGGCAAGCGGCACAAGGCCTTCCACTACGCCAACATCAGCCTGCTGTGCTCGCTGCTCGGTGCACTGGTCGGTTATGCGCTGGGTCATTGGGCTTTCCAGGCCTTGCGGCCATTGCTCGACATGCTGCATCTGTCGGCACCGATCGAGCAGGGCGTGGCGAGCCTGACTGTGCAGATGCACGAACACCGCTGGGGCATGTTCGGCGTGCTGATCCTGGCCGCGCTGCAGCCGGTGGTGCCGATGAAGTTCGTCACCTGGGCTTGCGGCATCATCGGCGTGCCGATCCTGCCGTTCCTGGCCTGCATTGGACTGGGTCGCGGCAAGCGCGTGTGGCTGTTGGCTCTGCTGATCCGGCTGTTCGGCGAGCGCGCCGAGCGGATCCTGCACAAATATATCGAGTGGATTGGCTGGGTCGCGCTGGTCGCACTGGTCCTGTTGCTGGTGTGGTGGTTCTGGTTGCGTTGAGCGTTGGCTGGCTTGAGGAGCGACATCGCATGAAAAACCCCCACTGCCTCGGTATGCTGGTGCGCATGGATCGATATCTTCAATCGTTGATCGTGTTGGCTGCCTCCCTGCTGCTGGCTGCCTGCGGCACCATGCGCAGTTCGGTGGTGGTCGAACCGGCGGCCGGCGGTAGCTACGGCAACCACGTTGCCAGCGTGGTGACGCCGGCCCGCACGACGATTCCCGGCGGCAGCTACGTCGTGGTGAAAAGCGACACGCTGTACTCGATCGCATTCCGCAAAGGTGTGGACTTTCGCGATCTGGCGCAGTGGAACGGCATTGCCGCGCCGTACACGATCTGGCCGGGACAGCGGCTGATCCTGTCGCCATCGGGCAGGACCGTTGCCGCGCAGGCCACGGAGCTTCCCCGGGCGTCATCGCCGGCCGTTGTTCATGCTCCGCCACATTCCTCGACTACGGCACAGGCACAGGCACCGGCGGTCGCGGCCGCGCCCGTGTTCGAGCCGGTGACGGTACCGACCACGACGGCAACAGCGACACCGGCAGCTGCAACCACGGCGAGTACGACGATGACGGTGCCGCCGCCGGTCACTGCGCCGGTCAAGCCGGCCGTGCCAGCCGTGACTGCCACCACGGCGATTGTGCCGGTTGCTGGCGTGCCGGCACCGGCGCCAGCAACGGTGCCACCGCCCACGCCAACCCCGGTTGTCGCAGGTGCCTCACGTGCCGTCAGTGGCGTGAACTGGCGTTGGCCGGCTGATGGCAGCCTGCTCAGCCGTTTCAAGAGCGGTGACGCGATTCCCGGCATCGAGATCGCCGGCAAGTCGGGTGATCCGGTACGTGCGGCCGCCGATGGCGTGGTGGTGTACAGCGGCAACGGCCTGGTCGGCTACGGCGAGCTGGTGATCATCAAGCACAACGAAAGCTTCCTGTCCGCCTATGGCCACAATCGCAAGCGACTGGTGAAGGAAGGTCAGCGGGTCAGCGCCGGCCAGCAGGTGGCCGAGATGGGTTCCACCGGTGCCACGCGCAACGAACTGGAGTTCCAGATCCGCAAGGACGGCAATCCAGTCGATCCGTTGGGATATTTGCCACCACGTTGAGGTGACTGCACGGAGTGGTGGACACGATCAGCCGGTCGGCAGGATGAATCCGGCAATGACCCGACGTCCTTCGCCAGCCAGCAGATTGTAAGTGCGCGCAGCGGCGGCGTTGTCCATCACTTCGATGCCGACGCCCTTGCGCAGGAAGCCGGCCATGAACGCGGCGGCGGGAAATACCTGGCGTTCGCCGGTACCCAGTATCACCAGTTCCGGCTGCAGCGCCAGCAGGGCATCGACGTGGCTGGCTTCCAGCGTGCCGGCAGCATCGACCGGCCAGTTTTCGATCGCCTGATCCGGTGCCAGCAGGAAGCTGCGGGTGAGTTCGCGATCGACCAGGGTAATGCTGCGTGCGCCGACGCGACGCACGAACAGATAGCCTTCGGGACGGTCCAGCGACAAGTCCATGGGATGTGCCTAACGCGGCAGGGCGATTTTCGGTTCGTCGGCGTTGCGCCGGAACAACACGACCACATGGCCGATCTGATGGATCTTCTCGGCCTGGGTGCCACCGGCGAGCACCTCGATTTGCGCCTGGCGCTCATCCTTGTCACCGCCGGACAGCTTCACCTTGACCAGTTCGTGAATGTCCAGCGCCTGGTTCAGTTCCTTGACCACAGCCTCGGTAGCCCCCTTGTTGCCAAGCAGGATGACCGGGCTCAGATCGTGGGCGAGGCTGCGCAGGTAACGGATCTGCGAGGAGGAAAGGGCCATGCGGTGGTGCTCGATTCGCGGTCGGTGAACGGCAAAGGGTATCATGCGACATCCCGTTCCCCAATCGACGATCCGACGACATGGCCCGCAGCAAGAGCAGCGCAGTCTGGCTGCGTGAACATTTCAACGACGAATACGTCAAGAAAGCCCAGGCCGAGGGCTTGCGTTCGCGCGCGGTCTACAAGCTGGAGGAGCTGATCGAGCGTGATCGTCTGCTCAAGCCGGGCATCAACGTGGTCGATCTGGGTGCCGCGCCGGGCAGCTGGTCGCAACTGGTGCGCAATCGCCTGGGCGATACCGGCAAGGTGTTCGCGCTGGACATCCTGCCGATGCAGAGCATCGCCGGGGTGGACTTCCTGCAGGGCGACTTCCGCGAGGAGTCGGTACTGCGCGAGCTGGAGGGCCGGTTGGAGGGGCACAAGCTGGATCTTGTACTGTGCGATCTGGCCCCCAATATGAGTGGTGTGGCGCTGGCCGACCAGATCCGCGCGATGGCGCTGGCCGACTTGGCGCTGGATTTCAGTCGGCAGTGGCTCAAGCCGGGCGGCTCGTTCCTGATCAAGTTGTTCCAGGGAGTCGGCTTTGACGAATATTTGCGCAGCTTGCGCGCGGAGTTCACCCGCGTAACCATGCGTAAACCTAAGGCCTCACGCGCACGTTCGCGTGAGGTGTACGCACTGGCGGTGGGGCGCAAGCCTTCCGTCGTGTCACCGGGCGAGAACCGTGCATGAATGAAACAGCGAAAAATGTGTTGCTCTGGGTGATCATCGCGGTGGTGTTGTTTACCGTGTTCCAGAGCTTCAACCCGCGTAGCGCGGCTTCCTCGGACCTGCCTTACAGCTCGTTTGTGCAGAGTGTGGATAACGGCAACGTCGCCAATGCCACGATCAGCGCCGATCAGCCGGCCACGATCAGCGGCAAGCTGAAAGATGGCAGCGCGTTCCGCACGGTCGCCCCGATGCTCGGCTTCTCCACCAATGCGGTGGTCAAACAGATGCAGGACAAGGGCGTCGAAGTTCGCCAGGATCCGTCCGAAGGCTTCTCGCTGATCGGCTTGCTGGTCAGCTGGCTGCCCGTGTTGCTGATCGTCGGCGTATTCATCTGGTTCATGCGCCAGATGCAGTCAGGCGGTGGTGGCCGCGGTGCGATGAGCTTCGGTCGTTCGCGCGCCAAGCTGCAGGGCGAGGACCAGATCAAGGTCAACTTCAGCGACGTCGCCGGTTGCGACGAGGCGAAGGAGGAGGTCGGCGAACTGGTCGAGTTCCTGCGCGACCCTGGCCGCTTCCAGAAACTGGGTGGCAAGATTCCGCGCGGCGTGTTGATGGTGGGTCCGCCCGGTACCGGCAAGACCCTGCTGGCCAAGGCCATTGCCGGCGAGGCGAAGGTGCCGTTCTTTGCGATCTCCGGTTCCGACTTCGTCGAGATGTTCGTCGGCGTCGGCGCCAGCCGCGTCCGCGACATGTTCGAGCAGGCCAAGAAGCACGCACCGTGCATCATCTTCATCGACGAAATCGACGCGGTCGGTCGTCATCGTGGCGCCGGCCTCGGCGGCGGTCATGACGAGCGTGAGCAGACGCTCAACCAGCTGTTGGTCGAGATGGACGGCTTCGAGGGTACCGAAGGCATCATCGTGATCGCCGCGACCAACCGCCCTGACGTGCTGGATCCGGCGCTGCTGCGTCCGGGTCGCTTCGATCGTCAGGTCGTGGTGGGCCTGCCCGACGTGCGTGGCCGCGAGCAGATCCTGAAGGTGCACATGCGCAAGGTGCCGACTGCGAGCGACGTCAATGCCATGACCATCGCGCGCGGTACACCGGGTTTCTCCGGCGCCGACCTGGCCAATCTGGTCAACGAGGCGGCATTGTTCGCCGCACGTGAGAACGCCCGCGAAGTGCGCATGGTTCATCTGGACAAGGCGCGCGACAAGATCCTGATGGGTACCGAACGCCGCTCGATGGCGATGAGCGAAGACGAGAAGAAGCTCACCGCGTATCACGAGGCTGGCCATGCCATCGTCGGCCGACTGGTGCCCGAGCATGACCCTGTCTACAAGGTGACGATCATTCCGCGTGGCCGTGCGCTCGGCGTCACCATGTATCTGCCCGAGGGCGACAAGTACAGCATCAACCGTGTGGCGATCCAGTCACAGCTGTGCTCGCTGTATGGCGGGCGTGTGGCCGAGGAACTGATCTTCGGTGCCGACAAGGTCACCACTGGCGCGTCCAACGACATCGAACGGGCCACCAAGATGGCGCGCAACATGGCAACCAAGTGGGGCCTGTCCGATGAGCTTGGTCCGATCACTTACGGTGAGGACGAGGATGAGGTTTTCCTTGGCCGCTCGGTGACCCAGCACAAGAGCATCTCCAACGAGACCGCCAGCAAGATCGATGAAGTGGTGCGCGGCATCCTCGATCGCGCCTACGCGCGCAGCAAGGAGCTGCTGACCGCGAATCTCGATAAGCTGCACGCCATGGCCGATGCACTGCTTCAGTACGAGACCATCGACGCGCACCAGATCGACGACATCATGGCCGGGCGCGAACCCGGGCCGCCGGCAGACTGGACCAAAAACACCTCGACCGGAGCGACACCGCCACCACCGCCGCCAAAGGGAGGCACGGGTTCAACTGTAGGTAAGGTGGGCGATCCGGCGCCGCAGAGCCGCGCTGGCTTGGAAAGCTGATCCGGATTTTGGATGGCCATAACCGTTGCGTGATGAAGTAGTTGAAGAGGGCGGTCGCTGGCCGCCCTCTTCATATGTGCTGGTGGCGCCTCGTCGCATGGCACATGCATTGCGCACGGTTGGTATGTTGAATATCAGACGGTATTTGTGCGGCGAGACGAATTGGCGTGAATAAATTTCAAGAAAAGGGTTGACGCACGAGGGCGGAGTCTGAATAATTCCGCTTCTTGCTTCACCGCCTCGATGCCCAGACATCACAGCGACGAAGTGAAATTTTTTCAGTGCGCCCGTAGCTCAGTTGGATAGAGTACCTGGCTACGAACTAGGTGGTCGGGAGTTCGAATCTCTCCGGGCGCACCATTTTTATACGGCGAGGCGGGGTGCTTGCACCCCGTCTTGTTTTCACGGAAAGGTTTGGTTCCTTTCGCGAAAACGATGATTCAGAAACATGTGGTGTGCTTCGACACGGATTGACTGAGCGAGGCGTCACCCGTAACATTTCAAGGCTCCGGTGGCCGCATGACCGGGGATTCGAAAGCGGGGTATAGCTCAGTCTGGTAGAGCGTTGCGTTTGGGACGCAAAAGTCGGGGGTTCGAATCCCTCTGCCCCGACCAGCGACACGTTCTGCCGACAGGGACTGCGCCTGTAGC
>Ga0207427_100165_pt1 | contig 73743 bp, 52 predicted proteins | sample AraplaCL_Cvi_mMS_FD_184268 | JGI IMG/M metagenome (GOLD analysis project Ga0207427, IMG submission 184268) | Arabidopsis root microbial communities from the University of North Carolina, USA - plate scrape CL_Cvi_mMS (SPAdes) (version 2) | ecosystem: Host-associated > Plants > Roots > Endosphere ... | reverse complement strand
AGCGGGATCTGCGCGACGAACGCGTCGAACGCCGGGCCGGACGCGTCGACGACGCGGTACGGCGCGAGCTCGGTGGCGAGCGCGTCGGCATACGCGAACGGGAACTTCTCGGCGCTCGGCTCCAGGAAGAAGTCGAACGGGTTGTAGACCGCCATCTCGGCGACGACGTCGACCGTCACCTTGAACTCGCGCATCTTCTCGGGAAAGACGAGCCGCGCCAGGTAGTTGGCGAACGGATCCTGCTGCCAGTTGATGAAGTGCTCGGCCGGCTCGACCTTCAGCGAGTACGACAGGATCTTCGTGCGGCAGTGCGGCGCGGGCCGCAGGCGCACCACCTGCGGGCCGAGCGAGACGAGCCGGTCGTAGCGGTAGTGCGTGACGTGGCTCAGGGCGACATGGATGGCCAAGGACAGCTCCCGGATCTGGCGCGCCCGCGCGCTGGCGGCGGGCTGGAGGACGGCGGACGACGCGTCGCGCCGCGGCGCGCCGGCGTCATGGCTTACTGGACGAGGAAGTCGCGGCTGATGCCCGCCCCCAGTTCGCCCACCTGCGCGAGGAATTGAGTGAGGAAGGCGTGCAGGCCGGTGGCCAGGATCTCGTCGATGCGGCCGAAGCGCAGGTCGGACTCCAGCCGCCCGGCGCGCCGCAGCGTCTCGCCCGAATTGGCGTTGGCCACGTAGCGCAGGTTGCTCACGATGCGACTCATGCAGTGCGCGAGCGAGCGCGGCATGTCGGCGCGCAGGATCAGCAGCTCGGCCACCTTCTCGGGCTGGATGACGTTGCGGTAGACCTTGCGATAGACCTCGAAGCCCGAGACCGAGCGCAGGATCGCCGACCAGTGGTAGAACTCGTACTCGTTGTCGCGGTCGTCGGCCTGGCCGTAGAAGTCGCTGTCGACGTCGTGGAACTTCACGTCCAGCATGCGCGCGGTGTTGTCCGAGCGCTCCAGGAACGAGCCGATGCGCACGAAGTGGAAGGCCTCGTCCTGCAGCATCGTGCCGACCACCACGCCGCGCGACAGGTGCGAGCGGAACTTGACCCACTCGAACACGCTGGCCGGATCGCGCTTGAGCTCGCCGCTGGCCAGCAGCTTGTTGAACTCGAGCCAGGTCTGGTTGGTCGTCTCCCAGACCTCGGTGGTGAGCGTGCCCCGCACGGCGCGGGCGTTCTCGCGCGCGGCGCGCAGGCAGCTGAAGATCGACGACGGGTTCTCGCCGTCGGCCACCATGAACTCCATCAGCCGGGCGGGCTTGATCTCGCCGTAGCGGCGGGTGTAGTCGGGCGTGAGCTCGCTGATGGCCAGCAGGCCGCGCCAGCCGAGCTCGGCGACGGCATCGGATTGCGGCAGCAGCGCGGTCTGGTAGTTGACGTCGAGCATGCGCGCGGTGTTCTCGGCGCGCTCCATGTAGCGCGACATCCAGAACAGGTGGTCGGCGGTGCGGGAAAGCATGGTGGCGGCTCTCCTCAGGCCGATTGCGATTGCGACTGCGATTGCGATTGCGACGGGACCGGCGCACGCGGCGACCCGTCCGGGTGCGGCTGCTCCGCCTCCAGCACCCAGGTGTCCTTGGTGCCGCCGCCCTGGCTGCTGTTGACCACCAGCGAGCCGGCCTTGAGCGCCACGCGCGTCAGGCCGCCGGGCACCATCTGCACGTCCTTGCCGGACAGCACGTAGGGCCGCAGGTCGATGTGGCGCGGCGCGATGCCCGCCTCCACGTAGGTGGGGCACGTCGACAGGCTCAGCGTCGGCTGCGCGATGTAGTTCGACGGGTTGGCCGCCAGCACCTGGCGGAAGGCCTCGACCTCCGCCTTCGTCGCGGCCGGGCCCACGAGCATGCCGTAGCCGCCGGCGCCGTGCACCTCCTTGACGACCAGCTCCGCGAGGTTGGCCAGCACGTACGACAGTTCCTTCGGGTCGCGGCACTGGTAGGTGGGCACGTTGTTCAGGATGGGCTTCTCGCCCAGGTAGAACTCCACCATCTTCGGCACGTACGGGTAGATGGACTTGTCGTCGCCCACGCCGGTGCCGATCGCGTTGGCCAGCGTGACGTTGCCGGCCTTGTAGGCGCGCAGCAGGCCGGCGCAGCCCAGCGTCGAATCCTTGCGGAAGACCTCCGGATCCATGAAGTCGTCGTCGAGCCGGCGGTAGATGACGTCCACGCGCTTGGGGCCCTGCGTGGTGCGCATGTAGACGAAGTCGTCCTTGACGAACAGGTCCTGGCCCTCGACCAGCTCCACGCCCATCTGCTGCGCGAGGAACGCATGCTCGAAGTAGGCAGAGTTGTACATGCCCGGCGTGAGCACGACGACCGTCGGGTCGTTGCTGCCGCCCGGCGCGAGGCTGCGCAGTGTCTCGAGCAGCAGGTCGGGGTAGTGCGCGACCGGGGCGACGGCGTGCATCGAGAACAGCTCGGGGAACAGCCGCATCATCATCTTGCGGTTCTCGAGCATGTACGACACGCCGCTGGGCACGCGCAGGTTGTCCTCCAGCACGTAGTAGCTGCCCGAGCCGTCGGCGTTGCCGGCGCGCACGATGTCGACGCCCGCGATGTGCGAGTAGACGTCGCCCGGCACGTTCACGCCGATCATCTCGGGGCGGAACTGGGCGTTGTTGACGACCTGCTCGCGCGGCACGACGCCGGCCTTGAGGATCTCCTGGTCGTGGTAGACGTCGTGGATGAAGCGGTTGAGCGCCGTGACGCGCTGCGCCAGGCCCTTCTCCATCTCGCGCCACTCGTGCGACGGGATCACGCGCGGGATCTGGTCGAACGGGATCAGGCGCTCGGTGCCCTCGCCCGAATCCTTGTCGCCATAGACCGCGAACGTGATGCCCACGCGCCGGAAGATCAGCTCGGCCTCGTTGCGGCGATCGCGCATCAGGTCGGCGGGCTGGCGTGCCAGCCAATGGGCGTAGCCCTGGTAGTGCTCGCGCACCGCGTCCCCCGCGGCGTGCATCTCATCGAATGGCGTGTTCATGGCGAGCGAGGGCTCCCTGGTGCGACGCCGCGCCGCGCGGCGTTCCGTTGGAATGCATAGCAACAACCGATCCAGCACACGACGACGGCGCGCACCGACGGCCCGGGCCGCCGAACGCACCGCCGACGCCGATCCGGCAGGCGGTCCGGCGACCCCAGTATCCGCGACGCACCGCGGCTGTGCAATGCGGGGCGCGGATGGCGCAGCGGGGCGCACCAGATTGGTCCGCGGACCTGGCGTGCACCAGGACGGACGCCGGGACGAGCGAGCCGGCGCGCCAGCGTCCGCAGGCCTCGGACGACTCGCGACCGGCCGAGCGTCAAGGCGCGCCTGGCGGCGGCGGGCGGCCGATCCAGGGTGGGGTCAGGGGGTCGTCCGCGCCGCGCCACTGCCAGTAGCGCCGTCGCACGTCGCGGCTGCAGTGGGCGTGGCCGTCGGACCAGGTCCAGGCGCCGCAGTGGTCGCTGCGGACCACGGGGATGCCGTGGGCGCCGTAGCGGGCGATGACGTCCGGGGCCGGGTGGCCGTAGCGGCTGCGGTAGCCGACCTGGATCACGGCCACGGAAGGACGCACCGCGTCGAGGAAGGCGGCCGTGGACGAGGTGTGACTGCCGTGGTGCGGCACCACCAGCACGTCGCTGCGCAGGCGGGCGGTGTCGTCCGGCGACGCGCCGGCGCGTGCGACGAGCCGCGCCTCGCCGGCAGCCTCGACATCGCCAGTCAGCAGCGCGCTGGCGCCGTCCGCGGCGACCACGCGCAGCACGCAGCTGAGCGCGTTGGTCTTCGCGCCGGGGCGATAGTCACCAGGGAACGGGTGCAGCAGCGCGAAGTGCACGCCGTCCCAGTCCCATCGCTGCCCCGCCACGCAGGGCGTGTGCGGGATCGGGTTGGCGCGCAGCGGGTTGCCCGGCGACAGCGACGTGTGCAGCGCCCGCACCGGCAGGCGGTCGATGAGGGACTGCGCGCCGCCGACGTGGTCGGCGTCGGCATGGCTCAGCATCAGCGTGTCGATGCGCGGCTCGCCGCGTGCCTGCAACAGCGGCAGCAGCAGGCGACGACCGGCGTCGTCGTCCTCGCCGAAGCGCGGGCCGGTGTCGAACAGCAGCAGGTGGTCGCGGGTGCGGACGAGCACCGAGGTGCCTTGCCCCACGTCCGCGGCCACCAGCTCGAAACGCCCCGGCGCCGGCCGCGCGACGAACGGCCACAGCAACGGCGGCAGCATCGCCAGCCCCAGCCCGCGCAGCCGCCACGGCAGCGGGAGCATCAGCACCGCACCGCCGGCCAGCCCCGCGACCAGGGCCCAGCCGGGCGCGGTGGCCACGTGGACGCTCGCGAACGGCCAGCGCGCGAGCCCGCCCAGCCACCACAGCAAGGGCTTGAGCGCGAGCGCGGCCAGCGTCCACAGGGGTGGTACGGCGATGCCCAGCAAGGTCAGCGGCGTCACCACCAGCGTGACCCAGGGTTCGGCCACCAGGTTGGCCAGCAGGCCCACCGGCGACGCCTGCTGGAATGCGACCAGCGTCAACGGCGCCAGACCGACGCTCGCGACGACCTGCGCGCGGACGCCGCCGCGCAGCTCGGCGGCCACGCGCGCGACGGCGGCGCGCACGCACGCCGCGGCACGCGCGAGCCAGTGCCTTGCGCGACCGCCCAGCCGGCCATCCGCCGCGATGGCGACCCCATCCGAATCGACGGCGTCGCGTCCGACCGCCGAGCCGCCGCGAGCGCTCTGGCCGAGGCCTGCGGCGGCGCCTGTCGACGGCGCCGCATTCGAATGATTCCCGACGACGTCCAGCCCCACCCCGTCTCGACCCGCATCCGCCACCGCGCGCGCCGGCGCCGACGCCATCAACAGCCCCACGGCCGCGAACGACAGCCAGAAGCCCGGCTGCAGCAGCGACCACGGGTCGAGCAGCGTCACCGGCAGCATGGCGGCCAGCGTCACGAGGGCCGGCGGCCACGCCAGGCCCGCGCTGCGCAAGGCGGCCGTGGCGGCCAGCATCGCCACCGTGCGCTGCGCCGGCACGCCCCAGCCGGCAAGCAAGGCGTAGAGCCCGGCCACGATCACGCCGCCCCAGCGCGCGGCCGACGGCGCCGGCCAGGCGAGCGTCGCGCGCTCGCTGCGGCGCCACAGCGCGCCGATGGCCGCGCCGCCCAGCCAGCCCAGCATCGTGATGTGCAGGCCCGAGATCGACATCAGGTGCGCGACGCCGGTGTTGCGGAACACCTCCCAGCCCGGCCCCGCGATGGTTTGAGGTATTAAAGTCGTCCGCTCAGCTAAAGTTGTCCGCTGAGCCGAGAGTCATCCGCTAGCTCCTGTCGAGCCAAAAAACGACGTCGCATTAAAGTTGACTGCTGAGCAGCAGCCCGGCGTCAACGTTAGCTCCGCTCAGAACCGCTAACCATCAAGTTAGCCGGACAAAGGCAGGCTTCGCAATCGCAGCAGGCGACTTTTTTCCGATGGAGAATTGACCCGAGTGCCCCGCCAGCTTGAAGAGCGCGGGGTAGCGCGTTGATTTCAAAAGCATTCTTCCTAGGCGAGAGTTCGCCAGAGTTGACCGCTGGGAACCACGAGCTCTGCCCCCTGGGCGCAGCACGCCGCCCTGCTCTAGCTCCGTCAATCCGCCGCTCCCGAGAGTGGTAGACCCGATGTGCCGCAGCCACCGCACATGCGCAGGGACATCTCAGAGCTTCTCATCGCTTTTGAGATTGATTGCGCGCAACCAAACTGTCTGCCGTAGCCCTGCCGGCAAAGGAATGTGACGAAGCGTGTGGAGCTCCGGCGACCTCCGTCTCTAAGCGGATAAAGCCCAGTCCCTAAACGGTGGGGAACCGCGAGACTTTTTAGCTGCATGAACCACTGCAACACTGATGCTGGCCAGCCGGCAATTGCTCTCCCAGTCGCCCGACGGTGGTTCGACTGCGATTCGTCGGGGCGAGTACGAATGGTGTCCTCTGACGTACGGAAGGAGCTCGAGGACTTCGCCCGAGTCAGTCGCGATGCCTTGGGCGGCACCGCCTTCAACGTGCGCACCCTACCCTACCGCCTCACAGGGAAGACGTACTGGGCCTTCGAAGCGGATGGCCAAGAAGGCAGCATCCGCCTCACGTTCCGCGAAGCCGGCTCGAGTTGCCTGCCGTTCGGCGCACAAAGCGATGGTGTCGGCGCATTCGCAGACAGCGTCGACGCCCACTACTTTTTTGAATTCTTCGAGCGAGAGCTAACGGCCTCGGATTTCATGTGAGAGGGTCTGTCCCCTACGTTGGTCAGTGATGCGCGGCTACTTGCCACCCAGCCAGCGCTCAGCCGCTGGTGGCCCCGGCACCCAGGTCTCAAGCTGCCTCAGCAAGTCGGGCAGTTGCTCGCGCAGCCGCAGATGCCTGAGCTCCGGCGTCCCCAAACTCTCACGACCCTGCGAGGTACGGAGCACGGCAAGCCAGTACAAGGGCTCACCCGGCCGCTGGTAGCTAAAGATGTCCAGTTCCTGAACGCCCAGTGCATCCAAGCGCGGGAGCAGCGGGGCCAGCGACTCGACGAGTTCAGCCGGAATGTTCGTCTGCAGCGTCATCGCTCGCCGCCCTGAATTCCGTCGAGTCCAGCGCGAATGGTCAGCATGCCCAACTTGGTCATTCGCCGGGTCAACTCGCCCTTCTCTATCTTGAGCTTGTACGAAAGCACACGCAACGTCTCGTCGGAACTGAAAAGAACGTGCACGGCACGCAGCGGCAGCGGCTCACCCTCGAACACTTCCGGCAACGGCACCCCCTTCGCGAACTGCGCCAACCCTGTGTCGAGAAACAGGCGGTAAACAGCGCCCTTCGGCATGCCCGTACGGTGTGCATGTGCCTTGAGCTCGTCATCGACATCGCGCTCAAGTGCCACCGACCGGAAAATCATGTTGCTCGTGTCCATGGGCCGCTCCAACCGTTCAATTTCGGAAGTCTGCTCGCGACCTGGCTCACTGCATGAGCTACGTGCAATGCACGTATTTGCTTGCAGATGGGACCTGACTGAACGACTTTGCAGGCGGCAAAAAGTCGCACTGACGAGCTGTACTTTGTGAACAGGCTAGACAGGAGACGCGATTCGGCGATACTGTATGTTCATACAGTCATTCGCCATGCACGTCAGCCTTCCGCTCTGGCCCGAGCCCCCTCCGCCAGCCTCTCCTCACCCGTCACAGGCAGCTGTTGAGCAGCCCGAGGACGAGGCTGCGCCACTGCGCCTGCCAAGGCATGTGGAGGCGGCCGTCTGGCGCGGTTCGGAGCTCGGAAGTCCCGTCACGGAGGTCGTAAGCACCGGCTGGGCAGCTCTCGACGCGGAGCTGCCTGGCGGCGGCTGGCCGTGCCGGTCTGTGAGCGAAGTGCTTCAACCCCAGCCGACGTTATGCGAGTGGCGTCTCTTGGCTCCAGCGCTTCGAGCTATCGTCGCGCGCGGCCAGACGGTCGTCGTCGTCGGTCCGCCCAAGATTCCGCATCTGCCTGGACTGCGGCATTCGGGCCTAGAGGACCATCACTTCGTCCTCGTCCAAGCCGAGACGCCTTCAAGGCGGCTGTGGACGACGGAAACGCTCGTCAAGGCGAACGCGTGTGGCGCGTTGCTGGCGTGGTTGCCCCAGGCTCGGCCGGAAGAACTGCGACGGCTGCAGGTTTGCGCAGCGGCATGCGAAGGCCCAGTCATCCTGTTCCGTCCAGAGGCGGCTCAATTCGAGCCGTCTGCTGCGCCCCTGCGACTCCAGGCCACCTTCGGCCTGGACTGGCAACTGCGTGTCCACATTCTCAAGCGCAAAGGGCCCGTGCACGAGGGCGAAATTCACCTTCCCTCCATCCCTGGCGGCCTGGAAGCCGTGATGACTCCCCGCCTGCGCCATCCGAGCAGGCTCATCGCAAGCCGTGAGCGAGAACGCGCAGATGCTCTGGGCAGCGCTTCTACTCGAGAGCCATCCCGGCGCCACACCCACGCATGACGACGAGCAACTTCGAGGACTGGCAACTTGGGCCCTGCAATGGAGCCCACGCGTCGCCATCACCGAGGAAGCCGTTGTCATCGAGGTCGAGGCCAGCCTGCGACTGTTTGGCGGCAGGACGCGCCTGCGTGAACGCATCCGCATTGAAGGAGCGGAGCTCGGTCTCGCGATAGCCGCTTGGGCGCCTACGAGCCTTGCGGCGCTCGCGTTCGCCCGCGCCGGCCATGAAGACGGGCTCAGTCGTCCACTTGAAGTGGCCTTGGATGCGATGCCCCTCGAAGTGCTGTCGGCGGTGGGGGCGCATCACCACACGCTGGCCCGCATCGGCTGCAAGACTCTCGGCGACGTTCGTCGCCTGCCCCGCGGAGGCGTCAGCCGCCGCTTCGGGAAAGAGTTGCTCGGTGCACTAGACCAGGCGTACGGCATTAAGCGGGAAGTCCACAGGTGGGAGACCATCCCCGAGACCTTCAGCGCCCGACTCGAGCTCATGTCGCGCGTCGACCTGGCCCCTGCCCTCGCCTTCAGCTCGCGAAGACTGCTCGCGCAGATGTGCGGGTGGCTGGCCGCGCGACACGCAGGCGTCAACGCATTCACCCTTCATTGGCTGCACGATTCTATGCGCTCGAAGGAGGCCGGCCCCGGCGGAGCGCTGACCGTCCGCACGGGCGAATTCACGCGCAACCTCGAGCACTTGTGGCGTCTGCTAAACGAGAACTTGAACAAGACGACGCTGCTTGCGGCAGTGGGCGAGATTTCGCTGACCGCTGACCACGTCGAGCCGCTCGAGGAGCGCAGCGCCTCACTGCTTCCTGACACTGTTCGGCAGGGACAGTCACTGCGGGAGGTGCTTGAACGCATCGCCGCCCGAATTGGTCCTGAAAACGTCCTGAGACCCGTGATGACGGAGGACCATCGCATCGAGTGGGCGCAAGTGTGGAAGCCGGCGGAGGAAAAGCAACCGCGACAGACTTCCGCAATCGAGACGCCCCAGCCCACCTGGATGCTGCCGTCGCCGCTGCGCCTCGCCGTCAAGAAGGAGCGCCCTCAATACCAGGGCACTCTGCAAATGCTCATCGGCCCTCACCGCGTTGAGTCCGGCTGGTGGGACCGGATGGGCGAGCCCGGCGCGGAGACGACCAAGCATGTCGAGCGCGACTACTACGTCGCGCTGAGCGAACACGCCGGACCGCTTTGGATTTTTCTCGAGCGCCGCGGTGATGACTTGGCGTGGTACCTCCACGGCATCTTCGCGTAACGGCTATGCGCGCAGGCATCCCCGAGTACGCCGAGCTTCGGTGCGTCAGTGCATTCACCTTCTTGCGCGGAGCAAGCAGGCCAGAGGAACTCGTCGAGCGGGCGAAAGAGCAGGAGTACGCCGCACTCGCGCTGACGGACGAATGCTCCGTCGCGGGCATCGTGCGCGCGCATGTCCAAGCCAAGGAGTGTGGGCTGCCCCTCATCATCGGAAGCCAGTTCCGGATTGCCGACGCGCCATTCACTCTCATCGTGCTCGCGCAAAACAAGAACGGGTACGGCAACCTGTGCGAGTTCATCAGCAAGCTGCGCATGAGCTCGCCCAAGGGAACCTACAACCTTCCCCTGTCTTTCATCACTCGCAGCGCGCTTGAAGACTGCCTCGTCCTTGTTGCGCCGGACCGAGACGCGGCCATGGACGACCTAGTCAGGGTCGCGCAGTGGATGCTGACGCACTTTACCGGCCGATGCTGGCTCGCTGTCGAACTGCTTCGACACATCACCGACGAGGTCTGGCTCCACAAGATGCGCGAAGTCGGCGAGCTGACCGCAATCCCTTTGGTCGCCGCTGGCGACGTCTACATGCACGTGCGCTCTCGAAAGCCGCTCCAAGACGTCATGACCGCAACTAAGCTGCACAAGCCGGTCTCCGAGTGCGGTGCGGGTCTTCAGCAGAACGCCGAGAGGCATCTGCGCTCCCGCCTTCGTCTCTCGTACATCTACCCCGAAGACCTCATCGCCGAGACCATCCGCGTCGCGTCGATGTGCAGCTTCAGCCTCGATGAAATCAAGTACCAGTACCCCTCGGAGGTAGTCCCCGAAGGAGAGACGGCGTCAAGCTACTTGCGCCGCCTGACGTACGAAGGCGCCGGCCGCCGGTGGCCGCAAGGCATCCCGGCCAAAGTGCAATTGCAAATCGAGCACGAGCTCGACCTCATCAAAGAAGTCCAGTACGAGCACTACTTCCTGACGGTCGCAGACATCGTCATCTTCGCCAGGTCTCGCCATATCCTTTGTCAAGGGCGTGGGAGCGCAGCCAACTCCGTCGTGTGCTACTGCCTGCATGTGACCGAAGTCGACCCTGCGAGGCAACACGTCCTCTTTGAGCGCTTCATCTCCAAAGAGCGAGGTGAGCCGCCAGACATCGACATCGACTTTGAAAATTCTCGCCGCGAAGAAGTGATGCAGTACCTCTACCAACGGTACGGCCGCCACCGGGCTGGTCTGACTGCGACCGTGGCCAGCTACCGGCCGAAGTCCGCGATACGCGACGTCGGTAAGGCGCTGGGGATGCCGGCGGAAGTCGTCGACCGACTGGCGAAGGCGCACTACTGGTTTGATGGCAAGCTCGTGATGCCTGAGCGGCTGGATGAAGTCGGTCTCTCTGCCGACAGCCTGGTCGTCAAGCAGCTGCTCCACCTGACGACGCAGCTGATTGGGTTGCCTCGCCACCTTGGCCAGCACGTCGGGGGCTTTGTGCTCACCAACGGGCCCTTGAGCCGCATGGTGCCCATCGAGAACGCCGCGATGGCTGACCGTACGGTCATCGAGTTCGACAAGGACGACCTGGACGCATTGGGATGGTTGAAGGTCGACATCCTCGCGCTCGGGATGCTCACCGCGATTCGCAAATCCCTGGAGTTCGTTAGCCAGCGCAAGGGCTACAGGTTTGAGATGCAAGACATCCCGCCCGAGGACAAGGTCACGTACGACATGATTTCCCGTGCTGACACCGTCGGCGTTTTTCAAATCGAGTCACGAGCGCAGCAGGCGATGCTTCCGCGCATGCGACCGCAGACCTTTTATGACCTCGTCATCGAGGTCGCGCTTGTTCGCCCCGGGCCAATTCAAGGTGGCGTCGTTCATCCCTACCTGGCGCGTCGTCAAGGCAAAGAGCCCGTCACGTACGAGAAGGACGAGCTCAAAGAGGCGTTGGGCCGCACGCTCGGGGTAGCGGTTTTTCAAGAACAAGTCATGCAGTTAGCCATCATCGCGGCTGGGTTCACGGCTGGCGAGGCCGACCAGCTCCGTCGCGCCATGGCTGCATGGAAGCGCAAGGGCGGGCTCGACAAGTACTACGACAAAATCGTCACTGGCATGACCAGCCGCGGGTACTCGCTAGACTTCGCTGAGTCCATCTACCGGCAAATTCACGGCTTCAGCTCGTACGGATTCCCGGAGAGCCATGCGGCTTCGTTCGCCCTCCTCGTTTATGCGTCGTGTTGGCTGAAATGCCACCATCCCGGCGAGTTCCTCGCTGCGATGCTCAACTCGTACCCGCTGGGTTTCTACTCGCCGTCGCAACTGGTGCAAGACGCGCAGCGTCACGGCGTCGAAGTTCGTGCGCCCGACGTGATGCACAGCGACTATGAAAGCACCCTCGAGGGGCTGCCCCATCCGCCAGCCGTGCGCATCGGCTTGAAGATGATTTCGGGGCTGAAAGAGGATTCGGCCGAACGCATCGTCGCAGCGCGTCGCGAGGCTCCTTTCACGAACGCTGAAGACCTTGCCAGGCGCGCTGGGCTCGAGCAGCACGAAATGACGCTGCTCGCATCAGCCGACGCCTTGCAATCGCTCTCTGGCCACCGGAGGCAGCAGGTCTGGGATGCGTCGGCATTGAAGTCGACGCCGCAGCTGCTGCGCGACGCGCCCATCGACGAGGACTTTCTGGAGCTTGAAGAAGCTCCCGAAGGGGAGGAAGTCGTCTTTGACTACGCCTCCCTCGGTTTGACGCTGCGCAGCCACCCTCTGGCGCTGCTGCGCAAGCGCCTGAACGAGTTCGGCTACAAGACTGCGGAGGCACTGCGCGACTGCAGGAACGGCCAGATGGCGCGCGCTTGCGGCATCGTCACCGTTCGCCAGCAACCAGACACCGCCTCCGGCGTCATCTTCATCTCGCTCGAAGACGAGACCGGCGCCGTTCAAATCATCGCTCGCAAGAGCATCCGCGAACATCAGCGAGCGCCGCTGCTTCAGTCTCGGCTCATGGGCGTACACGGAGTGTGGCAACGCGAAGGTGAGGTCGCGAGCCTCGTTGCCGGCCGCCTCGTGGACCACACAGAGTTACTCGGCAGCCTGCAGACCGAGTCGAGGGACTTCCACTAAAAGGAAGCTACGTTACCAACAAGGAACTTCACTTCCCTCTGTTTGGGGGCCGTTCACGAGTTGTGAATGCGCACGCTGTCTGCCGGCACTGAATCGGGCCTCTGCCGACGGGCAAGCGGCCCGTTATTGGAAATTATGGGTCGAATGTACAACTGGTCATAACCAGTTCAGGCGCGTTACCCGGTACTGGACGTGCGCGCATTACAACAAAAGTACCACTTCTCGAAATGAGTGAGAAGTCGCGAGAAGTTGGCCTGCCACGCCGAATGCCCGCGGCGCGCTAGCATCGGTCAACGGTTCGGAATAGCCAGACCAGACATGTGCAACCTCTATCACGTCGCGCCCGAAAACGACTTGGACAGCTACATCCGGCGCCATCTGGGCAAAGTGAAGCTCCCAGACTCGTACCCGCCCAAACCGACCGTCGGCCCGTTTGACACCGGGATGTTCTTGACCGCCGAACCGGACGGCAGCCTCGTGGGCCGACTCGGCCAGTGGGGCATGATTCGACCTGGTCAGAAGGAACGCATCGAGTACAAAGAGCGGCCCTCGAAAAAGCCAGGCGGCAAGCCCGTTCGTGAGCCCATGCTCAAAAACAACGCCAGGGTTGAGACCGTCGCCAAGTCGCCCGCGTTCCGCGATGCCTGGGAACTGGGGCGACGATGCCTCATCCCAGCCCTGTGGCTGCAGGAACCGAACTGGGAGACCAACCGCTGTGTTTGGTGGCAGCTCAAACGTGCCGACGCGCTGCCGTGGATGGTCGCCGGCATCTGGTCCGAGTGGACTGACCCAACCACCGGCGAGGTCATCCCGAACTTTGCCATGCTCACGTTCAACGTGAACAGCCATCCCCTGCTCCAACGCCTGCACAAGCCCGAGCGTCACCGCGTCACAAAGCAGGTGCTGCCGCTGGAGCAGCAGGACAAACGCGGAGAGGCCCACATCGAGCCCGAAGCGTGGCTACGCTGGCTCCAGTGTGGTCATGACGAAGCCAAGATGATGCTTGTCGCGCCCCCTGCGGAGTTCTACGACCAGAACGACGCTCTGTCGACTGATGCGCTGCTCCGCGACATTGACTCGGAAGCGGCGGCTCAGGTGAGCCTGCTTGGCATGACGCCTGGCGACGGCTAGCCAAGAGGCGGACGGGCCACACGCTGGTGGCCGAAGCCAATGCTATGACGCTGCGGCAGTCAGAGAGCGTTTGTCCTACGTCGGTCGGCCCTAGCTCGCCCTAGACTGCATTCCAACGAACACGAAGCCGGCCGCACCACTGGGCGGAGCCAGGAAACCCGTCACCCTGTGTTCAAAGTTTCTCTGCTTGCAGCGATGTGCTGCGGAGTCGAAAGCCCGCAGCGGGAACGCTTTGCGGGCCTTCTCCTTCCTGGCTTCCTCGGCCGCCACGGGCGCTACTGGGGCGCCTTCGCCACAAGGCCGAGCGCCTTCATCGCTGCAGCCAGCGACTGCTTTGACTTCCAGTAAGCAACCCAGGGGTCCTTCTGCTGGAAGCTCACGTACTCCCGTGCGGTCGCAATCGTCCACTGCGCACCGCTCTTGAGTCCAGAGAGCTGCTCCCAGCACACAGGCATGGAGACGCCCAGACCAGGCCGAGCGCGGGCCGAGAACGCTGCTGCGGTGGTCTGCGCGTGCCCGTTGCGGAGGTAGTCGATGAAGATTTTTCCCACTCGATTCGCACCCCCAGCCACGGCGACGAATCTCGAGGGGATGACCTTAGCCATGTGCTTGACCGCCGCTTGGGAGAAGTTCTTGACCGTCTCGTAGTCGAGCCGAGGCGCGAGAGGGACGACCACGTGAAGCCCCTTGCCGCCGCTCGTCTTCAACCAAGCTTCCAGCCCCAGCTCAGTAAGCAGCGTGCGCATCAGCACGGCGGCTTCCTGAAGATTCGCCCAGCTGACACCTTCGCCCGGGTCAAGGTCGAAGATGACGCGGTCGGGCTTGTTGATGTTCTTCGCCAGCGAATTCCAGGTGTGAAACTCGATGACGTTCATCTGCGCGGCCGAAACCAACGCCTGCGCGTTGTCCACAGAGAGCAGTGCGTCGTGGCCTGGCCAGAGGTCTGCGTCGAGCTGCGTCAGCCCAGGCAGCTTCGCCTCGTCGTGCTTCTGGAAGAACTGCTTGCCGGCCACGCCGTCAGGCGCCCGAACAAGCGACGCAGGCCGTCCCTTGAGATGGGGCAGCATCCAGTCTGCGATGGACTCGTAGTACCGGACGAGTTCAACCTTGGTGAAGCCGGTGCTGGGGTCGATGACCCGTTCAGGATTGGTGACCTTGACGCTCATCGTTCGGGCTGAGGGCGAAGCGTTCGGCGGTGCGACCGGGCCTGTGGCGCGCTCGCGCACGATGGCTTTGGCCGGCTTGTCTGCCCGCACGCCCTTGAACACCGGATGCCGTACGTTGCCATCGGGCGTCCACTCGCTGAACGAGACCTCGACGACCATCGTAGGCTTGACCCAGTGTTCGCTACCGGCGACTCGCTTGGACCAGCGTCCGGGCACAACCGAGGCAGGCTCGACCGAAGGAGTCTTCGTTTCGAGCTTCGTGAGCGCGGCATGGAGCTCTTGACCGGTCTTCGAACTCCACCCAGTGCCGACTGACCCACCGGAACGTAGTCTCCCGTTCTCGTGATAGCCGAGAAGCAAGCCGCCGACTTCGCCTCGCGCGCCTGTGCGGTCGGTGAACCCGATGACCACGAACTCCTGGCGTTGGCCGCATTTGAGCTTCAGCCATGTCTCGGTGCGAGAAGACACGTATGGGGCGTCTGCTCGCTTTGCGATGACGCCCTCCATCCCCAGCTGGCAGGCAGCCGCCAGCATCTGAGCAGGAGTCGCATCGAAGGCTTGGCTGAGACGCACAGTCTCGCCCGACTCCTGCACGAGCAACGCCTGAAGCTGCGCTCGCCTCGCGAGCAACGGCACCTGGCGGAGGTCTTTGCCGTCGTAGAAAGGCAGGTCGAAGACGAAGTACACGACGTTCGCGGTCTTCGAGTTGTCGATGGAGTTCTGCAGCGCGTTGAAGTCCGGCACACCGTTGTCGTTCAAGACGACGATTTCGCCGTCGAGCCAACCGGAGCCGATGCCGAGCGCTGTGACGCCCGCTGCGACGCTCTTCAGCTTCGCCGTCCAATCGTGGCCGTTGCGCGTGAAAAGCTTGACCTTGTTGCCGTTCACGCGTGCGAGGATTCTGTAGCCGTCGAACTTGTTCTCCACGACCCATGCAACGCCGGGCGACGCGGCCGACGCAAGGGTTGCGAGCTGCGGTGCCAAAGCGATGGGCAGCGGAGCTTCGGGAGCTTCCGCAAGTGCATGGTCGAGCTCAGACGACGCCGCTGGCGCCCTGGTGACTGTCACTCGCTCGGGTTCACGCTCTTCGACAAAGCCGAGCGGCTTCTCAATAACGCTGTCGGGAAGCGCTGAAATGACGTCGTACTCCGCGAGCGGCCGCACCCAGGCGTCGCCCCTCTTCTTGAACAGCATCCACTGGTCTTGCTTTGCGGCGCCAGGCTTGGAGATGCGGACGAGCTCCCACAGCCCCGCGAGCTTCTGCCCATGAAGCCGAAACAGCACTTTGCCGACCTTCATGCCCTCGCGCGGGTCGCCGACCGGCTCCCAAGTGCCGTTGTCCCAAACGATGACGGTGCCGCCCCCGTACTCGCCCTTTGGGATGGAGCCCTCGAATGAGCTGTAGGAGACCGGGTGGTCTTCGACGTGGATTGCGATGCTCTTGGTCGCCGGGTCAAACGACAGCCCTTTGGGCAGCGCCCAGGACAGCATCACCCCATCGAACTCGAGGCGGAAGTCGTAGTGCAGGCGACTCGCCCAGTGCTTCTGGATGACGAAGCTCAACGCCTCTGACTTGGCAGCCGACCCCTTCGACGCCGCCTTCGGCTTGGTCGCTGGAGCACCAGCGGGTTCAGCCGTCTTCTTGAAGTCCCGCTTAGCGTTGTACTTGGCGAGAGGAACCTCCGGTGGGGCGACAGGGGCAGCCGCTACGGTCTTCCTCGCGCGTGAGCGAGCCGGCTTAGCCGCGGCGATTTCTGCCCAAACTGGCGCGTGGTCGGACGGTTCGGCGTTGCCTCGCATCCCACGGTCAACCCCGGCGTCGACAAGCTTCAACGGGGGGCTCAGCAGGATGTGGTCGATGCGCAGGCCTGCGTCTCTTTCGTAGTGGTTCCTGAAGAAATCCCAAAACGTGAAAATGCGCTCGGTTGGAAATTTGGCACGGAGGGCATCGGTCCACCCCTGCGCCAAAAGTCGGCGGAATGCCGCTCGCGACTCGGGTTGAAGCAGCGCGTTCTTCTTCCAGCTCGCCGGCGAGTAGATGTCGTCGTCAGTCGGAACGACGTTGAAGTCGCCCATGATGACCACAGGATTGCCGCTGGCCATCAGCGAAGCTGCGTGCTCGATGAGGCGCTCGAACCAGGCAAGCTTGTAGTCGAACTTCGGGCCTGGCCACGGATTGCCGTTCGGGAGGTACAGGCCGACGAAGGCGACGCCGTTGATGGCTGCCTCGATGAACCGCGCCTGCTTGTCTGCAGGGTCGCCTGGAAGCGCTCGCCGGATTTCGATGGGCTCGAAGCCTCGCGCAAGGAGCGCGACTCCGTTCCAGGTCTTCTGGCCGGCGACGAGGCAGCTGTACCCCGCCGCTTCCAACTCTGCACGTGGGAATACGGCAGTCTCAGTCTTGAGCTCCTGGAGCGCCACGACATCCGGCTTCGTCGCTTCGAGCCATTCCAGCAGCTGCGGCAGCCGCTTTCGGATGTTGTTGACGTTCCAGGTGGCTACGCGCACATCACTTCTTCTTGAGATGGGCTTCGACGTCGCTGGCCTTGTTGCCCACGGCCTTGACGGCGGCGCGTAGCTCATCAGCAGTCACACCGAACTTCTTCGACCAGTCCCGGACTTCGTAGTCCTCGCCCAGGTTGATGTGGGTGCGGTCTTGGCCGCCGGTGTTCGTCTTGTCGTCAGACATCGGTGTCTCCTGTTGAGTAGTAGCGCAAGACGCGCACGCGTTCTCGGCAGCACACCTCATGCCCACCCAGCGCCCAGATTGCTCCACACGTGCGTGGTTGCGCCAGTCTCCCGTTGAGCGCATGCTGTCCGGCCCGTTAGTCGGCGAGTCGTTTGCCCTCAACCGTGGCGACCGCACAGTTCCGGCGCATTCTGGAGTTCCAACCCATGGCTGCACGTTCAATCGCCTCGCTCTCCATCTCCTTTGGGCTGGTCAACATTCCTGTCCGATTGTTCTCGGCGACGGAGAGCTCGGCCTCGGTCAAGTTCAACATGCTGCGCAGCGACGGTTCCCGGCTCAAGCAACAGTACGTGGCCGAGACGGATGGGAAGGTCGTGCCGCGCGCGGACATGGTCAAGGGATACGAGTTCGAGAAAGACCACTTCGTGATGTTCTCGCCTGATGAGCTGAAGACGCTCGAGGAAGGGAGCAGCCCCAACATCGAAATCGTCTCGTTCATCCCCGAGAAGACCGTCGACCCCCTCTACTACGACAAGCCATACCTGCTAGCTCCCGACAAGCGTGGCGCCAAGCCGTACCACCTTCTCCAGGAAGCGCTTCGGTCGACCGGCAAGTGCGCTCTGGCCAAGTGGGCGTGGAAGGCGAAGCAGTACGTCGTCCAGATTCGGGCCAACGAGGACGGCCTCGTACTCCAACAGTTGCTGTACGCCGAGGAAGTCCGCTCTCTCAAGGACTTGGACATCGAAGACGCGACCGTGACCCCGGCGGAGTTGCAGCTGGCGCTCCAGCTGGTGAACCAAAGCTCGGAAGAGGCCTACGACCCGACACAGTTCAAAGACGAGGAGAAGGGTCGCGTGCTGGCTGCCATCGACGCCAAGATTGCAGGCAAGCAGGTTGTGGCTTCGGCACGAGGCGAGGACGTCACGACTGGTGGCCAGGTCATCGACCTCATGGATGCGCTGAAGGCCAGCCTCGGCGGTGGCAAGGCCAAAGCTGCTCCTACAGCCTCCTCGAAGACGCCGGCAAAGGCTCCAGCGAGCAACGTCACTGCGATTGGCGACGCGAAGGTGCGCAAGCCGGTCAAGCGCGCTCCCAAGGCCGCTGAACCCGTCGCCGCGCCAGCACCGGTGGCTGCGCGCAGCCGCTCGAAGAAGTGACTGTCGCTTTGCAAGCATCTGGGTTCACGCTGAAGCGCGTCCAGGAGATGCTTGGTCTCTCCCGGACAGTGGTTACCGGGCTCGTTGCGGCGGGCTTCGTGACGCCCGAGCGTGGGCCAAGGAATGAGCAGCGGTTTTCCTTCCAGGACCTGCTCCTGCTTCGCACCGCCCACAGCCTGCAGCGCGCGGACATTCCACCACGAAAAATCCTGCGGGCGCTGAACAACCTGTCGAAGACGCTGCCGGACGAGCTACCGCTCACGGGTCTGCGCATTACGGCTGTCGGCACGGAGGTGGCAGCCCACGACCGTGAAGGCTCCTGGAATCCTGACACCGGCCAAGTGCTCATGGACTTTGACGTCGCGCCTGCGGGCGAGGCGTTGAGCTTTGTTCAGCGCCCCGTCGTAGGCCAAGCTACCGCTGAGCCAGACGACGCGGATTCCTGGTTCCATCGAGGCGAAGACCTCGAAGCAACCGACAGTGAGCGTGCGGAAGCCGCGTACCGACGCGCCATTGAACTGGACGGCGCTCATGGGCATGCACTTTTGAACCTCGGGGCAATCTTGTGCGAGGCAGGGCGATGCGGGGATGCGGTTACGCTGTACGAGCAAGCCATCTCGGTCGGAGCGGCTTCTGCCCTCCTCCACTTCAACCACGCCATTGCCCTCGAAGACCTCGGACTGTTCCACCGAGCGCTGGCGAGCTACGACGCTGCCTTGACTCTAGACCCTGGACTTCTCGACGCCCACTACAACGCGGGTTGCTTGCTGGAGAAGTTGGGCAACGCGCAGGGTGCGCTTCGGCACTTCAGCGCCTACAAACGCCTCAGCAAGGCTTGAGCGCGCACGTGGGCAGGGACGAGTACCCAAGGACGCCAGACGGCCGCTACTTTGTCGTTCGCGAGCGGCTCTGGCGGACTGCCAACCCGCACTTGGCCTCGGCCGAACATGACCGCCTGGTCAAGGCACTGATGGACGCCAGACGCGAGCTGCGTGGCCATCCTACAGGCAACGCAGCAGCCGCCGCGCATGCGCGTGTGAATGACGCCAAGGTTGCGCTCGGTGAGCGAGGGCCCGTTTGGTGGACTGACGGTGCGCCCGACTACAACCGCAAGCTTGCCAAGAACACCCCGTATGCGGACTGGTTCAGCAAGCTGCGCCGGACGGCCGCGGGAGCTCAGTAAGGAACTTGGCTCCGCGGTGCCGCGACCTAGATTTCGCCTCGCTCGCGCGCGTCGACAGCCATGAGGTACTGCTCGCCCTCATCTGACACCACGAACCACCCCTTGCTGGGGCTCTTTACCAGAAGACCAAGCTGAACAAGTTGGTTTACGTCTTCACCTACCCGAGGGTCAATCGGCCCATCAGAGGCGTCGGCCGTCTCACTGTCACTGATACGGCGAAGAATGGAAATCAATCGAGGATGGAGGAATTGGCCGGCCATGGCAGCGATGGTAGCGCGCTGCCCCAACCTGCCGAAGGTCTTTCAGTCCCCGCCGTGGCTAAAGTTCACACCCGCCGGGTCAGCACACAGCTCGAGTAACGTCGCAACGACTCGCTCCAGTATCCAAGGGCTCGCCGCCCTTAATCACGACACCACCGTAGCGGCCGCTCGGGTTCCGAAACCTCCCATCCCGATAGACAGTCGCCCCCCCTTGCGGCAAAGTTGCTCAACAGCAAGACCAAAACAAGGGAGAGAAGGTGAAGATTGCGCGTGTCATCGTCCGCAATTTCCGAGGCATCGTCGCTGGTGAGGTGCTCTTGGATGGTCACACCGTACTGGTGGGCGACAACAATGTTGGTAAGTCGACGCTGTTGGAAGCCATCGACCTCGTTCTCGGACCCGAACGCTCTTCGAGACGGCCGGTCGTCGACGAGCACGACTTCTTTGCTGGCAACTACTTCAACTCCGAACTGGGCACGAGCAGTCCCATCCAATCGGAAGTCGTGGTTGTCGACCTAAGCGAGGAGCAGACGAGACACTTCCGAGACCATCTCGAGTTTTGGGACACGACACAACGGTGCTTCGCCGCTCCGCCGGCGAATGAGCAGGAGCCGGGAGCCATCGAGCCAGCCCTGCGAGTGTTCTTCAATGGCTGGTACGACCCCGAGGAGGACGACTTCGCGGGCGCGACGTACTTTGCAGTGCCTATCTCCGCCGATGGCCAATTTGTTCCCTTTCGCACGCAGGACAAGCGCAAGTGCGGCTTTCTCTTCCTTCGAACGCTTCGAACTGCTTCGCGAGCACTCAGCTTAGAACGGGGCACGCTGCTCGATATCATCCTTCGCTTGAAGGAGACGAGGCTCCAGATGTGGGAACAGGTGCTCGCTTCGCTGCGGGGCCTCAACGTCGCAGACAACCATGAGTTGGGAGAGCTTCTGGCAGCTGTCCAAGACTCGGTCCGAAGGTACGTCCCCGCCGATTGGGCCGAAGCTCCTCATCTGCGCGTGACCGACCTGACTCGCGAGGCGCTACGGCGCTCGTTGACGGTCTTTATGGGCACGGGCGCCAATCGAACGGATGGCACTCCCCATGCAGCGCCGTTCCAGCATCAAGGCACGGGAACTATCAACACGCTGGTGCTTGCGCTCCTGACCATCATCGCGGAACTCAGACAGAACGTCATCTTTGCGATGGAGGAGCCTGAGATTGCGCTTCCTCCGCATACTCAGAAGCGCATCATCAATGCAGTGCGGGAGCGTTCTTCGCAGGCAATCTTCACGTCTCACTCGCCGTACGTTCTGGAGGAGTTTGAGCCCAAGCAGGTGCAGGTGCTGCGTCGAGCGACTGGAGTACTCCGCTCAACTCCCGCCGCCTTTCCTCCAGCCGTTCGGGCAAAGGCGTATCGCAACGAGTTTCGCACGCGCTTCTGTGAGGCGCTCCTAGCCAAGCATGTACTTGTTCTAGAGGGCCGAACAGAATTCGATGCGATGCCAGCCGCGGCTCGCAGGCTCCACGAGCTTCGTCCTGGCGTCTACAAGACGTTCGAAGCGCTCGGTGTCGCACTTGTCGACGCACAGGGTGAAACGAACGTCGCGCCCTTGAGCAACTATTTCAAGAGCTTGGGCAAGCAGGTGTTCGCGGTGTGCGACAGGCAAGACGCCGCAGCGAGAGCAGCGATTGCGGCATCGGTACACCAACTCTTCGAGTCGCCGCACGATGGTTTTGAAGACTTGGTGCTGCACAACACCGCGGAAGCCGGACTTCGCCGCTACGCGTCTGCGGTCGTAGCCGCAAACGAATGGCCGCAGCACTTGGCTGCGCGCACCCCCCGTGCAGACACGAGCATCGCCGACCTCCGCACAGCGTTGAGGGACTACTTCGGCTGGGCAAAGGGACGCGGAGACGCAGGGGACTTGTTAGCAATCTGCGAGCTAACCGAAATTCCCGAATATGTGCGCGAGGTGGTTAGCGCAATCTCGCGGACTATCGAGCCGTTGCGACTGGCACCACTACCACCTCCCGGGCAAGCCGGCGAGGCAGCTGTGGCTGAGGCCATGCCAGCCGCCCCACGCGTCTATCCTAGGTTTGTTCCAACGCCGCCGGTCCCCGTTCCGCCCGAGCAATGACGCAGGACATGAGTCCCGAAAAGCGTAGGTTTTTTGCCGCAGAAGGGAACCTGCTCGCGATGGGTGGACCAGGCTCGGGGAAGACGCACGCAGCCCTGATGAAGGCGCACGGCATCATTTCAAGTGGCGCGCTCAGGCCCGCTCAAAAGGCTGTGTTTCTGAGTTTCGCCCGGCCGACAGTTGCGCGGGTGCTTGAAAAGGCGGTCCAACTGGTCGGCAGAGAGGCCTTGCAGCAGCTCGAGGTCAGCACGTACCACAGCTTCGCCTGGAACATTCTGCGAAGCCACGCCTACATCCTGAATGGCCGACGAGTCGTCGAGCTGATAGCGCCGCCACAGGCTGCCGCCCACCTCGCACTGGTTCCGAGCGCTCAACACGAGGCAGAGAAGCAACGGCTTTTTGACGAAGAAGGTCGACTGCACTTCGACCTTTTCGCCCGCACACTCGCTCGGTTGTTTGAGCAAGCACCAACGCTGAGGAGCATCTACGCCGACAGCTATCCGGTCATCATCCTAGACGAGTTCCAGGACACCAACGCGGACGAATGGGCGATGATTCAGCAGCTTGGGGCTGCCAGTCGACTGATTGCTCTCGCAGACCCTGAGCAACGAATATACGAGTTCCGCGGCGCAGACCCGCGTCGACTGCAAGAGTTCATAGACCGCTTCGGTCCAGACGTTTGTGACTTCGCTGGGGAGAACCACCGCAGCAACGGAACCGACATCGCAGCCTTCGGCAACGACCTGCTCACAGGCGCCAACAGGGGGAGGTCCTACAACAATGTAGTCGTCGCTACGCATGGTTTTCGCCGCGGCATCGGGCCGCACTATGCGCTAAAGACCCAGGTGCTCAAAGCGCTCCAGCGGCTCCGTGAAGTTCCCGACTGCTCGCTTGCCATCCTCGTACCCTCGCGAGCTCTAATGGGGCAAGTTTCCGACTACCTGTCCGCCGCAGTCGACAGGCTACCCGCGCTGAACCACGATGTAGCGCTCGACAGCGAGCCCCCAGCATTAGCTGCCGTTGCAATTGCTTCACTATTGGATGCGGGCGACGACCGACAGCGCCGGGACAGGCTCTTGGTAGCACTGACTTCTCACATACTTGGCAGACGCGGAACGCGAAACGTGCCTGAAGGAGACGTCAAGTTCGCGAGGGCACTGAGCTCATTCAGACTCACAGCAAGGGTAGCAGGCAGGCTCCGCGAGTTAGCCGTGGCGGAGTGCACTCGAATCGCAGCGGAGTCACTGCGTCTAACGCTTTCCGGCGACCCCGCACAGGACTGGCTGCAGGTTCGAGCGCTATTCCTGAACGCGGCATGCGAGCGCCTTAGAACCATCGCAGACGATGCAAAGTATCTGCGTCTTCTGCACCGCGGCGCCGCGCTCCGTACCTCGCTCGGAGAGCTGTGGCGGTCGCAGGCCAGCTACGCGGGTGCGACGGAGGCTGTGCGCGCCGCGCTGCTCCAGGAACACTTCGCTGTAGCGCTGCAGGAGCCTCGTGGAATTCATCTGATGACAATCCACAAGTCAAAAGGCAAGGAATTTCACGAGGTAATCATCTACGACGGCGCATTCCATCGACTGTTGGTCGACGCAACTGACGAAAGGCGCGTCTCGCAGGAGCGACTAGCGCTCCGCGTCGCCGTTACGCGTGCGATTAGGCGGGCCACCGTCCTCACGCCCGAAACCGACCGGTGTCTATTTCTTTGAGCCGAGTGCCCATTTCCTAAGCGATGCACTCGTCCAAAGCTCAGGACACCAGGCCAAAGCGTGGGATGCGCAAGTACAGACCATGGCGCGTAGACCGCGACATCATGGACCGCACCCCGTTCCTCGCTGGGCTCACGCCTGCCGGCTACGACCTTGGTCACGTGTGCAGACAACGATTGCGTGTGCGCAGTGGAGTCGTGGCCTTGGCTCACTCGGGCGCACGTCGAAGCAGCGCGAGCGTGGCTCGGAACCCTCCGCCGTTTCAGCCCCCGAGGTGGCCCTGACCGCGGCCTAGCTCAATTTGAGGTGGGCGCTTTCCACCCCATCATCAGACAAGCCGAAGAGCGTTTCCAGCGGTTGGTTCATGGGGTCAATGTCGTGGGCGACCGCTAGTGCGCTCGCAGCCCAAGCTTCGAACCTGACGCTCCCGGCCGGAGTCAAAGCGTCAGGGTGGCTGCGCAGCGCTGCAACTGCTGCACGGATATCTTCCGCCCGCCTACGCCGTTCTGCCAAGCCGATAACCTCGTCACGCATTTTTTCCTTGCGCTGCTCAATGGCTTTGGCGCGCTGCTGTTCGCTTTGGAGCCGCCTTTTTCCTAGCGCTTCGAGTTCTTCCCCACGTCGCTCACGCTGACGCTCGAAGTACCACTGCTCCAACCACCGAAGGCGCTCTTCGGCCCGTCGAACCAGGCCTCCCACAATCTCGGTCAACTGACTTTCGAGCTTGCGGCCAGGCTGGTCGCTCCATTCGAGCAGCGGTTCATCGTCCAGACCTCCGCGTTCGACACGCAGCGTAGTGATTTTGACTGGCGCAGGCGCACGGTCTCGCCTTGGCTCACCTGGTTCGTGTACGCGCAGATACATGCCGGAGCCGCCGAAGTTCAGATGCAGTTTGAGGTGATAGAGGGTGCCGCGTCCCTGCACCCATTCGTCGCCATCACTTACGCTCTGCGGTCCGTACAACGGGGCCAACGCACGGGCAATGCTATTGAAGAGTCGGAGCTGACGCTGGAAAACGGGTTGCTCGAACCGCTGCTTCTGCCAGCTGTAGGTAGACGTCGCTTGCGCGCGCTTGCCTTCCGCCTCGAGCACCTTGGCTAATGCTCGGTCAGGAGCGGAGAGGTCGCGAGTTTGCGTAACGCGCCCGATGCGCCTGATGACCGACGCGACCTGCGCGTTCAAGTCCTCGGCAAAAAGCGGTGGCGTCGGTTCCGGCGTCAGGCCATCCTCCTGTGGCCAACGCCACGCATGCCGGTCGCCGCCAATGACTACTTTATCGGCCTGGCCCGGAAGCCTAGTAGGCAGAGCGACGCGCTCTGCCTTTCGACCGGCGGCTAGCCTGGCCCAATAGCCCATGGCAGGTGTTGGAATGCGCGCGACCCTGCAGTGCTTCGTGATGGCTACGTCGGAGACGCCGAGTTCCTTGGCGAGCGCTGTTCGTGGACGCGACCAAACAAGCTCGTAGAGTTCGCTTCGCGTTAGAGTTTTTGCTTCGGGGCGGGGCTGCATGTCGATGACGCTAATCGAAGCGGCGCGCGCGTGCCACTAGCTCGGACCCTCAGGCATCAAGGTGGTGAATGGCTTGTACGATATCGGACGGAGCAAGGCATCCGGCCGCAATTGTGCTCGGGTGAAATCGGGTTTTGGCCCGTACGCGGGCTCCGCCGTACACCACCTGCACCACTGCAACCCGGCGCATGGCCCGGATGTACCCGGTGCCATGGTTCGAGCACCTCGCCAACTTCGCCTGGAACGCGCTAGCGGGTGCTGCAAGCGTCCTCCGGACGACCGGCGGCAGGCACTGAGCCAGGCGCTGCCAAGCTTCAGCCGAGCGGGCGTATTCGAGCGCGTGGTCGTGCATTCCTCCGTCCAAACGTCCGGTCAAGCTCAGGCGCGCTGCTGCGCGAAGGACTGAAACACCATCTTTGCCAGCATCCCCTGCATGGCCGCAAAAATGCGCTCGTCCTTCAGAAACTGAGCCGCGATAGCGTTGTGCGCTTCCTGACCGTCGATGATGATGTCTGTCAGGATGTCCTTGAAGTCGCCCATCGCGAACTGTTGCTCCGAGTTGCTGGCAGCTTGCTCCTTGAGCGTCTCGTTCTCCAGCAACTTACCCTTGATGGTCGTCAGGTAGCCGACCATATCGGCATCGCTGAGGTTGCCTGAGAAGAGGTCATTCATTCGGCCGACGATTTCAGCCAGCTTCTTCTCCTCGTCGGTTGGCGCCTTACCTGTACCAGCTTCCGTAGCGGGCTGGAGTGCCACAACACCCCCTCCTGCCAGGTCAAGCTGCTGTTCGCCAATCTTCTGCAGCCGGTAGTGCGTCAGCCGGACATCGGCGTCCAGTTCGAGGATGCTTGAGCTCCCCTCACCGTCAAGAAGTCGTGGCATAAGGTTCTTGCCGAAAACATAGAGCTTCTCAAGCTCGGCATCGTTGTAGGGAATGATTTGGCTGAGGAAGTCATACATCCGCAGGAAAGTGCCCAGGTCTTTGCGGAATGCCTCTGCCTTTTCGTCTTCCAGCTCGTTGAACCGGTCGGCAGCCGGCTTCAGGTGAGCATGAAGCCCCGCCTGTTTGCGCTTGGGGTCGAAGAAGGCCGCGCCGAAGGCTTCAACCTCCTGCCAGGTGTAGACGTTTGACTTGCCGAGCTTGGTCATGAGCTCGTGCACGATGTTCGGGTCGGTCACCTCTTCGAGCTTCGCGCCACGGTAGTACGGCTGGAAGCTGGCCAGGATTTCTTCTGGTTTATTCACGAAATCGAGAACGAACGTGTCTTCTTTTCCAGGACAGGTTCGATTGAGGCGAGACAGCGTCTGAACGGCCAGCACGCCGGAGAGCCGTTTGTCGACGTACATCGTGTGCAGCAACGGCTGGTCGAAGCCCGTCTGGTACTTGTTCGCCACCAGCAGCACTCGGTATTCGTCCTGCTTGAACGCGTCCGCGGGCTCCGCGCCCTTGATGTCGTTCATGTTGGACTCGGTGAAGTCGTCGGAGCCTGACTCTGGGTCGTCCACCGAGCCCGAGAATGCCACCAACGCCTTCATGCCGGAGTAGCCACGCTCCTTGATGTACTTGTCCATCGCCAGCTTGTAGCGGACGGCGGCCTTGCGGCTGTCCGTGACCACCATGGCTTTGGCCTTGCCAGCAATTTTTGGGGCGACGTGCTCACGGAAGTGCTCGACAATGACGACGACACGCTGAGCGATGTTGTACGGGTGGAGCACCGCATACCGCGCAAGCGCCTTCTTAGCCTTCATCTGCGGAACGACCTTGTCGTCGGCGGCCGATGCAAGTTTGTAGAACGTCTTGTAGGTCGTGTAGTTCTTCAGCACGTCGAGGATGAAGCCCTCCTCGATGGCTTGACGCATGGAGTAGACGTGGAAGGGCTCGGGCTTGCCGTGCGAGCCTGGCCGGCCGAAGAGTTCCATCGTCTTTGCCTTCGGGGTGGCGGTGAAGGCGAAGTAGCTGACATTCTCAGGCCGCTGCCGTGAGAGCACCACCTGATTGATGATGTCTTCAGTGGTGACTTCCTCTGGGTCAATTTCGACGGCGGCGGGCACCTCGACTGTTTGGCCATTAAGCTCGACGGCCAACACAGGCTGGGGCTTCGGCGCATCCTTCGACAGCGCTTTGCGGAGCTTCTGGGCTGCAGCACCCGACTGGCTGGAGTGAGCCTCGTCGACGATGAGTGCGAATTTCTTCCCCTTGAGGGCTCCCACTTTGTCGAGGACGAACGGAAACTTCTGCAGTGTCGTGACTACGATGGGCACACCGCCGTTCAAGGCGTCGGCGAGCTGCTGGCTGTTCTCGTCGATGGCCTGGACGACGCCGGCCTTGTGCTCGAACTGGCTGATGGTCTCCTGGAGCTGACGGTCCAGTACCTTGCGGTCGGTGATGACAATGACCGAGTCAAAGACCTTTTGGTCCTTGGCGTTGTGCAAGTTGGCCAGGCGGTGGGCGGTCCAGGCAATCGAGTTGGACTTACCCGACCCTGCCGAATGCTGGATGAGGTAAGTTTGACCAACGCCCTCCTCTGCCGAGGTCTTGACCAGGCGGAGCACGGCGTCGAGCTGGTGAAAGCGCGGGAAGATGAGTGACTCCTTGGTCGTCTTCTTGCCGTCCTTTCCTTCGACGTCCTTCGATTCCAGGTGGAGGAAGTTGCCCACGATGTCGAGCCAGGGCTCGCGCGCGAGGACCCAGTGCCAGAGGTACCAGGTCGGGTAACCAATCTCAGCCGACGGCGCTGGCGGGTTGCCGGCTCCGGCGCCGCCCATGCCGTCGGGCTTGCCAATGTTGAAGGGCAGAAAGTAGGTGTCATCGCCGGCCAGCTTCGTGGTCATGAAGACCTCGTCCGTCGACACCGCGAAATGAACGAGTGCGCGAGTCTTGAACTGCAGCAGCGGCTCCAGTTCCTTGGACTTCGCGTCCTTCGGCAGCCGGTCCTTCTTGTACTGGTTAATGGCGTCCTTGATGTTCTGCGTCAGGTCGGTCTTCAGCTCGACTGTCGCCACTGGGAGGCCGTTGACGAACAACACGAGGTCGATGCTGTTCTCGTTGTGCGAGCTGTAGTGAAGCTGACGGACAAGGGTCAGCCGGTTGCGCTTGTAAGCCTCGATGAGCGCGGAGTTCTTGCAATGCGCGGGGCGGAACTGGCAAAGCTGGAACTTGGCGTCAACATCTTTGAAGCCGTGCCGCAGCACGTGCAACGTGCCATGCGTGTCGAGCTGCTTGGCCACCCGCTTGAGGAACATCGCCTCCGATTGGCCGTTGTGCCACTTCTTGAACTTGGCCCACTCCTGAGGCTGCGTCTCCTGCACGTAGGCAATCAAGTCGTCGCCTAGCAGCGCCAACTGGCGGTCGTAGGACTTCGCATCCTTGAGGTGGGTTCGAACGCTCCAACCGTTGGCGCCCAGATGCTCGCAGAGCTCGTCCTCAAAGATGCGCTCGGTGTGGACGTTGGTCAGCTTTGCCATTTTTGTTGTCTTCCTCCGATGTGCGGCCCTCAGGCCGCGTGCTTGTAGGCATTGATGTCGAGCTGACCTGTCACGGCTGCTGAAATCAGCGAGGAGCGGTACTCTCGAAGTCGCCCTGCACTTTCCAGGGCGTGCGAGGCAAGCTCATTCAAGCTGCGCAATCGCGCCTCGAGTTGCTCGATGCGTTCACCCTGCACATCAACCTCCGGTAGTGGCACGGGCAGCTCTCGAATGTCGTCGAGACTCAGCTGCACCTTTGTTCCGCCGTAGGCTTGAAGGTCGAAGAATGTCCGCCCGATAGATGACAGGACCACATAGCCCAACCACTTTGGTAGAGCGCGTAGGCAATTCGGGCGCGCAAGCGAAACATGTTGGCTGACGTAGGCCTCCTCGATGTCAGCCGGAGTCACAGCGACCGAACCAAGGTAGGCCGTGATGGAGATAAGGAGGTCCCCTTCACGGACCCGCGCCCGAACACCTTCAGTCGCATCCGGGAGCGCGACTCGTTGGATGTCATTAAAGTCGAGGCAGATGGAGTCGCGTGTCAGGTTGCCGATGCGCACAAACAGAGCGCCGTCGTCTGCATAGTACTCAGCCCAGCCACGCGAGCCGCTGGTTACGTATTCGAGCTCGAACTTCATCCGCGACGACGCCCAGCCCTCTGGGATAGTGCCAAGAACTTCCAGCCCCCTCAAGGGCAGACCAGATTTATCAGTTCCCTCTCCCAAAACTGCGCGGTCAATTGCGTCGCGTTTCATCGCGATGAGGACACTTGCGAGACGTTCCTTCTCTGCAATCAACGCATCAATCCGCGCCGCCTTCTCGTCGAGAAAGTTGGCGATTTGTACCTGCGCAGGCTCAGAAGGAACAGGCACGGCCAGGTTTGCCCACTGGTCTGTACGTAGCGCTTTAGTCCCGTGTGCAGACTCATCGGTCAGTGAAAGCATCACGGACTCGAGACCCTGTAACATCCAAGCAAGATATCGGCTGTCTACGCCCGTGACGGGACGCAAGACCTTCATGTCCTGGTTCACCGTCACAGGCACTGAGTTGCTGGCGACCGGGAACGTATGCGCGAGAATCATCCCGCGCACGACGACCAAGACCCCACCCGGTGCGTGCAGTTTTAGGCCGCTCTCTTGAAGGGCCGCATGGGACACATGGTCGATTGAGTCGTCAAGTATCGCTCGCTTCATGTCTTTGGGCGACACCCAAGGGACGTCACCCGTCCAAAAGTCGGTGCGCTCCTTTGACGGTGTCATCCCGCCGCTGGATGACGCCAAGTACTTCAGCGGCGTAGCCCGCCAACCCACCGGCAGCGTTCCATAGGCGCTTGCGCTCACGCCACCACCCCCTTCATCAGCTCAAGGAAACGCTTCTCCATCTCGCGGATTTCCTCGGCGATAACGTGCGGCGCGCGAGGTGGTTTGTAGACGTAGAAGTAGCGGTTGAAGTTGATTTCGTAGCCGACCTTTCCTACCTGGCCATCCTTTTCGTCCTTCACGTCTTCGTTGACGAAGGCATCGGGCACATGCGGCAGCACCTCGCGCTTCATGTATGCAGCGATGCTATCGGTCAGCGGGATGCTTTCGGTATCACGCAGCTCAGGGTCGTAGGGCTTCTGGCCCTTCTTCAGCTTGACGGTGACCTCCTTGCCAGCTTGAGGCGGACGGTCCACCGTCACCTTCCGGTAGCCGAAGAACTTGGCGTCAAAAATCTTGGAAACAACCCGCTGTTCGGCATCGCTTTCCCCAGTCTTGAACTCACGCTCGAAGACGGCCTTGTCAGCATTGCCGCTGTAGACCTGGACGATTTCCGTGATTTGGTCTTCGGTGAGGTAGACGCGCTTGTTGCCGAGGCTCTTCTTCATCTTCGCGTACATGCGCGTAGCGTCGATGAGCTGAACCTTGTCCTTGCGATGTGCCGGCTTGTTGTTGTCCAGCAGCCAGATGTAGGTGGCGATGCCGGTGTTGTAGAACAGGTCGTTCGGCAGCGCGATGATGGCGTCGAGCATGTCGCTCTCGAGAATCCAACGCCGGATTTCCGATTCGCCAGAGCCGGCATCGCCAGTGAAGAGCGGTGAGCCGTTGAGGACCAGACCCACGCGGCCACCCCCCTCGGACGCCGGACGCATCTTCGAGATGAGGTGCATCAAGAACAGCATCGAGCCGTCGGAAATGCGCGGCAGGCCAGGGCCGAACCGGCCGCCGAAGCCCTTCTTCTTGTGCTCAGCTTCAACCGCATCCTTGACCTTTTTCCAGTCGACACCGAAGGGAGGGTTGGCGGCCTGGTAGTCGAACTTCTCGTTGGCGAAGCCATCCTCGGACAGCGTATTGCCGTAGACGATGTTCTTGGGGTCCTGCCCCTTCACCAGCATGTCGGCCTTGCAGATGGCGTAGGACTCAGGGTTGAGCTCCTGGCCAAACAGAACAATCTTGGCGCTCTTGTTGATGTCCAACGCTTCGGTCTGACCCGCAGATAGGATGCCGCCAGTGCCGGCAGTGGGGTCGTAGAGCGAGCGAACAACGCCGGGCTTGGTCAACGCTTCGTCGTCGCCCGCGAAGAGGCATTGAACGATGAGCTTGACGACCTCACGCGGCGTGAAGTGTTCACCGGCCGTCTCGTTGCTCAACTCAGCGAACTTGCGGATGAGCTCCTCGAAGAGCAGGCCCATCGTCTCGTTAGGAACCTCATCCGGGTGCAGGTCGACCGTCGCGAACTTCTGCACGATGAGGTACAGCAAGTTCTTGTCGTCAAGGTCCGCAATCTGAGCGGTGAACTTGAAGCGCTCGAAGACGTCGCGGGCGTCGGTGGAGAAGTCACTGACATATGCCGTCAGGTTCTTGAGGATGTTGCCCGGGTCGGCGAGCAGGCCAGGCACGGTGAACGGGCTGGTGTTGTAGAAGGACTGCTTGCTCTTGCGCTTAAGGAAGGTCTCGAGGTTGACGCCCTCGGACTTGCGCTTGTCGTGCTCCTTGAGCACGTCGTCTTTGGTGGACTCGAGGACGCAATCGAGGCGACGCAGCAGCGTGAACGGGAGAATGACTTTGCCGTAGTCTGCCTGCTTGTAGTCGCCGCGCAGCAGGTCCGCGACTTGCCAGATGAAATTTGCGAGTTCGGTGAAGTTCTTAGCCATATATTAGTTCGGTTCGTCTTGTGTGTGCAGCGCAGTCCGTCATCACTCGGCCGGCCAGCGGCGCCGGGCGATGTCTCCAATCTCGCCTTCGAGATTCGCGACCTGTTCTTCCAGTCGGCACAGGTTCGCATAGTCTTCGACAACTTCCGCCTGGTCAGCCAGCGGCGGGACCGGCACAAGGAGGCTACTCAGCAGCGTGCTTGGGCTCACGTGTTGAACACCTGCGCCCACCTGCAATCCCTCCAGCTGCGCTTGTCCGTGAGGTGAGCGCAAGTACATCAACAGGTACTCGGGGCGCACCTTGCCACCGTCAACCCGGAGGGACAGGCAGCTCTGGGAGACCACGGTCGGCCGCTCGCAAGCAACGTCACCCACGATGGCCGCCTTGCCGACCGTGCCCTTGATTGAGAACACGATATCGCCGGGTCGCACCACAACCGAGTCCTTGGGCGCCGCCTTCAAGAAGACCGTCTTTTCAAGGGTGTGGTTGACTGGGCGCCAGCGACTGAGGTCGGACATGCCAACCTCGGCGACATCAAAGGCACTCGCCTCCTTGCTAGGGGTCGGGGGCCTGATGGCTTCACAGATGTCGCCGAGCTTCATGGCTTCGGCGCCAAGGTCGGCGACGCGGCGCAGGTAACGAGACGGCGCGAAGCTGTACTCGTTTGCGGCAATCTCATCGCGGCTCACGAGTCTGGCCTTGTCGCTGTTGACGCGGGAAAGAGTAGCACTTCGCCCGGCTTCAATGATTTCTCCGGCCTCGAGGAGAGACCGCCGCCCGCTACCCAGCTCTGCCATGAAGACTGCGTCGGAGTGGCCGCCGGGGTTCACCACCAGCAACGCGCCTGCAATGGCCGAGGCATTGAAGACACCCGGCGGCAAAGACATGACCGCCTCTACCTCGCCGCGCTCACCGCCCCGGTGGATGAGGTACTCGCGAAGGCGCTGCTCCTGGCCCTTGGCGAACAGCACCCCCTGCGGGGCCACAAACACGGCGCGCTGGTCCACTCGGTTGACGAACTCGTAGATTGCCCACGACTCGCTTCTGGCGTATTGCTCGAACCCCCGCCCGCCGCCCATGTCCCAATTGACCATACGGCTGTCTTTGACCGACATACCAAAAGGCGGCATCACCAGTGCGAAGTCGCTACGCCCGACGGGTCGCCCTGCCCCATCTCTCTCAACCTCGTCTCGAACCTTCGGATGCAGAGGATGACCAGACTCGATGGTCAGCAGGAGTTGCCGCATCAAGGGCCACGAGACCATTGGCGAGGCAGCCTGGACGCGCCATCCCCTCCGGAGCGCTTCGATGGTCATCTGCCCGCCGAAGTCAAAGGGAATCCACAGTTCAGCGCCGTCCGGGTTCCCAAGCAAGTCCATGAGCAGCGTGGCGAGCGCCGGCACTACCGTGCCTTCGCCTTCAGACATTCGACGTGCGCCGCCATCTACAACACACGGAAGCACGTCCCACGCATGCTGGCCAAGTTCTTGGTCGAGCTCTGCGACCACGGCTGCAGCGGCTGCCCGCCGCGTAATTTCGTGGGCTGAGCCGACGCCGCGTGAGGACGTCACTCTCTCAATGCCCTCTTGCGGGAAGCCGGCCTCCGCGAGGTCTTTCCACGCCGCGAGGTCCGCCAGGTGGTCAATCGAGCTGACGGCCGGCGCGCGTCCGCTACTCACCATTCGTCCAGCGGCAAGCCAGACCAATGCGAACAGCCTGGTGTCGCTGGAACCCTCATTTCGGGCCAAGTCCATCAGGCGCCAGAACGCACGAGTGGTCGGGGATTCGGTACGCATCATCATGGTGCAGGTTTTATGGTTATCCGTGGCGGTGGCCGATGGTGATGACAGTCTGGTCTTCCGCACTGACGACGGCGTAGACCCCCGCCAGTGCATCAACCTGCTGCGACCGACCCACGGCGCGCCGAAGCACCGTCATCGCGTCATCGGTCATCACGTAGCGGACGCCGCCTCGACCATCGAACTCGCGCTTGCCGTAGGCCAGGACCAACGGCACGGCCACTTGGTCGATACCTCGCTGCTGGGCACGCTTGTCCGCGTGGCGGGAGAGGCTCGCTTTCTGGCGGCTCGTAGGTTCATAATGGTGGTTGCCGTAGGTCAAAATAGTCTCCGTCAGCGCGATATGTGTCACTGTAGCACGCTACGACGTATTTGCAAGGCCTTCGAATGTCTGACTGTAAGAGTCGGGAATTCGTCCGGGACGCTCCATGAGGTCGCCCCTCAAGACGGCGACAGGCGGGAAGAGCGGTGCCCCTACGCTGCGTGTCGGGCCAGTCACCCAACGCGTTCGCTGCTCCAGTCCTGAGTCGCAGCCACCTGTCGCGTTGCCACTCGCCTGCTTGACGCGATTCGGTCAACTCCAACGACGTGGCCTGAGCAAACCTGACTTCACCAGCAGCTGCATGCTGCAAGCTGCTGCCTTTACGGCCGCGAACGGGTCGGTCACACATCCACCCAGGCCACTATCCCCGTGATTCGCTGGCGGGCGTTGGCGATAAGAGCGGTTCGATGCGCTCGAAATCCTCCACCAGCCGTTGCAGCGTGGTGCGATACAGCATGGGGGCATAAGCAGCAGCAATCGGCGCTACTTGTTCCCAAGGCGTTCCCTGGCGGTCCGCGGGGTAGCGAAGGAACTGGTCGGTGGCATGCGCTTGCGCAGGCTGGCCGCATGCTGGGCGAGTTCGCGTTCAAGCGCGGGGTCTGGCTCAACAAGGTAGGCCTTGCCCACGCCGGCCGGCATTGTGAGACGGAACGCCTTCTTGGGGTACAGCCTTCTGTACCAAGGTTCGAGTTGGCTCAACTCGTGCCCCTGCGCCACAAAGTTCTCACCTGGCTTAAGTTCCAGGATGGCCCCTTTTAGGAACAGTTCGACGGCGTGATTCGCCAGGGACATCGTGACAGCGCCGTCAGCGTACGTCGCAGTCGAAGCCGCTCGGTCCTCGCAGAGGTCTGCGGTCAACTGCAGCGCCGCCTCGAGGTACGCGCGAGCTTGCACTCGGAACAGCTTGGGTACAGGGATACCCTGCATGTCAGACAGCATCAACATCATCATGCGGACGATTGTCGCGTGACTGGCAGCTGCGGCACCCGCGAGACTCTGGTGCCATGCGCTACGCCTCACCCAACCTCCGCTCGCTTCGCCCGTCGATGACGGCATGCCTGGTCGCCGTTGCAACAGGCACGGGCGCCGAGCGCTCTGCAAGCGGTGAGCGGACTCCGGGCTCCTGACGGCAGGCCAGACCTATTGCCCCTAGCCTAGTGCCGCGGAAGGCTGCGCTTGTAAACGCACGGGGGATAGTTACTGCACGCGAGGAACGGGCCATACCGCCCGGTCTTGGGCACGACGAAACCGACCTTGCAGGCCTCGCAGACCTCTGAGGCACTCATCCCGCCAGCGATGTCGGTGACCGGCAGCCTGTAGTCGCGAACCAGCTCGGTTATGAACACCGACTCCTTCCTTGCGACCGTAAGAAGCGTCGCCGTCTTGCGGGCGCGAGTCAGCGCCACGTAGAACAGTCGCCGCTCCTCAGCGAACGGAAACGCATCGCCCCTGGGCATGGCCAGTTGTAGAACCGGGTCGTCTTCCACACGGCATGGAATGCCAAGCGTTTCCGCAGTGACACCGGGAACGATGACGTGGTCGGCCTCCAGGCCCTTCGACGAGTGCACGGTCACGAACCTAACGTCTAGCCGAGAAGCGTCATACCACTTGGGCATGTAGACCTGGTCTTTGCTGTAGCGTCCGAGCAGGTAGACCGAAATCCTGCCGCTCTCGACACTCTCCGCCAAGAGCCGCTCAAGGATTGCCTGCACGCCCGCCTGGATGTCGTGGTCGCTGTCGACACGGAGGACTCGCACCGAGTTGGCGATGTCTGGCTTCGTCGACCGCACGGACTTTCGGATTTGCCTCGGGTTCTTTGCGACGAAGCCACCACTGATGTCGCAGAGCGACTGCGGACACCTGAACGTCGCCTGCAACTTCAAGGTGACCGCCTTTCCGAACCGAGCCTCAAAGTCGGTCATCACGGCCATGTCGGCACCCGCAAAGCGGTTGATGCTCTGCCAGTCATCGCCGACGCCGAACAGGTGCCGTCCGGGTTGCTTCATGAGGCCTGCGATAAGTCTGGCCCGGGCTTGGCTCACGTCCTGAAACTCGTCGACCATAACGAGCTCGTACGGACTCTGCCAGCGACCATGCTCGATGTGGTCGACGGCCTGGTTGAGCATGTCGTCGAAGTCGATGACGCGCTCGTTGGCGAGGCGACGCTCCCACTGGTCTCTGACTCGACCGAAGATGTTGAGGAACAGCTCGTGTCGATGACGGAACTGCCCTGCTGCTCCCTCGCTCAGTTGCTTGTTCAAGTCCTCAGGGCTAAGCCGGTTCCCCTTTGCATGGGTCATGAATACACGCATGGTTCTGACCAGTCGTGCGCTCTCAATGGGCTGCCTGCCGGGTGCAGGTCGGTCAGGGTTCGGGTCGAGCTGAACGCCCAGCGCCGTGAGCTCCCTCTCGAGGTACTCGAACGCCTTGCCTGACCAGATTCCAGCGGTCGTCGTCTCAAGCAGGCGTGTCCCGTGCGTTTTATGGACCTCCCGCTTCCACGCCATCCCCTCAAGATATCCCCGGAACTCGGCCGGCGGCCTGCCGTTCGCGTCCAGCGCCCAATGCTCCAGGTAGGCGTCGACGTCGGGAAGATAGAAGTCGGGCTGGTATTGGCGGTGTTCCGCTGTCGCCGTGTCTACCTTGTAGCTCGCCTCGTACTCGTAGCGAACCCCGTTATAGAAAAGCCAGTTCGCAATGAGCACCTCACCGCGGCTGCGTACCGTCTCATTGTTGAGCGTCCAGAAGTCGCCTCTATCACTCTCGCGGCCAACCGGCTGCCTGCTCGGTCTGTCGGCGTCTCCGCCAGGCGGCTCTTGTCCGAACACCAGGCGGAACATGTCCCACTGCGTTCGAAACGCCGCGTCGGCCTCCTTCAGCTCGTCCACCATGGCGAGTACGGCCTCTTCCTCCTGCCTGGCCGAACCAATCCAGGAGGCTAGCGATGGCCGCCGCCCGGTCGCCTTCCCGATGACCTCGAGGCCAAAGGCGTGGAAGGTCTTTGCAACCACTTTGTCCGCAGGCAAACCCAAAGGCTTCAGGCGAGCCTCGATGCGCTCCTTGAGCTCGGTCGCTGCGTCTGCGTTGAACGCCAGCAGGAGCATCGCGTCCGGTTCGACGTACCGGTTCTTGAGTACGTAGCCAGCTTTCGCGACCATCGTCGAAGTCTTGCCGGAGCCCGCTGCCGCAACAAGCAGCACTCGGTTGTCCAGACAAACTACGGCCCGAGCCTGTTCGGGCGTCAAGGGCGCCTTTTCGACGGTGTCGAAGAATGCTTTGGACGCCTCAAGCTGCATGCGCATGAAGCTCTCGTTCTTTGCATCGACCTGAGGAACAAACGGCTGTCTCCAGAACTTGATGGCCTCCAGCACCTCGGGGGGCTGCGACTCCAAGCGTTCTCGGAGCTCGCGCTCAACCAAAACGCGCTCCAAATGCAGGGGCTTTCCGTCGCCAAGCCTCGTCTTGAACTCGTGGCTCAGCCAGCCTCGCCGAGCGAACTCAGTTTGGAAGGCGTGCTGCGCGTCAGTGACCCATGCGACCGTGTCGCGCAACGCGGCGTCGAACTTCGGAATCAGCTCGCCAATGTAGCGACCGCGCCGTATACCTTGGGTCGCCAGGGCAACCTGCTGTTCGAAGGCGACGGCCCCTGCATTCGAGATACCGCCCAACGAAACCATGGCGCCATCATGCGAAGGCAACTTCAGCGTCGACCACAGTAGGCCAGGCTCTCGAGAGGCACGCTCAAGCTCAAGCATGCTGCCCTTTCGCGCCTGCCCGTCGACCACGAGCGTGAACTCGTCACCCTCCATAGCCAGTACCCAGCGCGGATTCCGAGTAAAGAACCGGCCCAGGGCGGACGGCGCCCAAGTCTGGCGCGACGACGTACCGTTTGCCACAAAAACTACGCCACAAGCCGACGGAACGAGGCGCGGTAGTCGAGCGCCTCAAGATGAACGTGCTTGTCTATGTCGCCACGAAGCATGTAGAGGCCTGGCTCCTCTCGAAATCGGAAAACGCGGTACAGGAAGAACGCGTCGCCGACATCCTTGGAGAACTCGAGTTCGTTACGACTGACGATGAACGCGGTCGCGTGAGGACCGTTGGTTGTTTTCACCTCGATGAAGCGCTCGGCACTGCCCTCTGTCTCGTACGACAAGATGTCGTAACCCGTCCCGTCGCCAAGGCGGTCAGACACCCAGTTCACCCTTCCGAGCAGGTCGCCACGGCCGCCTTGACTCAGCCTGTGGTGTTCGAACGCCAGCACCCAGTGCTCACCCTCACGACCGAGGCGGCGGTTGACCTCATCGCGGCTCGCGTAGTCGACTTTGCGAGGAAGACGAGCTCGCTGCAACTGGTCACGCTGCCGCACGATATCCTCAAGTGGCGGCGGCTCCGTGAGCACGGCGAGAAAGCTCTTTTCTTGCGGCGTCTTGACCTCTTCAAGCGCGTCGACGACGCGATGAAGTGCCTCCGTGTTCTTCGAGAGGTAGTCCTGAACCGCTTGACGCAGCAGCAACTGCGCGTTGCCTAGAGGCTTGTAGCCGGCAACGAAGGGGAGCCCGAGGCCACTGAGCACAGCGCTGACGTTCTGAAACTTTCGCTCGACAGACCCCTTGCTCCGACCGTTCAAGGACTCTCGCAGCTCGGCGTTGAAAACTGTCTTGGTGTACGGCTCCTGGCGAGCCTCGTGAGCGAGCATGCGGAAGTACGAACGCACCGTGGCATCCACCTCCTCCCTCGTCCAGTCTTCGCCAATCCGAACGGTCTCAAAGTGGAGCCTCTGGAGCAACGGTACAACCGTCGCCTCGCCGCCGGAAAAATCGGACGCCTTTAGAGGGCCTTCATCGGGGTGTTCGAACCCGTACGCAGCACCAACAATCGCCTTCGAATCGCACAGCTCATCCGTCCGAGGGTCGCGCACAAGATAGTCGCGCGCCCGGCTAAATCCGTACCGCGCCAGGAACTGGTCCCGCCCAAGCGCGACGAACTCGTCCAGCGCTCTCTGGACGGCATCGGCGTTGCGTAGCCTGGATAGTTCTGCGGCCATTCGCTCCCTCTTTTGATTCAACCCTGCGAGCCCAGCGAGTCTATCGCTCGCCATTCCATCTGAGGCAATGTGCTGATGCCATTCATTGAACTACTCGCCAATGCGGTACTGAACTCGGCGAGTAACTCGCGCGCTCGGCGCCAGTTCTGTCCAGTTCGTTCGGTGCACGCGCTAGGTACGGGCATTCATCTGACGCCGCCCTGACGCGGTGAGCTCGTACCGTCCCTCACCGGAAAGCAGGCCCGCCTGCTTGCAGAGAGCCAAGGCGTGTTCGAGCTTGTCGGCAGCGAAGGCAGGCATTGGAAGCGGCGCAGACCTGTCGAATCGCTCCAGTCCGTAGTCGCCCACCACAAACCGGAACCGGTTTTTGCCATCGGCCTGCATCGAACGTGTCGCTACGACTTCAAAGTGCCGCAGAAGGACCCACTCCTTGACGATGCTTCCGATGAATTCCTCCGAGCTAGCTGTGCCATGTCGTTCCGCGAACTCTGCAAGCCGGAGGAGCGAACAGGCGTCAAGGTCAGCTCTCATCGTTTGCAAGGCATCCGGATTTTTGGCCAGGTTGCGGGCCTCGACTGCACAGAAGACCAGGCCTTCGTAGGCACGGGCGACTGCTTCGCAATCGCCATCCTCATCGAACTCGAGTTCTTCACGACGTCTCAGATAGCGAATGTGTTCGAAGACGTCGGCATAGCCATGCTCGTCGTCGAAACCAAGCGCCGCGGTCTCATACAGGCTTTTTCTTCCGCCCTGAAGCTCGAGGTAGTAGTCGCGGAGCGAGTTGACGGAAAGAGCCGCCCTCTCGTCAAGAAACGCTTGAGAGGATTGCGCCACTTCCCGAATGCACTGGTCAATGCTCTGCCCTTGACTGTCGGACTCCCGCATCGAAATCCATCGTTCTACGACGCAGTAGTTTGCCTCAAGGCACAGACGCTGTAGTTGTCGAACCTGCAACACGCTCCACCAAGCCTGTACCTGTTCCAGCTCCTCGTCGACGATGGCTGTCCCATCTTCAGAGACGCCTCGAGCCATACAGGCCCGAACCTGCTCTATCGTTGCTCCGGCTGGATTCCCTTCAACGCTCTTCACCGCAGCTGCGGCGCTCACGGCATTGAGCATGAGGTGAAGAGTTCGCCACCGAGCTACATCGTCGGGCCTCGTGTCGTCGCCGAGGCGCTCCGGGAAGAACGTGGCCAAGAAGGCGAGCCGCTCGTCACGAGATGGCTTCTCGAAATTGAGCGCGGGAAGAAGCCCTTCAATGCGACTCCTCGTGCACTCCGTCTCGCTCGTGGACTTCAGCCACTCATAGTCGTCCAAGGAGCACACCGCTCGGTCGTACGCATCGGCAAGAGCCTCCCCATGGGGGAGACATTCATAGGTCTTTCCAGACTTCGCTTCGAGGAGCTGAAAGCCGCCCGTGAGACTCGGCCTGTAGGTCACGGCTGCGATGAGCGTTACCTCGCTTGGGCCGAAAGTCGCGAATGACAGCTCAATGGGTTCATCGTCCTCCGGAAAGTGCCGACGGCGTCTGGTTCCGGCCAGTTGCTGCGCGCCAAGGTTCGCCCAGAGAAGCGCCAGCTCAATCTTCTCCATGCCCACGGCGAAGACCTTGTCAGCATCCAGCGTTGTCTCATCACCCTGTTCGAGGGCTCGAGTGAGCTGCTGGGTCATCCAGCAGATAGCTGAATAGACGCGGATGTACCGCACGTAGTTGTTGAACCCTGGAAACGCGGAGTTGTACAGGCGCTCGTTCGTCGGTGCAAGCCCAAGCGGGTCATCGCCAACGACGGAGCGTTCGAGTGCCTCGGAATATGTCGGCTCATCACGCATCAGGAAGCTCCAGCACCCCTTGCCGCAGTGAACTTCCCGCGGCAGCCAACAACAAGACGTTCGAGCAGCTGTAGCCCGCGGTGTGAACAAAGACGTGCTTCGCACGCAAGGCTCTGACACTGTCCTTTGCAAGACCCGAGTAGCAAAACGGGCACTGAACGAGCGTCGCGTCAAGAATTTCTGGGGACATCAAACCCCGAATGAGCTCGACTTTCGACCGACGCCTTTCCTGCATCGCCTGCGCCAATTCAGGAAAGGTCAATGCCTCTGGCTCGCGCTTGATGAGGTTCGGTCGCACCGTGAGCCCCTTGCGCAGCAAGGACAACAGTGTTTCATCCAGCCCATCGACAGTCGCCAAGCTCTGCGCGCATCTGACCAACGCGTCGCGCTCAGCCTCCGAAATCCTGCGAAACAGGTCGCGGTCCAAACCACCCCTGCAGAGGCTGTCCCACCCTTCCTGGTTTACGAAGCCGTTTGAAAACCGCTCTACAGCATCTCTTAGCACAGCCAGCTCCGGCTCCTGGCCGGATGTTCGCATCCGGTGGACGACAAGACATGCCAATGCCGCAGCCACCTTGCTGACTCCATCCCTGGCACCTTCCGGATAGCTATACCGTGAGAACGCGCCAAGCCAGCCGACACAAAGCTCCATGTTCAGCCCTTGTGCCAGTGTTCGCGCGATGATTCGCGAGGCTACAACCTCGGCAAGCACGCCTGCGTGCTCAGTTCTCTCCTTGCGCTCGAGCGTCCGGGGGATTGCGGCACACAGTGCATCAAGCAGCTGATGCGGGTCTACACGCCTCTTCTGCCGTTCTTGCTCCTTGTCGGTACCTCCCCTCAGCTCGAGCCTCGGGAATGGTCTCGTCTTGTCTTCGACTGCCGGCTCGTTGGGCTGACGCGCCGCCAATTCGCCATTCAGCCAAGCGGTAATCGCCTTGAGGAATTCAACCGGTGAGCGTCCCAGCGAGGCGACGCCCCCTCGATGGCGGCCGCTCATCTGCCAGTCCTTGAATGAGAATACGGCGGTGCCAGTTTGGCCGGGCTCGTTGACAACGGCGGCAGCTCTAGCCTCAGGCGGCTTCTTCGAGCCCGTGGCAATACCGGTCATGAGCCGGATAACCTCCGCAATATCCTCAAGCGCGTATTCGCCTCGGAGCACTCGGTCTACCGCCGCCCTGCGCTCCCGCTCCGCCATGGACATCGAGAGCTGCTCACGAATGTTGAGCCAGCACGATGCAGAGGCCTCGCCACATGTCACAGTCAACAGCACCGCCTCAGTCAGGTCGAATGCCGCCACCTCTCCGACGATGAAGGTGCTCGACTCGCCAAGTTCCGCCTGGCCGGCGAACAGGACGGCCTCGCCGCGAGTAATCGTGAGCCCGATTGACGTTGGCAGCGCGCCTCGGGATGTCAATCTTCCGCGAAGCGTCCAGTCGTCCTCGAGATATGCGTCCACATATAGCGCCGAGGCCGCCCCGTCGGGCGGTTCTGTTGGCGTCCATTCATAGACCTCCGGGACAACGTCCTCCCATTCAAAGGGACTGTCTCCCAACCATCTTGCCAAGGAGACCTCGACGTTCTTCGAGCTCTCGAAGCTTTGAGCAGTTGCGTTCACCGAGCCAGTCATCACAAGCACCCTCTTCCGCGCACGAAGTTCGAAGGCCTTCGCATGCAGTCGATGCCTCCGACGGACGGAAACCGGGATGACAAATCGTCCCGGCAACTTTGGTTCGAACCGGCCGGCCTCAAAAGGTGCTGTCAGCCTCACGCGGCTGGCGTCCAAGCCGACTGCAAGCGACCTCGCGTCCAGGGACGACGCCAGGCGCAAAAGTGGTCCACCGTCTGGCGAATGAAATGGAGACAAGACTATGATGGACTCGGCCTGTTCGGCACCCGCGAGAAATGCTGCCTCTAAAGCCTTCCTGGGCGTCCCGCGCAGAGTGTGAATGAGCGACGCCGGGGGCAGCGTCGTGCCATCGCCTGCCTTTTCCCGCTGGGAAGCTGCACGAGCTCGCGGTGCAGTGAGCCGAAGAATGCTAGACGCTTGCGGCGAGTTGGCACTGACAAGTCCAGCAAGCGTGTCGAGCCACTCAGCGAATTCTGCGAAGACACTCGGCGCATCGGTGGCTGAGACGGCGTCAAAAGTCTCGAGCTGGAAAGTTTGACCAGACGCGGTCAAGTTGCCGCTGCCGACGGAGAGAACGTCTTCCGTTTCACCCGCCAAATAGGCGAGCTTCGGGTGGAAGACTCCCCCGTTCGGGGCAACGACGGGCGCGACCTGGTATATCCGTCCTGCCGCTCGAGACCGCGACTCCTTCGTGCTCTGCTTGGCCTCGACGGCGTCGACGAGCACCGCGATTTCCTGACATCCAACCGACCGCAGCACGGGAACGAACATCGCGTCGAAGTAGCCGACGCTGAATGTGTACGTAGTGAACAGGGCTACTCGAGGCTTGACCCGTCTGATGAGGTCAAGCAGATGTCTGACATCATCGTTCGCCACGAACCACTCTCATCATGGAGCCGGGTAACGAGACGGACTTGTCGCCGGCAGACCATGCACGGCAGACGAGGTGGATGTTGTTCATGAGGCACCATTTTGCGACAGCTCCCGTCGAGCTCATAGCGCAAATATTTTCGCAGCGCGTGTCGGTTTGGGCGTCGCTTTTTCGTTTCTGTACTTAAGGGCTCGCTGCGTTCAACGCAGGCCACGCTTCGCCCGTGATTTCGTGACCCAGCACGAGCCTGGTCTGGGCGGTCGTACGACCACGCACCATGTGCTGGTCGGAGCCACAGATGTTGGTCGTGCCGACCTTCAGAATGACGCCGTGCTCCGCGCGACGGCCCCGCGGTCCACCAGTTCCGGCGTGGGAATGGTCCGCACCTCGACCTTGCCCTGCCCCACGTACACCACACCACGATTTCCTGCAATCAATGTCTCCGGCTGCTTGATTGGATGACCGCGGCGTTGGCCACGGCCGAGCACGCCGGCGTGCACTGAGTCTGCGCCGGCGAAGAACCAGATGCCGGCGCGCGAGACTTCGAACAGAAGCGCCTGCCGCTGGCCTCAAAGGCTCTCCCGGCGATGATGGTCGGGACCCGCTATTCGACTAAATACCCTCGGAGGGTTACGAGGGTCAGCCCGCCACAAGCGTGGACGCCGACGCTCGCGAGGCGAAGCGCGGAGAATTCACAGAGGCCGAGCACGAATCGCTCGGTGCCTCCCGGTCGTCGCCTCGCCCAGGTCTCGGTAAGATTTCAGCAAGCAGTCGACTTAGCCACTACCTAAGGCAGCAGGCAAATGAAAATCGCGGTCATTGGATGGGGTTCCCTGGTTTGGGCCCCAGACAGCCTCAAGCTGCGCGGAGAGTGGCAGTCGAACGGGCCAACCCTGCCAGTCGAGTTTGCACGCACCTCGAAGAACGGACGGCTGACGCTCGTCCTGACGCCTGGCGCTCGCCCCGTGCCCACGCTCTGGGCGCGGCTGGACTGCGCGACGGTCGAAGACGCGCGCGAGGCCCTGAGGCTTCGCGAAGGCACCTCTGCGCCGTGGATTGGCTCCTGGCCCGGGCCGGCGCCGCGCCACGCTCTCGGCACCGCCGAAATTTCCGCTTGGGCGGAGGCACAGGGGCTCGACGCGGTTGTATGGACTGCTCTGCGTCCCAGGTTCAGGTCACAGGACGACTTGGCTCCGTCGGAAGCCGAGGCGATTGCCTACATGAGGAGCCTAGATGACGCTGCAGGCCCGTTGGCGCGCGAGTACGTTGAAAGAGCTCCAGCCCAGGTACAGACCGCCTATAGACGGGCATTCGAGCAGGAATTGGGCTGGCGCCAGCGAAGCTAGGCAAGTCCGCCCGAACACCAGGACGCTTGGAACTGCGATTCAAGGGGGTAGAGCGGACCGGAAACACATGCTACGTTGCGCCCGGGAGGGCGACGCCATGTCCGTCAATGATGCCTATGTGAACGAAGCCTCACACGAGTTCGCAAGTCGAGGAATGCGTGTCGAAGGCACCGCACACATCGACCCCGGGACGGTTCTTCACCGCTTCGTGCTGCGGGCCGACGTCGCAGATTGCATCTACGTGGCCAATCCGTGGTGGTTCCAAGCAAGCGCGGTTCGAAAGATTCTCGAAGCCGCGCGTCAAGGTCACTTCGGCGATAGCACCGCGTCTGGCCAAGCGACGAAGGGCGCCGGACTATCCAAGACCTGGAAGAACAACGCCGACACGATGGAAGAGGACAAGATTGACAAGACCAAGGAGAGCGGCAGCCACTACCTGCTGACCGTCAAGACCTTCGCATCGCTGACGCTGTTCTGGGGCGCACCACGCGCAGTTGGCAAAGCCGATGCGAAGGACAAGCGCGCGCAGGGGCTCCAATCCGGTGATGACGTCGCGGAGATTGAGGTTGTTCCGAACCCCAGGTGCGTTCAGTTCTTCATCCCTGGGATGCACGAAATCGCCTCGAAAGCTGTCAGCGTCGTCTCGAAGACGAAGCTCAAGCACAGCACCGAACTAGCCGGCGGCGACGTGGAGCTGTTTCTGAGGAAGGTCTCAGGCCGGGGTTAGGCATCTGCCGCCGACTCTCGACGCCGTTCGTCAAGGCCTGGCTGACCGGCTCGAAACGCCAATTAGCTATCTGCGCCGAACACTATGGGGCGAACACGAGAGGGCTGAGTTGCGAAGGTCAGCTCGCGAAGGTCAAGTGGCCTGACTCCTCAGACGGCAACGTCTGACACTTGGCGGGGCAAGGCAGGCTGGCTTACCTAGAACCGGGGACACTCAGGGCCCCGCCCTTCTCTCTTCTCGCTTCTTCTCACTTCTGCTTTTTCGTACCCGCCTAGGCAGCCGAAAATAGCAATCAGCCCAATCACTTGCCGACGCCACTTGTCACATCGGGCGGGAGCGGCAGTCTAGGCTTTCGGGAGCAGCAGGCTAAGGATGCGGGAGGGAGGGTCTAAGGTTCCGGGAGCAGCGGTCCAAGTGCAACCTGGACCGTGCGCCATTGGCTTAGCCGGCCTGGCCACCCTCAGCGGCCGCCGGTGCCGGAGTCGAAGCGGGGGCAGCAAGCTTCTTGGCAGCAGCCTTTTTCGGCGCCGACTTCTTCGCCGCGGCCTTGCGCGCTGTCGCTTTCTTGGCCACCTGAGCTTCAGCGGCGGCCTTCACTTTCTTCGCTGCGCGCTTGACGACAGCTGCGCCCTTCTTGGCCACGGCTTTGCCCTTGGTCGCCGGGCGAGCGGCCTTCTTTGCTGCAGCGGCCTTCTTGGACGCGGCAGCCTTCTTGGCCGGCGCACGGCCAGCGGACTTGCCTACCGCGAACACCTCACGGTCCGCGGCTGCTGCAATCCAAGCCGGCGCGCGTCCGAAGCCAGTCCACGTCGCGCCAGTCTCTGGGTCGCGATATCGCACGACACCAGCGCCCGGGCGCTTTGCGGGAGCGGCCTTCTTTCCCACGATGGCCTTCTTGGCCGCCAAAACTCGCTTCGACACCGAGGACGTCAGATGGTCAATTGTCACACCCAGGCTATCCATCAATGCCCGGACCTTTGCAACGGATGCCTTCGATTCCTCTTGGGCCAGGCGCGCCGCCTTCTGCTCCAGAGCGGAAATTTGACGCTTGATTTCAGCGACTGTGAGTTTGGCCATATTGAGAAGGGACTTGGTTGGGAGGAGGCCTAGTCTATCGCCGACTGCGTGCTGTCACCTGACTTGAGTGGCAGCGCGAAAGAGTCCAGCCGAAAATGCAAAAACTTGTGGAACGAATCGGGGCACGGCGACATTGCCAGAAGTGGCGTCCCGCACCGCCAAAACCCCGAAAACGCGCCATTTGGCGCATGGCGGGGATTCGCAGCTGCGCGAGACTGGTCGGATGAAAACGCATGAGACCAACCTGGCCGAACGGGGCATCACAACCGTTCCAAAGGCCCTTCGAATTGCCCTCGGCGTATCGACCGGCGGACGGCTAGCCTGGACTCTCAACGCAGACGGGACGTTGCTGGTCACGGTCAAGTACGTCTATGGGCCTAGCACGAACGCAACTGGCAACGGGACGAGTACGCAGATTGGCCGCCCGGATGCAACAGCGCAAGAGGAGGCTAGGCCTGCTTTGCCAGCTCGGGGTTCATCAAATTCATGTTCGCACCCTTGCACATGACCCAAGGGCCAGACGGATGCTCAACACCGTCCCAGACGGCAAGCGCAGCCTCCGCATCCTTGGTCGTTTCGTAGCAATACCGCCGGTCGTAGCCCGTTGGGTCGATGCCGACGACCAGTCCTTCTGTGTACAGAAGGCGCTTCATTCCGCACAGGCCTGCGTCACCACAGACGCGGATGTCGCGATAGCCGAGCGACGCGATGTGCTCGAGGTGCTCGGGGGAGAAGTCTGCGAGGTCTCGTTGCATGACAGGAGGCGAGAGGACGGCGAGCGGGACACATACGCTGAGCAGCACGACGGTCATCCCGCTCCCGCTAGAGTGTTGACCTCTGCGCTGCCCAGCAGCGCCAACCTCGTCAGGCCGGGCGCCTGCGACCCGACACCACGGAAGACAAGATGATGGATTGGAGCTTGGTCACGCCCGAGGCGATGGCGTCCCTGGACATCGAAGCGCTGCTGGCGCCCACCGAGAAGCGTGAGGTCTTCGCGTACGGAACGACACTGTCGCCGCATTGCGCCGACGAGGCACGATGGATGACAGAACAGCTAGCGTGTCTGCGCCTGCTGCAAGGGATGCTCCAAATGATGCTGCACCCCATGGACCCGAGCACGCCGTTCGGCCCGCTGATTGTGGTTGCCGGCAAGTCTTCCTGCGTTCCCAGCGACATTCCGAAGGACGTTCTGAAAAACCTGCATCCATGGGTGGTGACGCTGTCTGACGACGAGCTACGCGCCCGGCTGCTCGACATCATCTGGACGCAGGGACGACACTTTCCGTCCGCTCTGGCCGCAGTTGACGCCTACGTCGCCGCGGCGAAGGAGCGCACGGGCGCTGAGACCTGGTACGAAGCTTACGACCGCTTCCAGCGGGCGCTGCGCTTGGCGACCTCACTCTCTCGTGGTGGTTTCGATGCAAAGGCTCAGACGCTGGCCGCAATCAAAGACGCGGTCGACCAGGCTGCCGACGATGGCTCACCTCTGCGCCGCCGCCTCATCGGACTGTTGCTGGAGTTCGAACACGGCGAGCCGGCTGACCTCGGCGCGCGCTCGTCGGCAATCGGGCTCGCCGACAGTACCAGAGGTAGCTTCTTCTTCGCGAGCGAGGCTCACTCTCTGGCGGCCGCCTGCTATCTCCGCGCGGGCGATGAGGTTGCGCGCGCTCGCGAGCAAGCCGCTGCAGCTGAAGCTCTGGCCAGCGAGGCAGAGGCCGCTCTCCTTCGACCAGGACAGGGAGCCATGGCGGCCGCCGCCATCATGGGCGACGCCGTTTCCGCGATGCGGCAGGCCGCTGGTGGCTTCCAGCGCGCCACAGAAATGCACACCCGAATGCTCGCGTGGCAGCGAGAGGCGCTGGCACAGTTTGCCGAAATCTCCGTGCCCGTCAACGTCGGCAACGCCACCCAGAAGGCCATGGACGACGTTCGAGGAAAGACTTTCCGCGATGCCACACGCGCCTTGTGTGCAATGGGCGGAGCGCCTCGCATAGATGGCCTGCGACAGGCCGTTCACCGGGAGGCGCAGATTGGCATCATGGGCGCCCTGATGCCCCTCAATGTGGCGAACTACCGTGGGCGAACAGTCGCGGTGATTCCTCCGCTGACTCCTGGCATCCAAGACACCTCGGACGAAGGGCTGCGCGGCCGCATATATCAAGTCGCGCGCAGGCAGCGCGAGATTCAAGTTGCCGCTGTAATCAACCCGGCGCGGATGGAGATTTGGGCGGAGCACTACCCCACCCGTCAGGACATCATCGAACTGCTGCGCTACAGCGCGTGCGTGCCGCAGGGGCACGCGGAGAGCTTCACCAGGGCGCTCCTGGCGGGCTTTGAGGGTGACATGGTCGTTGTCGCGCACCTCGTCCCTGCACAGTTCGAGGCGATGGTTCGGCACATCCTCGAAGGCGCCGGCGGCGAGACGTCAATCCTCGCGCCCAATCGCGCTCAACCGGAACGGACATTAAAGCCGCTCCTGGAGCTCGAACAAGCGACTAAGGTATTCGGCGAAGACGCTGTGTTCGAAATGCACGACCTGCTCATTGACTCGCTCGGAGGTAATCTGCGCAACGAGGCCCTGCACGGACTCATGTCCGACGAGCAGATGGGAACATCCGAGGTGCTCTACGCCTGGTGGCTGCTCCTGCGGTACTGCGTCGTTTCCGCGCTCCTGGTTGAACAACGCCTGTTCGCGCCGCCGAAGCCTGGAGCCGGGGCAGCGGGCACCACGACCTAGGATGGACATCGAGCCCCGGCGTCGAACGGCGACATGCCCTCAGGAACTCGCCTCCTCACTCCAGCCGGATGGCCCTTTGTAAGAGAGCCAGCGGCCGCCCCCAAGCGGAATGCCGACCCTGACTGCTTCCGGCGGAAAGTCGGCGGCCTTCGCTTCTTCAACAGACGCGTAGCTCCTCTCAGTCACCACGGGCGCGCCACCCCTACCTGGCTCCGTGACAAACAGGCGCACTCTTCCGCCGGCAAGCGGAGCGTCAGCAGTCAACCTTGGCAAAAGAGCGCTCACGGCAGCGACTCGCAGTGCGGCGAGCACAGCATCGCCCGTGGTCTCGATGTGCGACTGCAAGTCTGCGGGCTGAACGCCGATGACCGACAGGATTCCGTACCAGCGCCCGTCGAGGAACACCCCACGAGGTGGCGTCGCCTGCAAGTCGATGTACGGCGCGAACTGACTTTCCTCCGGCTCGACGCCCCGAAACCACCACCCCTTGACTTGCGGCAGACTGAATGAAGGCTGCTCATCTTCCATCAGCGCGCGAGCACCAGCATCTTGAACCCACAACTCGGCCAGAAAGACACCACGCGGGCCGCCCGCATAGGGACGGCAAGCCACAGAGACGAGCTCTTGCACGTCAGGCAAACTGTTCTTTGCGAGTAACGACCAGTTGCGCCATCCGTGATGGCGAGCAATCTCGTCGAGTGCGTGTGTGTGGGCAATGCCTTGGCTGCGTCCCAGCACCTTGGCTTGCTTCTTCATCTGCCCAATCTGGACAGGAGAAAACCGAACGCTCATGGCGAACTCCAGCTATGCCGCAGTCCATGCGCCGCGCATGGACTAGGCATTCCTGGAGGGTCGCTCGCGCCAATGCGCTGTGCGAGTCACTTGCCGTTAAGGCTTCACCAAGCGGCGGGCAGGCCATAGCGACATTGGCCTCACTACAGCGTATCACCTCGAAACGCACCGGACAAGTGACAACTTGGCGGCGGCGCACCGACAACTCAAGCGCGCCGTCGAGGTGGGCTCAGTGGCTCACCCCATGAGCCTTGGCGCGCACACCATGCTCCCATGAGAGGGTTCGACTGCCTGCCGCGGCAGGGGCCAGCCAAGGCCCTTCGGTGCAAGTCGGTTGCCAGCTGGCGACGTCGTCTCTGAACTTCGGACAGCCAAGCGAGGCTGGCGGCTCCTCGGCCGCGAATCGCGTGCCGACAATAGCCGCGCTCGGGACGCTGTGCACATCAAGGTGAACAGCCATGCCCCTCTTTCGACTTGCCTTCGCCAGGTCCCAGCAGCCACGTAGGCCAAAGGTCACCGACTCGCGTCACGCAAGCAACGCGCGGCGCACCGCAGGAAGGCCTGACCGCGGTCTGCTACACGCAAGCGCTGAACGGCTGCAAAAGGCGCGCAGTGCATATCCGCAGGGAGCTCAGGCGCGTGTTTTCGCATTCGACGCTGCCTACCTCCTGCTGGCGGCTGCTGCGACGGGCGATTCGCTCGCCGGGCTGGGCCCTCGTCGACCGGAACTTGCTGCTCGCGGAGCCGCACGGCTAGGGCTGCCGAGCGAACACCAGGAGGTCGCCTCGTCCCTGGCGTCGATGTACGGGAGGCCTGGGTGGGAATCGCTCGACCTCGAGACGATGCTCGAGTGGGCAGAAGTCGTCGTCCTGTGCGCCGGACGACGGTGATGGTTCGAACGCTCGCTTGGGTCACCTTTAAGGGGCCGTACGAGCCCGGTCTGCGGGCAGGCGCGTAGGCGCAGGCCCTCGCAAGTGCTAGCGCACCTGCGTCGGAAATCCGGAGCTACGCGGCTCCGGGTCGAAGTCGCGCTCGGTCAGTCCCTCCTCGTTGACCAAGTCTTCGTCAACTCGCACCGCCCTACCCGTCATCGTGCCACCGACCTTTTCAATGAACTCACGGGTGGCCCAGCGGCGGGATTCTTTGAACTCGTCCGTTCCGATGTCATACATGCGGAACTGGAATACCTGCTTTTGCGGCTTGTAGACCTGGACTGGCATTGCTTTCATCTCCATCGCAAACGGAAGGACCTCTGCGGAACTGTTCCCGCGCGCGAGCCGTGCGTGTACAGCAACTCCGACCAACAACTCACGGCGGGTCGCCGACCTTCACGAAGCGAGGCACCTGCTGTCCGTCAAGGTCAACCATCTCGAAGAACTCCGTGCGAGGACGGGCAAACATTCGAGGGCCGTCCTTGGGATACAGAGCGAGATAGATGACGTACTGCTCCTGAATCTTCTCGTCACCGTGCTGCGCCAATCCGATGACGTAGTACTCCTTCTTCTTGTAGTGCATGTACACGCCGACTTCTATGGTCATGACTCCTCCCCGCGCACTGCGCCGTTATTAACTCAAATGCCCTTTCCAAGCCGTGCCGGGTCCAAGGCCTCGGCCTTTCCACCAGCCCAGCGAACGCTCCAGTCTCCGACCAGCCTAAGGTCGATGAAGGCGCGACCCGACCCTTGGAGGTTGCGCTCTTTCATGCGCATCGCCGTCCACTCCGCGCATCCCTCTGCCTGCCCGGTTCGGGTGTGCATGTCGCGCGTGTAGAGCGGCAAGCGAACTTCAGGCTGCCGGCCAGTACCGTACGGTTCCTCTGTCTGGGTGAACCAGTCATTCACGCTCGCCAAGCCGATGGAGGCGACGCGCTTGTGCATGGGCAGGAAAAGCTTCTCGTCGGCCACGTAGCCGACTATGCGAAGAGCGGGTTCGGAGTCTCGCCGGTGCGCGTAGTTCTCGCAGTAGACCATCGCCGCAGCGCCCCATCGCCAGTGCTTGCGCGCCGCAATAAGCATGGGTTCGATGTTGACCTGGAGCTCGCTGCACCACTTCAAGAGGTCCTGCGTCGTTGGCGGAGCCTTCATGGCGTCCATCAGCGCCGTAAGGTCGCCACTGGGCACGAGTATCTGCGCGGCAAAGTCGTCGCAGATGCCCTCCTCAACCTTAACGGACAGCTCAAGAGCCTCGTTGCCAGCCATCATCTGGCGCAGCAGCACGTGCCCGACTTCGTGGGCGACGGTGTAGCGCTGACGCAGCTTGGGCTGTTTGGCTTTCACGATGACGCGCAAGCGCCCGTCACGCTCGAAGGCGGCGCCGTCGGCAGACAGAGTTGCCTCCAGCGGGTCCACGCCGACCAGAGCCCACTGCTCGTGGCGATAGCGTGAAGCTTCTCCGCCAGGCTTGGACTCACCCAGACACCTCGCGATGTCGGAGGCCGCAACTTGCAGATGCCTCTCGACTTCCCCGGGGGACTTGGCGTCGGGGACGCCACCGAAGGCGTCGCGCCAGTAGGTCAGGACGTTCACAGCAAGCGCAGTTGAACTTGCTCGGCGTTCTTGCGCTCGCGCTCGCCATCTTCGGCCATCACGAGCAGCACCTCGTAGGCGTGCTTTGCAACATTCCCATCCTTGAGGTCCCGCGCCGGAATGGCTTGCTCGAGGGAGCCAAGACGCGAACCTCGCCGAAGCCCTTCCACGACCCGCGCTGCGCGGTGCATGTTCACCGGCTCGGTGTCGCCGGCGCTCGCCTCGACCGCCTGCATGAATTGTCCGAAGAGCTCTGGCTGCTTGAGCCCCTCGCGGTCCACGTTCGGCGTCTTGACGCCCAGGACTCGCCAGAGCCCGTCGACGTCGTGAACGAACGGGAATTGCTCTTGACTGAAGGACAGGCCCTCAAGAACGACGCCGTTCTCCACTGCCGCAATCAGGCTCTTGCCTCGGGCTTCATCTCGAGCGAGCGCCTCGCGAACCTTCTGGATTCGCCTCGGTGCCGCATAGCCGGCAAACCCGGTCGCGACGCCGGCATCTGACGCTTCGCTCGAAGCGAGCAGGTCGATGAAGTATTTCCGTCCCTCTTCGGTGTCCGTGAGCCAAGCGCTTTTCCCGCCCAGCAGAGCAGCAGCATGGAAGCCCCATCCTGCAGACTCCTGGTGATTGACCAGCCCCTCGAGCAGGCTGCGCTCGGCATCGACGACGGATTCCACGCGCCCGGTGTGCAACTCACGGCACAGCATGTCCTTGTCGTTACGTCCGAACCGATAACCCACGGCCCGTGACATCGTGCGATGGACGAAGTGCCATTCAATGAGCCAAGCCGCACGCTTCGCCTGCGCCTCGTTGTTCACCAGTTTGACGCTCTTCGCGTGCCAGTCTGGGTAAAGTGCCGTCAAACCGACCGGATGGTAGGCAGCGTAGACACGCAAGGCGCCGCCCTGCGCATTCTTCCTGTCAATCGCGTCGAAGAAGAGGCTGATGAACTCCATCCAATTGGCGCGCTCATCCAGCGGAGGACGCCACATGAACGCATCAACGACGAGCGCAACTTCTTCACTGTCAGGCGCGTCCTCGATGAGTTCCCAGCACGCTGTCTGAAGCGCCGCCCAGAGTCGCTTCGGAGTGGCCGCCCCGAAGAACAACGCTGCCTCGACAACGGCGTAGCAACCGCGCAGCGCTCGGTTTGCAAGGAGGTCAGTGAGAACGCGACGCCGGTCCACGAGCGGGAAGCTCTCCCACCCCGCGACTAGGGCATACGCGACGTTGGTCGCGCCCCATGCGTCAATGCAGGAGTGCTTCAGCAGCGCATCCAGGTTGCCGATGCTCCATTCCTCCTCGAGAAGCGTGCTCGTCATCCGCCTGAAGTACTCGGGCTGAACAGTCCCCGGGACTTCGCTTGGCTCGTTGCGCGCAGCAGCGCGGAAGAGAAGCCACTGCTCCAACTCGAACAGGAGCGAGACGTCCGTTCCATGAAGCCGGTTGCGCAGCGACTGCGCCTCCGTGGCCAGCAGCGCATCGAGCAGCTGACGCTTGTCCTGCGCGACCTGGAACCACCGAACGTTTTCGAACTTGTACACCGACACGTACCGAGCGAGCAGCGAGTGGCCGATGGTGCCAATGGCTGCGCCTACAAGCCGTTCGAGCTCAGCGACCGTCTTCTCGCGTGCGCTCAGCTCGAGAAGCCGTGCGCACATTGCGAAACTCCGCAGCGCCAAGTTGTGCTCAAGCTCGGCCATCGCCCCGGGCTTGTCGTCACGGGGGAGGGGTTCGATGCGGTTCTCGCGAACCTGCGCGACGTTCTTTACCAAGCCATGGTCGATTGCGTCGAGGAAACCAGATGTGCAGCCGAGGCGGGCGGCCAGGGACTTGAGCTCCCAAGCCGTGTACGGCGCACCGTCGCGCACATCCATGGTGACGCCGAAGTTCGCCAAGACGACCGCGTTCTCGCCCGCACGTACTCGGGCAACCACCTCCAACGGCACCACGACAATCGCCCCGGCGAAGTGACGTTCCGCAAGCAGCCGGCAAAGCTCAAGGAGGGTCGCATCGCCTCCAGCAGCAGCTAGCGGCAGCCTGTCAGCGACGAAGAAGGTGCCGCTGTCACCGGAGGCCGCGGAAGCAGCGCTGTTGCCAAGCGAAGCCTTGACTGCGGTCACCCCCTCGGCGAGCTCAAGCTTGACCTCCGTCTGCGCCAGCAACTTGCGCAGGTAGACGACCAGCAGTGCGAGCGTCGACGCTCCGGCGTGTGGCTCGGCGGCGAGGCAAACCAAGTTGGCCGCAACCAGAGGCATCAACGCCTTGTTGTCGGGCAAGCACAGCTGGTTCAGCGGCGGAAGCAGCTCTGGATAGTCAGCGGCAAAGGTTGCATATGGCTTGCCCCGCAGTTGCCCGGCCAACTCGACCATGAACAGGTCGAAGTCGAAGTGCGGCGTCACCGAGACTCGGTTCAGCGAGCCCATTCGCTCGAGCTTCTCGATGTGGCCATCCTTCTCGGCGGACTCTCCCCGCGAGAAATACCAAGGCTTGGGTCGGTCTTCCCCCGCCTTGCGCGTGTCGAGGAAATTGAAGAAGTCCAGCTCGTAGCCGAGGTCGACGCCGACACAGACCTTTTGGTGGGCCCAGAGGTTGTCCAGCGTGTCGTTGAGCGCCGCGGGGAAGTGACACGTCTCGGTGAGGCGGGCCAGCGGGTTTCCGGTCAGGCTTCCATGGACGTGGATGACCCGCAGCCCCGTATCGCCGTCCGGGATGCGGACTGCATCCCAACTCGCCTGCTCGGGCTCGAAAGCCTCACAGGGCACCCCCTGCTCTTGAGCGGCAGTCTCGACGCCGGCGTCCCAGTTGAAGTTCACGACGTAGACCGGCCTCGTGTGCGCCAGGCTCGCAAGGAGCTGGTAGCCGATGCCCGGAGCAAAGCCGGTGAACTTGGGGGCGAGCAGTTGCCGCTTCTCACTCGGCGACTGGTCAGCAGCGAAGCTTCGCTGCTTCTCACCAACCCGTCCGAGCTGAGAGTCCAGCGCCTTGAACACGCCGAACGTGGTCGGGCCGCCGGAGGAAAGTGAGCAGCCAGCGCCCAGAACGAAGACCAATGGGCTCGCCGGGGCGAGCGGCCCCCTAAAGTCTCTGAGCACTGTTTCCCAAGTAGCGGAACTCACATTCACCTCCCGGCCCAGCCGCGTGCTCGACTGGGCTCCTCCGAGGGGAAGAGCATGAACCGCGAACGAGGACTCGATTTTACGCGAGAGTCAGCTACGCGACAGCACACCGGGCCGGTCAAAACCTGTTACGACCGATGTGTGGTTGAGCTGTACGTCCATACAGTCAAAATCTGCCGCGACAAACGCTCTCGGACCCGGACTGGGATGCGGAAGCGCCCCAGCTCTCGCGGGCTTACCATTTCCGCCTCATCTACCGTCGAGCATTTTCCATTTACTATCAATAAGTTAGCGGTATGACACTCGGCTGGGCAGAGGCTAAAGGGCGAGTTGCTACACAATCTCAGGCGATGTACACTTACTTATACCAATGAGCAAGCCGATTGACTGGAGAGGAAGTTCGCTAGAAGACCTTCAGGCGTTCCCCGACGACGCCAAGAAGGTGGCGGGCTACCAGCTCCGCAAGGTTCAACTGGGCGCCCATCCCGATGAGTTCAAGCCGATGCCCGACATCGGCTCTGGAGTAGCGGAAATCATCGTGGACACGGCAGACGGCTGGTACCGAGTCATCTACGTCGCGAAGTTCGAGGAAGCGGTCTACGTGCTGCACTCCTTCCAGAAGAAGACCAACAAGACCTCCAAGCCTGATGTCGACATCGCCACGCGACGCTACAAGCGCGTGGTTCAAGAACGGAAAGCGAAATGAAAACCGCAGCTCACACCGAAGACCTCGACCTCGAAAGCAGCCACGTCACGGCCGCTGAGGGCAACGTGTTCGCAGACCTGGGGTTCTCCGCCAAGGAGTCGAAGGCTCTGCTCGCAGACGCTGACGCTCGCATCGCCAAGGCCCAAAAGCTCAAGGAAGATGCCGCAACGGCTATCGCGCAATGGATGAAGGCACAGAAGCTGACGCAGGCCGCCGCCTCCGAAGTCTTGAAGGTCTCCCGTCCGCGAGTCTCCGACCTGGTCAATCACAAGCTGACGCGCTTCTCGCTCGACACGCTCGTGACGATGCTGTTTCGCACCGGCAAGGACGTCGACTTGCTGGTCCACTGAGTCGACAGGGGCGCATCTGTTGCGCCCCTAGTTGGCCGAGCGGCTTCCGAGACGAGCTCGCCTCGGCTATCAGGCGTAGTACTTGAAGTTGTGCCGCCACTTGTCGGCGGACAGTCCTGGGTTGGCGAGCAGGATTTCGCCAACGCGGTCAGAGTACTTGATGGTAATGGGACGCCCCTCTCCGAGTTGGCACGAGTTGTAGTTCAGCTTGGTCAGCCCGAGGATGTCCTTGGCGACCTGCAGGATGTCGCCCTCGCCGTACTGAATGGAGACGGCCAAGGGAACCGGCACCTCGAACCCGTCGTAGGTTGCGATGCGCGGCTTGAAGCCATTCGTGTACAGCAGGCCATGGCGGGGACTGCGCTGCCAGAACACCCCACGCTGCACAGGATGCTTTCCTCGTGACCCTGCATCGGGATGCTCGTCGTGGCGATATAGACGCAAGCCACCAGCGCGCTCCTGGCGAACCCGGATGGCAACGAGCTTTGCACCTTCCGGCAGCGCACGCTGGAAGCCCTTGTACTCATCCTCGGTGATGCCCGAGTGGGTGTGCAGAAACACCTCCTTGAGCTGCCTGCCATCGAGTTCCTTGTAGGTCGCCACTGTTCCACGCAAAAGCGCCTCGGCCTTGTCAGGAGGAAGGTGGAACTCGCCGTTCTGCGCGGAGAACCAGGGGCCGAACTCGCCGACGAACACGATGCCGTCGCCGCTATCGAGGAACATCTGCGCCGCGCAGCAAGCCGTGCGGTTGTCCTCCGCCAGCTTGTAGGCCAGGCCTACGTAGCAGACACCCTCACGGGCCCAAGGCGTCTTCCACGGCTTGGCGCCGCACTTGTAGAAGACGGCCGTGCCGAAATTCCAGAGCCGGTCCGACAGAGGGTTCTCACCCTTTTCGCCATTGCGCACCTTTGGGGTGATGAACAAGGTCGACTCGCGCACGATTTGCACGGGGAGTTCGTGCTCCATCATCCGGCCCTTGAGCTGCCGCCTGAAGTCGGGTGAGTAGCCCCGCGCTGCCTCGAAGCTGTCCACATCCTCCAGCACTGCGGAGAGGATAGGGTCTTCATCGAACAGTCCGCCCTGCCCCTGCTGTCGGTTCGAGATGGCTTGCTTGAGCGCCGTCACCTCGTCCTTGCTCCGTGCGACGTCGCTGCGCTTGGAGACCGCGACAGACGACTGCGGGCGGCAGTTCTCGAACACCTCGTCGGGCACGATGCAGATGGCCAGCGCTGGACGGGAGTCGAGCTTTCCCAGACGCGAGACCTGCGCCATGTACAGATTGGCGACCTCGAAGGCACGGTCGTGCCTGTCCGCCTTGCGAGAAGCATCGGAGAGCTTCTCCGCATCGACCGGGTAGCTGCGCACCGGCGACGGCCACTTCGCGCCGAACGCGACCTCGTAGCCAGGATAGGGCGGCCAGGCGCGATGTCGGCTGGGGTCCACGCAAGAGGCAGGGCTGTTGAGCGCAACGCACCACTGCTTCCAAGCTTCGATGCCTCGTTCCGTGCCGATGACGATGTTGTCGGGGACCTGCCCCTTGGGTTCGGCCGGGCCGAACAGCGCCAAGCCGTCGTGCGGGTCTTCGGCCAACTGGCCGTGCCCGAACTCGAGCTGAGGCTCGCCCAAGAAGTGGAACGTGTCGCTCATACACCCGCCCCTTCCTTGGCTGCAGCCGCTCCCGCGGCACCAGGAGCACCCACACCGTCTGCAACGACAGCAGGGGTTGCATCGTCCTCGTCCTCATCGTCGCGCGTGCGGTACTCCGCAAGCTCCTCTCCCAGGTCAGCCAGGCCGGACATCGCCAAGACATCAAGCCCGACCGGGCACTGCCAACTCAGAGGCGCAGTCTCCATCGCAAGCTTTCTCTTTCCTTCGCCGATTTCGACGAGACCCTCGCTGGTCTCCAGCGCTTGAACGACGCCCAGCAACCTCGCCAAGAATTGGTTGTTCCACCAACTCTTGGTGACGGCCTTTCGGCGGCGCGCGATTTCCTTCCGCTCGAACGGCTTGCCGTCGATGTCGGTCACCCGCACATAGACGTTCACGACAACGCTCCACGTGCCGTCGACCTCGCGCAAAACGCGGAACCTCGGGGCAAGCTGATAGAGGGTGACCTGCACGTTGTCACCGCGCGTCTTCCGTCGCTCCCCTGTCAGATGAACGTGCGTCCGGCGGCCGTCGACATGGCGGAAGTCCTGCTTCCACACGCTGGTCTCTCGGTCAGGGAAGTAGAAGACCTTTCGGTCTGGGCAGAACTTCAGGCCCTTCTGTGCACACACGACCTCGAGGCTGCGCCGGGCAAGCTCTTTGGCCAAGTCCTCAGACCTCTTGCCGTCGCGGTGCGACGTATCGGGCCAGGAGAACTCTCCGGCTTGAGAGAGTCCCTTCAGCGCCGGAATACCGGTCGGGGGCGCGGCGAATGACACCAGCCGCGTGGACGACAGCTCGGCGAACGCCCAGTGCTTGCGCAGCTCTACCGTCTCTTCCTCGGTCAGAGACTTGCGCAGGTCCTGAATGAGCATCGTCGCCGGCAGCGTCACCTTGAACAGGTTCGCGAACACGGGCTCCGGCTTGGCGACGGTCACCCGGCTAGGGAGGTAGTCCCCGAGCGCAATCTGCCTGCCCTGCTCCTTGTCCATGCCTGGCTGGACACCGAGAGAGGTCAGGCGCCCAAGAATCTGCGTGAGCCCTTCGTTCCACGAGTTCGCGAAGTCCGCCGTGGCGAGTCCCTTCATTCGCGACGGCAGACGCGGGTCCGAACCTGCAGCGAGGGAACACGGGCTAACGAGCGACGGCTTTCCTGCGGCGAGCGCGCACCGCTCGAGGAAGATGGTGTTCGACAGGCTGTCCTCGGAAATCACAGGCAGGTATTGGCTAGCCCGAAGGTCGACGAGTTTGCGCACCGTGTCGTCAGGGTCCTCGCCCACCATCGGAGCCGTGCCACGGCACCACGTGCGATGACCTTGAAGCGTCAGGCGTCGGGACAGCCAAGTCGCCAGTGCATGGTCCGCATCGACGTGGTCGATGATGATGGTGTCACGACTCTCCACCAGCGACTCGCCGCCTGCTTGCGGGAAGAACGGCGGCGTGAAGATGCTCGGATGCTGAGCCAAGAGGTGTCTTTGCGGCCCCACAAGCAGAGCACGCAGGCGCTCCTGGTCGTAGAGGTCGAGTTGCCACCCGAACTCCTTCGAAACCATCTCGTGGGCACGGTCCTTCTCGGCAGCGTTGAGCGCCGTCGAGCAGACGTAAACGAATACGCTCGGGTTGTGTTTCAGCTCTTTGACGCGGTTGCAGTCCTTCTTGAGCTTGCGCTCCCAGTCCCCACGCACGGTGTACGCAAAGATGATGCGTCTACCCGAAGCGTCCGTCCGCACGATGGCGTCGCGCCCCCCGTCGCCAGTCCCGCCTAGAGGGTCGATGCCCCGGTAGTCCCCTCCTGCGAGGAGCGCAGAGCAGAGTCGCTCGAAGCTTCTGTAGTCAGAGATGTTTTCAAGACAGTAGACGATGCGGTCGGCAGACATAGCTCAAGGATACGATGCGAGCTCGACAGCGCACCGCGCGCTTCGGCCGCAAAAGCGCCCGAGACCGAGCTCCGGCCCCACGGCAGGTCGGTGACAGGGAGGCCCAACAACAAGAACGGAAAGCTGGGCCGAAAGCCGACACGTCCACGGTTGAGCCGACCTTCCTGCCGCCTGAAGACGACGCCTCAGTGGTCACCGGGACGCGAGCCTGGACGCCGAGGTGTCAGCGAGCAGTCTGTAGAGCCGATTTTGAAGAGCAGCCCTACCTGGCGTCGCCACACGCACCTTGGCGCCCCAGAGTTCTGCCACGGCCGAGTGGCCCACGTGCTGCCAAACCGAGCACGGGTCTTGACATTAAACATCCATGCGGGCTGCCGAGCACTCGCAGCGGATGCTCAACAAGGTTGACCCACAGAGGCCGTGGACAACTTCGTTCCACCCGTCCGCGCGGCCAGGCCCTCAAAAAACGCGCCAAGCACGAGAAACTTCGAATTTCAATACCCCTACCCTTAGGGGCATCAAAGCATTTGATAGCTGCGCGACCAACTCAACATTGGAGAGCTTTCGCGGCGGACAGTCGATTCGCGGAAGGCTCGATGCTTAAACCTTGCTACGGTGACTAACACAACCCGTGGTGATTTTGATTCGCAAAAATCCGTGAGACGCTTTCAGCAACTCTGAAAAGCGAGCGCGTCGGTAAAAGCGCAGTCCAGCCTTCATCGTCTGATACGGCGAAATTGCACTTACTTCGACCTGAAGGTCGATTCACAGTAAAAACCAGACTTCGTGCATCGGAGCAATTTTATTCTAGGCCATTACAGGCGCTTCGATATTCTGGCGAAAAAGTTCAAGCAAGATAAAAGACAAACCTCGTCCGCCTTCACTAAAAGCGAGCGCCCCGGAGTCTTTATTGCTTTTAGCTCACGGGAAATCTACCCGACGATTCAGCATCTCTGCAACAGATGTGCCATATCTCTAAGTCGCGCCAATGTTTGTGCATCAGCGAGTTGGTGACGTATTGCCAGCGGAATCTCATGAGTCTAGATTTGCCAACATTGCACATTTGGACAGACGCGATGCCTTTCATGCCAAACGTTCCCACGAGTTAGCAAACTCGCCTTGCGGACTAAACCCCGCTAGCGGCGGACTCACAAACTGTTAAAACGCCGCCGCGGCTTCCAGGCCGCGGTTTGGATTCCTTTTGCCGCCACCGGGCGAAAAACGGTTGGACTTATTCGCGTTCATTGGAAGCCACATGCCATCACGCAATGACCCCAGCGCTAGGCCTGCCACCTCGGAAGGCGAAGCGGACTTGTCGCCGCCGATGCCTTTGCAGGCATTGCCGGCCGCTAGCCCCTCGGTTGAGGCACCGCATCGCCGGACGCACCGCACTCGTGGCGACCAAGCGCGGCCGTCATGGCCAAGCCTGCGCTTCCTTGAGCGCACGCACGTTGAAGTTCAGGTCACTGTCTGGCGGTCAAGCTGGCACCCTGCCCCGCCCACGCCAGCGCCCTCTTCCGCCCCGGTCCTGGTGGTTCGCGACACGCGGACCGCATTCGCATCACTCGGTGGGGGACGTCCCCCACCCTTTTCGCCTGCAGCCTTCAGCGCCACGCCAAGTCGGGAACTCCTGAACGCGCTTCTCGCCCTGACGCTCGACGCGGTCAGGCCGGCCTCCAAACCGCCGCACGCCCCCGGCTAAGGCGCGCCTCCCACCCCGATTGCTTTCATTAAGTCGCGAGTCTAGGTCGCGGCATGGACTCCCTTTGCCATTTGCCTTTCAACCAACGCCAAGGCCAACCTTTGAAGGACCGCTGAAATGGACTCCTCCAACTCTCAACACTCGAACCAGAACCTCTACGAATCACTCGCTACCCAGTTCTTCAAGGTCAACCGATGGAACCTCCCGCTGGAGCTCACCGCCCGCCTTGTTGCGCTGCTGTTCTTGGCCGTCGAGGCCGCGCGCTGCTCGCGTCGACTGCGCGTCTCCTCAGCACCCTACCGTCACGCGTGGCAGCGCCTCATGCAAGCCGGCTTCAGCCCATACCACCGTGATGCACTGATGCGCGCCGGGGTACAGGCCACGCTTGCAGAGATGCCTCACATCGGAGGCCAGTCCGGCGACTTCATCGTGGACACGCAGCCGCTCGTCGATGAGCTCATCGAGTTGCGGTCCAAACCCCCACGGCAATTGGGCATTGCGCGCGGCACGTCGGCAGAACGACGCCTCGACGAACGGGTCATCTATCCCGCTGCTCGCCTGGCAGCAAGCGACAGGCGCGTTGCTTTCGCCAGTTTGGAGCACGAAGGACGCATCCTGCATGAGCGGCATCACACCACAGCCGATGAACTGGAGCGCGACCACTCGGCGATGGACATTCGAGCCAGCGCAGAGGTACTCGCCGCCCACTTTCTCGATGAGCATCGGCAGGTCTTGCCGGCAGGGTTGACTCAAAGGCATGTGGATTTTGTCTTCTACATGGCCGAGGGTGTAAATCAGACCAACTCGTCGATGGACGCGCTACAGCGCTGCGGACGTGTCTGGGAGTATCTGAGGGACGCTGGGTTTCCCGTCGAATACATGCACGCCTTGCGCACCGTCGGCATTGACCCTTTGCTGGAGCGGACTCCTGCGCTCAACACAGCAGCCAATCGACTCGAGCGCGACACGGAGCGCCCTGAGACGGTGCATCGGCACGAGGTGCCTGCTTGGTTGAAGACGGCAGCCTTCTGCACCAAGACCATCGGACGCGGCGCAAGAGAGCGCCGCCCTTCGGAGGCACGATACCCCTCCTTATCGGTTAGTCACTCGAAGGCTCGCAACACTCCGTCGTGGGACGCACTCACGCCAAGGCACACGTGGGAGGCTGGGTTGAAGTCACTGGCGACGCCGCTCAGGCTGTCCCGACTCGTGGGCGACGCAATTTGCGCCGAGAACGCCGAGCTTCGTCGCAATTTCATCCGAGAGGTAGAGAGCGTTTCCCCAAAGCTCTCCTCGCGAAGCGCGACCCACAAGGCGCAGGTCGAAAGACTCTTCCGAGACCTGAACCAAAACCCGCGATTCGTCCGCGCCAGATACACGCCACCGCCTGGAGTGTCTGGCATGGGAAGGAGCAGCTCGCACAGAGAGCCTGAGGCGCACGCTCGCGCGCTCGCAGAACATGCGAAGAACAAGCCTGACGACACCGACGGAGAGCCGGTCGCTGAAACGTGAATGCACGGGAAGGCAGATACGACGCCGGCGTCACGTCCGCGGCAGCCGTCTCGCGTAGACGTCGCTCGCGCCAACTGACGCACGTCAGAGACCTTCGAGGAGCGTTCTATGGAACATGAGTCATCAATCTGGTCAGGAGCCGAGTCCTCTGGCCACCGGCAGGATGCCAGTAGCGTCGCACTCGCCAGGAGCTGGATTGAGCGCAAGGGACTGGCGCTGCCAATGGAGTTCCACCGGCATGGCCGCTGGTGGCAGCTGACGGCGCTGGATGTGGAGCTCGCCTTCCTCTACTACTTCGCAGCACGCGCTCAAGCTATGCCGGTGGGGACGCAGCTCTTTCCCAGCAGGAGCGGTGGCAATCCTCACATCTTGACACTCGGGTATCCGCACACGCTGTGGAAGCAACTGAGCAGGGCACACCTGGGCACCGAGCTCCGCAGCTTGCCACCACCGACGTGCGTTCCGCCGCTTGAAGACGTCGCAACGCGCATCCGGGAGCGCTATGGCCGCAAGCACCTGCTCCACGCCTAGCAGCAACAGTCGCAGTCGGACTTTCTCAACCTCAGCCTCGAATTTGGGTGGGTGATTCTCAGACATGGAGTAGCGCAATGAAACTCAGAAAGTTGAAATCGGTGATGCGGTCTGACGTTCGCTTGAACAAGAAGAGCGGGTCGGTGCATGTTGAGGCTCGACAGCGAACGAAGGCGCCAAAGCCGCGTTCCACCATCGCAGCCAGTCAATCTCAAGCCTCCCCCGGCATCTACGAGATTGACTTCTCATTGGCGGACGTCTGGCTCACTCGCCCAGACGGGACCATGGTTCCACCGAATGTGCATGTCCTGGTGGAAAGGTGCACGCAGCACATGCTGAGGGCGTACCTCGCCGCAGGAGAGGGAGCAGACGACGGCACTCTTCAATATTCCTGTTCCAGGGAAGCCAGCGCGCCTTCTAAGTTGCAAGTGTCTGAAGACGCCGCCAAGAGGGCCGAGCGCATCCGCGTGGACGCCGAATGTGTGGCCCTGGTGAAGGCCTGGGTTGAGCGCATCGGTCTCAAGCTGCCTCTCGATGACGAGTATGTCGACCGATTCTGGCCGCTGCAGGCAGAGGACGTTGAGGCTGCCTTCCTCTACTACTTCGCCGCCCGCGCGCACGCTCGCCCCGTGGGCCGTCAGCTTTTCGCCGGCCTTCAATCCGGCGCGCCGCACATCCTGGCCAAGTGGTACCCGCCCAGCTTCTGGCAGCACCTACGTTCGCTTGGCATCGAGGGCGAGCTCCGCGGCCTTCCCTCACCCATGTGCGTTCCTTCGCTCAACGAGATGACGGAGCGTCTTCGGGAGCGCTACGACCACCAGTTCCTCTACCGCTGGTACATGGACGCGAAGGGCAAGAGGTGCTGGTCTGCCGGCATGCGAGGCGCGCCTCATGCGTTCAATCCGAACGGTGACAACGGCTCGCCGCGCTTCGGAGAGGTGCAGCGCTGAGCACCAAACAGGCCGCCTAGCGGCCTGACCTCAGCTCAACCGACGCGACGCTATGGCGAGATGGCGTCAAGGAGAAGTCATGCGCCTACTCAATGCCTGAAACCGAGACACGAGAAATCCGAACGCCCCGTTAAGACAGGCACGGCACGCCTGGCTAGCCATTCCGAATCATCGCGACACGTCAAATTGACCTGTCACAAAGAGAAAGAAGAAATCATGCCTGGACCAAGGAACTGGACTGAGGAGTTGATTGAGGAGCGCTTCAAGCAGGGCCGTGGTCACGGCGTGCGCGAGACCTTCAGCCCGTGGCTCTGGGTTCAGGAGTTCTCTTCCTACGGCAACGCAACTCGCGTTCCGTCATTGCTCTTCCGACGCAGCATTCATACGTTCTCGTACATCGAACGTCACATGTACCAGTTTTTTGAGTACGCCGCGGACTACCGGGAGACGGACAGCTTTGCGCCGGAGGACATGCGGGCTGTAGAGGGAAAGGTCACCATCGACAAGTGTCTCTACGACTGGCGCGAGCAGCTTCCTGCGCCGCGCGAAGTCACCTTGGCTGCCGCTAAGTCCAAAAGCATTCGCCATTCGCGGTACGTTGGAACTGGAATCCCCATGGTCATGAGTATCGACGCGCTTGCAGTGTTCCACGGCGGCCACGAACTGTTTGTCGACGCCAAGACCAGTGCCAAGACCGGAAACAAGCGCGTAATGGACAAGCTGCGTCTGCACAAGGCATACGCGGAGTACGTGGGTCGTCCCCACTACATATTCACTGAAGAGAGCGTCTCGAAGCGCAAGCTAAAGAACATCGACTTGGTTCGCTCCGCGATGCCTCGCCGTAGAGAGCTGATGCAGCCTCGCGACCTGTTCTCACACCATCTGGACGTCGTCAAGCACGACGCCTTGCAAAAGCGTCGCATCTCCATTGCCGAATTCTGCCATCACTACGACAAGTCCAATCGGCTCCTGCATGGGACCTCTCTGAGGCTCGTCTGGTGCCTCATCTGGAACAAGAACTTCCGGGTCGATATGGAGGCTGAGCGCCTGTCCGACCTCTACGTGAGCGAAATCCGTCCTGGACGCCGGTAGGCCTGCAGCGACAACCATGCCCACCGACCACATCCCCGCTCAAGAACCGGCGCGGCGACCCAGCGGCGACCCTCAAAGGTCGAACATGTTCGAACTCCTCCCAAACGATTGCTTCGAACTCGACGACCGTCGGTATCGGTACCTGGGTTCGATTCCGGGGTTCGTCTATGCGATTGAGCTCGACAACCGGATTGCGTGGCCTTGCCGCCTGAGCCTCGACGATGTCCTCGCCTTCAAAGCCGCTAACCGTATTCGCAAGATTGACACTCTGATGCCGGTCCGCCCTCACACGGAGCGGATGACTGACATGCGCAAGGGTGTCGTTCGCCATCACCATGTGATTCAACTTTTGAAAGAGCCGGGCATTTTCGACAAGAACCCTCGTGGCCAGGTGATTCGCAAAATAGCGAAGGCTTCTGGCGTCTGCAAGGACGCGCTACGCGATTGGCTTCGCAAGTATTGGCAGGGTGGCCAGTGTCGGGCCGCCCTGATGGGCAACTACCGTCTCAGCGGCAAGGTCACGAGGAGCACCCCAGGTGCTATCGCAATCCACATCAAGGAGGAAGGACAAGAAGTCGTTCGGTATCTATCCGGGGCGCCAAGGGCTCGAGGGCGCAACCCTCGCTCCGTCTCCGGTTCGAAGGCGGATGCTCCGCGCTACAAGAAATTCGGCATGTCCGAGGATGACAAGCTGGACGTGGCGCGAATTGCATGGGCGCACTTCGGGTCAGACAAGTCGAAGTCAATGGATGGCGCCGTAACCCGGGTCCTTGCAGAGAAATACATCGCGCGCGGCGACGATGGAAATGCACTGTACGACGCGGATGGAGACCCCATCCTCCTTCCTCAAGGCCAGCGACCAACCGAGCACCAAATCCGAGAAATCGTAGAGAAGACGAGGTCACTCTCGAGTGCCTACAAGGCTCGGCACGGAGGTGCGGACTACAACAACAACGTCAAGCCGCGAATCGGCAGCGTAATGGACGACTGCAACGGTCCGGGCGACGTGTATGAGGTCGACGCCACGGTTCTCGATGTGCATCTCGTCGACAGGGAGACTCGGCAAACCATCATCGGCAAGCCGACGTTCTACCTGGTGACCGACCGTGCGAGTCGGCTCATCGTCGGCTTCCACGTGAGCTTGGACAACCCGTCATGGGCTGAGGCCAAGCTAGCCATCTTGAACATCGCAGCGGACTGGAAGGAGATGGCCAAGCGGCTAAAGGTCAAGAATAAAGAGCGCGACCTGATTGCCAGAGGAAGGTTTCCAAACCGCTTCGTAGCTGACCGCGGCAACGACTTGCTGTACGCCGGCTCCGAGCGGCTGTGCGACGGTTTGGAGATTGAGGTCACCAACACACGCGCACTTAGCTCCGTCAGCAAGGCCATCGTCGAGTCGATGTTCAAGGGTATCCAGACGCCGCTGAGGCAGTTCACTCCTGGCTATGAGCCGCCAGAAGACATCGGTGTGCGCCGGGTGAAGCCCCACTCGAAAGGGGCTGACCTCACGCTTGACGCTATTCGCAGGGTTTTGATGCGCCAAATCATCGCGCGCAATCGCATGCCGATGAACGGCTACAAGGCCTCCGCCAAGGAGATATTCCTCAAAGAAGGCATCAGCCCGCTCGACATCTGGGAACGCGGCGTTGAGACGACGACGTCGTATGGCTTTCGCTTTCCGTATGCCTATCTTCGCAAGCAGCTCATGTCTGAGGCGACGGCTGTCGTGCTCTCAGGCGGTTTGAAGTTCGGGCACTGCTACTACGACAGCCCGGAGATTCACGAGTGGCGCGTGAAGGCGACGCTGCGCAAAAGCTTTCCTGTGAAGGTGCTGTATGAGTCGAGCTGGGTTAATGAGGTCATCGTCCTTGACCCCGATGACACGAGCAAAACGTTTGTCGCCAAGCAGATTGACCCGCGCTGGAAAAACTATAGCTTCGCGGAGCGACACGCTGCGTACTTGGCAGACAACCACAACAAGCTGCTGGGGAAGGACACAGCGCGCATCGAGAAGGTTCTAGCCTACCTCGGGAACGAGGAGGTCTACCAAGAAGAACACGCGCTGACCGCAGATGCGAACCGCGACACGACGTACGGGTCTCGTCAAACCGGCGGCAAGCCCGCTAGGGAACGCGAGAAGAAGGACCGTCGCAATGAAATCGACGCTCTCTTCCAGCCCGAAGCAGCGTGTCCAGCCGACGACAAGAAGGTGTCTGAGGTTGCCGGCTCTCCAGCGTCGACGAGTAGGAATGCCGCTCGGGATGCTGGGCTCGACAAGGCCGACTCCGAAGCGACTGCTTCGGACTTTGTTGAGCCGTCCGAAGCCGACGGGGACGCGAGCTGGAATCAGTCGCGGTACGGCTCCGGCGCGGATACCGACGATGTGCTGGAGCAGATTCGCAAGGAGGCTGCCAGGAATGGCTCCGACGGTGACTTCGAGTCAAACGGCTTTAACGGTGCCAGAGATTTCATGGGCTCCGATGACGCGAACCATTCCAACAGGCAACCCTAGCGTCGTAGTTCAGCCTAACTCCACGAGGCGTTTTTTTAGCTATCTAACTCGAGAGGTATCACCATGGCCAAGGAAATCAACAACTTGCTCGAAGGTCGCGAGCTCACTGACGCAGACCTGAAGAAGATTCCGCATGTCAAAGCCCGATACCGCTGCGTGAATGAAGGAAGGCACAAGAGCAACGACTATGTCAGAGCTATTCCGCCACTCCCGAGCGATGAGGATATTCAGCGGGCGCTGACCCAGCTCCCGGAGTTCTCCATCGAGGAGAGGAATCTTCCCACGGCAAAGCGCATCCCTTTGCTCGCAAGGATTGACGACATCTTCTTCGCGCTCTCACGCCACATCAGCTTTGTGAGGTCTGTTCTCAAGCTCGCGAACCAGGGGTATGCCGCACGCGACGGTCAACACGCCGAGGAAGTCAGCAGCGAGATGCAACGGCTCTACGACGGCATGCAGGCCGGGTTGACATCAATGAAGGCGCTGCGCTCCCACAAGGCCAATCAGTTCTCAATGAGTCTATGCGGCGTCTCCGGTGGAGGAAAGTCCATCACGATGAAGCGACTTCTGGACCTGCTGCCTCCGGCCATCTACCACGAGGCGACTAGCCTGTTCCAGCTCCCCATTCTCCTCATCGAAATGGCGTACGACGGAGAGAGCGTGCACACGTTGGCCACAGCTATCTTCGATGCGCTCGACGAGCGCCTTCCTGGAGAGAACTATTCAAGGGCCTACATGTACGGCCGGGCCGGCAACGGCGCGCTCCGAGCAGTTCAAGCGCTGAAAATCGCTCGTCACCATGGCGTTGGCCTGATTCTCGTCGACGAGGCTCAGAATCAGCGCACCGTTGCCGCTGTGCGCGCTCCAAGTCGACGCCGCAGAGGAAGCAAATCCGGCGACATCCCTCGCAATGACACCCCATTGGTCCGGCTGCTCGTGACGGCTTCGAATGACGCGCGAATGCCCATCTGCTTCACGGGCACCCTTGAAGCTCAGAACGTCCTAGGCAACTATTTCCCTCGCGGTCGCCGCATGTCTGGTCGCGGTTCCGCGATGTGGCTTCCGCTGGAGCCGACCTTCAACATTGCGAAGGGGGCCCGCGGCGAGTTCGAGCAAGCAATGGTGGTCCTTTGGGACTACCAGTGGATTCGCAACCCGAAGCCGTTGACGCCTGCGATGCTGGACGCGTTCTGGCATCTGACCATGGGTCTCCCCGACGTGATGGTCAAGCTCTTCAGCTCTGCCCAACAGGCCGCCATGACAAACAAGAGCGAGACCCTGACTGTGGCGCTCCTGGTCTTCGTGTACGACAAGGAGTTTTGGGCAGTCCACCTTGGATTGGAGGCATTGCGAGAGGGCGACCCGGACTTGTGCGAGGCGTTCCCTGAACTCTGGCATCCCCTTGAGTCTGCAAAATTTCGGGAGCTCTGGTTGGCACGTCGCGCGAGCTTCCGCGAACACCACAGACTGGCAGGTTCGGGCGATGACAAGTTGGCGCTCGAGAAGGCTCACACGTACAGACTGAAGGCCGAGAAGGATGCTAAGAGGCAGCGCGCTGAGCAGAGCAAAGCGGCGCACCTGCAGGCAATGGTCGAAGACTTTGAGCCGGAGAACCAGGACTTGGGTGCGAGTGCGCTCGAGCAACTCCGAAAGGGCAACAACCCGGCTGACGGAAAGCAGAAGGACAAGTAATGCGACTGCTCGCACCACCCCGCTTCAGTGACGAATTGGCTTCGAGCCTCTGGACGAGGATGTGCCGCCGTGCCGGCTTGCCAATCACCTTCCTCACGACGCGCCTGTTGGGTCGAAAGTGGACTCCGGGGTTCTTCCAGGCCGGCCACATCGCTCAGATGGCAGACATCTTCGGCCTCTCACCCGAGCGGATGCTGTCCTTGCACACGGTCTTCCCCTACGCGACTGCATTCATGACGCCAGAGGTACGCGAATCTGCGTTGCGGAACGTAATGAGCGTTGGGACAACGGCTCGAGGGGCGGGCGTAGTCACCCAGGGTGTATCCGACCATGTCGGCGCAAAGAGGTTCTGCCCTGAATGCGCCAACTATGAGTACCGGAGCACCGGCGAGAGCTGTTGGCACCGAAGCCACAACCTCCCAGGCGTGATGGTCTGCCTAAAGCACGCCTGCCTGCTTAACGAGGTCTCAGGGACGTGCACAAGCGGCACGAGGTCTTGGTCTTATCAATTGCCTCACGAGGTGTCCGGCACCAGGCTCTCAAACACTCCTGGCTTCAGCCGCCGATACCTCTACACCTTCGCCCAGCTGTCAGCTCAGGCGCTATGCGAGCCACACGGCTTCTTCGGGTTCACGGGCCCAGAGTACTACCGCAACGAACTGATTTCTCAAGGCTTGCTCGCATCTGACAGCCAGATTGACAGCAGCGCCATGTCGCAGCTGGGGGCGAACGCTGTTGCTCGATGCTTGCCTCGCCCCATGACTAGCCTGCATGCAGGCCTTTCCGACGGCAAGTGGGCCGTCCCGATGGTGCGACCCGCCGCTGGAGTACCGTTTATTCCACTCAAGCATCTTCTTCTCCGAACCGCATTCGCCTTGGCCCGACAGGACCCCGGCGCGCTCGTCTCTCTCGAATATCGGGCTAAGCCGCACTTTCTAGGTCGCAATCGCAAGGACATGGACGACAGAGGCTCAACGGCTCTTAAGCGCATTGTCGACAACGCACTGAAGGAGGGTCAAAAGCTCTCTGTTAAGGCTGCGCTACAGGCCGCAGGCTGCTTGCAGTGGTACCGGCACTGCAGTGGGGACCTTCCTTTGATTCAAGCGGAAGTCAACCGACTGAGGTGCTCCGAGTCGTCGCTGCGCAGAACGTCTGCAAGGCGCATTGCAACGGAGCGGAGGCGGAGGCAAGCATGCGATTCTTAATTCTTCGTCCCCGGCCAGATGAGCTCACCACAAGCGCTCTCATTCGAAGCGCACACTTGGCCGGGATGCCCCTATCGCGTTTGATGGGCCTTGCGTTCGGCGCACGTTCACCACGTTATTTGCTTTCATGGTCTCACGTGGCAAATATGGCAAGTTGCCTCCACGTTTCGGCTCAACAGCTGCTATTTCGCCATACGATTTTCTCGTTCGCAAGCTGCTTGCTTTCCGGTGAAGAGCTCGAAAGTCGTAAGGAGGAGGCGCTGCGAGGCGATATGAGCTTCGCCACGGCTGCATTCCACAGGCATGCACCCCGAGTCTCACCTCGCTGGTGTCCGGATTGCGTGACCAGCGATTTGGCGATGCACGGTGAAAGCTATTGGCGAGTTACTCACAATCTTCCTGGGGTCTTCCTTTGCCTTCGGCATCGCAGACCGCTTGTCACGAACGATGCAATCAACATCGCCAGACCAATCTTCCTGGCGAATGCGGAGCTTCCTCACCAAGTTTCAGAATTCAAATCCGTCATTGAATCGACTACTCCTTACTACCTCCAGCTCGCTGATGCCGCAGTCCGCCGATTTCGAACACCGCTGACTGAGTTCACCCGACGTGGCGCCCAATGGGCAATGAAGCGCATCAGTGACATCGGACTTTCGTGGGACGAACGGCCCTGGCTCAACAAGGAACTCGGCGCACTCGTCACAGGGCTTCTAGGCGACAGCCAACTTTTGGTCTTTTCATCCAACCCGGCGAAATCAGGATGGCGCACTTGGTGTCGCGTTCTTGAGAGCCCTGAATTGCTTCGCACCGTCCCTCTGCAGTACCTCGCTCTGCAGGCCGCATTCGAGCTCCCGAATCGGCTCGTCTCCGAATGTCTGTCCGAGAGCATTGTTCTACGAGGGCGATTGAGAGACGGTCACACACTCTTAGATATCGAGCGCGCGACGAAGGCAAAGGCGTTTATAGACAGGCGACTGCAAACTGGAGTACCTACGTCGCGCAGCGACGTTTTGAGCAGCTGTCAAACGCCCTTGCGTTCAAACCTCAGCAGGCTCCCTCTGCTTCAAGCAGAGCTACGTCGCCTCGACGCATCGCCCATTCGGAAGGCTGCCGCGCCGAGACCTTCTCGCGATGCTGAGATGGCCCGCATAGCGCGCAAACTCTTTCAAAAGCATCTGAAGGCAGAAGCACCGCTCACGGCAAAGGCCATGGTGAGAGCATGCGGTCTTGTGGGGCATCCCAACAAATCCAGGCACCCGCTGCTCTGCGCGCAGATTTCTTTGCTCCTGTCGTCCCCTATTTCGGGGCTGCGAACCTACGATGAAGAGGACTTGGCAAGGAAGGCGGAGCGCTTCATTGATGCGTGGGCAGCAAAAGGGAAAGTGCCAATGGTGAAAGAGGTGACCGCGGCAATTGGCCTCCGCCGCGGAAATTCGACCACGAGATTTCCGTTGCTTCGAGCCGTGTTGGCTCGCCTGAAAGCTAACGTCAAACATTCGGGCCAGTCCAAAGCCGAAGCGGCCGTAGGTCATGGTGGCGTTCGATTCGACTCACTGCCCCGCGCACCCAGCAGGAAATGCCTTACCAAGGGTAGTGGGCCGTCCAAAGGTAAGTCCTAGACGGTCACTAGCGTCCAACTCAGCGGTCAACTTTAATGGCAGCGAACGCGAGGCCCGGCGGCGAGATTGGCGGACAACTTGTACTTCAGCCGCGAATCGAGTCAAGCGGACTTCAGTTTTCGAATCAACGACTTAGGACGAATTCAGAGACGACGACTTTTTTGCCTCAAACCAGCGATCGCCGCCTGGTCGCCGACGGCCAGCGCGGCGAGTGCCCCGGCGGCCGCGGCCTCGCCGGGGTCGGGTCGCTCGCGCATCAGCAGCAGCCGGTCGCGCACCCACTGGCGCACGTTGGCGATCGGCGACCAGGACGACTCGAGCAGGCGGCCGTTGCCGCGCACCGTGCCGGTGGCGCGCAGGCCCTGGTCGAACAGCCACAGTTCCGCATCGAAGCCATCGGGATTCATCGCGCCGTGCGGGCGTCGCAGGCGCACGGGCAGGCGCCAGCGCTGGCCCGCGTGCAGCGGCGGCGGCGCGTCGGCCACGCTGCGGTCGTCGCGCTGGTTGCGGTTCCAGGAGAGCCAGACGCGCGACGGCACGAGCGGCGCGCCGGCGCCCGGTGCGGGCACGGGCGCGTCCGCGTCCGCGTCGTCCTCCTCGTCGCCCGCGCGGGCCGGGGCAGCGCTCTCCGCCGAGGCGACCGCCTCGGGCAGCGCTCGCCCCGCCGCCGCGGCCAGCGCACGCACCCGCTTGAG